>Ga0316217_10005745_pt1 | contig 12681 bp, 5 predicted proteins | sample 1anoAmetaG_FD_203633 | JGI IMG/M metagenome (GOLD analysis project Ga0316217, IMG submission 203633) | Freshwater microbial communities from Trout Bog Lake, Wisconsin, USA - 1anoA | ecosystem: Environmental > Aquatic > Freshwater > Lake > Hypolimnion/Profundal zone | place: USA: Wisconsin...
CGTAGCTGGAGACTTCAACTCTCTGGTCGGCTAGCTCAACAATATCATGGGCCGCTATAACAATGTGACGGGCAAACTGAACAAAGTGATAGGAGACTCAAATAATGTAAAAGGAAATTAGAACAAAGTTGGCGGAAACAAGAATAATGTCACAGGAAATACTAACGTACTGAAAGGTGATGGTAATAGTGTCAATGGAAGCCAAAATCTACAGCAAGGCAACTAAAATACGATCAACGGCAACTACAATGCCGTCAATGGCAACAAAAACAATCTGAATGGAAGCTAGAACAGTGTAATCGGTGATCAAAACAACCTTTCTGGTAACAAGAATCAAGTTTTGGGAAGTGGCAACACAGTGAATGGCAGTCAAAACGTCATGCAAGGAAACTCTAACAATGTGAGTGGCTCCTAGAATACTTTATACGGTAGTAAAAATTTGGTTATTGGTTCAAAGAACTCGGCTTATGGTGATGATAATTCCATCAGCGGTGAGTATAACGCTGTCAAAGGAAAGAAAAACCAGGTCAAAGGCATATTAAACGTTGCTAAGGGAGACTATACAAAAATTAAAGGTGCTAAAAACTCAGCCGATGGTAATTTAAACCAGATCATTGGTAATAATAATGCTGTAAAAGGAAATTAAACCAAAATCAAAGGCGATAATAACACTGCATTGGGAAATAGCAACGCTCTGTAAGGAGAAAGCAACCAAGTTGGAGGAAGCAGTAATACTCTGATTGGAAATGGAAACTCCTTGTCAGGCAACTGTAACAGCGTACTGGGATCTCAAAACCTGGTAACCGGCTCATCAAATGTCTTAAACGGTGCCAGTAATACAGTGTCAGGAGGTAACAATCAAGTGAGTGGAGGCAGCAACTTCATATCTGGCGGAGGTAACTACGTTTCTGGATCTGACAACCAAATCTCAACCGATCTGAGTGCTTTCAACTTCGATTGAACTGATGATCTTTTTATAATTATGACTGCTTGATAATAATTTTTTGAGGATCATACGAACAAATTAAGTCCGATATACGAACGGCCTGTGATGTTTTTGTCACTTGCTAGGCTCAGCAACTCGCTGATGAGTTCCTATGAAGATAGGACTTATTATTTGGTCTTTGCCCTTTTCCAGATTGCCTTTCGGAGGTTCTCGATGAATGGCGCCTGCTTATGTCTGGATTCAGTCAGGAGATGCTACAAAATCATCCGAGGGTTGTGTCCTTTCAGCTTGTTTTATACTATCTTTATTTTGCTTGTAAAGTGCCTTTTCTCAGGGGCTTACTGACTCACACTAAAACTGGTATTTATGCCACCTCCGAATATTAGCTATCTTTATTTCGGGTTGCTTGAGGTTGCTATCTGCTTACGGCTTACCCAAACCCACTACATCAGAGGATCGTCCACAAAAACATCACAATAATCAGCAATCAACTGCATTTTTTTATTCAAAGCTTCATAGCACGCTAATAAACATTTTTTGAAGGATCCTTAAATCCCGATAGGTTTGGTCAGATCATCAAAACTTTTAGTGAGCCTAAAAGGTATGAGTTCAGGAATGGGAAGCTAAATACTAGCACAAAAGGAGTACCCGAAATCGATCATGATTATGGAGGCAGTAGAGTTTTGGATGAGGAAGTTCTAAAGATGTCGATCTCCTATTCCAAAAATATAAGTGATAAGGCAAATAGCGGCATAGTTATTGATGAACTTGTTCTTAATATGCAGGAAAGAATCGTAATTTTTGGCCAATCTCTATAAGGAATACCTGAGCAGCCCATAGGGCAGTTGGTTCTCACATTTATTCATATTTCTGACCACCTAGTCTTCAGGTCTTTACATCAAAACTTTGTGCCAACTGTACTTGTCTCCATTCGGACAGATCTTATTCAAATAGGTCACGTATGTAGTAACTGCATCATTCTCAGTTGACAAGTTCACATTCTGTTTACCTGTGAGTGCCTTAAACTCGCTCTAAAGGAAACTCTTGAGTGTTTGAGACTTATCCACCCACTAAAAGACGCCAAACATTGGCTTCATTGGTATTACTTCAAAACGGCTTATACTTAATTGCTTTTTGTTCGTTTCGGGATGGTTCATGAAAATTCGATTCACAAGTTCGAAGAGTTCTTCGACTCTTTGATCCAACCTGACATCTTCTCCTCCTTTGACCAAAAGCATATACACTTTTTCGTTGGAACCAAGCACTGAAACCCTCTTCGGCCTTCTTATGGAAGCCAGAGTCATGATGGCATTATCAAAAGATTAGATGTATATTTTGTTCCAGTTTTGCTGTTCCTCAAATTTATTGTAAGTGATCCCAGGCACTTCTAACTTCATCCAATCGCTTAAGTTGTACTGTTCAAACCAAAGGCTGCCATCGGAAAGTTTAGTAAAGTACTTCATCATGTTGCACTTAGTAGGATCTAAACTGGCGATCATGGTTCTTACGTTATCGATGACTTCTCTGTGCTGGCCTTTTTAATTCAGCTCTAGCAGTTTGGCGATTTTCGCGTGGTTGTTTTCATTGAAGCGGAGATTGTACTTGCCTAGGTAGGGATTGGGAGCTATGAATTCCCTCAGTTCAATGAAGGCCGAATGGATTTAGCCATGGTTAAGGTATCTGGTGAGAATATCTTTAAGTCTAAGTTCTGGGTGTTGAATCACTAAGAGGTTTTCTATGAATTCAAAGTATTTGTTCATTTTTTCATGCAGATGCTTGTAAAGGTATTTTGTAAGATCTGTCAAGCAATCAGATTATCGAGGGTAAGTACAGTTGAAAGGGTAGACCAACGATTAAGGATAGTTGGTCAAAAAGTATTCAAAAAGTTCTTTGAAGTAGATTGCTAGATCGTAGTTGTTGATGTTTTTTATTATTTGGGGAATGAAGTACAAAAAAATCCATTTAGGCACCTGATTCTCTGAGATTATCTACTCGAACTTAGAACCAATTAGCTTGTAATCTGACTGAACGATTTTAATCAATTTGAGAATCATTGAAAATACTTTTTGTCCCTATTCGTAATTGAAGGCTGCATTGCCGTTTAGATTGGCCATCTTGATGCTGTAAACTAGCTATTGAATGAATTTTTATGCAACAGTTTTAACAGTGAGGGTTTTTCTCTCTAAAGATTACTTGATTTATTTGATTTAGAATTTGCCACGTATGATGGAGAGAAGGTTTTCCAAAAAAAGAGCGAAGTCAAAGTGCACTGATTTTTTGAAAGACTCTGGTGACTCTGCACATTTTCTAACCCCTCTTTCGATTTCTTGATAGTTATTGTAGATATCTATTACCCTTGAAACGAATGAGACTTCTTCTATTTATTTTCTTTTATTTAGTGAGACCTACAAGAAGCCCTAAAAATATTCATTCTTGATTCTCATCAACCTGAATTTGTTGTACTAACTGCTTACTTTGAACAGGTCGATTTCTTTCTGAATCAGCTTAGGCACAATCGAATACTAATCCAACTTTAAACTACCTTTCTTCTTCAACTGTAAAAGTTTCAGCTGCGAAATAGAGTCATAAAAATCCCAATTGAACTCACGAGTTAGCTTGTGCTGAGTTACTGCTTTTTTGATTGTATTTTAGGCATATCCTAGAACACCTTTTTCAAGCATTCCGTTTACCACTTGAACGTGCCATTCTGTAAAACTACGAGCCATAGCTTCAGCTGGAATTTCAAATCTTTAAGCCAGCATTTTGCCAAAAAGGAGACGGCTGGACAATATCTGAATCCAAGTGATGTTGTCATCAAATATTTAGTTGGGTTGCCGATTTTTCCATCTCAAAAAGAGCTCCCTACAAGTTTAGTGGTTTGTCTCATTCTTTTTGTATTCGGCTATGAACTAAGAAAGCTAATGATTTTTCTGAAGCGACTGGAGGAGATCATGCTTAGAGTTAAATGCAAAAGAAGACACTCGAAGCCACTATTTCCTAAAGATTTAGCGTGAATTCAAAGCATGATATTTGGCACCATCCAACCCTCCACTTGTCATTACGCAAACTATTCCTTTCTAATACTACAGCTGATTATCAGGCAGGACCAGCTCACTGTCTTTCATCATAAATTCATTTCTCTTACTGAGCTACAAATTCTACAGCCCAATCGTATACATCTTGAGTTCCTAGTAGCTTTGTTTGAAGCCCTATTCTCTTCTGTTGTGAGATTCTTTGCATATTTACTCCCATTCAGATAGCAATATGGTGCAATCTATTTTTTATCTGTTGATAAATTAGTTGAGTCTTGCATTAGCATTTATGATAACTAGCTCTTCAAATATTCTCTTAGCTTGAAATAAATCTCCCTCTCTCTTTTCTTTCAAAGCTTTGATCATTTTGTTGCGGTTTTAACCATCCAAGAGCTTAATTATGACGCATTAAATGAGGTCGTGCTAGTTAAGGAGCTGATAGTAGTCTGCTAAATCACTCCATTGAATGTTTATCTTTTCCCTCTTCTGGTTGATTGACTCCATCGATTGGTTCACTTCTTTTTAGTTCAGCCCCTGAATCAAGTTTTCCTCAGTAAAAAGCACAGCATAATCCAAAGTATTGCTCTTAATGGTGATATCTTTCATGGAGATATCTAGAAACATTTTTTGCTTTTGACACATCTTAATCAAGCCTTTTTGAATAGTTGAAATAAAATTGAATTAGCACTTTTCGGATTATCTCAGCAATCGGATCAACACCTATTTAATTGAATCAGAGTTTTTTATGCTGAATGAAGTCACAGATTATATCAGCTGCAAAAAGAGCTCACTGGAAAGCTAAAAGTCCTTGCAGGAAATATATATCAAGGGTTATATCAAGTTTTGCAAAGAAATTGCAATGTTGGGCAACTCCCCTATTTTATATGCTCTGAGAATAGCCCCTTTTTTCACTTTTTCCTGCTGAACATTTTTTTTAACCCCGCCAATTTTTTTGGAGGAAATATCAACGTTTTTGGCAAATCTGATTTTATCTTAAACAAAAGTAACAGCTGCCGATCTCTTAATAGCATTTGCAGATTTGAACTAATCAATAAGCTAATTTGGTTTCCTCAGACCCACAAACAAGCTGTTTAGTTTACTGAATCTTTATTCTTGCTCAAACTATCCATCTTCCGGCTTTAGCTTGTTTTACAAATGGCCATTATCTCCTAAGCTTGGTGATAAAGACTATAATAGCGTAAATATTTGCTACTCTTGAGATTGATAGTTATTCTGTGTCACTTTCAGCATTCCTCTGAGATGGGCATTTTGAGACAAAACACTTGAAAACTTTTCCGCTCCAGGATCGCGCTTAAGCATTGTAAATGGAGTATAAGGCAAAGAAGCATCTAAGATTCTAAAATTGCGGAAATCCCAATCATAATAAGGCATCTTTTAGTTGAGATTTATCTATGTAAAAGGCTGAGAATAGCCAGGAGAGTTTTTGGTAAGTGAGATTATCAAAGGTACAACATTATTAATCCAAAGGTACTCATACTACTGCATGTAAATAGTGTTGAAAATCTTAATAAAGGTAGCAGTTGTTCCTAAATCAGAAATTTACAAGGCATCTTTCTAGAACTCAGAGAAAAGAAGCTTCAGAGGCCCTTAGAATTTGCAAGTCAGCCCTGCGATCATATATTTGATGATCTTTTAGTAAAACTGTTAATGAAACTATTCCGCCATGCAATTCTTGCTCTTCAAAAATGTTTTGATGTTGATCAATATCAAAACATACTGCCTGGCGAGTGGTTCACTCTGCTATAAAAATTTCCCAAATGAGCCTAGAACGATATAATAGGTCTTAATGATGTCTTTGACTTTAAGAATTTTCGGATTTGTGCAAAGATTGAGTATCTCTAGCAAAGCCAGCTGAACTTCATAAGTATCCGAAATCATCTTCTACCAGTTCACTCTCAGAATCATGAAAAAGTTGACTATCTTACCAGTATCATCAAATGTGAGCAGATTGGTAACGTAGTACTTGAAGGACAAAAAGAGCTGGTATCGTTATTGTGCGACGTAGTGGACAATCCCATTTTCAAAGCTTGCAAACACTTTCTAGTCAGTAAATATTAGAGGGAATCTGGCTGAAATTTTTTACAGTGTCAAAGAAAATCTTTACTTGGCATTTCTGTTGGATTTGTGATCTGTGAGAGAATGCAAAAAGTTGAAAACTGTGTCAAAATGCTACTTCTTATCACCGGGAGCGAGCTCATTGCTAAGAAGGATGAAATTTAAAAACTAGCCCAGTAGACCTGCAGTAGCAATACGATATTTTTTAGTAGTCTAAACTGCCATCTCAAAAATACCCTTCATGTTTTGTTTCATATTCTAGTAGTAATACTTATACTTGATACTCGGCTTATCTTTGCTGATTCGATACTCTTAGTCTGTCAAAATTGGAACCTTGTAGTCCAGGCATCTCTTAATAATGATAATTGCACACATTCTCCACTCATTTTTAGTTTCTTCGTTCTCTCCTCCTTTTAGCATTCTGTTTATCTTCACCTTTTAGACGTAAATCCCTGGAACAGTCAGCAACTCCTAAACCATATCAATGTTATCAGTATATACGTTGACGTTAACATGCGGAAGTGATGTTATTAGCTTCATTAAAACCACGTTGATATGAGGTATTTCAGGCTTGACTGTTAAGAGGGGTAAAAATTTGAGGAATCTTTTGAGGGTGTCTCTATAAAAGTAATGGATGTATCTGCTTCCAGTCTATTTCAGTGCAAGGTAGGCAAGTAAATGTTTTCCCCAGAGATCACGCTGAGTAAAAATGTTCGGCCTGTTTAAAATCAGCTTGATTAATAATATTCTTTAGGCCAAGGTGATTCTTTCGGAAGATAACTAAGCTTCAATAGGCTTCATCCACCCAGGTACAGAGTCGAGCTAGGGCTACGGAAAAGTTTTGTGCAAAAAGTCAACTAGTCTGAGCAGATTAACCATGCACGGATGCTTGTTTATATTGTCCTCTTAGATTTGGGTGTCAATCAGAATGTTGTTTGCATTGTTTATGGGAGCAGCTTACTTCTATAGCTAGTCCTCATTTTATTATTGAATAGCCTGGAGCTGAGTTTGAGGAACATTCTATTCTTAAACGACATATAGTGAGCTTTAAATGTATTTCTTCTCAATATTTTTCTTTAGTCTTTTTACGTCATTTCGAAGGTTAATATAAGGCTTCATAACTTTGAACGAAGTTTCAATTTAGAAGCCAAAGTCAGTTTGTTTGGTGTCAACCAACTTCTCCCATAATGCCTCTCTATTGTTCTAAAAGATATAAGTCTTGAAGTGTTATTTGTTTGACTGAGTGGATATAAACATGATGATCAAGCAGTTGAAAGCATTGCAGCAATACTCACGATAGACCTTTACAGCTTTTTTGTTTTAATCTTGAGATGACTAGTCATACTCTTTTATCATGCGAGCATAGGGCTATCCAAGCCTATTCTTTACAGTTAATACACAATGTTTTATAAAAAGCTTGTGGATTTCATTGTCTGGCTTCATTCCTTCCTTTTTCTATTTTCTTGGCAAATTTCCGTACAATAGCTAAACTATCAAAAACGCTCCTCTCTTCTCTTGCAAATCTAAAAGGAAGCACCTAGTTGACTCATAAGAATAAGGCTTTGCTATGATCTTCTCCAATCTATTGATGTGCTTATTAAAGAGTTACTGGACTAGCTATAATTTGATATAAGTTGCTACTTTTCTGAAAATTCTGTCTATTATGGCATATCTGAAATTGCAAAACTAGTCTTTATCAATTTCTTAGCTGTAATAGTACTCCAAAATGCCTTCAGTCCATTATCTGGGGCTGTCATTGTCCAAAGTCATGCATGTTCTGACACAATCCTCAATATACTCGTTGATTATGTCCACTCTATAGTCCTTGAGATACCTATCCTTTATTAAAACGAAGAACTGTTCAATAAAAATAAACTGCTAAGAGATAATGATGAAATTCCTGAGAATGTTAAAGTACTTGAGCGCAGTTTGCTGCTTTTAAGGTGTGTCTATCTTACTAAGTATATAAGGACAATATCCGTTCGTTATGGAGTTGATAGTAATCTTCAAATCTTTTAGGGAGAGATTGTTCAATTTCACTTACTTTTGAATCAGCAAACCACATAAATAGAGTGCTTATTCGTGGATTTCAATCGATTTTTAGGCGTTGAGGGAATGCTGAATGAGTTTTTATAAGTAAATGCTATACCTAATGCTGATATTTTATTGATTTTGCACTAGAATGAAGTTGAGCTTAAGCAGATCTCTCAAAAACTCCTCACGAAACTAGTAATCTGCCATAATCTCTAGAAAAGATGAGATCTGTTAGCTATTTAATTTTTTAACCAAGACGTAAAGTATTTTAATGTTATCAACTGAACTGAGTGAAGTGTTGATGACGAGCTTATTGACATAGTCCCAATGCTAAATAACATACTTGATGATATTCTTCTCAAACCTTTGATAAAGCTGGTTATTTTCATTGATGGCTCGGAAGACAAGGTTGAAAATGCACTCAAATCTGAAAGATAGGATGAAATTCAAGACGTCCATAGTCCTTTATGCGCGGATCTTGTTTTACATTATGAACTCAATCATATACTTTATGATATTCTCCAGCTATAAACAGTTTCCGTTAGAAATGCCCTTGCTTATTTAGTATTGATAAGTGATTTTCAAATAATTCAGTAACAGCTTTATCTTTCTTTAGCTCAGGCTTTAGTCCAGGCAGACGTCCTCCACAAATTTTATTAGTGTAAAGCCCAATTCCTAATAAAGCAAGGCAAAGGCTTTTTATAAAGGTCTCTATTAAATTTAAATTGGTGAATAGTTCTCTAAAGCTTTATAGTTAACGAACAATCTGATATATTACTCGAGCTAGTCTCCAATCAACAAATCACGGTTGAAGTTTTTTATTATTTTGCTTGGATCATACATAATGTAAAGTAGCAGCTTATTGAAAAGTTACTAGTTTATGTATTTAGCTCTTAAATGCTTGAAAAACTTTTTGAGAATGTCTAAGGTCGAACTTTTATCAAAGCTATTTGTAATTTTTAGAAAGACTCGTAAGTTGAAAATAATTGAACCTTGTATTTCGTCACTCCAGGAAGCATGAGTTTGGTTTTTTTACTAAAAAATAAAACCTAAAAAGCTCACAAAACTGACTAAATAGACATTTTCAAGATCCTCGAATTTGCACAAATTTGTGTCACAAAAAATTTCATATTAAAGCATTTTTAACCAAAACTACCCCAAAGCCACAACTCTCCAGCAATATTTATCCAAAATGTTTTATTAGATTTAGCTGAAGTCAATAGGAGCAGTATTTCCAAAAAGATACTTTTTTTCTTTGTTCGCCCTCTATCTCAAAAAATCAGAGTGATTGAATCCCAAAACTTAGCTGTTTTGTTTGATGACTGTATACCATATATAGTAGGATGCATCTCTTTGCTGCTTATACCTAGACAAGAATCCAGACTTATAAAGCCATTCTAAAAGTTCTTTGATAGTCTTAGCATTTTTGTATTTCCTGCTCTCATTCAAAATAAGGAGATGCTTGATATATCTTTTCAGGCAGCCAGTATACTTTTACATCAAATAGGAGATTTAGTGCTCTAGAGGAGTGTTGTATCTGGTCAAAGCTAGCATTAAAAAGCCCAACTAGAGAGAGTAGTAGTTCATAATTGCCTCTTAAAGATGGATTATCCGCAGTAATTTTACCAAAAAACTTATAATACCGTCTCTTGCATTTTTGTTTCCCACTAAAGACCAAATATTGCTGACTAAAGCCTTCAATATCGGCACATCCCCATTTTTATGGATTTGTTGCTTAATATGCCAACGTATAATTTCAGAGAGACACTTACTTGCCAAAAATCCCATATCCTAAGATTTGTTGTAAAGTGAAAGCAAGTGTTTAAGAATGACTTGGATGTCTGGAGAATTTGGTTGTTTGGTATTTGCGAAAAAATGGATACACTGAATGAGGAGTGTGTGCAGGAGCTGCTGTGAAGGATGAGAAGTATTCCCAGCAATAGAAAGCACAGTGGGCAATACTCTATCTAAAAATATCGACAAATTCTATTTCTACATTTTGTCTGCAGCTACAATCTACTTGATAACGTACGAGATTATTGCATGCAAAAGCTAACAGGCTACTATTTTGATGTCGTCACGTCCATTCACCGCCAGCCAACAGACTCTGTTTAATATCCTCACCAGATTAAGCTTATATTTTTAGTTGAAAATAGTCATTTAGAGCTAGAGGTGGCAGTCATAATCCCATGAAATGTGGTCGTTGGGCTTGTTGTCTACTAACAAATGACAAACACCTCCTAAAGACCCAAGAAATGAAAGAACCTCTTCAGAGACCAGCTGCTTTGTTATATTTTGTTAATAAATGAAAAGATGTGATTTAATTTCTTCTTTTTGCCCAACTGATTCAATGTTTATATACTTCTATAATAATGGAATAACAGATGACAGGTGTACTTCAGCAACTTTCTTCTCAGTTGAAAAAAGCATTTTCAAGCACCTTACAGAAACAAAGCCTAAAGATATTATTTATTGCCCAAATTAAAGACCTTTAATTATAAGATCAGAAAGCTGGTATCTAAGTATTTTGCAGTTATCAAGAAGGTAAAGTTGCTCGCTAAAACTTAAGAGAATTTTCAGTAATTCATAAAAAAACTGTTCTTGGTATTTGAAAACAACTGAAACACTTTAATTGAAAAATCTTCTCATCTTTTACAACAATTCCTAGCAGTAGAACTTTTGAGCCACCAAATGAGTTTTGAAAAAGTTATTTTTGTTTATAAACTAATTCAATGTTCTTAAGATTCTAAGCAAGGGCAAACATTTAGGATAAGCTTTGATTCTTTACATAATGAGATGGTAAAACGAGAATAACCTTTGAGTATAGAGCGATGGATCTATGTTGAGTAAAATCTAGTTAAAGAGCAGAGAAAGAGAGCTCAGATATTGATAATCTTCAGCCTTAGTTATCACAATTCTTTCATTAGCAGTAAAAAAGATATTGATGATTCCTTACTCTTGGCTGGGGTTTTCATCTTACATATCTACTTTTCCTATATCTCCCTCATTTCTTATTTTGTAACCACAATCTAAGTTGAGAAAAAGGTATTAAAAGTTAGCCATAAGAAACTGGGTAAATTAGTTGATGGGAATAGTTCTCCAAGATGTATGGTTTATAATCGATTTCCAGAGATGTGCTGCTCTCTAAACCATCTTTATATACTAGATGTCCGTACTGATGGCAAATTTGTTTGAATCCAGACATTATTTTAAAGATTAAGATATAATCTTCTTTGCCCACTTTGAAAAGATTGCTCCTTTTAAGTGAATGCTCATGATCAACTGCACCATAGCCTACCAAAGATCGTTTTCGTACTTAGCAAGAAAGAATTTAGACTATTTAACTGCCTCAATGAAGATTATCTACAGCTGATTGGCGGCATCATACTAAATCTAATCAAGCTGCTCTACCAGTTGCCCTAGTGCGTGTATGAAAGACATCAACTCCTTTTGAGAATACAAAATGTACTTGATCTAATAAAAGCCTTCTCTTTGAACAGAAGTTTGTTGGATGTTCTCTTTCATTATTTTCTTTGTACACTTCTTTATGATATAATTAAACATTCTTTTGTAAGCAATTTTGCCTTCGAACTACAAATACAAAGGAGACATTACTCCTAACAACCTGACGAGAGTTAAGAGATTGAAACCCTTCTTTTCTTCAGGAATGGGCTCATCCTTACTTTTATTCACATGGTTTGAAAGATCCTCGTTGACAGTATCTCGAATGTATATGAAAAGATTCCTGTATTTTTGCTTATTTGATATAATGATTTTCACGATTGTTTCTAAGACCAAAATCAAGACTTCTAACACTTTTATACTGAATTACTTGTTCTTGTGGTTGACATTTGTTCTAAAGAAATCAAATAGCTTGCGAGCAGTGTCCATTATATAATCTTTGAAGAGATCCCTTCTCGCCTCTAATACTTAGAGCGCAGCTATTGGGACGTTATACTTAGCTTTTAAAGGATTCATAAGTGCAAAAACATATTTATAAAGTTCACTGAGCATATCCTAGTTGAAATAATTCTCTTTCAAACTCTTGCCAAGAGCCATCAGAAGTGCAGCAATTGTATTAAAATTTTTGTCTTGATTGACATAGGTTTTCAGTTCTTTGAAACATACCTATTGAACTTTTTTCTTTTAGTTGGGATTTATATGAGTGGTAAATTTATTTTGGATTACAGCGAGCAGATGCCAACACTAACCAAATACCCCATGTTCTCTTTTGTGGGTCCGCAACATTTCTATAAAATCATTGTGAACTTTGAGAGGATTCAAAATTTCCTTTTAGACTAAAAATTTCTCATCGTAGGCTTCAATGATCGCCACTACGGGCCTCAAAGACACTTATTTACTTCGACCCTACTCTTTCCAGAAATGGGAAATTAGTTGTGAAAAAAGTTATTTCACATGTTCCACCAAGTAAAGGTAATGAGTCTCAACGTACACAGAGATGAAATTCAGTATTTTTTTGCGAATTTGCTCAGAGCTCTTAGGGTTTTTTTCAAGCGCATTTTTGAGATAGTTGGTAAGTTTGTTTTTGTCAGCAAAAAATTAATGGTTGATGAGTGAAATAAGACGAGGATA
>Ga0316217_10005747_pt1 | contig 12678 bp, 10 predicted proteins | sample 1anoAmetaG_FD_203633 | JGI IMG/M metagenome (GOLD analysis project Ga0316217, IMG submission 203633) | Freshwater microbial communities from Trout Bog Lake, Wisconsin, USA - 1anoA | ecosystem: Environmental > Aquatic > Freshwater > Lake > Hypolimnion/Profundal zone | place: USA: Wisconsin...
TGGAGGCCTACGCGGTCAGTACTGAGCCGGGCCCATGATCTCCCGGGCGAGCGCCATGTCCTCGGCCAGGATGTGGGCGACCAGCCAGTCCTCGAGGAAGTTCATGATCTCCAGGGTCAACGGGGCGCTGCCGGCCTGGTAGCGGACCACCAGCTCGGCCACCTGGGCCATCAGGCCGGCATGCAGGTCCCGGTGCGGGTCCGCCCTGGAGTAGTGGTGCCGCTCCATCAGCCCCTCCTCCATGGCGAAATGGCTCACCGTGTAGTCCATCAGGAACACCAGGATCCCCTCCAGCTCCGGCTTGCCCTTGCCCTGCTTCATGGCCAGGTGCAGCCGGTTCAGGATCTCCACCAGGGACCGGTGCTGTTCGTCGATGGCGGCATGCCCGGTCTCGAGCCGTTCCTCCCAGACGATCAGGGCCATGGATCCCTCCGAGGTGTTGCAACGACCCAATATATACCACCCTCGAGCGGCCGTTCGCCCCGGCAAAATCCGGATTCAGAAGCGGTGGCGGTCCAGCCAGCGCCGGGCGCCGTCCGCCAGGATGTCCCGGTGCATGCGGGCGGGATCGCCGAAGAAGGCCGCCCCCACCCCGGCGTCCACCTGGTGGGTGGCCAGCAGCCCCAGGGCGTCCGCGGGATCCCAGAGGCCCTCGGCGAAGACGATCCGGCCCCCCTCCCCGGGTTCGCCCAGGCGCCGGCGGAAGTACTGCAGGCTCACTTCGCCCTCCCGGGCCATGTGGGAGCCGATGATCACCACCCGCACCCGGGCCCAGGCCTCCGGCCCCAGCAGGTCCCGGAACCGGTCGGTGGCCCGGTCCAGCCGCTCCAGCTCCAGCCCGGCCGCCGCCTCGGCGTTGGCCAGGACCCGCGGGCCCAGCTCCCGGGCGAAGCGGTCCAGGCGTCCGGGTTCGAGGCCGCCCGGCTGCAGCCAGGCGGCCAGCAGGGCCAGCGAGGCGTCCAGGATCTCCCCCTGGCGCGGGCGGTCGGCCGCCGGAAAGTCGGCGTCCAGCCCCTGGCGGACCGCGCCGGCCAGGGCCTGGAGCGAAGCCGCCCGGTCCCTGGACAGGCCGGGCCCGTCGGGTCCCAGCATCAGCTCCAGGGCCAGGGGCACATGGGCGACCGCCTTCAGGCGGTGGTAGAGCGCCGGCCGCACCAGCGCCTCCGCCAGCTTGCGCCGGTCCCGGTAGAGGGCCAAGGTTTCGCCGGACATCAGCAGCACCGGCCCGCTCCGCTCCAGGCTCCGGGCCTTGGCCTGGGCGTAGCCCTCGCGGAAGGCGGCATTGAGCTGATCCAGGGGCGCCCCCGCCACCTGCCCGGGGAGCGGCCAGGCCATTCCCAACAGTGTTACAACTATAATGTTTCCAAATAGTTTCATCTTGCTTCCCGGGCGCATCCCACGGGGCCAGGATAGGCCCGGGCCGGGGCCGTGCAAGGGTGGGCGCCGCTAGCGGACCGGGCTGGGCGGGCGGGGCGCGAGCCTCCGGCCGATCAGGTGGGCCAGGTGGGTGCGGCCGTCCGGGTCCTCCAGGAGGATCAGGTTGACCGTGGTCTCCACGTCGCCCATGGCCCGGTGGGCGGTGCCGGTGCGGACCGCCAGCCTGGCCGCGAGGTGCTGCAGCCGGGTGTTCTCCAGGAAGCCGTAGAGCCGGCGCCAGGGGATCCCGCGGCAGGAGCAGGCCCAGGCCAGGGCGTCGGCCCCGGGCACCACCTGGCGGACGAAGCCCTTGTCGAAGCCGCTGTTGTGGGCCACCACCAGGTCGGCGGCCTCGAGCAGCCGGGTGACCCGGTCGGCGTCGATCCGGCGGCCCTTCACCATCGCGTTGGTGATGCCGTGGATCGAGGTGGCGATGGCCGGAATCGGCATGCCCGGGTCGTTGAGTTCCTGGTAGGTCTCCAGCACCCGCACCAGGCGGCCGCTGGCCCCGTCCACCTCCAGCAGCATCACCGCGATTTCCACCAGCCGGTCGTGGGACGGATAGAGCCCGGTGGTCTCAGTGTCCACCACGGCGATGCGGCAAAGCTCAGGCAAATTCCACCTCGGGTCAGGCAAGCCCCAGATGATCTCATACTCCGGGGCGGGTGGCGCCAGCCGGGGGCCTGGGGCATAATGCCAGGAACCCTGACCGGGCCAGGACCCGGGCGGGGCATCGCCGCTTTAGCTCAGCTGGTAGAGCGCCCGCCTTGTAAGCGGAAGGTCGCCGGTTCAAATCCGGCAAGCGGCTCCAGACACTGTGAGCTGAAACCCAGGTCAAGCCTGGGTTTTTTGCATTCCTGTCCAATCACAAAGAGCAAGGAAACACCCGCAGGTGGAAGGTCATTGTAGGGTGTTTCAGGTGGCAGGCGTCACCGGGTTGCCACAACTCCGATTTCGCGGAAACCAAGCATCCATGCTCATGGGGAGCGAGTTGTCTGTCGTAATCCACCGTATCCAGGGCACAGGGACACTTGAACGCCCTGGCGGAATCCGCTCGAAACCTGGCCGCCATCCTGGGCATCACGGATGGCCCGAGGGTGGCCGCCCTGAAGCTCGATGGGGGTGCCTGAAACCGTGTTCAGGATGCCATCCTGCGACGAATCAGGCTGAATGTACTCGACAACCATAACCATGAACCGTCCGAAGCCTGACGTACCAATGGTGGGCCTCTCCTGGGCCGGGTGTGGCAACTTGTCCATGTGGACCGCCTGCATGGCCTCCTTCAATCCGCCTCCACGCATGAGTACTCCAGGCTGAAGGGGCCGCGTCGGGACTCCTAGGCCTCTAAGCCAAGCTGGGCGATGGACGGGAGCGGCATCGTGCAATCCGGGTTCCGGACACCGTGAGAGCTTGGCTTGGATCCTTGGCCATGAGGACAAGACCGTCACCGCCATTTACACGCGGACTGCGGCCAAGCCGCTAATCGGCATCGTCCAGGTCGTCAACGACCCCATGGTTGAAAAAGCTGGGCTGGTGGATTGGAAGTGGGAGTGCCTTGGCTGATATGGAGAAGGAAGTTCCCGTCCACGCCGATAAGGCCAGCCCTGGTGTCTTCCAGCTGGATTAATTGTCATTAATTGAAAAATTCATTGGATGGTTAAACTTGTTTATTCAATAATTTAAATATATCAATTATTTTTCCAAGTAGACTGGTTGTTAATTATGGAGAAAATTTTTTTTTCAAATAGAAGATCTTGGAATCTGGATATCATCAAGCCAGCCAATCAGTCCCAGTTGAGATAATGGATTCATTGAAATTTTAATGAATCCATGCCCTAAACCTATAGAAAGGAAGGAGATTCGTCATGAAACGGATAAGGATCCCGCAAGCGTGGGTCTTCGCTGGAGGTCTCAGCCTCCTGGGCTTGGTGGCCTGTGGCGGTGGAGGTAGCGGTTCATCCACCCCGGCGGGTCCGAGCATCACCAGTTTCACTGCGAATCCAACGGTTATCGCCTCGGGCGGAACCGCCGCGCTTACAGGCGTGTTCGCCAACGGCAACGGATCAGTCTCCGATTCCGCAGATAGCACCTTGGTGTCAATGACGAGCGGGACTGCGATCAATGTTTCGCCAACGACAACCACGACCTACACCCTGACCGTCCTCCCTGCCACGGGAACAGCAGTCACGAAAACCGCTACGGTAACCATCGATCCAAACCCAGCCACCATCACTAGCTTCGTGGCAAGTCCTACCACGATCATTTCGGGAGGGACAGCAACCCTTACCGGTGTCTTCACGAATGGTGCTGGAGTAGTCACTCCAGGCAATAATACCGTGAGCAGTGGGACAGCGCTAACGGTCACCCCCACAACAACTACGACCTATACCCTGACAGTCACGGATGCTCTCGGAATGGTGGTCACGAAAACAGCTACCGTTACGGTTACGGCGGCACCAAGTGCGATCACCTTCAGCACCACTGCACCTACCACTGCAACGGTAGGAACTCCCTACACCTACACCCCAGCCGCGAGTGAAACCGGCGCTACCGTAACCATCAGCGCAACATCTACCCTTCCGTCTGGAGCAACCTTCACCGGTGGAATCCTCAACTGGACACCTAAACTACCTCAAGCATGGCAGGCAATTAGTTTTACCCTCCAGGCCAGTGATGGAAAGGGCAATACTACGAACCAAACCTGGAGTGTGACGCCTGCTGGCAGCACTGGGCAATCCTTCGTTGGAACGTGGCTCCCTGAGAATATAAGCTGGACGGAAGTAGACTCAGAGCTTCCGGATGGCACATACTTGCACGGCGTATATGCTCCGAATTATCCTGGAGATCCTGACGTCGGGATAGATGTATGTTCATATACTTATACCCAATCGACAGGCTTAGTCACTTTTTACCCGGATTCAATAAACACTAATGGAGACTGGGGTAATACTACTACCAATTCCGGGGTAGTCGAAAGCATTTCATCAACAAATGTTACGTTTAAATTCAATGGCCAAAGTCCGTCAACAAGTTCCCGCTTGCTTACAAATACTGATCCTTTGATGGGTACTTGGGTCGACTATGGTGCAGATTTTAATGGCAAGGTCAGTGGCGAAATCACCTTCCTTCCCGGTGGATACGTTATGTTCATTATCCTTGATGGACCTACGACTTCAGGAGGTCTGCAAGGTATAGATTACGGCACATATACTTTTAATAAGAATTCAGGAGTGCTTTCCTGCACAATAATTGCATCTACTACTGGAAATTGGGGAGCACCTCTTGGAAATTCCACCTGGAACCTTACATTCAGCGGAAATGGGAATATTATCGTAATCAATGGTGATAATGCCAATTCAACATTTACGCGCCTTGAACCTTAATTAAATATCAAAGGAAGCCGTGAACCCCGCCCAATACTCTGGCGGGGTTCTTCCTGTTGCGCCCCCGAGTCTCCTTCTGGGGCGACTCGCTACGAGGCCCTGAGGTAGGCGTAGCCAGGGTTGCTTTCTTTTCACCGGCTTTGGATCTTTCAACGATCTGGGCCACCTGGCCGGGGCTGAGCTTAGGTTTCCCACCCTTGTAGACGCCCTTCACCTTGGCCAGGGCGATGCCTTCGCGCTGGCGCTCCAGTGTCATGGAGCGTTCAAAGGAAGCCACGGCCCCGATGATAGACAATATCAAGGTCGCCATTGGGCTGTCCTCGCCGGTGAAGGTCAGGGACTCCTTGCAGAACCGAACCTTGACCCCCTTGCCGGTCAGGTCTTCGACGAGCTTGAGCAGGTCCGCCAGATTCCGGGCCAGCCGGTCCATGGAATGGACAACAACCTCATCCCCTTTCCGCACGAACCGGAGCATCGCCAGAAGGGCGGGGCGGTCCAAGCTCTTTTCGCTGATACGGACCGCTGACTGTGGCTGCTCAAACGCATGAAATGCCCCAACCCTTGCTGAACGTGGCTTGGCTGGATGCTGTAGCATGTTGAATACCAACCATACCGAGGTGCGCCTTACCCTCACCCACTCAGGAGCATATATGGTCAGCCAGGACCATCTGTACATCTTGTGGACCAATGCGGATCCGATAACTTTCGAAAAAATGGTATCGATGTACGCATGCAATTCCTTAAAACATCAATGGTGGAAACAAGTCACCGTCATTATTTGGGGCTCCACCGCGAAATTGACCGCCGAAAACGAACATGTTCAATCCCAAATTAAGGCAATGCAGGAAACGGGTGTATTTATCACCGCCTGTAGAGCCTGCACAGATCAATTAGGAGTCACCAGCACTCTTGAGGAACTTGGAATTGAGGTCATGTACTGGGGTGAACCCCTTACAGAATTACTCAAAGAGAAAGCGACCTTACTTTCGGTTTGATCAAGGCCAGGCTGAACCGAGGTTCCATATGAACCGAGCTTGAGCAAGACCCGCAGGGACTCGACCCGTTCCGGGGCCCAGTCGCTGACGTTGGCCAGGGCACGGTTTTTGACGACGCCACCCTCACGGAAGCTTTCCCGCAAAAGGATCGCGGGTGGCGAATTCCGGTGCGGCAAGAAATCCCTGAACCTTGGGCGCCGAAACCCGCACCGCCGCTTTAGCTCAGTTGGCAGAGCGCCCGCCTTGTGAGCGGAAGGTCGCCGGTTCAAATCCGGCAAGCGGCTCACTTGCTTTCTTCGCCCTGAATCCGGGAGAAGTCCGACCTTCTGAGTTGCTTAAAACATATCCTTGCAGCGATAAGGTCACTGATTTCCCCCAGTCAACTTTCACGGCGGTTGTGCGGATGGACTCAAGGAAGCAATTCAGGATTGAGGGTAGCGTAAAGCCCCCGATTCGCACCGCAGTTTGGTGGTGCCAATATCGACCCCCCCGGCTGGAAACCCATTGCAGTCAGCGCCCGGATTCTTGGGCTCGGATATGAGAACCCCGGACTAACCACCTTCGTCAAAGTGCTCCACGCCCTGGGCATTGACCCCCATGGCGGACCTGTACGCTCAGTGTTAAGCTCTGGTCCAAACCAGCAATTTACGTCGCTTCCGGAAGACCCGAGAGGGAGGCCGCAACATGCACATTTCAAGCCTTTCGTCCGCGTTCAGCCTTTCTTTCCTGGTCCTGCTCGCCCTGCACGGGGTGGCGGCGCAGGCCCGGACACCCCTGAAGACTCTTACCGCCGCCGGTGGTGGCAAGATCGTTTACGGCGTCGTGGGAGGGACCACCAGCCAGGCGGCGGGCCTGGGCGCCATGTTGCGCAGCATCCACAACCAATGCGGCGAGAAACCCAAGGTAAGCCAAGCGTTCAAGGTACGTGGCACTGATTCGGTGGCGATATTCTTCAGCGTGGCCAACCATTCCAGGGGCAATCGGCCGGTGGCGGGGATGGTCCTCGCCGCGCACACGTCTGGGGGAATCGAGGCAGCCCTGCTGACTGACGCGGCAGACCACTTCAGCACCAGCCTGAACCCGATGCTAATGCAGTTGCTCGGGGTCTGGCACCCGGGCGCAGTAACCCGTGCCCCCCAAGCCACCGGCGGATCCCCGGCCCCGCCGGCCAAGCTGCACCAGGTGAGGGCAGCCGATGGCTCCGCCAGCGTCGGCATTCCGGACGGCTGGCAGTTCAAGGGGCAGTACGGCACCATGCTGGTCACGGGTCCCCGCGGGGAATCCATCGGTCTGAACCTCACCAAGCTGGGGATGGACCCCAGGGCCGGAGGCGGCCGTGCCGGCAAGATCATATACCCCGTCAACGTCAGTCTGGCCAAGGCCTTTCCTGACCTCTTCCAGCAGTTCTGGCGATTGAACGGCGCCAACCCCACAAGCCTCAAGCTGGACCTGGCTGAGCCCCTGTCAGGCATTCCCCCCCAGCGCGGGGCGCATGTGGCTGGGCAGGTGAACCTGGTTCCCAACGAGCGGCTGGAGATGATCGCGGTGCTGATGACTACGCCTGCCGGCTCCATGGGCAACTACATGGTGATGTTCTCCATGGCCATGCTGCCCGTTGCCCTGGCCGACCAGGAACGGGCCACTGCAGGCGCCATCCTGGCCAGCTTCCAGCCTGATCAGGCGACCATCGCCAAACAGGCCGGCGCCATGGCCGCCCCTTACCTCGCCGCCATCCGCCAGATCGGCGAGGATGCCAAGACCCGTACCGCCACTGCTACCGCCCGCCATGACACCCAGAACCAGGCCTGGGAAAAGGACCAGGCGGCCAAGGCGGCCCAGAACCGAAAATGGGAACAAAGCCAGGACGCCTTGGAACGGAACACGCAGGGCTTCAGCAACTACCTCCTGGACCAAAATGTGGTCCTGGACAAAGAGCAGAACGCCCACGGCACCCTCTGGAACAACACTGCCTACTCCCTGGTGAAGGCCAACCCCGACCGCTACGAACTGGTGGACACGCCCGACTACTGGAAGGGGGTCGATTATTGATAGAATGGAACCTAAACCCAATGATTCCCACAGTTTGTCAGAGCCAAATTTGGCTGGGTATTCGGGGATCACGTTGGCGCCAGGAACCTGAACCAGTGAGCCGATCGGCTCATTGATTTCCATAACAAGAAGCCTTGCCTATGCCGGAGTGCTGCAGCCATAAGAACTGCGGATGTTGACCAGGGAAGGTAACCCCCCATATTGATCAACCTGGAGGAGCCCGCCGCCCATGATGCGGCGGTCAGCGGCGAATACCAACCTGGCCCGGGGGATGCCCCAGGGCCAGGGTGTGAGCGGATCGGCAGCCTAAGGCTTGATGCGCAAGATCTATTGCTAAGGATTGAAGCGCCAGGTGTCGCTGTAGAACAGCCCAACGCTGCCGGTGCCGTTGCAGACCTCTCCGCCGAAAAGCCAAAGGTTGCCGCTGCGGTCCATGGAGAAAGCCATGGAATTGCGTCCGCCCGGCATGTTGGTGGCAGCGGCCGTACCCTTGGCACCATAGCTGCCGAGTTGGTCGCCCTGGGTCGCGCCGCTCACCCAGGTCCAGTTGCTGCCGTCGAACTTCCAGAGATCGTTTAGATAGACACCGTTGGCGCTGGCATCTTCGCCGCTGCCTCCGAAGAGCCAGAAGTTTCCGCTGCTGTCCTCGGCGAAGGCGGCACCATAGCGGGTACCCGGCTGGTTGCTGGCGGCCGCGGTGTTATGCGTCCCGTAGGTGCCGAACTGGTTCCCGGTGCTGGCACCGCCCACCCAGGTCCAATTGGTGCCGTTGAATTCCCAGAGATCGTTGAGATCGACCGGGCCCGTGGATGCGGAATCACGACCCTGGCCGCCAAATAGCCACAGGTTACCCTTGCTGTCCACCCAGTTGGCAGCATATCCGCGCGCTCCGGGTGTGTTGGCGGCCGCGGCCGCCCCCTTGGTTCCGTAGATGCCGTTCTGGGAGCCGACGTTGGCACCGGCCATCCAGGTCCAGTTGCTGCCGTCGAACTTCCAGAGGTCGTTGAGATAATCGTCCTCGCTATCATTCGGGGAGCCATTGCCCTCGCCCCCGAAGATCCAGATGTTGCCGCTGCTATCGGCCCAGGCCGCGGAAAACCAGCGCCACCCCGGGACATTCCCTGCGGCGGCGACCCCCTTGGTGCCGTAAATGGCGTATGTATAGGTGGCGTTTGACCCGCTCTCCCAGGTCCAGTTGGTCCCGTCGAACTTCCAGAGATCGTTGAGGCGACCGCCGTGGCCGGTCGCGTCGAAGCCACCGCCGCCGAAGAGCCAGAGGTTGCCGCTCTTGTCCACGCAGGTCGCGGCCCCGATCCGTGCCCCGGGCGTATTGCCCGTGGCCGCTTGGCCAAGGGTACCGTAGCTGCCGGATTGGCCGGAGAGGTTCGATCCGCTCACCCACGTCCAGTTGGTGCCGTCGAATTTCCACAAATCATTCAGCCAGCTGCTGTCTGAGCCGGTGGAATCATAGCCCGCGCCGCCAAACATCCAGAAGTTGCCATTCTTGTCCGTCCAGGAAGCGGCGCCGTTGCGGCCCCCGGGAGCGTTGCCGGCAGCGGCCGTGCCCTTGGTGCCATAGCTGCTGGCGCTGACCTGGGTGCTCGCCCCTCCCACCCAGGTCCACTGGCCGGTCGCTGCAGTGTTCGCAGTCCACATGGCATACAGGGTCACATTGCCGGTGCCCATGGCAAATGTCTGCGCAGTGGTATAGCTCGTGCCCGATCCGTCGGCCTTGGTGTTCCAACCCGCAAAGGTATAGCCGGATTTCACCAGACCGCCGGTATTGCCCAACACGGTGACCATCTGCCCCTGCTGATAAGCGCCAGAATCAAGCGGAGTTGAGCCGCCGGTGCTGGTGTTGCCACTATAAGTCACCGTATAGGTGGTGACTGGGTTGGTAGGACTTGGTGAACTACCTCCGCCTCCTCCGCCGCAAGTGACCATCGGCAGCAAGGTGAAGGCTGCCACGCCCGCGCACAGCCCGCCCATGATTGTTACTTTTTTCACAATTAATTTCATACGTTCTCCCATGATTGTTACCTTTTTCACGATTAATTTCATGCGTTCTCCCATTATTAGGCAAATTATTTACAATGATTGTGAACGCAGGCCGATCACTGATTGATTATTTCTTTAACTTGTCAAATAAGGCCAGTTCCTCGCTAATGTAATCACCCCCCTTCCAACAGTTATTCCATATCAGCACCTGCCGGGTTTCCCCATCCTTAGCTAGCGCTTAGGGTTGATGATGGTTCGGCCTATCGAGGATCAGGACATGACTGTTGGACCCACCCAAGGCGGATCCAGGATTCTTCATGGGAAAAACCTTGCGTGCTGGTTGATAATTGAACAATCGTAACCGGCTTTAAAGAAAAAAGGAACACTCGGTTTTTATATTTAATATTTTTTTTACGGCCGCAACGTCCTTTTTGCGGTGTCTCGTTAAATAATGATTTTATCAATTTTTTTTCGATTCCAAGCCTTGGTGATGCTGAAAATTAATTGAAAGCGCGAACCTGTCGTTTTTTCATTATAAGTTTCATTATATAAACAAAAAGATAAACTTTTCCCTACCTCCATCTGTCAAATCTTTTGTGGGGGCAGGATGAGCGGGATCAGCATGCGAGGGTCAGAAGGGCTGGTGCTCACGGGCGTGGGTGGGATCGCCTTGGTCGGGAACGCCCTGTTTCGCTACACGGATTTCCGCTCCACCTTCACCCGGACTTTCCACAAGGGCCGAGGCGGAATCGCCTGGGGGGACGTGCTGACACCCTACGTCGCATCGCTCGCCACCGGCAAGAGTGACTTCGAGGCCCTGCGTCCCTGGTTCGGCAAGGCATGGGCGGCCAAGGCCCTTCGGGTCGACCGCGTGGCCTCGCCGGAAACGCTTCGACAGCACCTCGACAACCTTGCCGATGGCCACCTGGATGAGGCGCTGGGGATGGTCCGTCAGGCCAGCCTGGATCTCATCCTCCGGTCAGGGGCATCCATCACGCCATGCCGCACCGGGCACGTCTGCCTGGATGGGGACACCACGCCCCAGGACAATGGCAAGACCAAGAAGGAGGGTGTGAGCCGCACGTACATGCCGGACGTCTTTGGCTTCGCGCCTATGTTCGTATTCGCTGGGGTCGAGGGGTGGTGCATCCGTGAGGAATTCCGGCCAGGCAAGCAGCATGGCCAGAACGGGGCCACGGCTTTACTGCGAGGCGCGATTCAGGATCTCCGCAGCCTGGGTATGGCTTTGATCCTGATCCGGCTTGATTCGGCCTTCGACGCCGCCGAGAACTACGCGATGGCCCAGGCTGAGGGGGTGGACTTCCTGGTGAAGGGAAACCCGGTTCATGTGCGCTGGGACTGGCTGAAGGAGGCCGAGGCGCTTTCCGGTCGCGCCTGGGCGCGCACGGGCCGGAACCGAAGGGAGACCTATCTCAGTCGGATGGAAACGCGGGAGTTCGAGGGCAAGCTGATCCCAGTGCGCCGGGTCTTCAAGATCACAAAGCGGCTGATGTGGGAACTGGAAGATGTGCCGCCCGGCCAGAGGCTGCTGCTTCGGCGCTGGCCCAAGTATGAAATGGAGACCTGGGTGACGAGCCTGGACCTGCCCGGCGAAAAGCTGTTCGACCTCTACTGTGAGCATGCGACGGCGGAGCAGTACCACGCCGAGATCAAGAGCGAACTGGACCTGGAGCGGATGCCGAGCGGCACGTTCAAGACCAACGCTCTCGTGCTGGGCCTGGGGATGCTGGCCTACAACGTGCTTCGTCTGCTGGGGATCCTCGGCAAAAGCGTCATCCGCCACCATCATCCCGCCAAACGGCGTCGCATGAAGACGATCTTCCAGGAACTGATCCAGATTCCCGCCCGGATCCTGAGAGGCTCAGGCCAAATCAAACTGGACATTGGCCGTGCCCTCCCTGGGTGGGAAGCCTTCCTGGCCCTTTACCGGCGTCTGGCAGCACCCTTTCCAAACCCGGCCTGACCGCGAACCCGGCCTGCTGGTCAGCCTCAATTAAGTGGGCTGGCCGAAGGATCAGGCAGAATGGCCCCGGCAATGCTCATTTCGGCATTCTGGGCTTCCCCTGGAAGGTTCCAAGTTGAAACCCGCCTCCTGGACGAACCCGAAGGGGCCAGGTTCGGATCGATTGGAGCCCAGCTACCTTGCTTTCACAAACCTTCACGGATCCAGGTTCGCCTTTGCCCTCGACCCGGCCGAGGAACACGTTGCGCAGGTACCACGACCCGGGCAGGGCATGATCGTTCCGGTTCTCGAGCCGGATCACGGCCGGGCAGGCGGATAGGTGCCCGGGCACCTTCACCCGGCCCGCATAGAGCTGCCTTCCGGCCACGGTGGGGGCCAGTTCCGCCTCGCAGGGAAGGTTGATCCAGCTGCCGGGGTCCGAATCGATTCCGGCCGGACGAAGGCTGAGGCCCAGGACCAGGGGGCCCCCCCGGCCATCCCCGTGCCTTGGCCCAGGTCCTTCCAGGCCTGGGCCTTCAGCTCGTATTCCTCGCCCGGCTGGACGATCAGGCCGGGGTCGAAATGGGCCGATTTCCCGAACAGCGCGACCGCGCCGAGCCTGGAGAGGCTGGGGTCGAGAGCGACGGCGATCATCTGCCCGACCTCGCCGCTCCAGCCCGCCTGGCCCCGGTTCATGCTGGGGTTGGAGCACAGGTTGCCCAGCAGGGGCAGTTCCTGGGCGCCGCCCAGGGCTCCGGGCCGGGCGCCGATGACCCCCCATTCATCCACCTCGCAGACCCGCGGCCTCGGCCGGTCCGCTTCGCCGACGGCGGTCCGTTCCACCTTCAGGCTGCGGACGTACCAGGACCCGGTC
>Ga0316217_10005748_pt1 | contig 12678 bp, 12 predicted proteins | sample 1anoAmetaG_FD_203633 | JGI IMG/M metagenome (GOLD analysis project Ga0316217, IMG submission 203633) | Freshwater microbial communities from Trout Bog Lake, Wisconsin, USA - 1anoA | ecosystem: Environmental > Aquatic > Freshwater > Lake > Hypolimnion/Profundal zone | place: USA: Wisconsin...
GCTGGCCAGGGTCGCATGCCCGCAGAGGTCGATCTCGCCCCCGGGCGTGAACCAGCGGATGCGGTAGCCCTGCCCTTCGGGCACGAAGAAGGCGGTCTCCGACAGGTTGTTCTCCGCCGCGATGGCCCGCATGGTCGCCTCGGGCAGCCACTGCTCCAACGGCATCACGGCCGCCGGATTGCCGGCGAAAGCACGCTCGGCGAAAGCGTCGATCTGGTAGATAGGGTATCGGGTCATCCGGGGTTATTGCCCGGAGCCGGAGGCCAGCGACAGCGCGGCATCCAGATCGGCGATGAGGTCCTTGACATCCTCCAGGCCCACCGCCAAACGGAGCAGGCCCGGGGCGATGCCCAGGGCCAGGACTTCCGCTTCGGACTGGTGGCCGAAGATCATCGTGGCCGGGTGATTGATGAGGGTATGGACGCCTCCGAGGCTGGCGGCCATGATGCAGAGTCTGGTGTTGGCCACGACCGCCCGCGCCGCGGCACGGCCGCCCTTGACCTCGAAGGAGAGAACGCCGCCGAATCCGTCCGGCATCTGGCGCACCGCCAGATCATGCTGGGGATGGGAGGCCAGGCCGGGATAGTTGACCCGTTCCACCGCGGGATGGGCTTCCAGGAATCGGGCCAGGGTCAAGGCGTTCTCGTTGTGCCGAGCCATGCGGATCGCGAAGGTCTGCAGGCCCCGGCGGAGCAGCCAGGCCTCCATGGGATGCAGCACGGGACCGAACATGCGGGACAGGTCCCAGCAGGCTTCGATGTGCTGCCGGGACCCCATGATGACCCCGGCGGTCACGTCCGAATGGCCGCCCATGAACTTGGTGGCGCTTTCGCAGACGATGTCGTAGCCCAGCTCCAGCGGATGCTGGTTGAAGCTCGAGGCGAAGGTGTTGTCCGTGATGGCGATGGCGCCGTGTTGCCGGGCGATCCCGGCGGTCGCCGCCAGGTCGGTCAGCACCGTGGTGGGATTGGTGGGCGTTTCGGTATAGACCATCCGGGTGTTCGGCCGCATGGCGGCGGCGAAGGTCGCCACGTCGGTCTGGTCCACCAACGTCACCTCGACTCCCCGCAGAGGCAACTGCTCCACCATCAGGGAAACCGTCGCGCTGTAGAGTGATTTCTGGGCGACCACGTGGTCGCCCGCCTTCACGTTCGAAAGGACCGCCAGGCTGATGGCCGCCATGCCTGAACCCACCGCCAGGGCGCTTTCCGCGCCCGCCAGTTCAGCCAGCAGCGGCTCGATCTCCCGGGAGTTGGGGGCGCCATACCGGGTGTAGTACCACGTGGGCATGGTCTCCGCAGCGATCTCCATGCCCCGCTCCGGAGACGGCAGCCGGAAGGTGCTGGTCTGGAAGATGGGGGAAACCACCGCCGGGGTGCCGTGCCCCTCGCCGGATAGATGGATCAGCCGCGTCTGCATGCCATATGGGCTCTTGCTCATGGTCTGGCCTCCCTGGGGAATGAATTATTAACTTAGGCTTGGGGACTCTCGGCGGGTCGAGGAGGGTGCTGAGAACCCGGCGAGCCGTTGTCGGCCACCGTGTCGAAAAGGCCGATGTCCCAGTTCTCGATCCGGCTGTCCACGATCTCGATGGCCGCGCAGACCGCTTCGATCGCATGCACCGCATCGGCGGAGGTCAACCGGTCGTCCGCCAGCCCGGCACGGGTCTGGAACTCCTGGACCGCATAGGCGCTTTCCAGGCTTGCATCCTGGACCCGGTCCCGGAGCGGCTTCACGGCGCTGGACTGCCGGGCAGCCTGCTCCAGTTCGAGCGCGGCCGCTTCCACGGACAGCCGGTGTTCGCCTGCCATCGCCATCGCGCTCGGGGTGATCTGCCGGGACTCCCGCGCGGTCCTCACCGAAGCCGCAACCTTCCATGGGATGAAGTCCCTGGCCCTGCACGCGGGCTACACCTTGCACGGAGTGGCCATGGATCAGGAAGGCCTCTGCCCCGCCGCGCTGGAAGCGGCCGCGGAACGGGGCCTGGCCAGGGTCCTGTACACCATCCCCAGCCTGCAGAATCCCACCGGGACGACCCTCGGCGCCGATCGCCGGACCGAGATCGTGCGGATCGCCAGGAAGTACGACCTGATGATCGTCGAGGACGACGTCTATTCGGTCCTGGCCCAGCCGGGCGAGCGGACCCTGGCGGAGCTCGCCCCCGAACGGACCTTCTACCTCAACAGCCTTTCCAAGGCCCTCGCGCCCGGCCTGCGGGTCGGCTTCCTGATCCCTCCGCCGAGCTGCTTCAGCGCTTCGGTGCTCGCCATGCGGGCGACCACCTGGACCTCCAATCCGTTGGGGTGCATGGTCATGGCCCAGTGGATGGCGGACGGCACCGCCGAGGCGGCCATCGGGCTCATGCGGGAAGAAGCCGCTCAGCGCACCGCCATCGCCCGGTCGGTGTTCGGCGAGCTCATCGCGCCCGGCCAGAGGCCGACCTTCCACATCTGGATCCCCTTGCCTTTGCAGCAAGCCGAAGGGGTCGCCCGGGAGGCCCTCGCCCACGGGATCGCGGTCACCCCGCCCTCGGCCCCCATCGTCGAGGCCGGCTCCATCTCCGGGCTCCGGATCGCGCTCGGCTCCATTCCCCGGGAGGACCTCGGTCCCGTGCTCCAGCGCCTGCGGGCGATCATGCGTCTGGGCGCGGCGGAGCCGTTCATCATCTGAGGAGTTCGCCCAGGGCCAAACGAAGCAACGCCCGGATGGGACCCGCCTACTGATCAGGACGGTGGCGGGGGCGCCCTGGGCGCTCGCCAGCGGCCTCCCGTCCGCCGCGGTCATCCTGCCGGACCCGCCGAGGTTGAGCAAGCGTGCCCAGCGCTTCGGAGCAGAACGCCTGGAACGCCCGGAGCGAAGGGGTGATTGGACGCTGAGGGTTCCAGACCAGGTGGCTGGCCACGTCCAGCGGCTGATCCTGCCAGGCCAGCCGCACCAGCCTGCCGCTCCGGGTTTCTTCGGTGACCGCCACCTCCGGCAGGGGGGCGATGCCCATGCCCAGCTCCACGCACCGCTTGATCGCCTCGATGCTCTGGAACTCGAGGCGGGTGGCGGGATGGGAGCCCGCGGCGATCAGGGCGCGCTCGAACCGGTTGCGGTAGCTGCAGCCCGAATCCGTCAGCAGGATCTGTTCGCCCAGAAGATCCAGGGCGGTCACCGCCGCGGCCGGCGCCAGCCGGTGGGAGGCCGCCGCGTACAGGCCCACGGGCTCCTGGCGCAGCCATTCCACCCCCAGGGAACCATGGCTGAACGGCTCCTCCAGCACGAACGCGACATCCAGGGTCCCGTCCAGCAGTTGCCGCTTGAACTCCCGCACGGGCATGGGGACGAACTGCAGGCGCACCCGGGGGTGCAGGGCCGAAAACGCGCTCAGGACCGCCGGCAGGCGGTAGGTGCAGACCGACTCCGCCGCGGTGAACCGCACCAGTGCCTCGTCGGGCTCGTCCTTCACGGCGTTCCTGGCCTCCTCCATGAGGGCGAGCAGGCGCTCGGCGTAGTCCAGGAACCGGTGTCCCTGCCCGGTCAATTCGAGCCGGTTGCCGATCCGGCCGAACAGGGCGACCCCCAGGTCGTCCTCCAGGTGCTTCATCTGGGCGGTGATGCTCGATTGGGCATAATTCAGCTCCCGCGCCGTGCGGGTGAAGCTGAGGGTGCGGGCGGCGGTGCGGAAGGTGGCGAGGGTGCGCGGGTCCATGGCCAGTATCATCGCATTTTTCGATCAATCCAATCGATACAAATCGTTTGCTCTGATGAAAGCGAGAAGGCTATACCTGGGGGCGGAGGCAAGACCATGATCGACATGAGAAGCGACACCGCCAGCCAGCCCAGCCTGGACATGCGCAGGGCGATGGCCGAAGCCGAGGTGGGCGACGACTGCTACGGTGACGACCCCACCGTCAAGCGGCTGGAGGAAGAGACGGCCGCGCTCCTGGGCAAGGAGGACGCCGTCTACATGCCGACCGGAACCATGACCAACCAGGTCGCCATCCGTGCCCACACGGAACCGGGGGACGCCGTCATCATGGACCAGCAGGCCCATATCTACCTGCTTGAGGGCGGCGCGCCGTTCGCCCTCTCCGGGGTGCATCCCCGGCTCATGCCCGGAGTGCGGGGGGTGTTCACGGAGGCGGACGTGAGGGCGGCCATTCCCGGGACCCATCCCTATTTCCCGGGCACCTGGATGCCGCCGGCGGGGCTGGTCTGCCTGGAGAACCCGCACAACCTCGGGGGGGGCAGGATCTGGCCGCTGGAAACGATCCGCTCGGTGGCGGCCGCGGCCCGCACCGCCGGCCTCAAGATGCACCTGGACGGCGCGCGCCTTTGGCATGCCACCGCCGCCACCGGCATCCCGGAAGCGGTCTATGCCGAGCCCTTCGATACCGTCAGCGTCTGTTTCTCCAAGGGGCTCGGGGCTCCGGTCGGCTCGGCCCTGGCCGGGCCCAGGGCCTTCATCACCCGCGCCCGGCGGTTCAAGGCGCAGTTCGGCGGCGGCTTCCGCCAGGCCGGGATCATCGCTGCCGGCGCCCTGTTCGGACTGCGGAACCACCGCCAGCGGCTGGGCGAGGATCACCTCCATGCCAGACTGCTGGCCGACCGGATTGCGCCGCTACCCGGGGTCGAACTGGACCCGGCCACGGTCGAGACCAACATCCTCCGTTTCCGGGTGACCTCCATCAAGGCGGGCGACCTCGCCTTCCGCCTGCACGACCTGGGACTGCATGTACTGCCCTCCGGCGATGACGGCATCCGGATGATTCCCCATCTCAACCACACCCGGAAGGACGTGGAGGCGGCGGCCAGCATCGTTGCGCGGGTGCTGCAGGAAATCGCATCAAACCGATAGGTCCACCCCCCTCGAGGTCCCCATGCCCACCTGCGTCTGTTCACCTGCGCCGACCGCCTGCGGGACAATTGGGTATCCTGCCGATGAAATGGTGGACTTTGAGTCACTCGGATGACGGCAGCTTGCACGGCCTCAGAGGTTCAGGTTCCGGTTGGCCCAGGCCTGGAAGCCTTCCAGGTCGAAGCCCCGGAAATAGAAGAACCGGCAACGTTTGCAAATGACGTTGATCCGGGTGCCGGTTTGCCTGGCTCTGCGCTCATGAACCCAATGGGGTCCGGAACGGACCTGTTTGCACCAGCTGCACTGCGAAAGCGTCGATCCGGATCTTTTCTCGAGCATGGCTGATCTCCCTGGGTACTTGGTCAGGTGCAGGGCCGTCCATTTCGCACGGGCGACCGAGCAAGAAGTAAGCAGGTTCTGATCCAGTTCGATAACGGTTTTATATCCAGGAGTCAAGAATACAGGATAGGAATATCCTTTATTTCATGCCATCAGGATAGAGCACGGAATCCTTCAATATCATCGAGCGGTGGCCTCCAGGGCCGGACCGTTTTCAAAGGCCCGCGGCCCCGATCAGGCGGCCGATCAGGGCGCTGATCCCCATGGCGAGCCCGCCGCCGATGAGCACGCGCAGGGCCGAATGCGCCTTCGGCGCCTTGGCGAGCTGCCCGCCCAGGGCTCCCATCAGGGCCAGGCCGGCCAGCGTGGTCACGGCGATGGTGGGAAGCCGCAGGTAGGCGGGCGCCAGCAGCAGGGCCGCGATGGGCAGCAGCGCCGCCAGGCTGAAGCTGGCGGCGGACACCAGCGAGGCCTGGTAGGGATCGGCCTGGGACCGTGCGTCCATGCCCAGTTCGTCCCGCAGGTGGGCTTCCAGGACTCCGTGCCGGCTGAGCTGCCTGGCCACCTCCAGCGCCAGGGCGGGCTCCAGGCCGCGGTTCTGGTAGATCAGCGCCAGTTCCGCCAGTTCATCCCTGGGGTCGCTGGCCAGTTCCTGCTTTTCCTTGGCGATGTTGGCTTGTTCGGTGTCGCGCTGGGAGCTGACCGACACATATTCCCCGGCGGCCATGGACAGGGCGCCGGCCACCAGTCCAGCCAGGCCCACCATGATCACGGCGCTTCTCGAAGCGGCGGTGGCGGCGACTCCGATCATGAGGCTCGCGGTCGATACCAGGCCGTCGTCGGCCCCCATGACCGCCGCGCGCAGCCAGCCTTCCCGGCCCAGGGCATGACCCTCCAGGTGGGTGGGGGACGGCGCTGAAGACAATGGCTTATTTCGGGTCTCAAGGGTGGTCAAAGGTCCCCTCCTGGATGCGACCTGAATAAGCAACTCCTAGACCGTTTCATAACAATATATATTAATTCATTTAGGTTAATATTTGCATTTAATTGTGGATCCGGCCCATCAAAGTGATGGAGGGCGGCCGGCCGGGCCAGCTCAACCTCCGGACCCCCGCCCGGGACAACCATCCCAACCCAGGTGCAGCCGGCCCCGCGCCGTTGACCCTTCCATTCTGATCGAGCGATGGATCGATCCGAAGCAATCTGTTTTAACAAGTTGCTTCTAACTAACAGTTAGCAAAGTGGCATTGCGGTTGCTTTATGTAGGTCGCCCGGGTGTTCGGGCAGGGTGCCGATGGCAGCCAGCCAAAGGGCGCGGCGAACGTGACGTTCTCCGGCCTCCCGCCGATGTTCTGTCCCGGCCTCCGGGAACCGACCAGCCTTGGGCTGTGAGCCGTCCGCCGGCGCAGGAACCGATCCGGACCGAGCCCCCTGACGAGGAGATCCATGAACCAGATCAGTGAATTCGATTGTTGTTCCAAGGCTGGTGTCCACTATGCCTGCAGTGCCGCTCAATTCATGGATCCTGCGACCTTGTTGCCGTCCATAGCGATCGTGGTCAGCAAGGAAGGCGTGCGGATCGGCAGCGTGCAGTTCGTCTTCAGCGCCCAATTCCAAGCAACCTTTAAAGGCTATTGGCGGAATTTGATCTTTGTTGCGCAGAGACGCTTTGAAAACGAGGCCTGGATCGAGCAGGTACTCCGCCACCCGGGCGAGGACCTGCAGAATCCATTCGAGGACATTCCCTGACGGGAGCGGCTTCCCGCTTCGCCTGTCGCCACGAGTGCCGCCCTGGAGGCGCCATGAACATGACCCGAAAACCAACCGTGACCCAGTTGCGGACCCTGCTGGCCAAGGCGGATGATTTTGCCGGCCACCCTATCCTCTGGGTCGACAAGAAGGGGGAAGTGCATCTCTCCCTGGTTCCCGATCAGGCTACCCCCAGGGGCTGGTCGGAGCACTATGGAGATCGCCTCCAGTTTCTCATGGTCGGGTTCCTTCATGGGGCGCCTGGCGGCCGGTGGACAGGGCGGCAAAGGCTTGTCGCAGTTCCGTTGCGTTGCAGGCGTCGCTATTGCCCCAGAAGGGTTTCGGCCGCGCCGACCTGCTTCAGCACCTTGCCGGTGGCCTTTTCCGTGACGCCGGCGATTTCCAGGTCCATCTGCCCGGTCAGCTTCCCGGCGACCTCCTTGACCAGGCCCTTGGCTTCGTGGAAGCTGCCTTCAACTTTGTCTTTCATTCCCTTTTTCAACGTCATGCTCCTTATGCCCGGTCCGGCCGGTCGCTGAGGTGGGCCTGTGCAAGCGACAAAGTGAAGGAAGGCGACCTCCAATTTGATGGCATGGCGCCGGACTGGCCGTGGTTCGGGGGTGTAACAATTTGATTAAAAACAACTTATATTTTGGCCCGATCCGTGCTCCTTCGGGTGGACGGGGGACGTCATGGGATATGAGTCAGTTTTGATCAGTGGCATCGCCTTCCTGCTGTTCGGGCTCACCACCCTGCTGGCCGGGCATGCCACCCTTGAGCGCAACGAGGCCCAGCCGTCCGCCATCCGGCTGATCGCCCTGCGCATGCAAGGTGTCTCGGGGCTGTTCGGCGGCGGGGCCCTGGTTCCCGTCCGGAGCTCCGGCGGCCGGGACCGGCCCGGGGGCAGGCGTTCCACCGATTCCAGATGGCGGCAGGCGAACGGGAGGTGCCCATGGCACGCAAGGGAGAACGCATGAAGGACCCATTGAGGGTGACCCCGCAAGAGGCGGAATCCATGGGCGTCGAGCTTGAGGGAGGCCTGGGCGCCGCCTCCGGCGAGGCGCGCGAGTTGCCCCTGCATGAGCAGGTGGCCGGGGCCCTGACCGAGGATGACGTGGCCGAAGCCCTGACCGGCGAGGTGACCCCGGAAAGCCGGGAAGCCGTCGAGGATTTCTTCGCCGATGTGCAGGAAGCGACGGACCAGGACGAGGGGGCCCCGCAGGAGGCTGATTGAAGCGCCGGTCCGGACCGTTTCCCGAGTCTCGGCTTGCGCCGGCCCGGATGAAGCGGGATGCTCGGAATCGCGGAGACAGGAATTTCCAGATGGCCAGGCATCCCGCTAGCGCTTTTTCCCTCCACCTGGTCTCCGACCTGGATGGAACCTGGATCCCGGCCCCGGAGCAGATGGCCGGACTGGGGCGGCTGGAAGCCTTCCTGGCCGCCCACCCCGGGATCATCCTGACCTTCGCCACGGGCAGGGGTCTGGCCTCGGCCCTGGACCTCCTGGAGCGGCGGGTCGGGCACCTGCCCCAGCACCTGGTGACGGACGTGGGCACCACCCTGCATCACCGGACCGCGCAGGGGGGGTGGGTCGAGGATCTGGCCTATGCCCGCTGGGTCGCTGGCCGGTGGCCGGAGGATCTCAAGGACCGGCTGGCCCGGGCCGGCTGGCCGGAAGGGGTGCGGCCGCAGCCGGGCGTGCCCGCCTCCCGCCGGGTCGCCCTGGAACTGGAGCCGGGCGGGGACCTGCAGCTCGCCGCGGCCCGGCTGCGGGCCCTGCTGGGCCGGCTGGGAGTCGAGGCGGAGGTGCTGCCCTCCGACCGGCGCTATCTGGACCTGCTGCCACCGGGGGTCGACAAGGGCTCCGCGGTCCGCCACCTGGGCATCCCGTTGCCGGTGATGGCCTGCGGCGATTCGGAAAACGATCTGGGCCTGTGGCGGGTCGCGGACCTGCCGGTGCTGATGGCGGACAGCACCCTGCCGCTGCCGCGGCCGGGGCCGCCCTGGGACCGGATGGTGCGGGCCGGGGCGCCGGGGCCGGAGGGGATCCTGGAAGTGCTGGTGGAACGGGGTTGGCGCCTGGGCCTCAGTAATGGTAGATCTCGGTGATCTGGCCGGCCTCGATCCCGAACCCGATCATCGCGGTCCCGTCGCCGAGCAGGATGCCGAGGTGGCTCGAGCGCGCCATGTTCAGGTAGCCGGTGTCCGTCCAGAGGCCGGTGGCGGGGTCGAAGCATTCCGCGTTGTCGAGCATGCTGCCGGTGTTGTCGCCGCCCGCCACCAGCACCAGGCCGGTCGGGAGCGGGATCGCCGTGTGGTTCTCGCGCGGATGGCCCATGTCGGTGATCTGGGAACCGGCGTCCACGGTGGGGCTCCAGGTGTCCGTGGCCGGATCGTAGAGTTCGCTGGCGGCCAGGGTGGCGAAATTGGCATCGTAGCCGCCCGCCGCCAGCACCCGCCCGTCCTGGAGCAGGGTGGCGGTATGGTAGGCGCGGCCGGTCACCATGTTCGTGAAGGTCCAGGTGTGCGAACCGGGCAGGTAGCGCTCGGAAGTGGCGATGGGGTTGCCCGCGCTGTCCATGCCGCCGGTCACCAGCACGCTGCCGTCGGCCAGCAGGGTGGCGGTGTGGCCGGCCCGGGCGAACTGGAGGGAGGTTCCAGGACTCCACAGCTGGAGGTGGGGATCGTAGATTTCGACGCTCGCCGTGACGTTGGCGGTCGCGTCCAATCCGCCCACCACCAGCACGGTCCCGTCCTGGAGCCGGGTGGCGCTGTGCAGGTAGCGGGGGGTCGCCATGGAGGTGGCGGTGGGGGTCCAGCTGTCCAGGCTCAGGTCATAGATCTCGGCGCTGGCCAGGGTGCCGGTGCTGTCTTCTCCGCCGACCAGCAGCACCCGCTGGTCGCTCGCGGGGCTGCCATCCCCCAACAGGGTGGCGGCGGCCTGGGCGCGGGCCGCATTGGGGCTGCTGGCGAGGGTCCAGGCATGGGTGGACGGCTCATAGAGCTGGGCGTAGGGGTTCGGTCCGCCAGCCTCGGCCAGGCCGCCGACCGCCAGCACCTTGCCGGTGGCCGGCAGCAGCACCGTGCACTGGCCGATCGCGCCCTTGCCGGTACTGCCGGTCGTGGGGGTCCAGACCCCGGTGGCCGGGGCGAACACCTCCGTGCTGGACAGGGGCGAGCTGCCCTCGCCCCCCACCACCAGCACCTTCCCGTCCGCCAGGAGAGCGGTCGAGTGCCGGCTGCGGGCATCGGTAAGGTGGGTGGGCTGGAGGCCATCGGTGGTGACGGCCCAGCTGTCGGTGGTGGGATTGTAGATTTCGCTCGAATCGGTATTGCTGCCGCTGACCGTGCCACCGGCTACCAGCACCCGCCCGTCAGTCAGTACGGTCGCCGAGTGGTCGTAGCGGTCGGCCGTCATCGCCGCCGCCTGGGTCCAGGTGTTCGCGGTCAGCAGTTCGGCGCTGGCCACGCCGGTGAAGCTGCTGTCGACCCCGCCGCAGACCAGCAGTGAGCCGTTGGCGAACTGGACCATGGCGAAATTGGTGCGGCCGGAATGCAGGGTGGGCCCGGCGGCCCAAGTGCCGGCGGCCGGGCTGAACCGGTCGGTGGAGGCCAGTGGCGTGCCGTCGCTGTCCTGGCCGCCCACGGCCAAGGCCGTGCCGTCCGGCAGCAGGGCCATGGCCGGATGGATCCGGGCCGTGGCCAACCGGGTCTGGTTGAGGCCGGCGTCGTGGGTGACCGACCAGGTGCCCTGGGCGGGATCATAGATCTCCGCCGAATCCAGGGCAACGCCGTTGTGGCCGTAGCCGCCGGCCACCAGCACCCGGCCATCCGCGAGCAGGACCGCGGCGTGCTCGACCCGGGGCTGGACCATGGCGCCGGTCGGGCTCCAGAGCCCGGTGGCGGGATCATAGATTTCGGCGCTGCTGGTGGCATCCGTGAGGTTGCTGGACCCGCCGGCCACCAGGACCCGGCCGTCGGCGAGCAGGGTGGCGGTGTGCTCGGCGCGCGCCTCGCCGAGGCTGCCGATGGCCAGGATGGTGTCCGTGGCCGGGTCGTAGAGTTCGGTGGTGGCCACCGGGCCGGTGCGGCTGGTATTCCCGCCCACCAGGAGCACCCGGCCGTTCGCGAGCCGGGTGGCGGTGCCGGAATCGTGGGTGGTGCTGCTGGCGCCGCTCTTCACCAGCCAGGTGCCGGTCTGGACCGAGACCGTGGCGTTATTGCTGACCTGCCGACCATTGCTGGGGTTGCTGACGGTGACGCCGACGTTGAAGGTGCCGACCGCGAAGCCGGCCGAGAAATGGATGGCGCCAGTGCCCTGGCCAGTGAAATTGGGGGCCGTCCAGGTATAGTTCCTGCCGGTCTGCACCGGGACGCTGGCCTGCATCCAGGTGTCGCCCGGGTGCACCGCAAGGGGCAGCAGCAGGGTGGCGTCCGGCCCGGGAGCGATGGTGATGGTCACCTGGGTGCTGGAACTGCCGTCGGCGTTGCTGGCGGTCACCGTGTAGTTGGCGGTCGCGGCCACCGCGGTGGCGGTGCCGGCGAGGGTGCCAAAGTTCACATCCAGGGTGAGTCCGGCCGGCAGGCTGGGGTTCACCGTGAAGGTCAGGCCGGTGGCGCCCACTGTCAAGTTGGCGAAGTTGAGGCCGATCGAGTCGCCGACCGAGTAGCTGAGCACGTTGTGGACATAGCTGAGGCCCACCGGGGGGTTGCTGACCTTGATCGACACGGTGGCGGTGGTGTTGCCGCCGGTGTTGCTGGCGGTGACGGTGTAGTTCGCCTGGGCGCTGGTGACGAGGGGAGTGCCGGTGATGGCGCCGGTGGTGGTATCGAAGCTCAAGCCCGCCGGCAGGCCCGGGCTGATGCTGTAGCCGGTCACCGCCCCGCCGCCATGGGTGGGGGAGTTGGTGCTGATGGCCACCTGCAGGGAATACACCGCCGGATTGGTCGAGTAGGTCAGGTTGGTGGGGGCGGCGTCGTTGACGGTGAAGGTCAGGACGATATCGATGTGGCCGCCGCTGTTGCTGGCCCGCACCGAGTAGGAGGCTGAACTGGAGATGGCGGTGGGGGTGCCGGTGATGATCCCGGTGCTGGTGTCCAGACTGAGGCCAGCAGGCAGGCCACCGAGCAGGGCGTAGCTGGTGATCGCGCCGCCGGTGGTGCTGAAGGGTGGATCGGGGGCGATGGCCACGCCCTTGGTGAAGGTGGCGCTCGTATAGGTATAGCCGAGGGAGCCGGGCGGGACGTCGTTGACGGTGATGACCACGCCGACCGAGGTGTTGCCGCCGGAATTGGTGGCGGTGACGGTGTAGGTGCCGGTGCCGAGGACGCTGGGGGTGCCGGTGATGGCGCCGGTGGTGGTGCTGAAGCTCAGGCCCGCCGGCAGGGCCGGACTGATGGTGTAGCTGACGACGGCGCCGCCCGTGCTGGCAGGGGTGTTGCTGCTGGGGATGGCCGTGCCGTTGGTGTAGGTGGCCGGATTGGTCGAATAGGTGAGGTTGGCGGGCGGGACGTCGTTGACGGTGAGGGTCAGGGTGGCGCTGGTGCTGCTGCCGGAGTTGGTGGCGGTGACGAGGTAGTCCGTCTGGGGGCTGACGGCGCTGGGGGTGCCGCTGATGACGCCGGTGCTGGTGTCGAAGCTCAGGCCCGCCGGCAGGGCCGGGCTGATGCTGAAGGAGTCGACCGGGCCGCCGCTGCTGGAGGGGGTGTTGTCAGTGATGCTCGTCCCCTTGGTATAGCTGGCCGGG
>Ga0316217_10005749_pt1 | contig 12675 bp, 12 predicted proteins | sample 1anoAmetaG_FD_203633 | JGI IMG/M metagenome (GOLD analysis project Ga0316217, IMG submission 203633) | Freshwater microbial communities from Trout Bog Lake, Wisconsin, USA - 1anoA | ecosystem: Environmental > Aquatic > Freshwater > Lake > Hypolimnion/Profundal zone | place: USA: Wisconsin...
CCATACTTAGATCAACTCAGCGACCTTTACGCCGTGGCCATTGGCCGCAGGACAGGCATTTTTGGTGATTGGGACACTGCCGAAGCGCTGGCCATCGGTTATCCTGGTAACAAGCAAAAGCGCTGCACGAGTAGGCGTGAAGCTTTGCAGTTCCTGGTTCTTCACCTTACCAACGCGAGCATCAAAAGGAAGCTAAACCACGATGAGGCTGAAACACTAAGTAGTGCAAAGGCTTTGTTGGAAAACATGCCACCGGAGCCGGAGTTCCCCAGCTTGGTATAACTCCGGTGCTTCACGTTGTGGTCTGAAAAGGAGCTACTATCCTTGTCAACTTTAATGATGAGGCGGAGGGGTGCGCGTATGACGATTAGTCATATTTGAGGTTGTTGTCATGGTTTTGACTTTTCGTCAGGCTTTGCCGAGCCGTAAGCGGAGCGTGGGGCTTGGCGCCGGTGGCGCGCGGTGGGTGCAGCCTGGACTGGTTTTTGAAAAGTATGCGGCATGAAGAGATGTTCGACTAGTGCAGCAGTATTGACCTTGCTTAAACTGTTACATGCGTACGGCGCGGCCTGGCCGGTGCGGGTATTAGTTGAAGTGAGCCACGGTCGCATCCTCTCGCGCATCCCAAAAGTAAAGGCCCCTGTGAAACGCTTGTTCCGCAAGGGCCTTTACTATTGGGTTGTAGCCCCGAGCATGCCAGTGATATACCTGGTAGTGCTTGGTAGCACTCAGGGCTCTCACAGCGCAAGCTCTTGGTTATCAAGCCTCCCGAAAATACAATTAAATCCCACAAGTCAGATTGCTTAGTAATCCTTAGTGCACCCAGGTAACAAGGTTCGTGCACGTATTCGTGCTATGTCCGACCGGTTCGTTGTTACAAAAATTGTAACATCTCTACCCTCATAGCTCACTCAGTCGTTCATGGTATCAACAAGGCCTACCTTACCAGGGTAAACTTCAGGCTCTGCACCTGCCTTCTTGATTGACGCGCACCATATAAACACCTGCTGACAAGTCTTCAAGATTAAAATTTTGCTGCCTTGATACTTTGGTGGCGGCCATCACTGTCCTTCCAGCGCATCACTAACTTAAACATCGCGCACCACATCATCTGTAAACTCCAGCATAAAGCTACCGGTGTTCGGGTATAGTTTCACCCCATAGGCGCTCGTAACATCCTGCACTCCGAGCGTGGTTATGCTCAGCACTGCCGCAGTATCACTACAACCATCTTCGGACAAAAGGTTTTTAGAATAGTTAAGTTGTTGTTTAATAGTGGCAATGACAATCAAAAAGCAAATGATAACCCCAAATTAGAACCTCCTTTAGATAATAAATACCTGCCACTCCCGTCGCAACGACAATCCACTTCTGGTAAGTCTTCATTGTATCCTGTAGGTCTTCTTGGGTTTTTTGAATTTTAAGATTTTTTTCCTTTTCACTATTATCGCGTTCTAAAACTCCAGCATAACCATTTCTAAGGTGAAATATGCGCCCATCAAATGTAATCGCCCAATGTGGCGCATCTTTTTTGAAAGCGGGCAACGTAACGGTTTGCTCATAATATTTCAAATATTCTTTTTTGATTAAATGGTCAATAATTTCCTCTGTTAGCCCACCGGTCACTTCAATACCTTTGCGCTTTAATGCATCATTTATATCAATATTTGTAATCCCACCGGGGAAAGCATTATATGCCGCCTCCAAAACGGTATCCATTTCGGTTATTAATGCTCTGTCTTTCATGTTTTAATTTTCAACAAAGGTAAATCCGATTTATGCTCTTAAAGAACAAAGTATAATACTTTTTATTCACGTCCTGTGATTATCCTTTTACTTTTGTCCCAAGTCCGGAATCGAAAATGAAAGTTAGCACGCATTGGAAAGGCAGTTATAGTTTTATGCCCAGCCATCCAGATGAAGGAGTGCAACACTATTAATCCAAATCAGAAACCAAAACCCCAAACCATGAAAAAACTACTCCCCGTTGCTATACTTACAATCTTAACCTCAAGTCTTTGTTTTGCACAATCTCCTAATTTTGAATGGGCAAAAAGTGGGGGGGGAACTGACCAGCAAGCTGACATATCCTGCATAATCACAGATGGTAGTGGCAATTCTTATGTAACAGGTTTTTATCAAAATACCATTGTTTTTGCGAATGACACTTTTACCAGTGCTGGTAATACTGATATTTTCGTTGTAAAATATGATTCGGCGGGCAATGTGCTTTGGGCAAGGAGTGTCGGCGGGACAATTAGAGATGTTAGTTACGGTATCAGTATGGATGCAAGCGACAATGTTTATGTAACGGGTGGGTTTAATAGTCCCACAATCTCATTTGGCAATACTACTTTAGTCAACGGAACAGGTAGTGAAATGGTCTTTATTGCAAAATATGATGCATCGGGTAATGTGCTTTGGGCGGAAAGAGCGGAGGGAATTAATAGTGCTGAGGGCTATGGCATAAGTTCGGTGGCCAACGGAAATTTTTATCTGGCAGGTTATTTCAATACGTCAACAATTACCTTCGGAAGTTATACTTTAACTAACAATGGCACCGATAATATTTTTGTTGTAAAATATGATTCGGCAGGCAACGTGCTTTGGGCAAGGAGCGCAGGCGGAACTGGCGAAGATATAAGTTACGCTTTAACCACAGATGCCATTGGCAATGCTTATGTAACCGGATATTTTACCAGTTCGAGTATCACTTTTGGCAGCACCACTTTAGTAAACAGCACAGGCAATGAAATGTATTTTATTGCAAAATACGATGCATCAGGTAATCCGGTATGGGCGCAAGGCGGCGGTAATGCTGATAACAGCACAGGGCAGAATATAATTACTGATGCTAAAGACCACGTTTATTTAACAGGAACTTATGGAAGCACAAGTATTATTTTTGGACAGGATACATTGAGCGGGGGGTCGGCATTTATTGTAAAATATGATTCGGCAGGAACTGTGCTATTGGCAAGTGAGGGCATTAATATTGGATATAATATGAGTATAAATGCGAATGAAGATATTTTTGTAACCGGCTCTACTATCGGCAGTAATGGATGGATTCCATTCGTGAGCAAATACGATTCCGTGTTCAATATGCTTTGGGTGAAAAATGTTGGGAGCTTAATGCGTGATGATTATGGTTACGGTATCAGTATGGATGCAAGCGACAATATTTATGTAACGGGAAATTTCTCAAGTCCTACTATTATCTTTGACAGCATAACTTTAACCAATAGCAATGGAATCGGCGATAATTATGCTTTTTTCATTGCGAAAATAGGCACTTGTATTACACCTGTATCACCTACCAACACTACTGTAATAGCGGCATTAACAATAGATAGCGGCAATGTTACTACACTTACTGTCAATGGAGTTGGCATGGTAAGTTGGTATAACGCATCAACGGGCGGTAGTTTCCTTGGTGCAGGTTCAACCTTTTCTACACCAGTATTAACTGCAACAACGACTTTCTATGCCCAAGATAGCACCTGTGAATCTTCATCACGCATCGCCATTACAGTTACTGTAAATTCTCCCGCAACTGGGGTTCAAATAATAAATAACAGCGACAATATTACCGTATATCCTAACCCATCATCAGGTGAGTTTCTTTTCAGTGGGGTTAAAATCGGCTATTCAATGGAGGTTTATAATGTCTTAGGCGAAATAATTTATACATCTATCATTGACAAATCAAATTATCAAATAAATTTAAGCGGTAGGGGCAAAGGAATTTACTTTTACAGGGTAACTGAAAATAACGCGCCTATTCAGCGGGATAAAATTATTGTTGAATAGCAATGATTAATACTCACCTTTCTTTGGTTAGTTTAATAAAATATATTGCCCAATACAAAACCCCAAACCATGAAAAAACTACTCTTAAACGCATCGGCCCTGTTATTATTCGCTGGCTCAATTTCTTTTTTCATTGCAAGTTGTCATAAAGAGGCAACAGCAAACCCAACAGGAACAGGCACCACTACTGGAATTACTCAACAGGGCAAGATAATTTACGAAGAAGCCTATGCAACAGGCAGGCCCAGTGTCTTTATCGCCAATTATGATGGTTCATCAGCTCAACAGGTGAATATAAATTTCCCTGCAACCGGATTTATCGCAGGTTTCACTATTTCCCCTGATGGTAAAACAATATTCTTTGTGCAGTCAATAGATTCTGCCGGTGTAATGTCGGGCAATATCTATAAATGTAATTCGGATGGCTCCGGGGTAACGCAAATAACACCTACGGCAAACGGTTTTAATTACAGTCTACCTATGGCGTATTGAAAAAAACGTCAATCAGTGCGGTTCAGGCTGTTCCTACGGCAGATAAACCGGTGACCATTGAGGCCATATAACTTTTCTCTTTCACTCCATACGATACTTTGCGTCCACAAACCGCAACTATATGGACGCAATCGAATTCGTTATCAGATACCCGGACTACATCAGCCAGCTTGAAGCGGTGGTGAAGCCCGAGCACCTGCCTGCCATCAAAAAGTTACAGGCACTCGACCCCCACGACATCGTAAAGCCCGAGCACTACTTCAATAGCGAGGCCGAGGCGGTGGGCGTGGTATTCAGGCTGTTCCTGCGGCAGATACGCAAATGACTATTTTGGTAGGTCAGTTCAGGTATCTTAGCCTATATTCTTTCTTAATGCGCAGAAGCTTTTCTCTATTTCTGGACAGGGGAGGCAAGAACCTCCTGTATTTTTTCCGGTAATATTGGAGCACCCGGCGCAGTAGTGCACAGTTCCTATATCCTTCGGTAGTGTCCAGGGCCTTGTAATAATCAATCGCGATGAGGATAAGTGCCTCGCCGTCGAAGCCGGCCGGGTTTCCGCAAGGCTCGAAGAAGCTCTGCCAGTTGCGGCCAATACAACTAATAAAAAAATCATACATAATCCCCTTCTTAATGGCGTGCCTCCTTTTATTTTCTTCCCGCAGCAGCACTTCTTCTAACTGGTCGTCACTATATCCGACTTTCAGTGGCTCGGAAAGCAAAAAGAAAACCCATAATCGTATCGCATCATGTTCACGTTGTAGTCGCATACCCGAAATTAACAGTAACCGGTCCAGGGGAAAAACGGAAGAAATATATAAGCAATGGATACCACCTACATAAACAGCTTCGATAATTTCATACTGGAAGATAACCACATCCTGGTTGAAGACGATGCGCTGACTAACGCCAACCACATTTTAATATTAATGAACAGCAGCAGAAATTTCGGGCTCCTTTGTGCCTCCAAACCGACTGAAACTGCGAGCGGTAACGAAGGCAGGATGAAGAAGCTGCAACAGGATGTCATCAAACTAAAGTGCTCCTATATCCCGTTTAAGTATGGGTTAAACTATGCCAGCGCCGGTGAAAGTGTTGTCCGAAATGAAGATGACTGCCTGTGCATTCAAGGAATCGCGTTGGACGAGTTGCTTGAGTTGGCAGCTAAGTATGAACAGCCAACCGCTGTTTACGGAAACAAGGACGAGATAAAGTCCTACGATGTGCAGAGCGGAAAGCCGGATATAATACTTGGGGCGGTGGATATGAAGCTGGCGATGGCGACGGTCCTTTTCTACCCCGGCACTTTCCGGTAAGTAAAACCAGGTAGGGTAAAACCTGCAAAAAAATTTAGCGCGTTTATTTCGCATTAGGAGCGACCGCAGGAGCCGGTAGTAGAAATACTAAGCCCTGCTCGTTACAGCTAACCTGGTTGAGCCGTATCGCTCCTGGGCTCAAAATTGAGCCGCCGCTCTGGTCATACATCGCACTGTAGCGCCCGGTCGAGACTGCTTTCGTCCCCAGGTCCAGAAGTATGCCCGATAAACCGGGCAGTTTTTCATACCCACTTTATTGAGGTGATGCCGCTGACCGTTGCAAGTTGGAGTTTACCGAGGCTGGTGCCCCAGCGAAAGTGGTGGGTGAAGGTAAGCGGGTAGTGTAGCGCCAGCAGCCTGAACCTGACCTCGTCGTTGAGCAGCAACCATTTTTCGTTTGTTGATACCACCTGCAACGTCCCACCAACCTTTCTTATCTCAATCACCTTAGCCGGCTCGTAGGCAACTTGTATGGCCTGGCCGTTCTTCATCTGTTCAGGGTCCAGCTTCTCAATCACCGGTTCCGGTTCACCACAGGCCGGCTCAAATGAAGCCAGTAACTCCTGCCATCCTTTGTGGCCGAGATACTCAGCTATAACATCAAGTGTGTAGAGGCGCGGCTCGCTCATACTGTTGACAAATCCCATCAACCGGCGGATTGTGCTGGCACTTATTCTGGCCCGGCACACTTCTGAAATGTGGTCGGCGAGCCGGTCACAGTCCTTCGGGTAGCGGACGGCCTGGCCGAACCTCACTTCTATTTTTTGTTTAATCAATTTCGACAGCATGTGCCGAATGTAGACCGGTAATCCAAGCAGGAAACCGAAAGACTTTCAATGGTAGTTGCTAATAATCGCAAGCGTATAGAATCATTTCCATTGCTTCCAATTCCTTTTCCGCCGGTTGCTGCTACACTCGCTTATACATTTTATCATCAAAATTTATAAGTCATGAAAAAGAAACAACCGGCACCTAAGAAAGCAGGTGCCAAGGCCGGCAAAAAACCGGCAATTATTGATACCGTAACAGAACAACCTACGGCAGAACAGCCGCAAGTTGAAGCTGTAACCGAGATTGAAAAAGCAGGCGGGCAGGCAAGCACCAAGTCCAAAGGACGAGATAATTCGACCTTCAAATACAACGGCGCCGATTACAAGAAGGGGCCGCTGGTAAGAAAGATACTTACCGACCATGTTGCCGCCAACAAGGGCATAACCTATGCCAAATTAAAGGCTGCATTTCCCGATGAACTGCTCAGAAGGTTTGGTGTGTTCCAGGACGAAGATACCGCAAGGTCATTATCAGGTGCGAGAGACCGGTATTCGTTCCAGGCCGAGAATATGATAAAGCTGAAAGACAAGACCATCGCGGTATGCAACCAGTGGACGCTTGATAATATCCAGCCGTTCTTAAAGACCGCCCGTGCGCTCGGCTACAAAATAAAGTAGCACCAAAGTTTGTTTGCCATAGTTAGAACGGACGCTCCAAAGGCGTCCGTTTTTGTTTTGTGGGCATGTTACAAAAATTGTAACAACACAGCCCAGGAGCGGCGTAATGCAGATGGTGAGCCGTGCGCCCGATGTTACGAAAGCGTGGGTGCGGATAAGCCGATGTCCTCAAAAGAGGTCTTGATAATAGCCCGAGCCAACTCCTCATTTTCCGGCGATAAAATAAAGCTGTCATGCACAGTGACGAATTTAATACCGGAGTCTATCAGCCTCGGTGCTATCACCTGATACATGATTGAACTCTCGGCCCGTTGCATGAGGCAGGCCACAAGTTTGTAGGCGTTGTTACTGCCTGGGTATTTGAACTTCGCACCGGTGGGCCGGATTACTTCTTTTAGCTCAAGCAGGGTAGTTTCGTCGAGACGTTTTATCGTCAGGAACATGTCATGAACGCTCGGGAAAACGCTCCGAAAGTATTCGCGGAACCTGTTTTTCTCACCATAAACGCGCAAACGGCAGAACAATACCGCAGAAAAAAGAAGCCCTTTTATTTTATCTCGTTCTTTTTGATTTTGGGGGTCGAGCCCCATACCCTCCATAAAGAACTCGTAAAGACGCCCTTCTACACACAGTTGTCTATATAGGTAGAAGTCCCCTGTGCGCTCATACTTTTCTACATGCGGTAACATGGGTGCGAAGGCGGGCAGGTAGGTCATTATTAAGTGCTTGTTCATAAACACCGACGAAAAGTAAGGTTGCGAGTTCCGTATGTCGAGCACGGCCAGTTGTTCATCTGGCCTGTCTTTGAAGCGCAGGCGGTTGCGGTATTCCTTCGGCATGGCTGCTATCGGATGGTGCAACCGGTATCCGAAACTATCCTGGCTGAACCACTCAAAGTCTTTGTTGGCGAAGGCTTCTGCTTCGAGAAATTTCAGGTCACCGGTAACGCTGTGTTGCTCATACTCACCGGTGAAGCCCTTTTCAAATTCTACATCGTCGAGGTAGGACAACAGTTGCTCGTATACCGGATTGGTTTTAGAATATTCAGCCGCCGCCTGTTTCCCCTGCTTGGCGTATCGGTCGCGGGTCGCAAGCACGGATTTCACCTGCTTATAGCCCGACACAGTTTCTATCCTGAAAGACACTGGCCCTTCAAATGTTGCTGGCGGTGTCCACCGGTATAGTTGTGCGAAGCTACCGACTGAGTAGGAGCCGTTGCCGTGCTTGGTTCGCTTCTTTTCGATGACCCCTGCTTCAATAAGCGCGTCAACATACCGGTGGTATTTGTTGGTGCACGTTTCCTTTAGCAGCACCGAACTGACGGGAAAGTAGTTATCCAAAAAGTTGCCGTCTTTGTGCCACCGGCGCAGCTTTGAGTTTTTTATGTAGCAGATGAAGAACTGGTGCAGCAGCACTTTCATTCGTTCTTCGTCCAGCCCATGTGCCTTGCTGATTTCTGCAACCGAGTTAATCCATGCCGGTATGCGCACCCTGAGCGGTGTCGGTTTCCATTCGTTGGGGTAGGTGTAGTTTGTTTCCATATCATTATATATCCGCCGGCAACAGAAATGTTACACATATAATATAGGCAGGCAAAACGTAACAGATAACAGGGAGGAAATGGAGGGCGGCCCCCCTTTTTTTTTAACGAACTTAAACAGGGATTACGGGCAGTAGCGAGCGGTAGCGCACCTCACCGGACAGCTAACACTCATAGCGAGCATAGCAGAAACAGGAATGAAGATATGTAGAGATGAACAGAGACACTTCACAGGCGGTAGCCCGTAATTAAGATATAAAGTTATCCGTCTCCACAACGGCCATAGGCCTCACTCTGATGACTTTATATCACACGCCCCTACCGGTGGCTGTGAAAACGGATTTACTGCTCGGCCCACTGCTGAACACCTCTACCAGCGGATACAGAAGTGAATTACATACGCCCTGCCGCTCCAGATTGCAATTTCGGCTGCATGGGGGTGAACAAAAAGAGAATACCGAGGCAAAGGCTTGAAGAACTGCTGTGGCTTCAGTGCGCGCACACCGAGGGGTTGACAGAGAAGATACAACTGCTGCGACTACAAAAGAAAGGCTTGCTGCTGAACCTGTGTTCATACGAACACAGGTTGCGCCATCGTCCTTCTTGACCCTGGCCGTCCGCTCAAACATACGCTCCACTTCTGTCTCCAGAGACGAAAGTGGGCCGGGTGTTCAGGTCATTCATATAATATAGTATAGGCTCGGCCAGTTCAAAGGCAAATTTTGCCTTTTCAACAGGTGCCGCGTTACCGTCAGGACAAAAACTGCCTTTATTAACCTGAGTATAATTAGACCGAGGTGTTATCGCATCGCCAGCAGGGCACTCAACGCACCCTTTCAACTTGTGTCTGTAGGAACGCAGGTTGAACTGCCCTGAACTTTTATCAAACATTGATAAAAGTGGCCGTTGTTACAAAAATTGTAACTATCGGTGGTTCTCAAACTGTGTGCATTCTGCATACAGGTTGCCGAAAAGCCCTCACCCGCCATAAGTGTCCGCTCCGCTATACATTCAACCTCTGTCTTTAGAGACAAAGGTTGGCAGGACGACCGAAACCGGGTGTTTTAACTTTTGTCAAACATCAACAAAAGTGGCGGAGTTACAAAAATTGTAACTACAGAGCCCTGCCGCCGCCATCACTACCTCGGCAACCTACGGCAGTTTGGCCGTAAGTGGGTGGGTTGCCGCCGCCGATGTTACAATTTTTGTAACTACCACCTGCACAGGGCCAGGCCTGCCTATCTCAAAGTTGTAAGTAGACATCGGCAATCTGCCGCTCGGTTACGCCAATATACTTTCGGGTGGTGGCTATCGAGTTGTGCGAAAATATGTCGCTCAGATATATCAGGCTTTTCTCGCTCTTGTTCCCCTGTTCGAAAACACGACGGCCAAAACTTTTGCGCAGGGTGTGGGTGCTCGGGTTCTGGACTTTCACATTATACTTCGGGAATATCTTGTGCAGTTGTTTATTGACATAGCTGATACTCATCGGTTCACCCCACCGGTTGGCGAAAACATAGCCTTGCTCATCATACCTACCCACCTTTGTAAGTTCACCTCTCACGAAGGCCAGGGCTTCTTTGACCGCTGCGTTGATGGTTATCTTTCTCAGCTTGCCTGTCTTCTGCTCCTTCAAGGTGAGGTCGTCTTTATTAACCACGTCGCACCAGCGCAGTTTCAGCAGGTCACCGGCTCGAAGCCCAAAGTAACAACCGGTTAGTATCAGTAGATAGAATTTCAGGTTGCCGTCTTGTTTCAGGCGGTGGGTGAGACCTAACATTACGTTCCAATCCAGGCCGCTGGTGGTGGTTTTTGTTCCTGCTCTTGCCATAGTCGTTATTATTTGGTTGACGTGAAGTAAGCAGTAGAAGTCCTGTTTAGTGTGCTAATTGATGCTAAATGGGACTATCCGAGCGACCGGTAACCGGTCATCTTTTTCGGGAGCTATGAATACCAATCAGTTGCGCTGATTATTGAAGTCCTACTTAGAGTGATAAGTGGGACTTCGGCTGAAATGCCGAGTCATTCCTGGCTGTGGCGGTCATATATTATGCAAGGTGTTTACTCGGCCGTGCCCGCCAAAATCAGATATAGGGACGGTGTAACAACCTAAGTGCAATTGCACTCAGGTTGAGATGCACCTTCATATCAGAACTTCATCTTCTCCATCATCTCCCTGAATTTATCAGGGCCTATCACCCCCATGAAGTGCTTCATTGTTGTTGCCGTATTCTGACCGGTGATAGATGCAACAATGTTTATCGGTATGCCTCTCGTTGCGGCCACAGTAACGAAACTGCGCCTTGCTACGTGTGTCGTGAGCACCCTCCATTTTTCTGAGTATGTAGTTTTACATTCGCTACCCTTATAGTTTACCTTCTCTTGCACTGCATTCAGCTTTGCCTCCTTACCTACCAGTTTGATTGCCGTGTTCACCGACTGGAGTGCATGGTGTGGCAGGGCAAACTCGTTCTTCTCGTCTTTGTATTTTTCGAGTATGACGAGCGCTTCGGGCAGTAGCGGGATAACCGTAGGACGGTCTGTTTTTACCTGCCTGATGTGGGCCGCGTAGTGCACGCCTTCAAGGCCTTTGATGGTGTGTTCTTTGATGTCTGCCTTTTTCAGGTTCGATACGTCCGAGTAGCGCATACCGGTGAGGCAGCAGAAAACAAACAAGTCCCGCGCATCGCTCGCCATACCCGGTTGCAGTTCTACGTCCATCAACTGTTTTACCTCTCCCCATTCGAGGAATTTGATTGTCCCGACCCGCTGTTTGATTTGAAACTCCTTGTGCTTGTCGTTGCTGTGCAGCCCGACCTTCATGGCGTAGTTCAGGAACCTGGCCATGCGCCGGTGGTTGGTGTGGACGGTGTTATTGTTGTTACCGGTCTTCAGCAGGAACTTGGCGTATTCGGATTTTAGCTGCGGCGTATAGTCCTCAAAGGTGAAGTTGGTTAGGCCCTTAGCCTTGCAAAACTCCTTGAACCGGTTATACGATATGCGCAGGCAGATAAGGGTAGAGGGTTTTATCCTTACACTTTGCATCTCGAAATACTTCTCCCACTCCCCGAAGAAAGATACCTGCTTAGTCTTTGGCTCCTGGCTCTTTAGACGTTCAATGATGTAGGCGTTATTGACGGGCGTGCCTTCGGATAGCGCCTTAAAATATATGTCGTTGACCTTCTGCTCGAGCAAATCGAGGTAGCGGTTTACCTCGGTCGCCCTGGTCACACCCGGTTTCAACCTTTGTTTCTTTGAATCCCAGTTCTGTTCGCAGGTGTGAATACCGGTGGTGGTGTTCAGGCACTTGTTGTTGTAGTTGAACCACATGATAACCGGCTTGTCCTTCTGCTTATCGCCGGCCCACTTCTTACGTGCTTGCAGGTAGAACCTCGCGTATTTCTTTACTTCTCTCATTATACTGTTTTTATAATATCATCTTGAATAGTTGCTGCAATATGTGTTATGGTATGAGCGGTCAGCTAACCGGGAACTTCTGTTTTGCCTTTCGCTGGTTGACGGCTTCTTTAAGTTGCGCCACCGTCCAGCGCGGTTTGCCCGACAGGTTATACTCCGGTTCCGGTATCAATTTGGCAGCCCGATAGTTGTCGACGGTTTTCCTGCTGACGCCGAGGTATGCAGCCACCTGCATGATGGACAACCGGTCGTTGTCTTTGTATTCAATAGTAGGGGCGCTCGATTTATTCAACCGGTCGAACTCCTCTCTGAATATGTCCCTGATTAGTTCGCGTAGCGCACCAATCGTGATGCCTATGACTTGTGTATCGTTGCTCATTTGTTCCTGCGTTTGCTTCATAGCATTATAGCGGATAGGTGAGATTTGATTCGTGTTTACAGGAAGATTATTTTCTGTGAAGCCCGTGCAACGGCTCGTATACGGATTAAATAAAAATGCGCAACAGATTGACTTACAATCAGTTGCGCATCATTTTGGTAGCCTTATGCACCGACTTATCGAACCTTTGGAGTGATATTCAATTAGTTAGTGACTACCAACTAATTAATAGTTTTTTTACTTGACAATAAATAAGTTGGAAACATAATTGAT
>Ga0316217_10005750_pt1 | contig 12671 bp, 10 predicted proteins | sample 1anoAmetaG_FD_203633 | JGI IMG/M metagenome (GOLD analysis project Ga0316217, IMG submission 203633) | Freshwater microbial communities from Trout Bog Lake, Wisconsin, USA - 1anoA | ecosystem: Environmental > Aquatic > Freshwater > Lake > Hypolimnion/Profundal zone | place: USA: Wisconsin...
CTGAGCGTACGCAGTCCTTTGGAGGCGATCATGGGTGGTTTCTAGAAAGTCCCCGTCCGTCAGGAAGGTGCCCCGCCCCAACCGCCTAAACTGAATTAGTTCTGCTTTCGACCGCGCTCACGACCCACCACTACGGCACCCAGCGCACCGGCGTCGTGTGCATCGCGCGGTGGCATCCACCGCAGCTTCCGGCGGACGTTGAGGACGAGCAATTGATCCGTGATGATTTAAGCGAGATGCACGTCTGTGTCGGCGAACAATGCGCCGACTTCACCGCCCAAAAAGGCGACGCCGGCACGCTGACTTTCCTACGCGGCAGCCCGACCGGCGGCGACTGGCAAGGCCGCAAGCCCGGCCTAGCGCCGCCGAGTGGCGTGGCCCCCGAAATAGCCCCGCGCTTTTCAGGCCCCAAAAGCCCAACAAAACCGCATAAGTCACCATCCCTTTCACGGATGTAGCCCGGGTTCGATTCCCGGTAGGGTCGCCACGCTCACAAAACACCCGTCAAATAAAGCTAAAATCAATTCACTGAGGGTGATCCGATGCCAGCCAAGAATTGATGAAAATGACCCTGCTGCCACGGTTCGTGGCAGCACGAGCACCGGCGAATATGACGCTTTGGGACACATCCCTCAAGGATGTGTCTCCACTCACGGGATGTGTCCAGTCTGAGTCGAGTCTGAGGACAGACACATCCTCCCAAAGGATGTAGCCACGACATCAACGTGGCGTTGCCGCAGGTCTGCTGCGCTTATGGTGCGCCTTCCACGGTTTTCCCAAGTGGGTGCGGAATTGACGAAAAAAGCTTGAACCGGAGGTCTTCCAGTGGGAATTTCCTCGTATGAAGACGTTGACAGTGGATGACCGCCAGAGGGTCAGACTCCCGCAAGTGCAGCCAGGATAGGTTTTCGAGTATGAACCTGATTCGGATGGCTCGATCAAGCTCGTGCCGGTGATCGCGAAACGCAGCCCCAAGCGGATACTGGCCAGGCTGGTCGAACGAGATGGCGGGATGTTTTTTGATGTGCCCAAAGGATATAAGCTCGACCCCGAGGCAATCGGAGGAGCTGTGGCCGAGGAGCGCGAGAGCCGTGCATGAGGACATATTGTGTTGGGCACGCCTTGGTGGCCGAAAAGACGAAGGCCGACGAATTGATCACGCGCAACACCCGGCACTTTCAAGGGCTCACCAAGAACGTGGCCTGGCCCTGAAATGCCGTTTCGGGCAACCACGGTTCCCTATCATTGGCCGCGACACCCCATTCAGCCGAAGCCACCACGATCAAAGAACGGCTGGCTCTGGTCGCAGCCATCGGCAGGTTTCTTTTATTGCGGCGGGCCGGCTGCAGGCATGGTACGGTAGAAACGCGTGGGGTGCGCCGCGGCGTCCGGATCCACATATGCCACGTTGCCGTTGAAAACCTGGTTGGTGCAAATAGGCGTCCAATTCACCAAGTCGGTGGAATACTCGACATAAAACCACGCCCCATTCGGGCCGGTGGCGGCAACATTAAAACACCGGCCAGGCGCGACGCCGGTGACGGGCTGCGGCGACCGGCTGTCGAGAATCATGGCGGCGGCCGCGCGCGGAAGGCCCACCGCATAGTTGGTGCCGGTGGGGTCGGCAGCCAGAGTGAGCACAACGGTCTTGATCTGGCCGGGCGTTGCGTCCAGCGGCACAATGGTGATGGCGGCGCTGCGTTGGCCGGCGGATACGGTCACAGTGCCCGGCAACGCCACGTAGTCCACGCCGTTGCTGGCGGTGCCACCCATGGCATAGTCCACGATGATCGCGTCATTGGTCGGGCCGGAACGGAACACGGTGATGGTGGCGTCCTTGGGTCCGCAGTTGGTGAACAGGCGGAAAGCGGCGCCGGGGGCCAGCCAGTTGCTCCAAGTCGCCACCGGGCTGACGGGGCCGGGCCACGTCCAGCAGTCGGTGCCGGCAACGGCGATCGGGTCGGTGGCGACGATGCTGACCAGCGCCGGCCGGTTGGTCGGCGGCGGCAGCGGCGGCAGAAGGTTGATCAGCACCGGGGCGGAGGTCGCGGCCAAGCCTTGATTATCGCTGGCCACGGCGGTCAAGGCGAGATTGGTGCCGGGCGGAGGGTTGGTCCAAACGAACTCCCAGAAATTTGAAACCACCAGCAGAAAGGCCGGCTGAATCGGGCCCGGCGACGGCGGCGGAACCGCCGTCACAGGATGGCCCAAGCCGAGGCTTGCGTTGTTGACAAAAAACTGCACGCCGGCCACCGAGCCGCCGGGATCGGCGGCGTAGGCATAAATGGGCAGGTCCATGGGGGCGCGGAAGACGGCGCCGTTGGGCGGACTGGTAATATGCACGACCGGCGGCAGATTGGTGGGGGGCAGAACGCGGATGCTGACCACTGCGGAAGTGGAGGAGATGCCGCCGTTGGCCGTGGCCACCGCCGTCAGGGAATAGGAGTTGGCCGGGACATTTTGCCAATTCAGCCAATAGGCCAAACCCGTCACGCCATTCACTCCCGGCGGATCAAGCACGACCGATTGTCCACGGCCCAAATCGGTGCGGCCGGCGAAAAACTCCACGTTCGTGACCGGACCGGTCGAATCGGAGGCGGTGGCCAGCAGCGAGATGTTGGCCGGTGCGCTGAAGACCGCGCCGTTCGTCGGGCCGACGATCCGGACCGCCGGCGGGGCGGGCGGAGTGAGGTACACGACGGCGTTGCTGGGAACACCGATTCCAAAGTTGACGGGGTTCAGCGTGGGCGGATTCGCCAGTTGCAAAACGACCGTCTTGGTGATGGTTCCATTGGATGGCTTGTTGATGGGCATGATGACGATGTTATTGGACATCGCGCCGGCGGGGATGGCGACCCATTGGGAAATGGCCGCGTAGTCCACACCATTGGACGCGGTGCCACTGATGTCATAAAACACATTCAGGGCCGCATTCGTGTCGCCGAGACGGAATACGGTGAATACTCCCGGATAGCCCGGCCCAGAAGCATCGGGTTCGGTCGCCTGGATGGTGACGACGGGAACCGCGCCGCCGGTGGAGGTTTGCGCGACTGCGGCAGCGGACAGGGTCAGCAGCAGGCCGAGTGAGGCAAGTGATTGAAGTGCGGCATGAGCATTCGGTTTCATACGACAACGCCGTTCGTTCTTACTTTACGATGTTTTTTCGACCGTTATTACCCAATCACATACCATCCTAAAAGTCAAGGCAAACTTCTAGCGACTGACGTGCTACGCTTACCACTCGTTAAGCGGGCTGGACACCGCGCAGGGCCGGTCAAAATCCTGGTCTGACCACCGGAAGGTTTTCCGAGCCGGTGGTTGGTCAAGCCATCGCGAACTGTCAGCCGTGGACGATCCAGAATCGCGCAAGCTCATTTGTTCGGTCGCGAAAGAGCGCTGACCGAATTCAGTCATTTGATTCATGATTGCATTCATAACTTTCCACTCATTGATTGGTTGGTTGATTGGTTGGTTCGCGCGAAACGACCGGAAGACGCTTGAGCTTTCCGCGCCGTTCGCACAAATGCTCAAAAGCAGGAACATGTGCCCCAAGGCCAGTTCCTGTGAAAATTGACCACTGGCATTGAAAAATGTTCAAAGCCACGCGCATTGAAAATGGCAAGCGACCAGGCTTCCCGCCGAATGAGGCTTTCGCATCAGGCTTTGGGAATGGTAATGAGCAGTTCGTGGTTTTTGTGTTCAACTTTCATCTGGCTGCCGTTCAATTTTCCGGGCAGCTCCACCACCTGGGTGGAATGCCCCCATTCCTCTGTCTGGACCATCGAATTGTTGCTTTGCTGACTGGCCGCCGGGCGGTTTGTCACTTCGACTTGCAGCCGGTTGCCTTCCAGTTTCACATTAGCGTCAGGGGCTTTCGCATCCGGCAGATAGGCGCGCACTTCATAACGGTCTTTCAGTTCGCGCACGTCCAGCGACAACGAATATCCTGTGTCGTTCTTGAACGGGTCCATCGATGGACTCAAATTGAACCGCGAAATGGAACGCTGAAACATCTTGTCCATCTCCGCCTGCAGATCCCGCATTTCCCGAAACGGATCCCAGAGATCGTCGGCCCCGGGGAAGAGTGTATCCGGTGCGGGGATTTGCCGCGTCCCAACTCCGGGCGAACCGGCAGCTGCGGCTTGGCTCTGAGAAGTCGGAGCTGCGGCATGAATCACATAATTTTCTGCGGCCAGGCCAATCAGAAGGCCTACGAGCAACATCACCAAGCCAACGGCCAGCGACTTGCCAAAAGTCTTGTTCCAGGCATAGATATTCATGTTTAACTCCTTTCATCATGTTTGGTTGGTTTCCCCGATTTTGCGCCCGGCGAGGTTGCTCGCCGGGCGGTATCCCCACCACCGAGTTTCAGGGGCCGGATTATCGGGAATTACCGGCCACCGAGGTTGTGTTTGGCATTGAGTTTGTCGTCTGGTGCGCCTGACCGAATTCCGGCTTGAACCAGCCAGTAGCCTTGTCCCACATGCTGCGAATTTCATCGGCGGCACCGGGAGTTTGAATTGCACTAGACAGTTCCTGGATGTCTTTTTCCAGATTGGCCACCGTCACGCCAGCATCCGGCCCCACCAGGGCTCGGTAGGCCTCCAGTTGAAGCTTGGCCGTTTGCAGGTTGGCTCTGGCGCCGTCAAACTTCTTTTCACGCACCATCCGCTCCGCCAACCGCAACGCCTGTTGCACCTGGACCAGCGGATTGTCCTCTTGGTGAGTGTAAAGGTGAACGCCGCCGCTTTGGATCAGCGCCAATTCCGCCGAGGCTTCCTGCGGTTTGGCCAGCAGTTCCACTGCGCGTTTGAGTTTGCGTTCCGCATAATTCAAATCCACCAGCACCGCCGTATGGATCATTTGCGCCTCGGCGAGTTTCACGCCTTGGAGCGCGGCTTCATCTTTTTTGGCCTCGATGATTGGTTGGACCACTTCCACCGCGACATCGCCTGTGAAAATTGGAATCTGGTCCTCTTGGACCTGCTGCTCATCCCGGTAAATTTCCCTGCCTTGTGCATCCTTCACGACGGTGGTAACTACCGTTGTCGGCAGCAAGGCATGCACGACTTTGGCCAGCGACTGCGCCTTTTCGATGTCCATTCGCGCGGCGTCTGCGTGCATGTCCGCCAGTTCCTGGACCGCCTGGTTGACATGCGTCAGAAACTGGGAGGTCAACAACGATGCCTGGTGCAAATCCGCCGCTGAGAGGTCACCCTGGCTGCGCCGTTCCACCGTTGTTTGGAACTGTTTACCACTGCCATAGAGGTTGGTCGAAACATTGGCGGTGGACTCAGAGGCCGACAACCGCACTACAGAAAGTGCAAAAGCCACCGCGACCAAAGTCGCAGCCAAGCAAGCTGCACACCCGTGCGTAAGAGAGAATCGCGTGTTCATATCTTTCACTCCATTTCTTTGGTTTAACGTTACTATTGTTTGCGTATTGGAGCAGTGGGCCGGCGCTCTAGCCGGCATCATCGCTCCCCGAAATTTTAGCCGACCTTGACTTCGATGGATTTCGGTTGCGCGTTCTTGTTCTTGGCCACATGTACGCTCAGCACGCCGTCCTTGAAATCCGCGTTGACCTGGTGCGGGTCGGCATTTTCGGGCAGCGCGAAGCTGCGGATGAACGACCCATAGGCGCGTTCGACGCGATGGTAACGCTTGTTCTTTTCTTCCTTCTCCAAGGTGCGTTCACCGGAAAGATACAATACGCCATTCTCGACACGCACTTTCACATCGTTTTTCTTCACCTCGGGCAACTCGGCCTTGATGAGGTATTCCTTCTCGTCTTCGACGATGTCCACCAACGGCGCCCAGGCCGCGACGGTCATCTCCTCGCGCCCATCGCCAGTTCGGGGCGCGGTCGCGCCAAAGAAGCGGGACAGGCGGTTGTGCATTTCGTCCAGTTCACGGAAAGGATTCCATTCCGACGTTTCCTTAAACGGATTCCAACGAGTTATAGCAGACATAGTTTTCAAATAATTCAAGGCGGACCTTTGGTTCTGCCATCGAGTCGTGGCCCGCCGGACTGCGATTCGAAGGCGCGCCTCGTGTCCGCAAAACCATTCAAATTAGCGTCTGCGGAAGAGACGCAATTTTCGCCTGATCAAAAATCGTGCCAGCCGGTTGCACGGCCTTGGCTTTGCGTAAATAATTGGAGTGCCGGAACTTATTTAGAGCAGATACATCCTTTAGCGGGCTGAGAATTGTGCCATCCTTCGAAAAAATTGGCGCAGAAAAAGTCAAATTGGCACAGTTCGGCACATTGGGCGCATCTCGGTCGGCATCAAAACGAAGGCCACGAATCAGCCATGCCTTCATTCCTCGCGACCGACCCCGTTCACGGCGGCCGGGAAATCTGGCACGTCTTATGTGAGCGGCTGTTTGAAGGCAAAGCGATGGGCACACCAAAGTGACCAAGCCGTCCTTGGATAATTGGGAGAAGGATTGGCAGGAGGATTCGCAACGTGGCGATCATCACGCTCACGGCGGTCCTGTCGGTCTCGCCAGGCATTGCCTGCGGCAGCTATCGGTGCGGGAAAAGCTCGCGTTGCAGGTCTCCGGCTGCCAAGCTGCCAGACATGCAAAAAACCAACTATCAGTTTGAAAAGCGTCGCAAAGAAATGGAAAAGAAAGCCAAGAAAGAGGAGAAACGCCGGCTGAAGCTGGCAGACTCCCAATCCGCTGCCAGAAACAATGCGGCTTCGTCAGCTCCGATTGAGCCAGTCTGAAGTCAAATCTGGAACGCGGACCTGCGTTTGCAGGCGACCCCACGACTTCAAGGCACTTTGACGGCCCCTACGAGCTGGTCGGAGGCACAACGGAGGAGCGAGTTCACGAACCAAGGGTCGAAACGCCGTCGGTCAAAACCGGCCGCCGGATGAAAATATTTTTCCACGGTCACACTGTGATGATGACGGACCTTTTGCCCAGGGTCGGGTGCGCTGCGGCAACTTCGATGTTACCGACACCATTCTTTTCCGCCTTGATCCAAACGGCGGCGATGCCCCCCGAGTCGCCGAGCTGAAACGGATTGTCGCCGACAATCGCGCCGGGGCCGCTGATTTGGAAGGTAACTTCGCCCGTCCCAAACAGGCGCACGGAACCGAACTTGTCCACCCGGCCAAAAACGAGCCGCGTGGCGTCGAAGCCGGTGCCGGTGAGCCGGGCGTCGTCGGCTCGCAGCAAAAACTGGTCTTGTGTTTCGTCAGCGGAAAACGAGCGGGACAAAGCCAGCGCGCCGCCGACGTAACCGTCCAGCCGCAGTTCTGGTTTGCCAGTGCCATCCAAATCCAGGTCGGCAAAGAACGGCGGATAAGCAAGGTGCGGGAATTGATCTCGCCGCGGCTGGAGCGTCGCCAGTTTCGCGCCGTTGAGGAACACTTCCAGGTGGTCGCAATTGGAAAAAATGGCGGCGTTTTTGCCGGGGCCGCGCGGCGTCTTTGCGCCGAAGTCCCAGTAAAAATTCGGCTGGATGACCGGACGCACCTGCGGATGGACCTGCGCCTGATAAAACGACGCGCCGAGTTTGGGAATGCGAAAAACGTCGGCCACGCCGGGATTTTTCACCGCGTTGTAAGCCACCTTCACCGGGCTGGCGTATTCAAAACCGCACCACGCGATCACTCCCGCGAACTGCTTGTCCGCCGCCGCCTGATCGTGGGCCTGGGCGTGGTAAATAGCCTGCTTTGCCTGTAATGCCGGTTCGCCCGCACGCCGATAACGATGCTCCTCGCTGGGGCCGATGCCGACTACTTGTCCCACGGCTTCGGTGAGAATGTAAGGCACGCCGGGTAGCGGGCGGTTCAATTTCAGCTCGCCGGTTTTGGCATCGTGGGCATAATCGTTGTAGGCAAAAACATCTTCCTGCCAGTCTTTCGTCGAATGAAGTCCGCCGACCATCGCACCCGACGTGGGCCGGGAATCATCGAGCGATTTGGCCAGCGCGGTAGTCCGTTGATACAGGGCGGGATCGTTTTTGGATTCATTAACGCGCACGCCCCAGATCACGATGGCCGGATGGTTCCGGTCGCGGCGAATCATGGTTTCCACGTCCCGCAGGGCGAGTTCCTTCCACCCGTCATCGCCGAGAAATCCCCAGCCGGGCATTTCTTCCCACACCAGCAGCCCGAGTTCGTCGCAGGCGTCGAGGAAGGCTTCGGTCTGCGGATAATGCGAGCAGCGGACGGCATTGCAATTCAGCTCGTGCCGCAAAATCTCCGCGTCGCGCCGCATCACGCGTGGCGGCATCGCAAAACCGACATACGGATAAATTTCATGGCGGCACAAGCCGAAAAGCTGGAGCCGGCGGCCGTTCAAATGAAAACCGTCCAAGGCAAACTTCGCCTCGCGAAAACCGATCCGCGTCCGGTAGTCATGCACCGGTTTGTCGTCGACAATTAACGTCGTCACCAGATCATAAAGCTGCGGCGCGCTCACGTCCCACAGTTTCACATAATCCAGATTAGCCAGCGTGAGCTTCCATTCCGTTTTGCCAGTCGTTTCGATTTCTACTGCTTGCGATATGTCCGCGATGCGCCGGCCGGCGTCGAACAACTCCACCTTCAGCCGCGTGTTGTTTTTCGGTACGATGGCGGCGTCCAGAGTGCAACTGATTTCCACGCGGCGGCTCGGGTCCAGCACGTTAACGGGCTTGGCGAACACGTCGCTGATGAAAAGCTGCGGCACAGCGCACAGAGTAACCGGACGGTGAATACCGCCCGGCTGGAGAAAATCCACCGAGATTGGCCCTTTCGGATTGCCCTGCGGCGGGACGTTGCTCCAGCGCGCATCCACCGCGACGGCCAGGACGTTGTCGCGGGTGCCAACGAGCTGGGTGATTTCGTAGCGAAAAGGCAGATAACCGCCGCGGTGCGGCGGCAGCGCGTAGCCGTTCACGAACGGCGTCGCGCCGGTCATCACACCTTCGAAGTGCAGAAATATCCGCTGGCCGCCACAACCTTCCGGCAGCGAAAAATGACGGCGATAGACCCAGACGTCCGCCCAATCCGAAAACTCCCAGCCCTGCCACGAAAGTTTGGAAACACAATGGGGCAGCGAGACACGGACAAAAGCCGAATCATCAAACGCCGGCTGCGCGGCGGCATCCGAAAATCTGCCACCGAACAACCAGTCGTTGTCGAGGGGGAGATTCCGGCTGGCCGCGCCCGCTGCTTTTTGCGGCCAGCCACTGCGGCAGCCGAGCATTGGAATTATCGTGACGGCGGACGCACCCAGCACAGCATTGCGAAGAAACTGCCGCCGGGAAACACTGCGGATTTTATTTGCACTACCGCTCACGATGTTTGACGGTTTTGCCCTGCTGGGCTTCACCTTTCCGGTCCAGTTCATGAGTTAGTCTTGGCACTGATTTAAGTTTATGTTGTTGTTTGTTCTTTGTCCAGCCGCCAAGGAATGGATTTTCCTGCACGGCACAGGCGAAGGCTGGGCTTAAGGATGGCCAGCCGACGGCCGCACAACGCCGCCGACCGGCCGGGAACGGGACGCGACACTGCGACCGCGCAGCCGGTGATTAGGGACGCGGCCGGAGGAGTTGGAACCGGCTGGCGGCAAGATCACGGTCCTGTATGGCCGCTTCGAATCGCGGGTCGTGATAGGCAATCGCCCCGCGACGCAGCAAATCGGCCAAAGCGGGGTCGGGATGTTTGACTGCCTCAATTTGTTTGTCCGGCCATGGTTTGTCCGCGCTAAAATAGGGTGCGACATAATCCAACGCCGCGCGCAAGCTCCGCCCGTCCTTCGTGCGATAAGCAAATAAGTCAACGTTCACGCGCTGCCCGATCTCGGCAAGAGTGAACAGTGCCTTTAAGTTGTAGAGCGAGTAGGAATACGATTTCGTGCGTTTTAATTCGAGCGGCTGACGGCCATCGGGCTCAATCTGTTGGGCGATGCGCTCGCGCCCCTGTTCGACCGCCTGGCGCGCCTCCTCCTCGTGGCCGATGAACATCGCATAGGCCGCCGTCTGCGCCAGATACCAACTGCCGTGATTGTTAGCCGCCTTTGCTTCGGCGAGTCCGTTTTTGCTCGTCCGCAGCCAGTCCAGATATGCGCGGAACCATTCCCGCAGCCCGCGCTGCAACTCCGGGGTCCAGGCCGCCGCGCCGGCAAGCCGCGCCGCTGATTCCATAACGCCGATCAGCGGCACGCTGTCAATGATGCCGGTGCCTCTCCCGGTCGCGCGTCCGGGGATTCCTTGGGCGTATTGCAAGTTCGGATTCATTTTCGTCGCCGGGTCAAGAAACCAGACTTTGAGCAACGCCGCCGCTTTCTCGGCATACGGTTCGTTTCCGGTGCAATGGTACGCCAGTGCCAGCGTTTCGACCTGTGAACACATCCGGGCAAACGCATCATGATCAGTGCCGACTTTACTATCGGGATTCACTTCCCCATCACGATTGATCCAAGGCAATCCGTCCGGCTTGCTTGGATCGGGCCAGGAGTACGGGGCAAGACTGAGGTAATCGTGCTTATCGCCACTGGGCGGCGTCTTCGACTTTTCCATCACTGAGCGTGGTGTCGTCCTCAGCAACTTGTCCGCCTCGCGGCGCAACTGAATCAGCGCCGGATTGTCGGCTGAAACCGGCTGCCCGGCGGCAGGCGACGCAGCCACCGGAACCAGCAGGGCAGCGAGAAGGAGCAGCGTATTATATTTCATGAGTATATCGCTGTCCATGGTACCGCAACAATTGAACCTTTAAAATCTCAAAAAACGTCACCCGGCGGACACACGCTGCGCGCCGGGACGGCGCGCGGTCCGAAGACGGCGGACCGCCACCGGTCCCCGGGCGCAGCGCTCGGGATTCAAGCCGAAGATCCAAAGGTTCGCCGCACGCCGCGCATCGCGCGTCGTGCACGCAGCCTGGCGAGGTGTTGCTTCCATTCAACGTCAAGGCAGGCACAGGGCGTGCGGCAAATTAGGGCGGCCAGCCCGAAACCCAAGAACAGGCTGGCCGCGCCATGTACCACCCACATGTTCCCGGGTCTATTGTCGGTTGCTGGGCCGCCCACTTGAGCTAAAATTGTCCGGCCAACGTGCCTTGCCGCCCGACAGCCGACCAGGATCCAGCCATCCCCGATTTCCGCCCGGCTTGGGTGCCGGTTCAATTCGGCTTGGGCTTCACCACCAGCGCCGACGTGGCGTCGCGCACGCCATCCGCCTCGAGCGCCAGGGCCACAGCCCGGCCGATGTCCTCGGGGGAGGAGACCGTGCCGGAAAGTTTGACGTGCCCCTGGCTGCAACTCACCGAAATATCCCAGGCCGACAGCGTGGAGTCGCGGAGATACTTGGCTTTGATTTCCGCCACCGCGCGCGCATCCGAGGCGGCATTGGCGGCTTGGTCGCCAATGTCTTGCGCCTTGCGGCGGAAAATCTGGCCCCCTTTGGCCAACTCGTCCCGGATCTGGTCGCCCCGCAGATTCAGGGTGTCCAGCTTGGCGCGCATGGCATCGGATAGGTTGTGGGCCGCGTCCTCGGCGTTGGTGCGCAACTGGGCGGCGGACTGTTCAAAACGTTGCTGCGCTTCGGGATGCTCGCCAGCCTTTTTCTGGACGAACCAGTATCCCACCGCACCCAAGATGACTCCGAGCACGAGTCCATTGAAAAAACCTCTCATAATATGCCTTTCTTCAAACTCTACTTGCATTTGCCATGCCGCGTCCATTTTTTATTCAGCCGCTGAACAATCCGGAGCAGGTACGTGTGCCCCTGCAAATTGCACGGCAAACGGGCGGTTTGCAAGTTGCATTGCCAGCCCGGTGTCGGCAACATCAGAGGCTCAATATGTGGACGCACGAAAAACTCATTGCCACAGGAAGCCTCCCGCTCCTCGCCGCCTGGCTGCTGACGGGATGCACGACTGCCAAAACCACCACCACGACGCGCTCCGCCACGGAACAGTTGCTGTTGAGCACCGCCACCGATCATGCCCTGCAAGCGACCAGCTTGGACATGTTCGCGGGACGCAAAGTGTTCCTGGATGCCACTTATTTCGAGAGCTACGATGCCAAATACGCCGTGGGGGCGATGCGCGATGCCTTGAGCCGCGCGGGCGCGCTGTTGACCGACACCGCAACGAACAGCGACCTTATTATTGAGGCGCGGAGCGGCGCCCTGGCGGTTGACCAGTTGGATACCTTTGTTGGCATTCCTGGCGTCACCCTGCCCATACCCCTGTCAGGTCCGGTAAAGACCCCGGATGTGCCCTTTTACAAATCGGAAAAACAGCTTGCCTTCGCCAAGTTCGCGCTTTTGGTGCATGGCCGCCAATCCACGGCGCTGATTTATTCGAGCGGGCCGGTGGATGGCAAAGCCTATGACAATTGGTTCCAGATGTTCTTCATTTCCTGGCATCGCACCGATGTGTCAGAAAAGCAAATCACCCGGGAGCAAACACGAAAATACCAAACTTGGTTCCCGCAATATGGTCCTGGTGCATCCACCCAGATGAATACCAATCTGCCGGCCAAGTAGAAACCGCCCGTTTCGAATAATATCGGGCCTGGCGAATTTCAGAGGAACGAATGGTTGGATTGCGGCGGCGGCCACGCTGCGAAATATCCGGCTTGTCACATCGCCGCGCGAGACACCCGGCCAACCCGCAGTCCTGACGCCCGCGCCCCAACAATTTCCCGCGCTTGCACCCCGCCGT
>Ga0316217_10005752_pt1 | contig 12670 bp, 17 predicted proteins | sample 1anoAmetaG_FD_203633 | JGI IMG/M metagenome (GOLD analysis project Ga0316217, IMG submission 203633) | Freshwater microbial communities from Trout Bog Lake, Wisconsin, USA - 1anoA | ecosystem: Environmental > Aquatic > Freshwater > Lake > Hypolimnion/Profundal zone | place: USA: Wisconsin...
CGAATCCGGGATGAGAACTCGAGTTGCCCCCGAGGCCCTCCCGCGAGGATCGCCAGGGTTTTGCAACTGCTGATTTTATTGGTCGGGGCGAGAGGATTCGAACCTACGACCCTCTGCTCCCAAAGCAGGGACATAGACTATGGCCCCATCACGAGCGGAAAGTTCCGTATTGATAATAAAGGTAGTTAATACAGCTCGGCCTAGTAGATTTCATGAATCTTTAGGTTCCCTTGGGCCCGAAGTGTGATCATATTGTGATCACGATTCAGATGATCACACCGTGATCACTTGTGGAGGCCGCCATGGTGACTAGGAAGGAACGGGAACCCATCCGGTTGGTCAAGGCTGCCGTGGAGGAGCTGAAGCCGGAGCAGGCCGCCTACTTCGTGGCAGTGGTCAATGCCAAGGGCCAGGGCGTCCAGGGCCTCAACGTGCGGGTGCTGCCGTCAGGGGTGAAGGTCTTTGTCCATCGGTATCGGTTCCAGGGGTTTCAGAAGACCATCACCTTGGGCAGGTTCCCGGCCATGAGCCCGGAGGTGGCCGAAAAGGCCAGTCGAGCTACCCAAGCGAAGATCGACGCTGGGACTGACCCCGGGCAGGCCAAGTCTGAAGCCAAAAAGGCCGCGAAGACGGCGCGGCAGGCCGCAGTGACAGTGAGCGACCTGGCCGACCGGTACCTGATAGAACACGTCCGGACGAACTTCAAGGGGCAGGGGGCTGAGGCCACCCGTTTGATCGAGAAGCACATCCGGCCCGCCCTGGGCAAGCTGGCCCTGGCCGGAGTGGGGCCCGCCGATGTATCGGCCCTGCTTTACAAGATGAAGGCCACACCAGTTCAGGCCAACCGTACTCGGGGCGTCTTGCGTACGATGTTTGGCCGGGCCGAGGAGTGGGAGCTACGCCCCCTGGGCTCCAACCCGGTCGCTGTAGTGAAGTTGCGGGCCCCGGAGCCCAAGCGTGACCGCCGCCTTACGGACCTGGAGCTTAAGGCTTTGGGGGCCGAGTTGCAGAAGTCCGGGGAAGTCTCTACGCTCAAACTCGCCGTGCGTCTGGCCGTGCTCGCCGGGATGCGAAAGGGGGAGATCGCCGGGCTCCAGTGGCGCTGGCTGGATCTTGAGGCCGGAGAGATACGCATACCCGCCGACGCCCACAAAACGGGTCATAAATCTGGGAAGATCCGCGTGGTCCATCTATGTGACGCCCTGGTGGCCTACCTGAAAGCCACTATCCCCACCTTGGGGTGTCCATTTGTCGTGCCCGGGAAGCCCAGGAACGATGCGGAGGGGAAGCCCCTGCCGTGGGAGCCCATCATCGGCCTGCAGGGCCCCTGGGAGCGAATCCGGGACGGCGCGGGCTTGGCCCCAAAGGACAAGAAGACCGGCGCCTACCTGGACGAGGAGAATAACCCCGGTTGGCATGACCTCCGGCGCACCTTCGCCAGCGTGGGGGCGGATCTCGGCCTCAAGGGGTTTGTGGGGGAACTGCTGGGTCATGCCGAGGCCACCGTTACGGACATCTACACCCGGAGTGCCGCGGTGCCCCTTCATGAGGCAGCGGAGAAGATCGGGGCCCGAATTGAGGGGATTCTCTCCGGCAGGATTGATCCAGAGAAAGAAGCTGAGGCAAGGCGGAAGACTAAGGATGAAAAGGCAAAGGTAGCCCCTTGATGGGGGTATGAGGTGTAGAGGGGGGCTCTCGAGCGATCCACGATTCATCTGGGCCCACTGGAGGAGGACTCTCCGGGGCAAAGGCTTACCGGCGCGGGGCTGAGCCCTGTGTTCTGGAGAAGCTGGATAGTTCCCCGTAAACAGAAACCTCCGATTATGGGTTGCAACACATAAAGGGTGATTCCTGGAAACCGATAAAGAAAAAACCTCATCCCCCTGAAAAAAAGTGGGAGTTGGGGTGGTTACTGGGTAGTCGAATTCCGCATGAGGATAACTCCATCGGCCAGACCCGGCCGAACGGGAGAGCCCATGACCCACAAACTCCAGTCCCCGCCGCACCGCTCAGAGCCCCATCCTGCCCAGGGCCTGGACCTGTCGGGTTCCGCGGCCGTGCCGGACGCCCTGATGACGCCAATACAGTGTGCGGCATACTTAAACTGTAGTCCATTTTCACTAAGTGACTGGCGATGCAAGAGGATAGGTCCGCCTTACGTGCGCGCACAGGGGTGCATTCGGTACGTCCTATCTGATGTCCAGAAGTGGATCTCGGCCAACACCATCACGACGGGGGACTGACCATGATACTCAATGAGCTGGGCTCCTTTGCAAACGAACCCAGGGCCAACTTGAATTCAATGCTCCTGAAGACCACGCCACAGTTGGTGAAGAACCCGGTCCCGCCTTCAGCAGTTTCGCCTGAGCGTTCGGAGAGCAGCCAGTATCTCACCTCGTATGGCCAGCATCACCTGGCTGACGTCCTTGAGGACCGCGCTCGCCTCCTTGAGATCGAGGTCCGGGCCCTGAAGGAACGCGCCAGATTAATCCGGTCCTCATGACGACAACCCGTGCGCATGGCGTAGTCGTCCAGCCCGGCGCTCCACACGACTAACACCAGAGCCCCTGATCACAAATAACAACCCGTGACCCATACCGCATAGTGCAGTAAAGGGAACGTTTACATTCACGACAGGGCCTCACACTTTAAAGAGAAGGAGTTTGCCATGTGCGAAATCCAGATCCCCCCTAACAACGGCAAGGCCATCAAGGCTTCGGCGGTGGTCTACCGCATCCAGGTCGCCCTGGCAGAAGAAGGCCGAGCGCTGAGGAAGGCGACCAAGAAGAAGGTCCAGAACCTGGGCGCCTACTACCTCGTGGACAGCAACAACAACGTCCTCGCCACTCACCAGGACCTTACGGTCCTCGCTCGATACCTGGGCGTCCTCAAGGACAACGAGCGGCTGGCCTAGGGCCGTACTACGTGCGCATGGGGTGGGCAGCGATGAGAGCCCATGGCTTCATTGCACCATCCCGGGCGCATCGCCATCTCCACAACGCCGGCATCCCCCGGCAATAACTGAGCTAACGCCCAAAACACAGGACCAACCCCATGACTATCAAGACGAAAGTGACCAACACCCCCACGGACCTGCCCGAGCACGCGACCGTCCCGACTGAGGCCAGGACGACCCCCCCGGCCTGTGCCTACGACGAAGGCCAGCTCCTCACGGGCAGCAAGAATGTCACCGCCATCGCCAAAGCGGCGAACACCGATGGCTTGATTGCCTCGGCAAAGACTCGCAATGAGTCTGACGCTGAGTTCGCCCTCCTCCTCAACGATATGGACGAGTTCATTGACCGGATCAAAAAGTGGGTGAACTTACTATTACCTTGGCTTGCTCAATTCGAGACATTCGCCCATGAGCATGGGCCCCTCAAACTGGAATCCATTCTAGCCAATTACAACACGCTCCAAGTTGCCCTCCAGGAGACACGGGAAGAGTTGGTGAGCGTCGTCGATAAGTTTAAACCCTTCAATGGCAGGGAAGAGAACTATCCAGAGGCAGCAGAAGCTTTCGTTGTCGCCCTTCAGTCCATTCAGGAAAAGTGGCATCTCCTGGCCAGCAACGCAATTGCCATCGGCAGTAACTGTCTAGAAATGGCGCAGGTCAATACAAAGATGGCCTCATCTACTTTCAAGCTTGACTGACGCCGCTGCTCTCGGTGCCGGCGGCTTCCTCCGCTTGCACCAGGGACCAGCATGGACCTTCACGTTCCACACAGCCTAAGGAGTATCACCATGAGCAAGATGCTCACCCCCTCCACCACCAAAGTCACCGATGTGGCCCTCGTCCAGCGGATCAACGACACCCTTCATGAGATTGAGGGGTGGGTGCTGAGGACGACGCCGAAGAAACAAGTGCCGACACTTGGTGTCTACAACCTCTTCGATCCCGCCCATGGCAATATTTTGGCCACCAATGTAAACATCGAAAAATTCGCCCACAGGCTGGGTGTCCTCAAGAACGGAGAAGTCCTGGTCAAGCATTAACACCGGGCGGGGCAGTCTCTGTGCCCTTCCCCCTTGAACTCCTCCGTCTCCGCCGCTATGACCCTATCGCGACAAAAAATGTCGCTGTCCCCATGGCATAATGGCACCCATATCTACCCTAATAACTCTTCCCGAACAAGTGCCTGAGGGGACATCCGTGTCGAGAACCAGCCAAGCCTACCCCTTGCGAATCGATGAATTGGGCGTTCCAGGCTATCCAGGTTGTATCGGGATGACTCTCTGTCCTGGGAAAGTCCAGAAGGATGCCCTTACGGGGAGTTGGAATCGAGATCTTGGGGTCGATCTTGCTGCCATCCAGTCCTGGGGAGCCACCTGGATCATCACGCTCATGGAAGATCATGAACTGATGGCTGTGAAAGTTGCGGAAATCGGGCAAAGGATCCCACTCGGCATCAAGCACCTTCACCTCCCTATCCCCGATTGTGGCGTCCCTGATAAAACCTGGGAGGACCGATGGGCCCAAGTTGGTCCTGACCTTCGCTCTGCTCTCGCCAAAGGTGAAAAAGTGCTCATCCACTGCCTGGGAGGCTTAGGCCGGACAGGTACCCTGGCCGCACGAATTCTCGTGGAATTTGGCACCGACCCTGAGCAGGCGATCCTGGCCGTCCGCAATGCACGCAAGGGCACTATAGAGACATCCATACAAGAGGCATATGTCCGGGGGATCAAGACTGGTGCCCATTTGGCTCGGACGCATACAAGCCTTCCTCGCCCCTATTATCGGATCACACCTGATCGTGCCAGCCGGTTCCGGGGCTGTCTCCTGGGAGGCGCCGTAGGTGATGCCTTGGGCGCCCCAGTGGAGTTTATAAAGCGGAAAGAGATCCTCCAGAAATTCGGCCCGATGGGAGTCAGGGATTTTACGCCGGCCTATGGCAAGGTCGGTGCCGTCTCAGACGATACCCAAATGACGCTTTTCACCGCGGAAGGCATTCTCCGCGGTGGCCTGACTTGCAAAATGGGAGGCAGTACGCTCCCTATTGGTGGTGTGTATTACGCCTATTTGCGATGGCTTCAAACCCAGGGAGAGGGCGACCCAACTCAGGATTTTGACGGGGGAGGGTGGCTCATGTCCCACTCCGAGTTGTTTAGCCGCCGTGCTCCGGGTAACACCTGCCTCCAGGCGCTTAAGTTCCATCTGCACCATGAAGGCCGGGATCAATATGAACCTCCTCCCAACCAATCCAAAGGCTGCGGGGGCATCATGCGCGTTGCGCCGCTTGGTTTGTTCGCATCCGGAATGGGGTTTGCACGGGAAGAGGCGTTCAACTATGGACGGGATGCGGCAGCCATCACGCATCGCCATCCCACCGGTTACCTGGCTGCGGCGGCCTTTGCGTCCATTATCTTTGACTTGGCCTCGGGTTCGCCTTTACCGGAAGCTCTGGACCGCGCGCAAGACCTTCTGAAACCATGCGAACATTCTCAAGAGACCATACAGGCTCTTGATGATGCGCGCTGCCTCGCCCAGGGAGCCAGTGCTCCCGAACTCGCGATCAAACGACTGGGGGAGGGGTGGATCGCCGAAGAGGCCCTAGCCATCTCTGTTTTCTGTGCCCTAAGGGCCCAGAACCTCGAGGATGGGGTGGTCATGGCGGTAAACATCGATGGCGACAGCGACTCGACCGGCGCCATCACCGGCAATCTCCTCGGGGCCGCCCTGGGCGTCCATGAAATCCCACCCCGATGGCTTTCCCGTTTGGAGCTTCGAGAAAGCATTGAGGAGTTGTCGGACGACTTGGCGACTTTTCAGGAATGGCCTCTCTTGGAATATGGCCAGGTTGACCCCGTATTGGCCCGAGCCCAGGAGTATTGGATCTCCCGCTTCCCCTTCTGGCGTGGACGCGGTCCTGTGACCTGAGGGGAATCGGCATGGACAATGACTGACCATTTATCATGTTTATCGTCCAGGTATTTTTTATTAGCCGGGGATTTGGACCCCGAACATCCTCCGTGCTGCCGGCGCCGTAGAGGCAGGGAACCACCAGTTATCGTGAATTCGAGAATCAGGGTAAATCCATGAGTCTGGCAGGACGCCTCTCCGGATCGGCCCCGGGGTCTCCCAAATTCAAAGCCATCGGGGAAGGATGCAAGACGTGGGCAATCACATACCTGCCTCCCTTTCGGATGGTCGCGCATATGGCCGCTTTCCCCCGCCTTAACCACTGCGATGCAGGGCGAGAGGAACCCATGGCATGACCAAGCAAGTCAAGTTTGGCCGCCGGACATGACTTCCCAGGTCATGTGGGAGGCCGCCTTAGCCGCGCAGGTTTCTGAACGGCTGGCTTCCCTGTAACGCCGGGAATGTCTCTGAACCGCCAACCCACGAAAGAATGATAAGGAAGGTCCGTTTGCCCCTGCCCATCCAGGAAAACCTGAATAGGATGGAGGAATCCACCCCCCAAGCCAAGGACAGTTGTCGCCAATACTACAGGAAGGATCGTCATGGACCACTTCGAAGCCCTCGTAAGGACCCTTCTGGAGGCAGAGGGTTACTGGGTTCGACAGTCCTTCCGGGTGAACATCTCGAAGGAGGAGAAGCGGTCCATTGGCAAGCACTCCATCCCGCGACCGGAAATCGACCTTTTGGCGCTGAACTTCAAACGAAACGAGATCCTAGCTTTAGAGGCAAAGTCCTACCTCGATTCCCCCGGAGTTCGCCTTTCCGACTTGCAGGTCGAGCACAAGGTGGCCGAAGGGCGCTATAAGCTGTTCACCTCAACCAAATTCCGTGAGGTGGTCCTGGGACGCCTTCTGGCCGAGCTTCAGGAAGCAGGGATGGCCAACGCGAAAACTAAGCTCAAAATTGGCCTCGCTGCTGGTCACGTCTACCAGGGAAGGAGCGAGGCAATCAGGGCCTTGATGACAACGAAGGGCTGGTTCTTCTGGTCTCCAGAGGACATCAAGGAGAAAGTCACACGACTGGCCGAAATGGGTTACACGAATGATCCGGCCATCATCACCGCCAAGATCCTCCTCCGGGAATTCGGCCACCAGGGGACGCCATGCTGACTTTCAACCACCTCCTCCAGTCCGAAGGCATGGAGCCAGCAGTGGTCCGGCTAGTTCGCCACCAGGACAATCGGAAGCCGGTCGGCGAACGCAGGACTACCTATGGCCTCTGGAGGGCCGGTGATGGCCAGTTCGAGCTTTACCAAGCCTTGCAGGGCCACAACTGCACGTTCCCCGTCGGAGGTTACTTGGCAAGTTTTGTGGTAACCCCCGCCAGGGAGACTCTATTTGTTGGGATGTATTCAGTTCTCAAGAAAGGATCAATCAAGGGTGAAATCCGCTGTCCAGTGAAGGGGACTATATGCAAGAGCCCAGGCCACATCCTCTATGACCTGGCTGAACACCCGGCCTTGAGCGCCTACCGTGGCCGGGTGGTGATCGAGTGGGGCCTGGGCGCTCGGAGTTGGATTCAACGTGCCGAGCGCCAGCCCAAGCAGCTTCTGGAAATCCGGGCTTCATTCCAGGAACCCGTCTTTCCTGGTTTCCAGGAATTTCGGTGGAATCTTGATGAACTCGACGCCCTCCCGGTGAAATGGCAGGAGGTCCTTCGGGCTAGCAGAGGGGTGTATGTGCTGACCTGCCTCCAAACCGGCGAACTGTATGTCGGATCAGCTTTTGGAGACGACGGTTTCCAAGGCAGGTTTGCCCAGTACGCCCTTGACAACCACGGTGGCAATGTTCTTCTCAAGAAGCGAAGCCCGAAGCCTTACCAGCTTTCAATCCTGGAAACGGTCTCATCCCTGGCCACTCCCGAAGATGTCATCCGGCGGGAGCGCATATGGAAGGAGAAACTGGGGTCCCGGGCATTTGGCTTGAACTTGAATTAACTTGGGTGGAACCATTTGAACGGATAGCCCCGCAATATTTCGCATGAAAGGAGAGCCGTGATGGCCAAACAGCCAGGTCTTGATGGGCGTCATCGTGACAAGGACGGGACAACGAGTGAAAAGAAGGGCAATACCAGGATCGACACCTTGCGGAAGACCTATGGAGAGGGCTTCGCCGCCCATATTCGGGGTGATGCGCACCTGTCCACACTGTTAGAGCGTGAAGGCTGCAAGACCCTCGACGAGTACCGGAAAAAGCATAAGGGCTGAACTGCCCAAAGGTCCCGCCTATCGGCATCCCCCTCGGAGCCCAGATGTCCCCTCGTCGCGGAATCCCCGGCCTCAGCTTCTCTTGGAAGCGGGCGCTGGGCATGTCCCAGGCCCAGGCCCGGCTCTCGCGCCAGATCGGTATCCCGTTGTCCCGTTCGGGTCGGCAGCGGAAGGTTGGGCGGTCCTTGGGTTGCTGCTGGCTCCTCCTGGTCCCGGTGGCTGGTTGGGTGGCGGTTCAGTACTTGAGAGGCTGACCTTTGGGAGGAACACCATGTCCTTCAGAAATCGTCAATATTGCGTTGCAGCCACGCCGGCACCGCGTCCTGAGACCGTGGTGGACCTTTACACTCAAGTTCTTGAAGCTCCCCCATTTTCCCAGTTGGCCAATGCACAGGCATATTTCATCGGGAAGAATCCGGATAAACCTCAAGCATTGGTTTTTGCTAGGAGACTAGCGAACGATCCAGAGCCGGCAATGCGATGGGCCGGGGCAGCCGCCCTTGCGAAGCTACACATAGATGGACTGAGGGAAGCTGAACGCAGTCTTCGGCTCTTGGTTGAAGACCCGCATTCCCAGGTCAGGAAAGCCGTTGCACACGAACTTCGATTTGAATCGTCACCGGAAACTGGTCGAATCCTTCAAGCCATAGCCAAAGACCCATCGCCTATGGTGCGCGAAGCAGCGGGGCCTGTCGATAAAAGGCATACCAAATCGTGGTTCCACCACTATTGCCGGCAGCACTAATGTATTGCTTTGAGAAATCTGGATTAGCTTCAAGGAGATCCCAGAAATCTTGATCCCCTGCTTCGGCATCCTGTTCAAGCCTTTCAAACTCAATTCCCTTCGGGGAATCATTCCAGTAGATTGTGTCACTCCCTATGCCGACAACACAGGCACATGGCTCCGAAATGACGTCAATGCCAAGGGCCGCTACAAATTTCCCGCAGAAGGGGCATTCAAGGGTTTCCATTCCGGAATGGCAATCGGGACACTCCTCGCCATCCCACCGGTCCGAGCCACACTCTGGGCAGAGTTCATTCTCATCCATGCTCTCCTCCAATTTTCTCGTACAGGTGCTATGCCTTGGCTGCCCAAACATTGATTCCCAAAGTGATACAGTCCTGGATCATGGTTGCCACGAGCTCGAAGTTCTCATTTTTCACACCGGTCGACTCATCCATGTAGATCGACCGATTGACCTCAACCATGACCGCCACCACGCCAGGATTAACGCGATAGTGCGCAAGTGGAACCAACGCTCCGGCAAAGGGTGAATTTAAGCGGACAGTGAAGCCTGCTCCCTTAAATGCTCCAAGCAAAGCCAGCTCAAGGTCGGTTGGAGTGTGGAAGGCATCGGAGCCTAGGCATATCTGGGGGCGGTCCGGGTTCTGGTCCAGTTCGTAGGGAAGGGGTCGAGCAGGAAAGCTGTGGGCATCCAGGACCAAGGCTTGACCGTGGTTGGCCAGTGCTGCCTCGGTCGCCTCCGTCAAGCGAGCGTGATGGGGAACGTAATACTGATCGATTAGAATGGTCCTTTCCGCCATGGAGATGGGCCGACGAAGGGGCTCACATCCTGAGGTTCTTTCATAGATCACACCCATGCCGACGCTGGCCATCACCTCCTGCGAATCAATCTGGAACCTCTCCATGTCCACCACTAGCCTACTGACCGGGGACCTCACTACCTGCTGTTGTTGGCAGTCCCTAGGGACAAGGAGATCCAGGGTATGGTGGTCGGTCATCCTCAGCAGCTCCTCGGCGAGTTCTGGGCGGCCAATGGTGAACTGGTCCATCACGTCATCCGGGATGTCCATCGAATCATGGGGGACATGAAAGATGACCCATCGCGGGAGCGGGGAATACTGGCGGAAGGTGTCGAGCCTTGGCAATTCAACCTCCGATCAGGCGAGACGACTTTGGATGGGCCTTTCTTGTCGATTTCGATTAATAGATAGTAATATATCGAAATATTACCTCTAAGTGTTGGTCAGGAGTTGTCCAGTCACTGTCTGGAAAATTGGCAATCCTGGCCATTACGGACAAGTTGGAGCAGACATGGCAACAAGATGCAAGCCGAAGACCACACACTTGGAGAATTTTTCCTCAATCCCAAAACGTGTAGGCGGTGTCGTTGTTGTCGTTGAGGCAGAAAACGACAACATGCACAGCGACTGGATCGACCAGGTATCCATCAGCAAGAACCAGCGGGGAAACTTCGCCGTCTTTGGGAAAAAACATGTCGGTAGCAATAAGCCGCCCTTCCGCCGTCGCTGGGTCACATGGGACAAGGTCATCGGCATCAAATCCCCATTAGGCCTGATCACCGGGTTGAAGCAGGTAGCGGAATCTCTTGGCGTGGAGATCGGCTGGCAGGAAGTAATCGAGAAGGTCGCTACGCTCGATTGGGTCACGGCTGCCGTGATGGCGGTGCAGGAGGACCAGCCAGTCCCCTGCCTTCCACCCATCGCTTCTGTCCTTGGTCAACGATCCCTGCGATCTTTCAAGAAGGTCTGCATCGGGGTCGAATGGGGCTATGACATGCATGAAGTTGATCTGTCCTTCGAGACTTGGATCAGGATACTGGGCGGAGAGCAACACTCCGTCAGGCCGACGATAAGGCAGGAGCTAGAAGGGTCTTCGAGTCCTCCCTTCAGGCAGATCCCGAGTACCACGCCTCCGCGCTCAATGCCGCCGTCCTAATGGCAGATGCGGGTGACCGAGAACATGCAATTCTCAGGGTCCAAGCCCTTCCTGTGGGTCAGCCCAGGCGCTCTGTGGTCTTGGGGAACATGATGCAGGATGAAGGTCGCCATGCCGAAGCGGTCAATTTTTACGAACTCGCAATCGAAGAGGAACCTGATTTCTTTCTTCCCTATGCCAGGATCATCAAATCCCTTGAAGCCCTGGGAAGCACGGCAATGGAATACTGGCTGCGACTGGGCATAGAGCAGTTACCTACCTCGGTCGAATTGGGGTTCCGTTTCGCCCTTCTGTTGTTCTATGAGGGCCGGTACGAAGAATTGAACGAGGCCACCTTCATTCGGAATTTAAAACTAGAGGCGGCAAGGACGGACCTGCCACCGGATACGCCCTTAGGGGATGCGACCCACCTACAGGACGCACAGCTTATGTACCTGGCTTCACGTGCCATTACAACGGAATCGAACGCTGATGCCCGAGTACTTCTTGATACCTTGCTACAGGCGCGGATAAGCCCTGAGACGTGCCAACTGGCGAAATTAGCTCTGGGACCGGCGGTGCGCCTGGGGGACCTCAAGGCGATCGGCCAATGCTGGAATCGGATTTGCCCTGAATGCCTTACCACAATGGCCAGCCATGGGACTTCTCTCGATACGATCCTGGCGCGTGCCCATTTTTCTGCCGGGCGATATGAACTAGCTGTTGTGCATGGTGAACAGGCACTCGCAGAGCATGAACATGACGAGGCCTCCCTGGCCATCCTCTGGTATGCGTTAGATGAACTCGACCGTATCGAGGAGGCGATCGTACGAGCCCGTCATCTCTACCAGATGAACCCAGACCATGAAGATCTCTCCTATAACCTGGGTTGGCTGTATAAGCGGGCAGGACGGTTCCCGTCGGCGGCGCATTTTTATGACGATCAGCTCTCCCGCAGGGAGGATCACTTCCATGCCGCCGAAGGCAGTGCTTTCATGCACCTTCTTTGCGATGAACTTGAACAGGCCAAGGAATCTTGGAGTAAATTCGAGGCCATTCTAGAGCCAGGGTTAACCGCAGGTGAGGGAGCTGAAAGGGAGAAGTCCCTGGAAATACTCCTGGCTAAACGAATTGCGTGGAAGGAACTGCTTGAACGGGCTACCAATGATTCCGCCCCAGATTCGCGATTGGGCGACTTGGTTGCCCTTGCGGAGGGCCGGATTTGCGGGCATACGGGCTTCCCACCAAGGCCCCTTTCGACCCTGGAGCTATTCCGTTCCCTTCAGTCGCCAGAATCTATCGAGCGGAAGGAGGCCATGTTCACGCTCCAACTTCAGAACCGGGGGGATTCCTCCATCTTTATCGCTCAGATCAAGAAAGAATTGCCACGCTGGTCTGACCTTCCACCCTCTGCTCAGAGATCCATGCTGGAGGCCCAGCAGCGTCTGGCCTCGGAGGAGACGGCCCACGATTTTGCACCTTACGTGTTGGCTCTAGGCAAATCCGTTGAGATCACCATGCGGTCCATTGTGTTTGAACCATTTCGGGCCCAAGGCCCCTTGGATGGGGTAGTCAGGGAACAGCTGGAACATGGGGCACCTGATGATCTGGAACAGCTCAAGCGATTCACCGCCTTCCTTTCAAAAGGAAGTCACCTTGAGTTGGGAGGTATGGAGCATGCGCTAAGGCTCTTGACGGGCCGCACAGCCAGGAGATTTCTTCTTCTTCAGAGAATGAGTGCCCGATGTCAAGGCCACTTCCCCATCAGCGACAATTACACCGACCCATTTTAGGGCCGCTGCGTAGCAGCCGGCTTACCAAATTTCTTGGGGCGGCGGGGCTTGGGTCGGCTTGGGTCGAGTTC
>Ga0316217_10005753_pt1 | contig 12670 bp, 7 predicted proteins | sample 1anoAmetaG_FD_203633 | JGI IMG/M metagenome (GOLD analysis project Ga0316217, IMG submission 203633) | Freshwater microbial communities from Trout Bog Lake, Wisconsin, USA - 1anoA | ecosystem: Environmental > Aquatic > Freshwater > Lake > Hypolimnion/Profundal zone | place: USA: Wisconsin...
TCCCATAATCCCGACCCAAGACTAACTGCTGTACTTAGCTGAGATCATAGCACACTAGCTTTCTCATCATTGGTTTGGGAATTTGGTGACAATGGTGTGGTGGGATGATCTATGGCTCAATTAAAGCTTCGCAGAATTCATCTCAGTCTTTGCGATCTAAAAAATAAACAGTGAATTGACTACACCTTTTTCGCCTCCAGCGATATACTTCAGGAAGGTCAAAACAAGGGGATATATACAAGATTAAAGAGAAAATTCTACTCATCCCATAAGAAGCGTCGTTCCTAATACTGACGTTGCCATGAACATTTTTGATGGCATTACCTACAACAAAGGAGCTGCCGCTATCAAGCAGCTTTTATTCTTGGTTGGAGAAAACAATTTCGCGCTTGCACTTAATACATACTTCACTACCTTCTAATGGAATAATGCCACGCTTGCTGATTTTTTCAGCATATTAAGGCTTTACTTCCCTCCTTTCGTAAATGCTGAGAGTTGGATAATAACCTGGCTCTAAACTCCTTCATTAAACTAGTTCGAGACATTATGGGACGCTAACCAAACATCCTCATCATCAGTCCTGACTCTAATTCAAAGCCCCTACTCCTAAACCTACAATATCTTGAGATTCCATAGAATGCAGATTGCCTTGATTGGTCCTAATGGAGACATAACTACTCAGGAAGTGATAGTTGATAACTCTTCAGATAAAACTGTGCTTACCTACGATGGAACTACTCCAGTTAGTGCCGTTTTCGTGAACTACAACGATTACGCGTTTATTGAAAACGTAATAGACCCTGTTTCACTGTTGTTTTTTAAAACCCATATCAACCTGATAAAAGATGATGTAGCTCGAGCTTTGATATGGTTCAATATCTCAGCAATGGTCCGGCAAAGTTTGATCAGAGTTGACGAACTTGTCACTCTCGTGGACCTAAATCTGCTTAACTCGGAGCCATTAAACTTTGTGTTAGATAAGATACTAGAATAGCTTTATAGCTATCTTTAGTAGTACACTTCCGGCTAGGTGAAAGTTGCACTTAAAACCACCATTTTTAATTTGATCAATACCTACATAAATGTTAATGGTCTGGATTCAGACAGAAAAAGGATTCTACAGTGGCATCTAATTTAATACGCATAGACGGAGGCACAGGTACTATAAATAAGTTTACAGCTGTCAAGACTACTTCCCAATAAATACAACTGGTAAATAGTCAAGAAAACTTTTGAGCTCCAAGGATACTCACGAGATGATAAATAATCATTCTTTGCTCAAGCTTTATCCATAGATTCTTCGTATCTTTCACAAGAAGCGAGGCTAGTCTGCAATGCTATTGTCGCAGATTCAACTGAGTTCGCCCAAATTTATCAAAGTTTGAAAACTCCAGGAGGTATCGATATCAGAACTCGGTAATTGCTTGCTGAAGGCTGCAGGAACAACTATCAGTATGACGAAATAGTTAATCCTTACTTTTAGCAGTACTTTAGAGATTTGGTTGACCCGAATGTCTATGGCAAATTATCTTACAGCGAATATTAGGCCTTTTACCAAGGACTTCGTCCTCAGTCTACTAACTACACCTAACAAATAAGTAGGTATGGCGACGTTATCTCTCAGTTATCTTCTATCCCCTCCATGACAGCCCACTGCGCCAATTTCCAAAAGCTAATCGATGATCTCACACTTATAGATGAAAACACCAACTTCAATGCTGATTCTAATCTGACTTTGACCCAGCCAAGAGCCATTCAAAGGTCGAAGTATATCATCAAGTAGAGCATTTCTTACACCTGCCATATTAGTTATAATTCTGTCAGCCAAAGCTATACAGGCCTAACAGAAATTAACTTCAGCCTTGCCTCCACCCCCTAAATACTTCCTCTGGATTTCGTTTTCAACTCTATTAGTGATCTTGTAGTAAACGGATACAACCTGAGTCCAAGTACGCTTTCAGATGGAGAATTTTTGTTGATTCCCAGAGTGTATCTTAATGTAGGAGTCAATAAAATACAAATCAACTACCTAAACGTTTACAATAATGACGGATTGGGATGCATGGACTATATAGATGAAACAGATTCAACTGAGTACACTTACACAAAGTTCTAACCCGCTGGGGCTCATCGATATTTCCCCTGCTTCGACCAACCCGATCTAAAAGCCAAGGCCAAATTTAATGTCATCATCCCCAATAATTGGATAGCTGTTGGCAATTATGGCTTCACATATCAAGGGGCCTTTAACCAGGCTGATTACATAAGCAAAGTTTCTACTTAAAATCTTGTCCTTCTCAATAAGTACTTAACTGGAAAGACTGGAACGTTCTATGTATTCAGTTAAACAGACTTACTCCCCACTTATCTGTATTGCATTGTCGCTGGCCAGTACTACACCGTCACTGCCACCCCTGATAAGTTGTATAGGGTACATTTTCGAATATTTAGGGAATTCCGATGACCATTTACTGCCTCAATAGTTACCAACAAAACCTAAATTTAAACGCTGACTTCATTTTCCTATCAACAACCTTATCTCTCGAACTATACTAATCCAAATTCGGGGTAAACTACCAATTCCCGAAGTATGACTCCGTATTTTGCCATTAATTCAAATCTGGAGCCATGGAGAACGTGGGAGTGATCACATTCAATGATTCATACCTGTATGGCGAAATAGTCTCAGTGGATAAGATGGCCAGCTTGGCTGTTGTCATAGCTCATTAGTGTTCTCATAATTGGTTTGGCAACTATGTGACTATGTAGTGGTGGAACGATCTTTGGCTGAATGAAAGCTTCGCGGACTTCATTTCTTACTATTGCATCAACACAGTTAAAGATCGGATACCATAGTTAGCCACTCTACCTTCTGGATGGATCGGAGGGCTAGTAAGAGCAGTAGGAGGATATAGATAAGATCAAATGGCTACAACACACCCAGTTCGTTCTTAAGTCCCAAATGTTGGTGTAGCCTCAGCTATATTTGACAGCATAACTTACAGAAAGGGATCAATGACACTTAAGCAACTTATGTTCCTTATGCAAGAAAATAAATTTTTCCTTGGTCTCCAGGATTACTTCAAAACCTTTGGTTTCAAAAATGCAACCATTGATGACTTCATAGGCTGCATGTCTACATATTTCTCTAACCCCGAATTTACCCTGTACGATTGGGAAGAAATGTGGATCTTGACCCCATCTCTTAACGTCATAACTATCTAATGGGACCCAGCCAAAGCTTCAGCAACCTAAACTCTTACAATACTGCAAGACGATTTCAGCCCAGACTATCATCTATTTAGATATCATGCAGTGAATATTGCCTTTTTCCAAGCAGATGGCAGCTATACAACACAAAGAGTCCTTATCAATAACGTTGCTAAAACTACTATCACTTATGATGCTTCTCCAGGAATAAAGGCTATCCTCGTTAACCAGGACCATCAAGATTTTATGAAGTATAGGTTTGATCCAGTTTCACAAGCCTTCTTCACAAGCAATATAAATTTGATTGCTGACCCTTTTACAAGAATGGTCATTTACTTCTACTTAAACTAACAAGTCAGAGATGGACTAGAAAGCGTTGCTCAGTACAAAAATGAGATTTTGAATGTGATTGGATAAGAAAATGAAGATTCTGTTTACGATTTTGTTCTAAAATTTCTAAACGATGCAACTGGATCCTATGTTCCTATACCTTCAAGGCCTTTATTACGAACTGATCTTTTTCAATTCGTGTTGAACTAATTGACCACCCTCGGCAAATATTTGTAAAAATCGTCCCTAAAACTATAGATTAAAGAACACAAACAAATTGCTAAGAATCCAACTGCAAAACAGCAATCGGTAAAAAATAAATCTTCTCTTTTCAGCAAAAATTACAAACAAGTGCCAACTTTAGCTGATGCTAAAAACAGAATAATCATTCTGCAAGATTTATTACCAATATTCTGCTCTAATGATTCTTAGATTGATATTTTAAAGCAGTGGCTATAGAATACTTATGAGCCTTTGAAAAATCTTTCTATTTCTCCTTCTCAAGGCTGGTCAGTTGTCAAATTGGTATACTCATCTTCAAATTACAAGCTTGATCAAAAAACGTCCACTTATGATGCTCAAAAGGCCAAGTACCTTGGAATAACAGCTGAGCTAGTTTACAACACATGTTTAACCTTAATTGCTGATGATTCGTTAATGTAAAATCTTTATGAAAACGTTTTCAAAACGATGAATCAAAGCCTTACTGTGAAGGCAAGCCTTGCTGAAGGCTGGAACAATCTTGTCCATTCAGATATACTCTACAAGATTTACAAGTCACGATATTTTGATGATCTTCCTCTGGTCAGCTCTAAGCTTAATACTAACCACTTTGAGTTTTTCTATACCAATCTAAAACCCATTGATGATGATATCTAGAGCACGATTCAAAGCTTCAAAGCTATTAATTTAACAGGAAGCGCTATGATTGGCCCTATGAAGAATATAAGAAAGATTCTCGACACATACCAGCTTAGGTCAATGCTGTATAAGGTCAATTCTACATCCTCATAACGCAAGCAATAAATATGATTCTGAAGAATAAATACATAATCTCAAACATATTTAACTTTTATTATTACAGACATTTCACTCACATCGGTCTTTTTCATGAGAATGCAAAATTTTTTTAAGTAAGATTTTTGGACTTAAATATAAGTTTTTCGTAGACTATTGGGTCTAATGGGCCTAATTGGCAAATTTAGCTTGCCTGGACCACTAAGTTAAAAGTTATATTTCGATAAAAAATAGTAAATCATGTAAAGGGCATTCATGAAGTGGTTGTTTTGTTGAAGAGTTTGAGCATAGCATCTCTAAAATTTCCGAAATTCAAGTCCTTCTTTTAAAATTCCTTTAAAATTTAATCAATATGATTTTCTCCCACCGCCCTTTTCAGCTATTCTTTGCTTATTACCCTATCCTTGTCAGAGTCAATTTACTCAAATATTTTGCGAAGAGATCTTTAGAAAACTTATTTCTTCATGAATGTTGTAGCTGAAAGGTATTCGCTAAATTATATGGAACTTGATTCGCTTTTGTTGGCCTTCTGAAACATGTTTCTCACATTTTCAACTGCGACACTGTGCTAGATATTGTAGGTGTTTTAAGTACACTAAACCAGCTCATTAAAATCTATCTTTCCGTCCTTATTTTTATCTAAATTGTAAAATTAAACCAAATGCTCGGCCTTTTCTTAGACAGTCAAAATATTTAGAGTCGCATACATCGAAAAAACAGAGACTAAAGTACTCTAAACTCTAAATTTCAACAGCCTTTAGATAACCCCTGTTTGCTTTTACCTAAAAACTGTCTAAGACTTGCCTAATAGGCTAAAGAGAGGATGTTCTAAAGCTTTAGAACCACTTAGTCTTTTGTTTGGATCACTTTATAATGCTTTCTTCAAGAAATCGACCACAATTTGCTTCTTTTAAATTGGCATAATCGTGAGTTTGACTGCATTTGTGATAATTTCTTATTTTTTGTTCACTATATCACCAATTTTATGCTGACCTGTCAAAAGGTTTAATAATACTATCCCACAGCCCCATATGTCCAGTTTCTACAAGTTTTTATTGTTCTACACTTCAGGAGCTATATAAGCTGTTTAGTTGAGCTGATCAATAGGGCTCATACTTTTTTGCGCTGCTTCAATTCTTCGGGCATTCCCAAAGCCAATAAGTTTCAGAAGATAGCTGTCCTAAGATTCTAGCTTAACTATCATGATATGTTGAGGGTTAATGGCTCTGTGCGCAAATCCTTTTTGATGGCAAAATTGCAAAGCGATGATAAGCTGCTTCATGAGATCAATAATAACATTAAGGTAGCATAACTCATCTTCACAGAGCATTTAGTTAAGACTTTTGGCAGGGATGTCCTAAAGAATGATGTATAAATAGTTATGCTCGATAAAGTACTCAACTATTTGGACTATATTAGGGTGATTTAAGTTTTTTAGAATTTCTACTTATCGGAATTCAGAAAAAAAGAACTTTTGGTTTCTTATACTTTTCATCTTGCAAATTCGTGTGATACGACTATTACGTTCTAATACTTTGCGAATGACTGATGAGCCTCTTGAAACCGTTTTTGAAAAATGGTAAAGAGATAGAACATCGCCTCGCTGACGCTCAATAAGCTTCTTGAGGTCAATTTTGAAAAGGTCTTCTTACTCTTAAGAATCGTTGGTTGAGGTCCTGTGTTCCAGGGCATTGTTTTGAAGATGAGATGTTTAGCAACCCATTAGTGTGAACTTTTAGTCCGTTTCAGAAATATCAATATGATCGAAAATTAGGCTGTTTTGCCTATTTTTCTGACGTTTCAATAAAGAAACCAATTCTAAAATTTATTTTCTAACCCTTTGGACATTTATCTCAAATATCTAAAACTCTGTTCTGATTTCATTGAATAGCTACCTGAACTAAATTTTGCTTATGAGTGACTCATGAGCAATAAAAATGATATTAATATCAATCCCTTTCCTTTTAAAACCAAATGATTGTGAGATTTTCTTCATGACTTCCCCCTATTTCCAGATCATTTATGCTCACAATTTTTACTTTTCTCTTACCTAGCCATGTTATTTCATCGTAAACTTGCTTTTCATGGTCAGTAACTTCTCCAATTCTTTAGTGCTTCAATATCTTCATCTTTGTCCTAATCATTGAAAAAGTTATTTTTGAAAACTCGGATACCTTAGTGAACAGTTTTTTTCTGTAATAAAGTTTCGTCACTATAGATTGATCTATATGAGAAAATAGCGTAGAAACATACAAAATAGATTCAGGGTAAACCTCCTTGGAAATCAATTATGCCGTTTTCTAAAGTATTGTTAGCCAACTCTCTTTACGGTCGAATTTCCATCTCAGTACTTTGAAATTATTGATTTCCTAGTCCAAAGCTTATGAACTGAAAAATTATAGATCTTCTTTGTTTAAGTTCATAGCAGATTTATTACTTATGTTAGTATCCTCTGTTCTTTTTTTGTTCTCATAAAAACTTGAATTGAGCCTCATATTCGAATTCTGATTAGAATACTCAAATCTCTCTTTTTTAGCTTAAGTTTTGGGACTTTGTAGATAGTAAGATTTCTCATTTCTACCCAGATATGAGGTTTGCTTACTTTTGAGGTACATTTCAGCGTAATTGCTTGACATTATTTCTATCTGCCTTTTTAATAAACCAACATCTTATTTTTCTTGAGTGATTTATAGAGTATCCTTTTCAGCTTACTGTTCATAATCTTTGCTATATCGTCTTATGACTGTTTTCAGCTTATCTGACTTACCATTTAATGGTCGAAAGCCCTTAAAATTTGCATTTTAAGAAGGAAGAAGCTTTACTTTTGCTTAAGCTATGATGAGTTTTTAATACAACTAAGCAACAGCCTTTGTTATCAATGTAGCTGGTAACTAGAAAGCTGGCTACTAAGACTTACAACTAGGCACCTTTCGATTTCCAAACTATCTTTCTATTAGGAAAACCAACTCCTCTATTTATTGCCTAAGGCCTGTAAGCTCTTCTTCAAGTTACTTATTTTACTTTTATAATTCTTTATATGCCTAGTAGATTGTTTTAGATTGTTATGATAGTTCAGTGACCTTTTTGTTCAGCGACTCAATCTATGATTTTAGCTCTGATATTTATTGATTTTAGGCTTATTTCTATTATATGCGCTTGAGGTACATCTTACGCACCTCAGACTATTTGAGGTAAGCTGCATAATTTAAGCTACATTGTTTGGAAAGCTAAGAGTTAAGGTCAACCTGCTTTTTGTAGAGTTAAAAGTTTAGCCCTATTTGCTTATTTAGCCTTTCTTTTTCAGATTTTAAAGTTGCAACTTCTAAATTCTTTTCGCTAATTTGCTCCAACTCATAAATCCAGTGATTATAGTAGTTTTAAGCTTTATATTTATACTCCTGCATTAATTCCGTTGTTTTTCGCAGTTCTTGTTCTAATTCGGCAGTTTTTATTAAATACGGATTTCCAGCTTTTCTCATTTATTAGCTATTTTTCTCAGTCTTGGTGGATTACTAATCTCTACAAGATTGTTTTTGTAGCTAAAAGATGATATTTTTCATCTGCATTGCATTATTCATGATAGGTTTTGTGATTTAGCTATTGAAATTCCACAGTTAGGTGATTATACTCTTATTGTTATATCTCTACTCCCCATTTTTTATAATAAGACCTATCATTTCGATGCAGCCTTCAGCTATTTTTATGTAATTTTGCATATCCATTGAAGTGTAAAAGGTATGATTATATAAAGTAAACTATCGAATCAAAAAGTATTATTAAAGGTAAGGTAAATCCATTTATTATCGAAAGGTTCGAAATGCTCGCCTTGCTGCAAAAAGAAAACCAGTTCATGGTTACATTCTATTTATTTCCATGGATAAAGGATTTCAAACAAAACACTTGTCGAAAGGCTAACTAGATATCTCGATATTTGATTTTATTTTGAAATTATAATCTCCATAAGATGCAGCATCTTTCATTTTAGAATAACTAATCTTCCCCCAATCTTGATAATCAAACGCGGAATTCTAATGAAGTAACCAGAATAGGATAGAACTAGCTCAATTCTCTAATTGCTTCGTATTATGCTCATATGAGTGCAAACAATCTGAGCGATTTTTCCACCAAATTTAACAAGGAATTCGAAACAATCCAGCAGTAAATAATAGGAGTTGTCTAAATGAGAAAAGATATGGAGAAGTTAGTTGAACTCGACGTTGTACACTCTCAACATTTTTTCAGTATGGAAAAGCTCATATAGTAAAACCTCCAAAACCAAAGAACTATCGAGTCTCTTTCTCTAAAAATTAAGCAATACTAATCAACGAATATTGCAGCAATGCTGAAGATCTTAGAAGAAAGGCTCAAATCAGTTGAGTACAGTCCCAATGTTTGCTTAGACAGCTAAATTCGGATGCTAGCTAATCAAATCAGCCGCTCCTTTCTGAACCATGGTCGCAATCAAGCCGAAAGAAACGAGGATTCTGATTTTTAGATGTAAAACTATTAACTTGAACTTAAAAGCAAAAGTCAAGAAGCACTAAGCGAGATAATCAAAGAGCAGAATGAAAAGTATGAGCTTTTGAAAAATATATATGGTTGTAAGTTCAGAGAGATTAGTATTAGGGATGAACTTATTTCTGAAAGATAGACTGCTTTTTTTTAGTATTCAACAAGTAACCATGAACTAATTGATGAATTACTTCGTGAAAAGGAGCGATAAAAGAATTTGAGCAAAACTTAGCGATAAAAATTTGAAGAATTGCTGAAAGCCAGGCATGAGATTGAATTATAAAACGAACACTTAAACTATCATTAGAATAACTTAGCATCTTATTATGAAATTTAGCTCTCTAAGCTGAAATAACTGAGAAGTTAGCAGTAAAACCTTTGGAAAGCCTAAAAAGAATAGCTTACTCTAAATGAAAATAGAAAAAACACAGAAATCTAAAAACTTCAGCAGATGATCAAACTCTTAACAAAATAAAAAGATGAAGTAATTTTAGGCAGCGTCAATTTTAAGTCCAAACAGATTGATTTGTAAGCTCAGAACAAAAAGTTACAATAGTTTTTAGACAAAATGAACAAAGAAAAAAATTAATACTAAGAAAAGATGGACTCTTTACAATCACAGCTAAACCAAAATATTTTGAAATTAAGTCAAGCCAACAGAACAAAGGCGGAAATAGCTCAGAGGTTATAAGAAGCTAATAAAAAGATTACAGAGTATTAAAATTTATCGTCTGCTTTAAAAGCTCGTATCTCTTCATTATAGGGTTAAAGAGACAAAATGATGCTTAAAAACAGTTAGATTTCATCTTAAAATGAGAGGTTAAAGTAAAAGTATGAGAGCAGCCAAAAACAAATTGCAGTCTTTTAGTTAAAAATTCAATATTTATAAGATTAGTTAACCCAAAATTTTATTATCAGCAACTCTTAAATCAAAAAGCATCAAGAGTAAATTCAGTAGAAGACCAAACAAATTCAAAGACTACAACAAGAAAACAAACATCTCTTTAGCCAAAAGCAGGAAAGTATCGTCGTTAACAGCATTACACCTCATAAACTTAACGCAGCAGACGAAGACCAATTGAGGATTTAGCTAAAATACTAGCTCTAAAGACAGTCCACAATAAAACAAAAGTTACTAGACTAAGCTATAGAGAAGATTAGTAACTTACTCTATTGATATTCTTGATATAGTCACACATGCTTAATTCTTGAGTTTGATTAGCATTATCATTCATTCAAAGATACTTGCAGTTATTCAAGTATCGACTTCCTCCAAGTGATCGAGCTGAGGACAGCTTTAATTTCGGTTATCCTTAAGGTTTCTAATAACGGTAGCATGAAAGAATGCTTTACTATCTCTAAATGTTTTTGTTCATCAATGAAGGAGTTGCACTAAAAAGCTGGGTTTTTTGAGATTTCTGGTTTCTAACACTAATACAACTGGTAAGGCTGACATGTAACCTTTTGGACGTATTCTTTTTAAATCTTTACAAGCAATACTTCTGAGTTTGAGGGTTTTAAGGTTTAGTTGGCATCTAAAATTTTGATTTGCTGCTTGCCCAAATGCCATAATCATCATAGACATTAAATAATTATGCTTTTGCAGTTGTTATTCGCTCGATGCCTTTTCTTCCTGACTTATTTCGATTTTGCTCACTTTAGGTCATGGCAGAGGATCTTAAATAACTTACTTTAAACTTTGCTGATTCCTTATTGGCTCTTTGATTAGTTTGATTAAGTTGTTGACTGTTTCTTCTGTAATACTTGTAAATAAAGCCAAATATCTTTTAAATTGTTGCCTGTGTCCTAATTACATTATGGTTTTAGAGTATTACCAGCTTTTCAAAAGTTTATCGATAAGCCGCACAGATCACTTGAGTATTTTGACAAGATATAATACTATCTTCCTAGCAGTATACAAATAAAGCAGGGGCACTACATTCTCCTACGTTTTAGAGCTTGATGTTAAAAGGATTGTTTTCGAATTTATTACAGTTTTTCTTGGCCATTTGAAGCGCAAAAGAAATCACAAACTATGGAGCCTTGACGTTTTTGTTGGCTATTTAGAACGCTATAGATTCAAAAGAGTAGAAAGGCGAATCAATTATTTGAAGGATAACGTCATCAGGTTTATACTTTATGCAGTAAAGAAGAGCTGATGTGGCACCCATGGATCTTCCCCATAGAATGAACTTTTTAAACCCCATCTTTCTTAGGTGACTTAGTGTACAATCTCTTTGTTATAAAATAGTGTACGAATATCTTATTTTTATTTAATGCCGTAAGTTATTCGATCTCCTTCACTTTTTCCGCTCCCCGAGAAATCAAAAGCACACAAAGAGTAAGGTGCTTTCAATGATCGGAGGATGTTGCAACATTACAATCGATTTGAACCATAGCCGTGCATAAAGACAATACAGACTTCAGGTTATTGAATGGTTTGGAAAAGAGAAACGTATAGTTTTTCATAGTTGTTGTTATACACAGGTAGTAGTTGATGAATAACGTCGACGTAGGCAAGCATATTTTCTGAGTAATCTACACCAGTTACCTAGATTGGACTATGAGTAATCGCTACGACGGTTTCTAAAAAGTTTGTCGACGATTTCATTTATAAGATCGTTATTGTAGAGGAACTACATTGCTCTTTACCTTTTAATTTATCTGAAAGGCAATTATAACCTTAAAATCACAATAAATACTTGTATTTGTGGGGTCAATATATTCAGCTGAAAGAAGATCTAGTGCTTTAGAAACATATCAACAAGGTTCATAAGTGCAATACTGTGCCTATTTTTTAAAAAAAACTATGTAGTTTAGAGGACATAAGAACAGAATCCCAGTCTTACAAAGATAATAAAATAGAGAAACTCTGATCTTTTTCATCCTTAGCTTCTTATTGAAGTTTATCCAAATGATAGTAAACTCATAGAATTTTTTTTTCTTGCTAATTTTGCGACCAAGAAATCAAGTAAATTCTAATAATTAGTCTTGATAAAGGATGCTTGGGTTATTGAGATGAAGGGATCAAATGTAAGGATAGTAGAGCCTACGAATGCGAGATGCCTCAATTTCTGCTGCCAATCTCGATCTCCTTAAAACACTATCAGCTACGATCTCGGCCTAGACTCTTGATCTTCTTAAGGCACTCTCTGTTGCAGCCCTTTCGGCAGCAATCTCAACTTCAATTCTTGATCTTCTTAGCGCAGTTTCAGTTACATATCTGTCAGCTTCGATTTCGGCTGCAACTCTTGATCTTCTGAGTGCTGATTAGGCAGCAACTTCGGCTTCTATTCTTGACCTTCTGAGAGCGTTTTCAGTGGCTATTTCCACCTAAACTCTTGATCTCCTCAAAGCTGCTTCACTGGCTGCTCTGGAGACTGCAAGATCGGCGGCAAGCCTAGATCTTCTGAGAGCACCTTCAACTTCAAGAGCTGCTGAGACACTGGATAATAATAGAAATACCTTGAGTAGGGATAATAGGGGTAGTAAGGGTAGTAGTAGGGATAGTAGGACATCCTCTGCAGTTTCAATAATAATATAAAAAGAAGCACAATAAATCTGATATAAGATTGTCTTCGCAAATAAAATTATATTTGTT
>Ga0316217_10005754_pt1 | contig 12666 bp, 12 predicted proteins | sample 1anoAmetaG_FD_203633 | JGI IMG/M metagenome (GOLD analysis project Ga0316217, IMG submission 203633) | Freshwater microbial communities from Trout Bog Lake, Wisconsin, USA - 1anoA | ecosystem: Environmental > Aquatic > Freshwater > Lake > Hypolimnion/Profundal zone | place: USA: Wisconsin...
TCAGATCACGCTCGGCGGTTCCGGCGACGAGAGCGCCTCGATCGGTCAGATCGCCGGCCCCGGCTTCAGCTCGGAGCGCGTGGTCGAGGCGGTGGAGACGCTGGTCGACACCTATATCGGGCTGCGGGCGAGCCCGGACGAAACCTTCCTCGACGCCTACCGCCGCCTCGGCATGGCCCCCTTCAAGGAGGCTCTCTACGAGCGCAATGCGGGCTCCGACATATGAGCGCGCATGACATCAAGCTGTTCGGCGACGCGGTCGCGGCGTCGCGGCTCGAGGATCGTTTCGCGAAGGTCAAGGCGACGTCGCTGCTGCGGCTCGCCATCGAAGACCTCTATCCCGGCCGCATCGCGCTGGTCTCCAGCTTCGGCGCGGATTCGGCCGTGTTGCTGCACATGATCGCCGGCATCGACAAGGCGACCCCCGTGGTGTTCGTCGACACTGGCCAGCACTTTCCCGAGACGCTCGCCTATCGCGATGCGCTCGTCGCGCAACTGGGGCTCGCGAATGTCGTGGTCGCGCGGCCCGACGCGCAGAAGCTCGCGGCGGAAGACCCGGAAAAGTTCCTGTTCGCCTCCGATCCCGACCGCTGCTGCGAAATCCGCAAGGTGGAGCCGTTGGCCGACGCGCTCGGCGGCTATGACGCGTGGATCACCGGCCGCAAGGGCTTCCAGAGCGATGCGCGTTCCCGCACGCCGTTGTTCGAGGCCGAGGGCGACCGGGTCAAGGTCAATCCGCTCGTCGGCTGGAGCGCGGGCGATCTTCTCGCCTATATCAAGGCGGCCGAGCTGCCGCCGCATCCGCTGGTCGCGAAGGGTTTTCCCTCCATCGGCTGCCTGCCCTGCACCAGCCCGGTCAGGCCGGGCGAGGACGCGCGCGCGGGCCGCTGGCGCGGCCGCGCCAAGACCGAATGCGGCATACATCTGGGCGCGTTGAACGCGGGAGGAGACATCTGATGGCGCTCTGGCGGGACGAAGGCTTTACCGAAAATCTCTGGACGACACTCGCCGACGACGCCGAAATTCCGGCGCAGGGCGCGATTGTCGTCTCGCTCGCCCGCTGGCGGCGCGAAAGCGCGGCGCTGCGCCCGCGCCTCGATCCGGTCGGCGTGGAAGTCGCCTCCGGCAAGGATGCGCTCGACCATCTCGCCGATCTCGCGGATCGCCCGCTGATCGCGCTGCGCTTCGACAAATTCGCCGACGGGCGCGCTTTCTCCTATGCGATCCTGCTGCGCGAGCGGCATGGCTTCAAGGGCGAGTTGCGCGCCGTGGGCGACGTGCTGATCGACGAAATTCCGCTGATGCTGCGCTGCGGTTTCTCCGCCTTCGAGGTCGTGAACGCGCCGACCCTGCGCGCGCTGGAAGCCGGCGGCCTGCCGAAAGTCGCGCTGGCCTATCAACCCGGCTGGGGCGCCGAGGAGACGCCGGCCGGCAAACGCCCCTGGCTGCGCCGGGCGGCGGTGTGAGCCTGTCGCCGGCTTCGCCGAAGCCGGCAGGGCGGCCGGGCTCGCCGACCCCGGCAGCGCTGGCTTGCGCGAGATAGGCTACAATGGCCGCCCCGTGATTCCCGCCCCGGTCCCTTCATGCCCGTACGCCGTCTCGATCCGCTGCTGATCGATCGCATCGCCGCCGGCGAGGTGATCGAGCGTCCGGCTGCGGCGGTCAAGGAGTTGGTCGAGAACGCGCTCGACGCCGGCGCGCGTCGGGTCGAGGTCGCCATTCAGGGCGGCGGGCGGGACCTCATTCGGGTCAGCGACGACGGCAAGGGCATGAGCGCGGCCGACCTCGAACTGAGCGTCGAGCGGCACGCGACGTCCAAGATCCCCGACGGCGATCTCACGCGCATCGACACGCTCGGCTTTCGCGGCGAAGCCTTGCCCTCCATCGCCTCGGTTTCGCGCCTCGAGATCCGCACGCGCGAGCGCGGCGCGGGCGAGGCGCATGCGCTGCATGTCGAGGACGGCGCCAAGGGCCCCATCGCGCCCTCCGCCCATCCCGAAGGCACCCGCATCGAGGCGCGGGCCCTGTTCGCGGCGACGCCGGCGCGGCTGAAATTCCTCAAGACCGACCGCGCCGAAGCGCAGGCCTGCGCCGATGTCGTGCGCCGTCTCGCGCTCGCCCATCCCGCCGCGCGTTTCACCTTCTCCAGCGAGATCGGCGGCAGCTTCGACTGGGCCGCCTGCGCCGACGGCGAAGCGGGCGAGCGCGAGCGCATCCGTCAGGCGCTGGGCGCCGAGTTCGCCGAGAACGCGCTGCGCCTCGACGTCGAGCGCGAGGGGTTGCGCCTGTCCGGCTGGGTCGGCCTGCCCACCTTCAACAAGCCCAACGCCTTGGGCCAATACGCCTATGTCAACGGCCGCGCGGTGCGCGACAAGCTGATCGCCGGCGCGCTGCGCGCCGCCTATATGGATTATCTGCCGCGCGAGCGGCATGGCGCCGCCGTGCTGTTCCTCGTCCTCGATCCGCGCGAGGTCGACGTCAACGTCCATCCGGCCAAGGCGGAGGTGCGCTTTCGCGATTCCGGCCTCGTGCGCGGCGTGATCGTCAGCGCCGTGCGGCAGACGCTGGAGGCGGCGCGCCATCGCGCCGCGACCACCGGCGGCGCGGCGACGCTGGAGGCCCTGCGCGCGCCCGCCTGGCGGTCGGAGGCGCCGTCGCGCCCGGTCGACTGGAATTGGCGCGCCTCGCCGGCGGCGCCCGCAGGCGCAGCCGCATTCGCGGCGCCGCAGCGCTTCGAGGAGCCGCGCCAGGCGGCCTTCGAGGGTTTCGCGCCGCTCGCCCGGCCCGGTTCGGCGCCGGCGCCCGTCGACGAACCCGACATCGCCGCGCCGCTCGGCGCGGCGCGCGCGCAATTGCACCACACCTATATCGTCGCCCAGACCCGCGACGGGGTCGTGATCGTCGACCAGCATGCCGCCCACGAGCGGATCGTCTACGAAAAGCTGAAGCGCCAGCGCGAGGCCGAGGGGATCGAGCGCCAGATGCTGCTGTCGCCGCTGGTCGTCGAACTCGATCCGCAGGGCGCGGGCGCGCTGCTGGAGCGCGCGACCGATCTCGAAAACCTCGGCATCGTCATCGAGGGCTTCGGCCCCGGCGCGGTGTTGCTGCGCGAGGCGCCGACGCTGATCGCCCAGGGCGACATGGCCTCGCTGATCAAGGATCTGGCGGAGGAGGCGCTGGCCGAGGATGGCGCGGAGAGCCTCGAGCGCCGGCTCGACCACCGCCTGGCGACCATCGCCTGTCACTATTCGGTGCGCGCGGGCCGCGCCCTGCGGCCGGAGGAAATGAACGCGCTGCTGCGCGAGATGGAAGCCACGCCCGGCGCCGGCCAGTGCAACCACGGCCGGCCGACCTATGTCGAGCTGAAACTGGCGGATATCGAAAGACTGTTCGGTCGACGCTGAGCGCGATGCGCGGCAGTCGACGCCCCGCAGTCGGCTTGCTAGAGAACGATGTCACAGCACATGTCGGGAGCTTGACCGGATGAACATTCACGGCGTTGCGGCGATCGTCACCGGCGGCGGCTCCGGTCTGGGGCGGGCCACGGCCGAGGCGCTGGCCGCGCGCGGCGCGCGGGTCGCCGTGTTCGATCTCAACGCCGCCGCCGCCGAGGAGGTCGCCGCCGCGATGGGCGGCGTCGCGCTGACGGGCGACGTGTCCGACGCGGCCTCCGCCGAAGCGGCGGTGGCGAAAGCCGAGGCCGCGCAGGGCGTGGCCCGCATTCTCGTCAATTGCGCCGGCGTCGCCATTTCGCGGCGCGTCGCCGGACGCGACGGCCCGCATGGGCTCGCCGATTTCGAGCGGGTGCTGAAGGTCAATCTCGTCGGCAGCTTCAACATGATCCGCCTCGTCGCCGACAGGCTGGTCAAGGCCGAACCGCTGGCGGGCGGCGAGCGCGGCGTTTTCATTTCCACGGCCTCGGTCGCGGCCTTCGACGGGCAGATCGGTCAGGCCGCCTATACCGCCTCCAAGGCGGGCGTCGCCGGCATGACGCTGCCCATCGCCCGCGAATTGGCGCAGTTCGGCATCCGCGTGAACGCCATCGCGCCCGGCGTGTTCCTGACGCCGATGATGCTGGGGCTGCCGGCGGCGGCGCAGGAATCGCTCGGCAAGTCGGTGCCGTTCCCTTCGCGGCTGGGCGACCCGGCCGAATATGCCGCGCTGGCGGCGCATATCGTCGAGAACAGCTATCTCAACGGCGAGACGATCCGGCTCGACGGCGCGCTGCGCATGGCGCCGCGGTGACGGCGGGCGAGCCGGCGTCGCGGTCATGAGCGCGCTGCGCAACTGGCTGCGTTCGCCCGTGCTGCTGAAATATCTTGTCGGCCAGCATATCGTGAACGGCGTCAGCGTGGCCGCCGCCGTCATGCTGGTGTCCGTCGTCGCGTCCTCGCTGCTCGGTTTCGGCATGGGCCAGCCGGCGACCCTGGGGGCCATCGGCGCCAGCATCAGCGATTTTCCCGGTCCCTGGCGCGTCAAGGCGCGCACGGTCCTGGTCGGCTTTTCGCTGTCGCTGGTCTCCACGGTCGCGGTGCAGTGCAGCCTGATCAATCCGCTGCTCGAAATTCTGGTCATCGGCGCCGTCGCCTTCGCCGCCGGGCTTGTCACCGGGCTGGGCCGCTGGGCGCTGGCGTTGAACGCGCAGATGCTGGTGCCGATGGTGTTCATGCTCGGCCTGCCGCCGCTCGACGCGGCGGGGCTCGCGCGCGCCGAGGCGCTCTACGCGCTTGGCGGCTTCGGCTATATCGCCATCGCGCTCGCCCTCACCGGCTTCGCGGCCGAGAGCGACCGGCGCATGATGGCGAGCGAGTGTTTCCGCGAGCTCGCCGCCTATCTGCGCGCCATCGCCGGCTTCAGCGATCCGCAGATCGATCTCGCCGAGGTCTATGGCGCGGGGCTGCGCCAGCAGGCGGCGCTGTCCGAGCAATTGCAATCGGCGCGCGCGCTGCTGCTGACCCGGGCGCGCAAGACGCCGCAGCGCATGCGGCTGGCCGCCACCATCGGCATCCTGCTCGACGTCTTCGACGCCCTCGTCGCGGCGCTCAGCGATCTGCCGGACCTGCGCGCGGCGCCGAATGCGGCGCGGCTGCTGTCGCGCATCGGCATCGTGCTGCGCGCCGGCGCCCTCGATCTGCAAGATCTCAGCCTGCAACTCCTGTCGCGCTCGGAGCCGCAACTGCCGCCCGGACATGCGCTCGCCTTCGAGGCCGCGATGCGCGAGGCCGAGAAGGTCGCGACGGCGCCGCAGAGCGATGCGGCCGAGCGGGAGGCGGTGCGCGCGACCATGCGCCGCCTCGCCGTGGCGCGCGCGCATTTCCTGCGGTTGGAGCGGGCGCTCAGCGACGATACGGTCGCGGCGGAAGCGATCTCCGAAGTCGATCTCTCCGCCTTCGCGCCGCGACGCTCATTCTCGCCCGCCCTGCTGCGTCCGCATTTGCGGGCGGCCTCGCCGGTGTTCCGCTACGCCGTCCGGCTTTCGCTGGCGATGATGGCGGGCGGCCTGACGGCGACCAGCCTCGGCTATGAGGCGCATGGCAATTGGGTGCTGCTGACCATCGCCGTGGTTCTGCGGCCCGGCTACGGCCTGACGCGCCAGCGCCGCGACGACCGGCTCATCGGCACGTTGCTGGGCTGTCTCATCGCCGCCGGCGCGGTCGCCGCTTTGCCGACGCGCGCGCTGATCCTTGTGCAGGCGGGTTCGCTGGCGCTGACGCACAGCTTCGTGCGGCTCGATTACAAGCTGGCCTCCGTTGGGGCGTCGCTGACGGCGCTGATCTCGCTGCACCTGATTTCCCCGGACGCCCATGCGGCGGCGCTGGCGCGGATCGGCGACACGCTGATCGGCGCCGCCTTCGCGCATCTCTTCAGCTTCGTGTGGCCGAGTTGGGAAATCGCCGAGGCGCCGGGTCTGGCCAGGCGCCTGCTGGCGCGCGCCTCGCGCTTCGCGTCGGTCGCGCTGAAGCCCGGCGTCGCCGACCAGGACTATCGGCTGGCGCGCAAGGATCTGATCGAAGCCGTCGCCGCGTTGTCCGATTCCGCCGCGCGCATGGGCGGCGAGCCGATGCGCACGCAGCGCGGCCTCGAGGAGATGACCGCCATGCTGATCGCCGCCAGCGTATTCGCGGCGCATGTCTCGGCCGCGCGGCTGGACGCGCAGGGCGGCGAGGGCGAGGCGCTGCGCCTTTCGCCGCGCGACGCCGACGCGACGCGCGCCTGGATCGCGGCCCGCCTCGGCGGCGCCGGCGGCGGCGAGAAGACGGCCGAGGGGCCGCGTCCGCGCCTGCGCGCGGCGACGCTCACGCTGCTTCAGCGCGCCGCCGCCTATGAGGCGGCGACGGGCTCGGCCAAAGCAACTCGTTAACTCCCGGCGTGTAGCCACATAGCCTTGCGGGGCTGAGGACGCCGAACCATGTTGATTGTGACGGCCCTGGGCGACGTCCTGGTGCTCTTGCCGGCTTCGCTGGCGCTGATCGCCTGGCTTGCGGCCTGCGGCGCGCCGGCGCAGGCCGCGGCCTATGCGCGGGCCCTGTTTTTCTGCCTGTCGACGATGTTCGCGTTGAAGTTCGCCTTTGCGGTCAGCGATCTCGGCTGGCGGCTGGTCGGCATAAACAGTCCGAGCGGGCACGTCGCCTTCGCCACGACCTTCTATGGGGCGCTGGGGCTGTGGCTCTCCGAGCGAAAGTCGCGGCGCGCCGGCCTCGCGATCCGGGCGGCCCTGGCCGCGCCGGCGCTCGCCGTGGCGGTCACCCGTTACCTCCTGCACGTGCATTCGCCGCGCGAAATCTTCGTCGGCGCGCTCGTCGGCGTCGCAGCGCTGGCGATCTTCGAGTGGAAGCGTCCGGCCTGGACCGGTTTGCGGCTGCCGCTGGCGCGCGTGCAGAACTGGGGGCCGGTGGGCGCGGTCTACACCCTGGCGCTGCTCCTGCTCGCCAATCGCTGGACGGCCGAGGGCTGGATCGACGGCATGGCGACGCGATTCGGAGCAATGGCAGGGCTGAGTTCCTGAACCCCGGACGCCCTGCGGTTATTTCGGCGGCGCGGCGACCGGATCGAAGGTGCGCAGGCAGTCCCGGCGGCCCGCCTCGAGGCAGGACTCGATCTTTCGCTTCTCGTCGAGAAAGTTCAGGAGCCAGAACCCGGCTATCGCCAGCGCCAGCACGGCGATGGCGGACAGCAGATTGACGAGGGTGCGATGGTCGCTGGCGGCGCGTTCGTTTTCGGCGTCTTCCGCGTCTTCCGTCATCTCGGGGCGTCTCGCGCATCGCCGGCGATGCGAAGCGCCGGCTGAGAGGTCTGGCGAACCCCTCGGGAACGCGCGGCACACCTAGCCAAAAGCCTTCGATGCCGCAAGCCGCGCCTGACTCAGGTCCGCGCGAGCCGATCCCGTCGCCGGCCCGCCGTGCCGAACACGCGGTCCCAGAAGCCGGTGCTGACGCCGAAATGGGTGTCCTCGTGATAATGATGCGCCATGTGCCGAACGCGCGCCTCGTAAAGCCAGTCGCCCGGCTCGATCCGCATGTGATGCGTGGCGTGATGCACAAACATATAGACGGCATAGCCTGCAAGCAGGCCGGTGGCGAAGCCGGCGGCGCCGACCGGCGCGACGGCGCTCAGCGGCAGATATCCGACGAGCACGACCAGGCCGCTGGAGATGAAGGACGGCACGCCGATCAGGTCGCGCGGGGCGCGGTGATGGGCGTCGTGCAAGGGCGAGAGCACGGGGGCGTGATGATAGAGGAAGCGGTGAATGGCGTATTCCGCCAACGTCCAGACCAGCGCGCCGAACACCGCGAGCGCGGCATATTCCGGCGCCGCCCCGGCGCCCCGGCCCTCGAAGGCCAGATAGGCCAGACCCGACATCAACGCGGGAATGGCGACGAAATCCCCGAAATAGAGAAACCTGCCTATGCGCATCGATGGGCTCCGGTCTTCGCGAAATCCAAAGGCATGCGTTCGCCACCTGTAAATGGGGTCGCTATCCCCAAAGTTACAAGAGCATGGACGTCCGATATGACGAAGTCTTGAAGCCGGGCCGCGCGCGGTCTCAGCTGCGCGCCGCGGACGCGCCGAGGATGGCGGCGATGTCGACGGCGGCGTCGATCCGCTCCGTGAGCGCAAGGTCGCGGAAGATGTGGTCGAGGTGTTCGCCCATCAGATGCGCCGCGCGCGCCCCGTCGCGCGCCTCCAGCGCATCGACGCACTCGCCGTGCTCGTCGTGGCCGCAGGCCGAGGCGGGGCCGCGCCCATAGAGCGCGATGACCAGCGAGGAGCGCGAGATCAGGCCGGCGAGGAAGCGCGTCAGCGCGCCCTCGCCGCGAATGCGCGCGATCGCCATATGAAACTCGCCCGACAGGCGGATGGCGGCCTGCCGGTCGCCCGCTTCCAGCGCGTCGCTCTCGCGCGCCAGCAGGGCGCGCAGTTGGGCGATGTCGGCGGGACGCGTCAGCGGCGCCACCTCCAGCGCGATCGCCGATTCCAGCAGGCGGCGACTCGCGAATATGTCCTGCGCGTCGGCGATGGTCGGCGCGCTGACGAAGGCGCCGCGATGGCGCTCGATGGTGACGATGTGATCGTGCGCCAGCGCCTGCAGCGCGCTGCGCACGATGGTGCGGCTGGCGTTGAACAGGGCGCCGAGCTGCTCCTCCGTGAGTATCGCGCCCGGCGGCAGCCGCTGATCGATGACCGCGTCGAACACGCTGCGATAGATTGCCGCAGCGCGACCGACAGCGCCGCCGGAGGTGTTTTCTCGCGCCGCTGCGGCGGCCGGTTCGGTCATGATCGATGACAGCATCGGGTCGTTTACGCTCCCCTCGGGCTGCGCCCTGCCGGCGAGCCTCAGCAGCGCTTTACCGGTTAGCTTCCCACGCGCAAGCAAAATGCGCGAGCCGAGGTTGTATACAATCTAGATGAAATTGTGGACACCGGCGCCCAAGCTTTCAGCGGGTCACGCGAGGCCGTCGCGGCGCGCTTCCGTGCCATATCGATGAACTTCATAGGCATGGCTGGCCTTTTCGGCCTTGGCACAGGCCTTGCTCTCCCGATGCGATCTGACGGGTGACGTTGAGGCTATGGCGGCGAACGGCAATCTCGAACTGGTGCAGGTCACCAAGATCTACGGCTCAACCCTGGCGGTCGACGCGATCGATCTCAGGGTGTCGGCGGGCAGCTACTGCTGCCTGCTCGGTCCCTCCGGCTGCGGCAAGACATCGACGCTCCGCATGATCGCGGGCCACGAGAGCGTGAGCCGCGGCGACATCCTGATCGGCGCCGCCAACGTGACCGAACTGCCGCCCGCCAAGCGCGGCACCGCGATGATGTTTCAGAGCTACGCGCTCTTTCCGCATCTGAGCTGCCTCGACAATGTGGCGTTCTCGCTGAAAATGCGCGGCGTCGACAAGGCGACGCGGCGCGACAAGGCGATGGAGTTCCTGAAGCTCGTCGCGATGGACAGCTACGCCCAGCGCGTGCCCGCGCAATTGTCGGGCGGCCAGCAGCAGCGCGTGGCCCTTGCGCGCGCGCTGATCACGCAACCGCAGATCCTGCTGCTCGACGAACCGCTGTCGGCGCTCGATCCGTTCCTGCGCGTTCGCATGCGCGGCGAATTGCGTCGGCTGCAGCGCAGCCTCGGGATCCCGTTCATTCATGTCACGCACGGACAGGACGAGGCGCTCGCGCTTGCCGATCTCGTCGTCGTGATGAACAAGGGCAAGATCGAACAGCAGGGCTCGCCGAACGACGTGTTCGAGCGGCCGGCGACCGAGTTCGTCGCGCGGTTTCTGGGCGGCCACAATGTAATCGCCACGCCGGGCGGCCCCATCGCCGTGCGCGCCGACCGCGTGCGCGTCGTGCAGCCCGACTCGCCCCAGGCGCGTCTCGCGGCCCATGTGACCGGCGTCGAATATCAGGGCGCCACCTACACCATCGCGCTGGAAGGCGGCGGGGCCGGCGATCTCTCCGCCATCGCCTCCGACGCCGATTTCCTCGCCGCCCCGCTCGCCATCGGCGACGCCGTCGCGCTCGCCTGGCGCGACGAGGATATCCATTCCCTTTCGCCAGCGTCCTGAACGGCGCCGGTTTTTCGCAGGAGGAGAAGCGTATGAAGAAGACAACCAACAACGCCGGCGCGGGGGTTTCGCGCCGTAATGTCCTGAAAGCCGCCGGCGCGCTGGCCGGCGTCGCGGCGGCCTCCAGCTTCCCGGCGCCCGCCGTCTGGTCGCAGGAGGAGAAGGTCCTGCGCTATCTCGGCACTGCGGTGAACCAGTCCGACGACATCACCAACAAGGTGAAGAAGGATCTCGGCATCACGATCCAGAACATCGTCGCCACCACCGACGACGTGACCAAGCGCGTCGCGACGCAGCCGAACTCCTTCGACATTCTCGACACCGAGTATTTCTCGCTCAAGAAGCTCGTTCCGACCGGCAACATCCTCGCGATGGACGCCAAGAAGATCAAGGAATTCGACAACATCACGCCGGTCTTCACCAAGGGCCAGCTGCCGAACGGCAAGGTCATCGGCGATCAGGGCACGGCGCCGAAGAAAGTCATGTTCGTCGAGGGCGAGCATTCCACGACCTTCTCCAAGACGCCGACGGAATGGGCCACGCTCATCCCGACCGTCTACAACGCCGACACGCTCGGCATCCGCCCCGACCTGATCAAGCGCCCGATCAATTCGTGGGCCGAACTGCTGAACCCGGAATTCAAGGGCAAGGCGGCGATCCTCGACATTCCCTCGATCGGCATCATGGACGCCGCGATGGTCGTCGAGGCGATCGGCAAGTACAAGTATCCGGACAAGGGCAACATGACCCGCGCCGAGATCGACATGACCATGAAGGTGCTGACGGAGGCCAAGAAGGCCGGCCAGTTCCGCGCGTTCTGGAAGGACTTCAACGAATCCGTCAACCTGATGTCGTCGGGCGAGACCGTGATTCAGTCGATGTGGTCGCCGGCCGTGACGGCGGTTCGCACGAAGGGCATCCCCTGCGTGTTCCAGCCGCTCAAGGAAGGCTATCGCTCGTGGGCTTCGGGCTTCTGCATGTCGAAGGGCGTCACCTCGAAGCAGAAGGAATGGGTCTACGAGTTCGTCAACTGGTACCTCTCCGGTTGGGCCGGCGCCTATCTCAACCGCCAGGGCTATTATTCCGCGGTGCTCTCGACGGCCAAGGCCAACATGGAAGCCTACGAGTGGGCCTACTGGATGGAAGGCAAGCCCGCCGAGAAGGACATCAAGGCGCCCGACGGTTCGCTGCTCGAGAAGGCCGGCGCCACGCGCGACGGCGGCTCCTACGACGACCGCATGGGCAACGTCGCCTGCTGGAACGCGGTGATGGACGAGAACGACTACATGGTCCGCAAGTGGAACGAGTTCATCGCGGCCTGATTTGAAAGGCGCCGCGCCCCAAGGGCGCGGCGCCCGTCATGGCGAGCGAAGCGAAGCCATTCAGCGCCGCGCTGCAACTGCGGCACACCTTCCAACTCGGAAGGCTGGATGGCTTCGCTTCGCTCGCCATGACAACCAAGGCGGATTTTGGAAAACGCAACGCATGTCCTCAACCAAACTCGACCGTTTCGGCGTCCCCGGCTGGCTGCAGGCGCTGCCGTTCGGCATCGTGTTCACGTTGTTCTTCATCATCCCGCTCATCCTCGTCGTCGTCGTCAGCTTCTGGGATTACAACGACTACGAGATGCTGCCGGCCTTCATCACCCGCAGCTACACCGAGAGCTTCGAGGGCTGCCTCACCAAGCTCCCCGACCTCTGCACGATCTTCAAGACCTATCTCTCCACCGCGAAATTCTGCCTGATTGTCTGGCTGCTGACGCTCGTCATCGGCTTCACCGTCGCCTATTATCTCGCCTTCCACATCAAGACGACCACCATGCAGATGGTGCTGTTCCTGGTCTGCACGATCCCGTTCTGGACCTCCAACGTCATCCGCATGATCTCGTGGATTCCGCTGCTCGGCCGCAACGGCGTCGTCAACCAGATGCTTATTAACGCCCATGTGATCGACGCGCCGCTGGAGTGGCTGCTCTATTCGCCGTTCTCGGTCGCGCTCGCCTTCGTGCATCTGTTCGCCTTCTTCATGGTGGCGCCGATCTTCAATTCCATGATGCGCATCGACCGTCGCCTGATCGAGGCCGCCTATGACGCCGGCGCGACCGGCTGGCAAATGCTGACCAATGTCATCATCCCGCTGTCGAAGCCCGGCATCGCCATCGGCTCGATTTTCGTCGTCACCATCGTGATGGGCGATTTCATCACCTTCGGCGTGATGGGCGGCCAGCAGATCGCGTCTGCCGGCAAGGCCATCGAGGCCCGCCTCAACGCCCTGCAATTCCCCCCCGCCGCCGCCAACGCCGTCATCCTGCTCGGCGCGACCATGATCATCATCACGGTGCTGAACCGCATCGTCGATATCCGGAAGGAATTGTGATGCGCGCGCCCCCCACCGTCGTCCCCGCGAAAGCGGGGACCCAGGGGCCGGACGACGTGCGCGGTCCATGTAAGCCTGCGTTCGCGAGGGCGACAAGAGCCATTGCGGGGACGCAGCCATGAACGAAGGACGCGGCCCGGCCTTCTATCTGCTCACGGCCTTCTTCGCCCTGTTCGTCCTGTTCCTCTACGGGCCGACGATCATCATCTTCATCCTCTCGTTCCAG
>Ga0316217_10005755_pt1 | contig 12664 bp, 10 predicted proteins | sample 1anoAmetaG_FD_203633 | JGI IMG/M metagenome (GOLD analysis project Ga0316217, IMG submission 203633) | Freshwater microbial communities from Trout Bog Lake, Wisconsin, USA - 1anoA | ecosystem: Environmental > Aquatic > Freshwater > Lake > Hypolimnion/Profundal zone | place: USA: Wisconsin...
CTTTCAGTGATTTTCTCCGCTCGGCGGCCCTGGGCGACACCGAACTGGTCAACTACGAGAACATCGCCCGGGAATGCGGGGTCGCTTCGCCCACCGTGCGGGAGCACTACCAGATCCTGGTGGACACGCTGCTGGGGTGCTTCGTGGCCGCCTACACCCAGCGGGAGAAGCGCCGGGTGATCCGGGCGCCCAAGTTCTACTTCCGCGACGTGGGCTGCGTCAACGCCCTGACCCGGCGCCGAGGCCTGGAGCCGGGCCAGGAGGTCTTCGGCAAGGCGTTCGAGAACTGGATCTGCCACGAACTGCAAGCCCATTCCCACTATTCGGGGCGCCACCACGAGATCCGCTACTGGCGGCTCGCCTCGGGCATCGAAGTGGACTTCATCCTGGGCGACATGGAGGCGGCCATCGAGGTGAAGGCGACGGAACGGGTGCGGTCGCAGCACCTGAACGGGCTCGAGCAGATCAAGATCGACCATCCGTCGGTGGGCCCGCGCATCCTGGTCTGCCTGGAGGAGCGGGCCCGGATGCTGGACAGCGGCATCCTGGTACTGCCGGTCCTGGAATTCCTGCGGCGGCTGTGGGCGGGCGATTTTCTGCAACGCGCCTGAAGTTCCGCATGCCCATTTTTTTCCACCTGTGATACTGTCGGGCCCTGGCATTCTCGCGGTCCAACCGTCCATCACAGGAGCGCCCGTCCCATGCGATTCGAAGGCAAGTGCATGCAATGTTTCCTTCTGGATGACGGCGTGGCCGAGCTGTGCCTCGACCTCAAGGCCGATCCGGTGAACAAGTTCAACCGGGCCACCCTGGACGAACTGGGCCAGGTGGTGGCGCTGCTCCAGGGCGCCTCCGGGGTGCGCGGGCTGCTGGTGACCAGCGCCAAGGACTGCTTCGTGGTGGGGGCGGACGTGACCGAGTTCCTGGGCTACTTCCGCCAGACCGAGGAGCAGCTCGCCGCCTGGCTGCTGGACGTGGACCGGATGTTCAACGCCATCGAGGACTTCCCCTTCCCCACGGTGGCCGCGCTGAACGGCTTCGCCTTCGGCGGCGGGCTGGAGTTCGCCCTGGCCATGGCCTACCGGGTGATGGCCGAAGGCACCCGGATCGGCGTGCCCGAGACCAAGCTGGGCATCTTCCCGGGCTGGGGCGGCACGGTGCGGCTGTCCCGGCTGGCCGGGGCCGACAACGCCATCGAGTGGATCGCCGGCGGCGAGCAGCACGGGGCCCAGGACGCCCTGAAGCTGGGGGTGGTGGACGCGGTGGTGGCGCCGGAACTGGTGCGGGCGGCGGCCCTGGACCTGCTGGGCCAGGCCATGGCCGGCCGGCGCGACTGGCGGGCCCGGCGGCTGGAGAAGGTCTCGCCGCTCAAGCTCAACCCGGTGGAGGCGGCCATGGTGTTCGAAGGGGCCAAGGCCTTCGTGGGCGGCAAGGCCGGCCCGGACTACCCGGCGCCGGTGGCGGCCATCGAGGCCATGCGGGCCGGGGCCGGCCTGGGCCGGGACGAGGCGCTGGCCATCGAGGCCGCGGCCTTCGCCCGCATGGCCAGGACCCCCACCGCCTTCAACCTGGTGAGCATCTTCCTGGGCGACCACTTCGTGGCCCGCACCGCGAAGAAGCTGGCCAAGGGCGCCGGGCCGGTGCGCAAGGCGGCGGTCCTGGGCGCGGGCATCATGGGCGGCGGCATCGCCTTCCAGTCGGCGCTCAAGGGCACCCCCATCGTCATGAAGGACATCGCCGAGGCGGCCCTGGCCCTGGGCCTGGCCGAGGCGGACAAGCTGCTGGTGAAGCGGGTGGAGCGGGGCAAGCTGGACGCGCCGGGCCTGGCCGCGGTGCTGAACCGGATCCGCCCGACCCTGGGCTACGGCGATGTGCAGGACGTCGACCTGGCGGTTGAGGCGGTGGTGGAGAACGAGCAGGTCAAGCGCTCGGTCCTGGCCGAACTGGAAGGCCAGCTGCGGGAGGACGCCATCCTGGCCAGCAACACCTCCACCATCTCCATCACCCGGCTGGCCGGGGCCCTGAATCGGCCGGAGAACTTCTGCGGCATGCACTTCTTCAACCCGGTGCACAAGATGCCGCTGGTGGAGGTGATCCGCGGCAAGGCCTCCGGCGAGCGGGCCGTGGCCACCACCGTGGGCTACGCCCTGGCCATGGGCAAGACCCCGATCGTGGTGGAGGACTGCCCCGGGTTCCTGGTGAACCGGATCCTGTTCCCCTACTTCGCCGGCTTCCTGCGGCTGGTGGAGGACGGGGTGGACTTCCGGCGGGTGGACCAGGTGATGGAGCGCTTCGGCTGGCCCATGGGGCCGGCCTACCTGCTGGACGTGGTGGGCATCGACACCGCCCGGCACGCCGGCGCGGTGATGGCGGCGGCCTACCCCGACCGCATGGCCCACCCCGGGCCCACCGCCATCGAGGCCATGTTCGAGGCCCAGCGGTTCGGCCAGAAGAACGGCCGGGGCTTCTACGCCTATCTGCCGGACAAGAAGGGCGTGCCGAAGAAGGAGCCGGACCCCGCGGCCGCCGCGATCCTCGCGCCCCTGGTGCGCCGGGACGGCGCCGGCGTCACCGACCCGGACATCGTCGACCGTATGCTCCTGCCCATGATCATCGAGAGCTCCCGCTGCCTGGAGGACCGCATTGTCGGCACCCCGGCGGAGCTGGACATCGGACTGGTCTACGGCCTGGGCTTCCCGCCGTTCCGCGGCGGGGCCCTGCGCTACGCCGACGCGACCGGGCTGCGGGCCCTGTGCGACGCGGCGGAGCGGTTCCGGGAGCTGGGCGAGCTGTACCGGCCCACCGCCCGGATGCTCCGGCTGGCCCAGGCCGGCGCGACCTTCTACGAATCCGCCGAGGAGAGGTGATCCATGCAAGAGGCCGTCGTCATCGATGCCGTCCGTTCCCCCATGGGCCGCTCCAAGGGCGGCATGTTCCGCCAGGTGCGGGCCGAGACCCTGTCCGCGGCCATGATCACCGCGCTGCTCCAGCGCAACCCCGGGGTCGACCCCGGGGAGATCGAGGACGTGATCTGGGGCTGCGTGCAGCAGACCCTGGAGCAGGGCTTCAACATCGCGCGGTTCGCCGCCCTGCTCACCGCGATCCCGCACAGCGCCGGGGCCCAGACCATCAACCGGCTGTGCGGCTCGTCCATGAGCGCGCTCCATTCGGCCGCCATGGCGATCATGACCGGCAACGGCGAGGTGTTCGTGGTGGGCGGGGTGGAGCACATGGGGCACGTGCCCATGAACCACGGGCTCGATCCCAACCCGGCGCTCAGCAAGCACGTGGCCAAGGCCTCTGGCATGATGGGGCTCACCGCGGAACTGCTGGCCCGGCAGCACCGCATCGGCCGGGAGGCCCAGGACCAGTTCGCCCTGCGCTCCCACCGCAACGCCTGGGCGGCCCGGGAGCAGGGCCGGTTCAGGGCCGAGCTGGTGCCGGTGGAGGGCCACGACGAGCGCGGCTTCTCCGCTGTGTTCGACTACGACGAGGTCATCCGCGGCGACACCAGCCTGGAGGCCCTGGCCGCGCTCAAGCCGGCCTTCGATCCCCGGCACGGCACCATCACCCCGGGCAACTCCTCGGCGGTGTCGGACGGCGCGTCGGCCCTGCTGGTGATGTCCCGGGACCGGGCCCGGGCCCTGGGCCTGGAGCCCATGGCCAAGGTCAAGGCCATGGCCACCGCCGGGGTGGACCCCTCCATCATGGGCTACGGCCCGGTGCCGGCCGTGCGCAAGGTGCTGGCCCGGGCTGGAATGAAGATCGAGGACATCGACCTTTGGGAGCTGAACGAGGCCTTCGCCGCCCAGTCCCTGCCGGTGCTCAAGGACCTCAAGCTGCTGGACCAGCTGGACGCCAAGGTCAACCTGAACGGCGGCGCCATCGCCCTGGGCCACCCCCTGGGCTGTTCCGGCGCCCGCATCGCCACCACCCTGCTGCACCAGATGAAGGCCGGCGGCCGGCAAACCGGCGTGGCCACCATGTGCATCGGGCTGGGACAGGGGATCGCCACGGTGTTCGAGCGGGTATAGGCGGTTCGGGCTGGCTGTTTGATGCGCCGCGTCTATTTCGCCGCCATCCACAAGGATGCAGGGAGTGATTTCACCGCCCTCTTTCCGGGCGTGCCGGGATGCATCACCGCCGGAAGCACGGTCGAGGAACTGGAAGCGATGGCCAGGGAAGCACTGCAGGGTCACCTGGAGGTGACGCGCGATGCCGGCGACCCGGTTCCGGAATCCCTGGACCTTGATGCCGCCAAGGCGCATGAGGACGCAAAGGGGGCGGCTTTCTTCCTGGCGATTGCGCTGGAGGTGTAGAGCGCCTGGCATCCCGCAACAGCCTTCTTCCTCCGGGCCTCCAGGCTTTTCTCCGAGCCTCCGGGTTGAGCCTTTTGCCACCTGAACCACAGTGATCGGTTGTGGCGCGGCAAAAGCGGTCCTGATCCCCAGCCCCCCTGCGAACAAGGCCTATTTGACAGGGGGGGGGGGTGATATTTATTATTAATTATTTTCCGAGGAGCAGCGATGTCTTCCAGCACCGCAGGGCTTCGCTTTACGAAAAACCTCTCGAAGTCATTGCTCCCGCTCCTGGCGGCAGTCTTGATCAGCTGCGGCGGCGGCGGAGGTGGCGGCAGCACCCCGCCCCCCCTGCCGCCGGCCGACCTGCCAGGAGCCTGGATCAGCCAGGACCAGGGCCAGAACACCTATCTTCTGGTCCTTCCCGCCAGTCTGGGCGCACTGTTTCCGGTCGCTTCCCTGAATGACCAGACGCTCCTGCAGGTGACGGGGGCCGTGCTCTATTCCGATGGGCAACTCGCCGGGAACAACGCGGCCTTGCTGGGATCCGCCGCTACGCCGCTGGCCGGCGGAGCGACCACCCTGGAAGCCAGCATCCTGGGAGCCGCCGCCACCGGTCCCCAGAACCAGCTCAACGCAGCCTTCATTTCCGCTCTGGGCCGGGTCGTCCGCAAATTCAACCCCGACTCGGCGGCCAGTGGGCCGGTCCAGCTGGCGGACCTCGCCGGCAGCTATGATGGCCCTCAGGCCCGGACTTCCACCGGCCTGGGCACGACCTTGACCATCGCCACGGACGGCACGCTCACTGGCAACGACACCCAGGGCAGCCTGGCCGGGACGGTGAGCCAGTTGCGGAACCTCAATACGTTCAATGTGAACTTCCGATACACGCCCACCGACACCACCAGGCCGGCATTGCGATTTTCAGGCTACGCCTAGCAGCGCTCCGGCACCCAGCCCGCACTGGTATTCATCACCACCGGCGGCACAAGCATTGTCGCGGACGCGAACGATACGCAACTGTCGGGGATCTTCACGAAGCTTCCCTGATACAGCGTTTCAGGCCCCGCCCGTGGCCACGGCCAGCTTCACCTTGATCCGCTGCCCCCGGCGGTAGACCTCCAGGGTCACCGCGCTCCCCGGCGGCTCGGTCTCCATCAGGTCCAGCAGCTTGTCCATGTCCTGCACCGGCTGGCCGTTGACCTGGAGGATCACGTCGCCCAGCAGCCAGCCGCGGCCCTGGCGGGTGAGACCCTTCAGGCCGGCCCGGTCGGCGGGGCCACCCGGCCGGACCCGGCCAATGATGATGCCCTTGGGCACGTCCGGGTCGACGTTGGCGGCCCAGGCGTCGGGGATCGGGTCCAGGCCCAGGTCCACCCGCACCGAGCGGCCCCGGGCGATCAGCTGGGGCACGATGCGGTTGACCGTGTCCACCGGCACGGCGAAGCCGATCCCGGCCGAACTGCCGGAGGTGCTCTGGATGGCGGTGTTGACTCCGATCAGCCGGCCGGCGCTGTCCAGCAGCGGGCCGCCGGAATTGCCCGGGTTGATGGCCGCGTCGGTCTGGATCACCCCGGAGATCCGGCGCCGGGTGGCGCTCTGGATCTCCCGGCCCAGGGCCGAGACCACGCCGGTGGTGAGGGTCTGGTCCAGGCCGAACGGGTTGCCGATGGCCAGCACGCTCTGGCCCACCTGCAGGTCGGCGGAGCTGCCCAGGGGGATGGGCCGCAGGTTGAGCCCCTTGGTCTCGATGCGGAGCACCGCCAGGTCCTTTTCCGGGGCCACGCCCACCAGCTTGGCCTTGTGCCGGGTGCCGTCCGCCAGGGCCGCCTCCACCTCCTGGGCGTCCTCGATGACGTGGTAGTTGGTGACCAGGTCGCCCTCGGCGTCCCAGATGAACCCGGAGCCGGTGCCGGTGGGCACGGTCTGGACATCCAGGGAGAAGAAATCCTGCTGGTAGGAAAGGGAGGTGAGGTAGACCACCGAGACCCGGGCCTCCTTGAACCGGTCCACCACGCTCTGTTCGGCCGGCGGCAGCGGGCCCCGGGGGGTGACCGCCCGGGGCGCGGCGCTGCGCCGGGGGACGGCCTGGCTGGCGCACCAGCCCACCCAGATGCCGGAGACGAGGATGATCAGGAAGGTCGAGAACTTGGGCATGAGCTTTTTCCTGAGGTCAAAATGAGGATATCCAATATCCAGTCTTGAACAGGATAAGGCCCGCCGCCTCCCTTTTGTTGCTGGAGGCTTGACACCGAATCGCCGTGAACGATCTTGTCATTTTCAAAGGATCGTGGGAACGATGTGGATGCAGGGATCGATTGGTCGGTCATCAACCCTGTTGATATCTGTTCGGAAACCCATCAAAAACTCCTGGGCCTGCAAGTGGCTGATGCCGTTGCCTCTGGAATTTGGTACGGAGTTTCCTTAAATAAGTACGGACATGTCGAGCCCAGGTATATCGACATGCTATGGCCAATAATTTATTCCCATAAAAACGTCCGATTGGGATATGGGCTGAAAGTGTGGCCTCATCATGCGGTGGAACATTTCAAGTGCGGAATACTCAATCCCTGGGCCGAGGAGTTGTCCAAGGGCCCAGGTCTGAACGAGGCAGGCGCCGGGCTCCAGGATCCCACCCATTGAGGGCTGCCGTCCGGAAGACGACCAGGAGTGCTCCCGCGAACACCTGCAACGCCAAGGTGAGGCACTACGCTCCGTTTGTCAATGGAGGGTGGGTGGACCCACGGGAACGGCACCCCCTGTCCCTTGAATCAAAAAGGCTTCCTGCTCCAGCGGCCCATGGATCGCCACCAGCTCCAGCACCCGGTCCAGCGCCGGATCGAGTCCCCGGGCCAACCCCGCAAGGACGCTCCGGCTGGCCTCAGAATCCAGCAGCCCCCGATTGTGGAACACCTGGATCCGGTCCTCAAGGTCCTCGGGAAGGTACAGCTCCACCCGCCCCGGCATGGCCGCCCGCATCCGCACGAATTCCTGCAGGCCCACCGGATCGAAATCGCCGAAGTGGCGGATCCGCAGCCCGGGCTGGGCGGCGAGCCACTGGACATAGGCCTTGCGCATCCGGCCCCCGGTCTCGGCAAGCAGGAAGATGTCGGCGTGGGCCTGAAGGGCTTCCGAATGGTGGAAGGTCTCCCGGTTCTCGAGGGTCATTACCGTCATCCCTTCGGGCAGGCGTCGTCCCGTGGCCGGTGCGCCGCCGGCGGGCAGGTCCAGCAGCAGGGTGGCCCCGCCCCACCGGGCGGTGCAGTCCACCAGGGAAGCCATGGCCTCCCGGTCCGGGCCGGCCAGGGTCTCGGGAACCCGGTGGGCCCGGGCATGGACAAAGCAGGCGTCCAGGCCCTGGACGCCCTGCTTGGTGTTCCGGTTGAGCGCCAGGTTGGACGACCGGGGGCCGGCCCCGGCGGCGGCGCCCAGGATGGCCGGGAACCGCGCCACCAGCCAGGCCCGGAAGCCCTCCGGATCCAGGACCTGGAGCACCTTCCCGGCGCCCCGGCGGTCCTCCCGGAGCAGGCCCGCGGCCAGGGGCGTCCTCAGCTCCCGGAGCGCTCCGGGGGAGCAGCGGCTGAGCGGCAGGGCGCCGCCCCGCAGCAGGTCAAGGCAGAGCCTGGTCGAGATCGGCATCGGTTTCCTCGGGGGCTTCCTCGGGGACAGGGTCCTCCATGCCCGGCTCGTCCTGGAACACCACCTCCAGGGACTCCTCGGGGTAGATGTAGGTGGCCTTGCCTTCGGGCCTCAGGAAATAGAGCCGGTTGGCGTTGGCCGGGTTGGGCGAGGCCATGATCAGGGTGAAGCCCAGGCTCCGGCAGCACTCGCGGATGGTCTCCTGGTTGATGTCGTCCAGGGTGTCCAGCTCGTCCACGAACACCAGCAGCCGCACTTCGGTCCGGCTGCGGAACAGGTCGCGCAGCAGGTGGGCCAGCAGGATTACCTTCAGGGTCACGGCGGTGCCGGTGCTCTCGGCGTCCATGGAGGCGTAGATCTCCACTTCGCCGTCCTTGGTGACTTCCAGTTCCACCTTGAACAGGTCGAACAGGCGGAACACTTCGCCCTGCCTGATCCACTCGCCCACCTGCTCCCGGGCGGCGGCGGCCTGGCCGAGGTCGGCGAACAGGCCCTCGTCCTGGGTGAAGCGGCGCAGCACGCTGAGCCGGGCGGTGTTCTCCACCAGTCGCAACTGGGCGCCGGAGAGGTTGGACACGGCGAACTTGCCCATGGACCGGTTGAGCCGGGCGACCCGGGCCTGGAGGGTCTCGAAGTCCCGCAGCAGCAGGGTGAAGGAAGTCCGGGCGATCACCGCGATGTGCTGCCAGTCGGCGTCCAGCTGGGCCTTCTGGCCCGGCAGGCCCTCGATCAGGTCGCGCAGCTGCTCGACCTTGGCCTCGCGGTCGCCGGCGATCATGCCGTCCAGCTGCAGCTCGATCTCCTCCATCTTGCGGGCCAGGGCCTGGTCCAGCCGGATGGATTCGTCCCAGGCCTGGTCCAGCTGGGCCCGGGCGGCGGTGAAGTCGCCGTCGGCCATGGCCGGGCGGCCCGCGGGTTCCGCGTCCAGATCCAGGTCCAGGGCCTGGGCCCGCTGCTCCAGGTCGCGCAGGACCCGGTCCTGCAGGTCCTGGGCCTCGCGCTGCAGCGCCGCGGCCCGGTTCTCCTCCACCCGGGCCCGGGTGCGGCTGGTCTCGTGCTCGGTGAGCGCCTCCTCCCGGGCGTCGCGCAGCCGGGCGGCCTCGGCCTCCAGCTCGCCCTGGCGGGCCTCCAGGCCGGGGATCTTGGCGGCCTCCTCGGCCCAGCCGCCGATGCGCGAAAGCAGTTGGGCCAGCGCGGTCTCCTCGGCGTCCAGGGTCTTCAGGGTCTCCAGCAGGTTCTCCCGGGCCCGGCTGTTCTCGGCCATGGCCTCCAGGCGCTTGAGCTCCTGGTCCAGGTGGGCCACCCGGGTCTCGTAGCCCTCGATGTCCCGGGCCCGCACCAGCGGGTCCTCCAGGGCCAGGGCCGGGGCCGGCAGCGCGGCGAGGTGGATGCGCACCCCGGCGCCCTGGAACACCCCGCCCTGGGCGGCGGCGAACACCCGGCTGACGGTGCGGCCCAGCTCCATGGGCGCGCTCACCTCGACCCCCTGGGCGCCGTCGGGCAGGCTGAGGATGGCCGGGTTGATCAGCCGCAGCAGGGGATCGCGCTCCTCGTCGGGGTATTCCTCCAGCACGTCCATCCAGGCGGCCCGGGGGGTGTTGATGTCCAGCAGCCGGGCGATGGTGTCCATGAGGGTCAGCCGCTCCTGGCGGTGCTTGCTGATACGGGCCCGCAGGGCGCTGCTGGGGTCGCCGGCGCCCTGGTAGGCGGACAGGTCCAGGCGGACCCGGGTGGCCTGCTCGCGCAGATCGGCCAGCCGGGCCTCCTGCAGGGCCCGGGGCTGGGCGTCCAGCTGGTCGCGCAGCTCCCGGGCATCCTCCAGCCGGCCGTTGACCCGGCCCAGCTCCTGGTCCCGGCCCTTGATCTCCTGGTCCAGGGCGCGCCGCCGGGCCTCCCACACCCGCTCGGCCTCCCGGGCCGCCTCGGCGGCCTCGGTGGCGTCCAGTGCGCGGTCGCGCCGGTCGGTGAAGCGGGCCCGGGCCTCCCGGTGCACCTCGCCCAGGATCCCGGGCAGACCCTGCTGCAGGGCCTGGAAGCGGTCGTGGTCGGCGAACAGGTGCAGGCAGCTCTTCTCGGTCTTGCGGATGTTGTCGTAGCGCACGGTGTCGGCGTGGGCCTTCTGGTAGGCCTCGCCCACCACCGCGCCCAGGGCCACCGTGCCGCGGCTGCGCTCGTCGCCGGAGCTCAGCTCGGGCTCCACCACCGAGATCAGCAGGTTCTTCAGGTCCTCGGCCTTGCTCCGGCGCAGGGTGAGCAGCTGGCGGAACACTTCGATGAAGGTGTCGTAGCTGCCGCCGCCCGGCACCAGTTCCAGCCGGAACCCGCTGCGTTCGCCGCTGCCGCCCCGGAGCGCCGAGCGCAGCTGGGCCTGGCTCAGCTCCACGTAGTTCTTCAGGGCGAGCCGGGCCTTCACCTCGGGCCAGGGCCTTGGCTGGGCGGTGATGGGATCGATGAAATCGGCCTTGGCGTAAGGGCCGTCGAAGCCGAACCGCTGCCAGTCGCAGCCGGCCGCGGCGCCCAGGCCGTGGAAGCCAACGGTGCGGATGCCCCAGCGGGTGTCGGCCTCCAGCAGGATGGAACTGCGGCCGTGGGCCTTGAAGTAGAACGGCTTGGTCTTGCCCTGGAAGTTGGAATTGGGGAAGTGCATCAGCTTGATGTCGTCGATGTACAGGAACTGGAGGGTGTTCAGCAGGCTGGTCTTGCCGGCGTTGTTGCGCCCGGACAGGTGGACGCTGCCGGCCAGTTCGATCTCGGCGTACGGGTAGACCCCCGAATCGATCAGGATGAGCTTGCGCGGACCGGGGATGGCGGTTTGGGTCAAGGTTCCTCCCCGGGGACGGCCGGTTCGAGTTCGAGCGGTTCGGCCGCGGGCGCCTCGGCCGGCTCGCGCAGGCTGCGCCCGGCCAGGTTGAGGATGTCCAGCAGGCGGTAGGCGGCGGTGCGCAGACGCCAGCTGCCGTCCCCGGCCGGGGCGGCCAGGCCGTAGCGCTTCATGGAATCCAGGACCTTCAGCAGCGCTTCCTCGGAGGCCACGTCCACCTCTGCCATGACCTTGGCGTACTTCTCGTGCTTCAGGTGCGGCAGGTCCGCCGGGCGGATCGGCACGGCGGTGAGCTCCAGGTCGAGGTTGCAGCCCTGGTCGTCCAGGTGCTCCACCAGGATTGCCGCGAACAGCACCATCCGCTGGGCGGTGCGCGGCGAGGACTCGTCGTCCAGGTAGAAGAAGCCGCGGTCATGGAACACCAGGTCCAGGCCCAGGCCGCCGAACAGGTTCTGGAAGTCGTCCCGGTGCCCGGCCAGGGCCGCGTACAGGACATCGTCCTCGGGGCCGACATGGCGGCCCTTGCGCAGCTCGGTGAAGACCTCCTTCAGCATCGGAAGCTCATGCTGCTCCACGTTCCCTCCCTTCGATTTCGTTGGAGGTGATCGCCGCCTCGGGGTGGACCAGGGTCCGGCGCGCGCCGCCCCGGGCCACCAGGGTGTGCTTGAGCAGGAAATGGTAGGCGCGCAGGGTCTCGCGCAGGCTGGCCTGGGGGAACTCGGCCCGCAGCCAGGCCAGCAGGTCCTCGGCGGCGCCGCCCCGGGCCTTGAAGTGGTGGGCCACCAGCTTCTCCGAAAGGGGCAGGCGGAACGTGCGGGGCGGCGGTTCCAGGCGCACCCGGTCCGGGTTGGGGCGCCGGTAGTAGGCCTGGGCCAGCCAGCCGGCGATGGCGGTGCCGAACGGCTTGCGGGTGCGGTTCTCCTCCCAGGGGTCCATCAGCCCGAACCAGCGGTCCCACTGCTCCTCGCCCGGCGCCCGGCCCTGGTGCAGGGCCTGGCGGTGGTAGGCGGCGATCAGGGCCGAGGCCGACAGGGCCACCTGGGCGTTGCGCTTGGCCTGCTCGTAGAGCGGCTGCACCTCCCGGGCCGCCTCCCGGTAGGCGCTGAAGGCGTAGCCGCCCAGACGGCGCAGGTAGTAGCGGGCCCACTGGAAATCGTCCAGCACCGCCAGGGGCGCCCGGTCCTCGGCGCGGTCCAGGGTGCGGCGCAGCTGCATGGAGGCCTCGTCGAACGGTCCGTCCGGCATGAAGATTCCCTGCATGGGCAGCACGTAGTTCTCCCACAGCTCGCGGATCCGGCCCCAGCGCTCCTTGGCGCTGCGGGGCGGGGTCTTGCGGTAGTCCTCGGTGGCCAGGCGGATGGCCTCCAGGTTGCCCTGGATGGATTCGCTCAGGTCGTCCACCCGGGAGCGGATATTGAGCACCAGGTCGGCGCTGCGGGTGAAGGACCGGACCCGCAGGCTGGCTTCCAGCAGTTCCCGCAGCCCCAGCAGGTCCTCCACCGCCCCGGCGATGAGCCGGGAGTCCACCAGGTGCCGGCGCTGCAGCAGGCGGTCGACGAAGGCCTTGAGGAAGCCGGCCACGGCATAGCGGCCGTGTCCCTCGTCGAAGTCCAGGATCCCGCCCTGCACCAGGTCGGCGGGGCTGAGCCCCTTGCCTTTGCCGTGCAGTTCCAGCAGATCCTCCACGTCGCCCTGGCTGTGGGTGGTGAACCGGCACAGGCCCTCGACCAGGTCGAACTGGTCGGCCAGGAAGCGCAGGAAGGTTTTCGGGCTGGGCGATGCCACGGGCGGAACTCCGTTCAGCCTCCATCATACGTGCTGGGCGGGGGTTTTTCCGCCCGCCGGCCGGGCAGAGGAAAGAACCGCGGCACCTGGCGCAGGTAGGCCCGGTAGGCCGGCCCCAGGG
>Ga0316217_10005756_pt1 | contig 12664 bp, 12 predicted proteins | sample 1anoAmetaG_FD_203633 | JGI IMG/M metagenome (GOLD analysis project Ga0316217, IMG submission 203633) | Freshwater microbial communities from Trout Bog Lake, Wisconsin, USA - 1anoA | ecosystem: Environmental > Aquatic > Freshwater > Lake > Hypolimnion/Profundal zone | place: USA: Wisconsin...
AGTGCCGGAGCAAATTCCCATTCACGTAGCGGCGGTCTGGCGACCGCCGCCAATATGGCTTCCGCGTTGGCGGAGAACCCGAAACAGATTTAATCAGGTCAGGGAAATGATGGTCAGGGGAATGCCCGGTTGGCAGAATGATTGAGGGCAGAATGATGGGGGAAAACCTCAATGAATTATTCTGCCCTCAATCATTCTGCCAGTTTCGGGAGTCCGGCTGTCCGTGATGGCCGGCAGCAGCGAGCGCCGGGGCAAATTCCCATTCACGTAGCGGCGGTCTGGCGACCGCCGCCAATATTGCTTCCGCGTTCGTGGAGCTTGCACCGCAGAAGTTGTTTGTCGGGCAGCGCGGCCATGTTCGGGAAACTCGGTGACGAGCCGTCCCCGCCCCGGTTCTGAATCCGCCCGGCCGTTTTTCCCGCCCATTTGGATTTGGTTTGAAACGGGCTGACGCCTGCCGCTATGCTCCCGGTCATGCGAATTCCATCTTTATCTTTCTTGGGCTGCCTGCTGGCCGTGGGTGTCCTGGCGGCCGAACCGCAGCGCATTGCCGGCCTTTCGACCACCACGCCCGTGACGCAGGATCGCGATCATGCGACTTACGACTGGCAGAAGCGGCACGCGGAAGTCCTGGCGCGGCATCAGGAGTTCAAGCCCGACGTGGTCATTTTCGGGGATTCGATCATCCATTATTGGGGCGGCGAACCCAAGGCGCCGAGAGTCTGGGCGCAGGTCGCCTGGGCAAACTGTTTTGCCGGACTGAAGGTGTCCAATCTGGGCTTCGGCTGGGACCGCACGGAGAATGTGCTCTGGCGGATTGAGCATGGGGAGCTGGATGGCATCAAGCCCAAAGTCATCGTGATCAAAATCGGGACCAACAACACGGCCGTGCATGACCGTCCGGAGGACATCGCGGCGGGGATCGCAGCGGTGTGTGCCGCCGCCCACGGGAAGCAGCCCGAAGCGAAAATCCTGCTGCTGGGAATTCTGCCGCGGCACGATGAAAAACCGCCGCGTCCGGCGGTCACGGAAAAGGTGAATGCCTTGCTGGCGGCGCGGTTGAATGCGGTGCCGTGGCTGACATTCCGGGATTTTGACGGCGCGTTTCGCGGGCCGGATGGGATGCCGGACGCGAAGCTGTTTGCCGACGGGGTGCATATCAATGCCGCCGGCTACGAGATCCTGGGAGCCAAAATCCGTGGCGAACTGCTGGCTTTGATGAAATAGAACAAGGTTGTGAGGCGCACAAATAGCGTCGGCAATCCGGCAAAGATTGGATAAACTGGCCTCTGAATTGATAATAAACAGATCTGAACCGCGGGAGGTTTTGAGCGGCTGCAACTCTTTCAGAGTTGGTTGATTTGTGGACGCCGCACCCAGCGTAGCCGCTCCGGCGTCGCGGCAACGCTGGGCTGGATGATTCAATCCCTTCAGGATTGAAGTCCGGCGCCCGCCCCTCAACCCTCAACTCTCAACCCTCAACCTCTTTTCTGGCTTTCCACTTCGCATCGCCCGATTTAATCTTCCCGCATGGCAGTTGAATTTGATGTGAAATACGTCGCGCACCTGGCGCGCATCGCCCTGACGCCGGAGGAGCAGCAAAAGCTCGGCGCGCAGCTCGGCCACATTCTGGGCTACATTGAGAAATTGCGCGAACTGGATGTGACCCAGGTCGAGCCCACGGCGCACGCCGTGCCGATGGTCAATATCACCCGGGCGGACGAACTCCGCCCGTCGCTGCCGCACGAAGACGCCCTCCGCAACGCGCCCCGCCAGGCCGGCGGCCTGTTCATCGTGCCCCAAATCGTGGAATGATTTCCAGCCACAGATAGACACCGATGAACACAGATGAAAACAAAACAAGTGAGGATGAGCATGAGGATGAGCATGAGAATGATTTCCCTCTGTGTCTCTGTGTCTCTGTGGTTCATTGCTTATCGGTGTCCATCTGTGTCCATCTGTGGTTAACTTAAAATGCTAAATGAACTGACCATTTCCGAGCTGACCGCCAAGCTCGCCCGGCGCGAGGTTTCCGCGCGCGAGGCCACCCAGGCCTGTCTTGACCGGATCGCCCGCGTGGACGGCCAAATCCACGCCTTCATCAGCCACGATGCTGCGGACGCGCTCGCGCAGGCGGACGCGGCCGACCGCTTGCTGGCCCAGGCCGGCGGCGCCGGCGCCCGCCCGCTGCTCGGCGTGCCGTAAAGGACGTGCTCGCCGTGAAAAACCAGCCCCTGAACTGCGGCTCGAAAATCCTCGGCCAATTCATTTCGCCTTACGACGCCACCGCCATTGAAAAATTGAAAGCGGCGGGCGCCATCGTTTTTGGCCGCCTGAACATGGATGAATTCGCCATGGGCAGTTCGACCGAAAATTCCGCTTTTGGCGTCACCCGCAATCCGTGGGACACCGCGCGCATTCCCGGCGGCTCGTCCGGCGGTTCGGCGGCGGCGGTCGCGGCGGATGAGTGCATCGCCTCGCTGGGCTCGGACACCGGCGGCTCCATCCGGCAGCCGGCCGCGCTCTGCGGCTGCGTGGGCTTGAAGCCGACTTACGGGCGCGTGTCCCGCTACGGGCTGGTGGCCTTCGCGAGTTCCCTCGATCAAATCGGGCCGTTTGCCAAAAACGTGCGGGATGCGGCCACGCTGCTCGGCGTCTTGAGCGGACACGACCCGCGCGATTCCACCAGCGTGCCGCAGCCGGTGCCCGATTATGCCGGCGCGCTGACCGGCGACATCCGGGGCCTGAAGCTGGGACTGCCAAAGGAATACCTGATCGGCGGACTGGATGCCGAAGTAAAAGCCGCCGTGGATGCCGCCGTGAAAAAATTCACCGAGCTCGGCGCGGAAATCGTGGAGATTTCCCTGCCCCACACCGATTACGCGGTGGCCACCTACTACATCATTGCCACGGCGGAAGCCTCGGCCAATCTGGCGCGCTTCGACGGCGTCCGCTACGGCGCGCGGGTGGAGGGCGACAACCCGCTGGAGCTTTACTGCCGCACGCGCGGCGCCGGCTTTGGCGCGGAGGTGAAACGGCGCATCATCCTGGGCACCTATGTTTTGAGCAGCGGTTATTATGACGCGTACTACTTGCGCGCGCAAAAAGTCCGCACCCTCATCCGCAACGATTTCTTGCAGGCGTTTGCCACCGTGGACGCCATCGTCACGCCCACGACGCCGACGGCCGCCTTCAAAATCGGCGAAAAATCGGACGACCCGCTGCAAATGTATTTGTCGGACATCTTCACGATTTCCTGCAATCTGGCGGGCATCTGCGGGGTGAGCCTGCCCTGCGGTTTCACCCGCAGCCCGAAACTGCCGCTGGGGTTGCAGTTGCTGGGCCAGCCGTTCGGCGAAGCCGCCCTGCTGCGCCTGGCCCATGCCTATGAGCAGGCGACCCCCTGGCACCAAGAAAAACCCGCGCTTTGACGGTTTGACCCGCGCCGGGCTTGGTTCCCGTCATCCGGCTGCGTCTGGAAAAGCTTTAGCTTGAATGGGCGAATAACGGCCGCGCGCATTCCCTCCGGCGGAGCGAGGCTGGGTCGAAGACCAGCCGCAGGAAGTTGGCCAGCGAGCCGGCCGGTCGAGCGGCCAAGGCACGTTGGCTTGCGCACGTTGCTGCGGCTGGCTTTCAGCCCAGCCGCGCTCCGGCGCGCACCGTCCCATCCCAGGCCAATGAGTTTCTCTGCTGTATAGGTCCACCAGAACGACTTTCAGTTTGTATCGGCATTTCATAGATACACCAGACGCCTCTTTTGTGCTTTTTTGGCAGCTTCCAGAATTTTGTCTCACCCTCAATCGTTTTGTCGCAGGGCTATTTGCTTTCCATCCTGGTGGATCTGTGTTCAGCTATGGTGGAAAATCTATGGCTGAAAAACCGATCATCATTTGCACTCGCGGCAGCGCGCTGGCGCTGGCGCAGGCGAACCTGATCGCGGCGCAATGCCGCGCCGCGTTCCCGCAACTGCAATGCGAGTTGAAAATCATCAAGACCACCGGCGACAAACTGCAAAAAGCCTCCATGACCAAAGTCGAGGGCGGTTTGCCGAAGGGATTGTTCACCAAGGAACTCGAAGTGGCGCTGCTGCAAGGGGAGGCCGATCTCGCCGTCCACAGCCTCAAGGATTTGCCCACCGATTTGCCTGCCGGACTGGTGCTGGCCGCCACCCCCAAGCGCGAAGACGTGCGCGACGTGCTGATCTATCGCGCGGCTGATTTTTTTACGCCGCCCGCCGCCCGCGGCCCGCAAAGACCAAACGCCTTGCGGGGCTTCAAACCCCACCTCAAGCTGAAGCATCTGCCCAAGGGCGCCACGGTGGCCACCAGCAGCACGCGGCGGAAAATGTCGCTGCTGGCGGCGCGGCCGGATTTGCAGATCGTGGAGATTCGCGGCAATGTGGCCACGCGCATGAAGAAAGTGGCCGGGCACGGTGAACTGGACGCGACGATTCTGGCACTGGCGGGGCTGACCCGGCTGAATTTCCAAATCAACGCCCGCGGCGCGATCAGCGGCGACGACGTGCCGGACGGTCTGTTGGCGACGGTGCTGGAATTGGACGAAATGCTGCCGTGCGTGGGGCAGGGCGCGATTGGGATTGAAACGCGCGCGAACGACGGGCGCGCGGCGGAAATTTGCGGGCGGCTGAATCATGCGGACACCTTCCAGGCGGTGACGGCGGAGCGCGCCTTTTTGCGCGGCATGGGCGGCGGCTGCCAAAGCCCCGTCGGCGCCTACGCGCAAATCACCGGCGACAAAATCTGGCTCAACGCCGTGTCCTTCCGGGACCAGCACGTGAAACGCGCCAAAGGCAAGCGGCCCGTGGCGGAGGCGGCATTGCTGGGGGAACAGCTTGCCGAAGAACTGAAATAATTCAGGGTTTCCAGATCATGTCCGCGACGGTTTTGCCGGCGGGGATGAACGGGATCACGTGCGTGGTGTAGGGCGTGATGACGTCGAGCACATACGGTTCGTCGGCGTCGAGCATCCGCTGGATGGCGGCGCGCAGGTCGCGTTTGAACATGACGCGCTCGCATTTGACGCCGAAGGAATTGCAAACGCGCACGTAGTCGGGATAAATCGCGGCGCGCTCCTTGGGATCGCCCAAGTAGGTGTGGCCGCGGTTGCCGTGATAAAAATTGTCTTCCCATTGCACGACCATGCCCAGATGCTGGTTGTTGAGGATGATGGCCTTGGCCGCGATTTTCTCGATGTGCGCCGTGGCCAGTTCCTGGATGTTCATCAGGAAGGAGCCGTCGCCGTCAATGTCAATCACCTGCTTGTCGGGATGCGCCACCTTCACGCCGAGCGCGGCGGGATAGCCGTAGCCCATGGAGCCAAGCCCGCCGCTGGTCACGAGCTGGCGGGGGAATTTGTATTTGTACCATTGCGCGGCCCACATTTGATGCTGGCCCACGCCGGTGGTAATGTACGCCTCGCCCTGGGTCAGGTCGTACAGCGCCTCGACCACCATTTGTTGCAGGATGACTTCGTTTTCCTTGCCCTGCATGTGGTCCACCATGTGATCGCTGTTGGCGATTTCCGGGGTGATGCGGTAGGCGAAGGCCCCCCGCTGCTTCCACTCGGCGATGCGCGCCAGCCAGGCGGTGTGCCGCTTGACCAGCGGCCGCGCGGCGAGCAGGCGGTTCAAACGCGTCAGCGCGTCCTTGATGTCGCCCACCACCGGCAGATTCGCCTTGCGATTCTTGTTCAACTCCGAGGCGTCAATGTCAATGTGGACAATCGTGCCGTGCTTGCAGAATTCCTCGAACTTGCCGGTCACGCGGTCGTCAAAGCGCACGCCGAAAGCCAGGAGTAAATCCGCGCCATCATGCACCTTCACCATGGGGGCGTTGAAATCTTTGCGCAGCTCGTATTCGCCATTGACCGCCCAGTTGGCAAAGGCCGCGCCGTGCATGCCCAGCCAGCGGAGCGAGAGGGGATGCGTCTCGGGAAACGCGCCGATGCCCATGAGGGTGGTGGTCACCGGAATGTTGGCGGCCTCGGCGAACTTCTTCAGTTCCGCCGCCGCGCCGCTGCTGATGATGCCGCCGCCGACGTACAACACCGGCCGTTCGGCTTTTTCCATCAGCCCAATGATTTCGTTCAGCGCGATGTCGTCCGCCTTCAAATCGGGCTGGGTGTACCCGCGCAGGCCGTGCTTGACTTCCGCCAGCGTGGGCCAGACCGGCTGGGCCTTGGCCTGCTGGATGTTCTTCGGAAAATCAATCACCACCGGGCCGGGCCGGCCGGATTGGGCGATGTAAAACGCCTCCTTCACAATGCGCGGAATGTCGTTGATGTCGGTGATGAGGTAGCTGTGTTTGACGATGGGCAGCGTCACGCCGATGATGTCCGTTTCCTGGAACGCGCCGCGGCCAATCATGGCCTGCGTCACCTGGCCGGTGATGGCGACAAGCGGGCAGGAATCCATGTAGGCGTCGGCAATGGCGGTGACGAGATTGGTCGCGCCGGGTCCGCTGGTGCCCATGCACACGCCGGCCTTGCCGGTCACGCGCGCATAGCCTTCGGCGGCAAAGGAACCGCCCTGCTCATGCCGGGGGAGAATGGTGCGGATCTTGGACTTGGTGAGCGATTGGTGGATTTCCATGCTCGCGCCGCCGGGATAGGCAAAAATGACCTCGACGCCCTCGCGTTCGAGCGCCTCGACGAAGATGTCGCGCCCGAACATGGCCGGGCCGACCTCGGCGCGCGGGGCGGCGGATTTGGACTTTGCGGTTGCGGATGCGGATTCAGTTGTCTTGCTCATCGGATACGATTGGATTGCTGGCTGGCGGCGGTTGGATGCTTGGATTGGTGGATGGTTGGCTTGGTGGGGGCGATTTGCCCCCAACAAGCCATTCATCCATTCATCCCTTCATCCACGCTTCCAGCATTCATTCATCCATTTTTGTGTTTCGGTTGTGGCCGGCAGAGGCGCGGGTGAAACAAAAACCCACGACTGTTGCCAGCCGTGGGTTTTGTTAAATCATTACGTTCAACAAACGCCAACGGCGCCGCCGGCTACGACGACTACCAGAATGACAGTTTGCAGGACGTTTTTCAACATTGCGGATGAAATGTAACCCAATCCATCGCCCGGTCAAGCCTGTTTTTTTGTCTGAAAACCAAGCGGGGATCAAGGCTCGAGTGAAATGCTATGACGAGTGGATCAACCCGCCGACGCGCGAGTTGGTGCCGGTCGAGCGCATTCCCTCCGGCGGAGCGCGGCTGTGTCGGAGACCAGCCGCAGCGATTTAGAATTTTGTCTTACACCCAGCGGGTGGTGCGGCAGGGGATCCAAAATCGGCGGGCCAGGCCCGGTTTATTCCGGCTTGGCCTTCGCGGCCTGGAGTTTCCTGAATTGCTTGGCCCATAAATAGGGCGGGGCGAGGCAAATTTTGTCGGCGCGCACCAAGGCGCAGACTTTGGGCAGGCGATTCTTCGCGCAGAATTCGGGGGTGGTGTAGCGGCAGCCAAAAGTTTGCCGTTCGCTGTCCAACGGATGCAGCGGCGCGTGAAAGGACGTGACGTTTTTCATGCAGTCATGGTATATGACGACGGTTGGCAGCAAAGGTTTCAAGGTTCTCAAATGGCGGCGAAAGCCAGTTCGCCGCCACGCCGTCCCGCCGGGCGGTCTTCTTGCGTCGTCACCCCTTGGCCAGCGGCAAACAATCGGAAAACGCAAACGGCAAATCCGAACGGTGAAGGAATGGATGGCAGATTCGTTGCAAGCATCCGTGCGGCGACTTCTTTCGCCAGCCCGGGAAGCCCGAAAAGAAATTGAAACGGAGGGGAACTTCAGTGCTATTTATGCCGATTTAACTGGGCGCCGTGAAAACCGATTGACGGGATTTGCGTTTGCACCCAGAATGAGTGTATTGATATAATTTTTGTCCCCCAGCCATGCAATTGAACGAGAATCCGGTTTTTGTCGTCGGCGTTTTTCGTTCCGGCACGTCGCTGCTATGCTCGCTGCTGAATCAGAATCCCAAAATCGCGCTGATGTATGAGTGCGATGTTTGGAATTTTCCCCGCCCGCTGCTGAACGCCCGCTTCAAGGGCAATTGGGCGGAACGGATCGAGTTTTACAACCAAGCGCTCTCCCGGCATCAACTGGTTTCGGAAGCGGATTACTCAGGCCTGAAAACCATCCGTGCGCCGCAGGATTTGTACCGCGCCTTCGGGGACAAAAAAGGCGCGGTGGCCTGTGGCGAGAAGTCGCCGTTTTACTGCCACCGGCTGGTGGAACTGTATCGTCTCTATCCGCGGGCGTATTTCATCCTGGTCTGGCGCAACCCGGTGGAAGTGTATCGCAGCATCTTGCAGGCGGGGCAAACGTCCCGTTTTTTTGGCCGGCCGGGCATGTTGAGCCGGATGGTTTACCAGCAGGAACAGGCCATCCGCCAGGCGGCGCAGATCAAACAGGCCGGCGCGCGCGTTCTGCGGGTGGACTATGCGGACATCGTGGATGGCACCGAAACCACCTGCCGGGACATCTGCGCGTTCCTCGGCGTCGAGTACCATGAACGGATGCTGCGCCTGAATACGGCGGACTTGTCGGCCATCTACAAGGCGCCGCATCACGCGTATTTGCGGCGCGGCATCATCGAGCGGCAGAAATATGACCGGGAACTTGTGCCGTCGGGCATCGCGGAAAAGTTGGAACGGTACCGTTGCCACTGGGAGCGACTACAGTCGGACTGGCTCAAACCCAAGGGCGACGGCGTCTTGAAACCCGGACCAATTGAATTTGTGTATCACCACGCCGTAGGTCGCGCGCTGACCGTCTATGATTCACTGGTGCGGGCGGGATTTGAATTTCTGCCGCTGCCGTGGCTGCGGGTTTACCGTCTGCTCAAATACTGGCTGGTCAATCCTCCGTCCGGCGGCGTGGACGAAAGGACGTCCATGTGGAACGACTTAACCAGCCACTGGCTGAAGCTTTTCACCGCCATCGGTTTGTTCGGATTGGTCGTGTTCTTCCATCTCCACGCCAATCCCCATTTGATGTTCCTGCTCTTCTATGCGGTGCCCTGCGCGCTAGTGGCCCTGATTGTGAACACGCGCTGGGCCACGCTGTTTGCGCTGGCCGCAGCCGTGGTGGCCCCGCTGGTGCAATTTGAAGGCGATACTGATTATCAGTCGGGACTGGTCTTCACGTGGAACTTGTTGAGCCGCTTCATCCTGCTGGAAATGGCGGTGTTGACCCTGGGCCGCATCCGGCTGGAATTCAAAAAAACCGGATTCCATGTGAAATAAAGTTGAACAAATTTCCAGCCTTCCTGTCTGATAAAGCGTAGGGGTTTTCATACGGTGGTTTGGAGAGCCTGGCTAGTGGTTTGGCCAGGCTCTCTTTTTGTCTAGTCATGGCTCGGGCGCCAATGGAAACCCGATCCATTTTCCCCTGGGGCGACCGGGCAGGCGGATTCAAGCAAGCACGAATAGAGGGGTGGGGACGGCTCGTCCCCACGTTTTCAATTTTGGGCGCCTCAGTCCGGGGACAAGCTGTCCCCACCCCGGTTCTTGAATCCGTTCTGCGTACCCGGCTCGGAGCCGCTTTTTGCGTCGTCACCGGTCGCCGGCTTGGGTAGGCTGGCGGCATGTTATGGAAGAAAACGTGGGAGCCGGAAGCGGTGCTGGCCCTGATTGCGGGCATTCTGGCCACCTGCCTTTCCGGCCTCATCGCGGTGGCCATCCTGCATCAGGCGGCGGTCACCGGCTTCAAGCGTGACGACAGCCTCGGCACCGTATTGCTGGGCACCTTGAGTTTCCAAGGGGTGGCGGTGGTGCTGGGGACGGTCTTTCTGAAATGGCACGACACGAGCTGGCGGGAGGTTTTGGGGGGTGCCAGTTGGAAACGCACACTCGGGCTGCCGCTGGCGGTGCTGCCGGTGGTGGCGCCAGTGGTGCTGGGCTTGAAAGCGCTCTCGGAAATCACGCTGCAAAAGCTGCACTGGCCGGTGGCGGACCAGCGGGCGGTGGAACTGTTCACCAACGCCAAAACGCCTTGGCTAACCGCGTACATGGTGGTTTTCGCGGTGGTGCTGGCGCCGCTGGGCGAGGAATTTTTCTTTCGCGGCCTGCTCTTTTCCACCGCCAAACGGTTTGGCTGGCCGAAGCTGGGCTGGCTGGGCGTGAGCGGCTTGTTCGCGCTCAGCCACCTCAACGCGCCCACGTTTCTGCCGCTGTTCGTGCTGGCACTGGCGCTGACCTGGCTCTACGAGCAAACCGAGGGGCTGCTTGCGCCGGTCCTCGCCCACAGCCTGTTTAACGCGGCGAACTTGCTGGTCTTGCTGTTGGCCGAAAAATACCATTATCTGAGTCCATGAACGAATTTGAACTCATCCGGCGTCTGACCCGGTCCCTGCCGGCCAATGCCGCCGTCGTGACCGGCGCCGGCGATGACTGCGCGGTGCTCGACCTGGGCGTGCCGGACCAATTGATTTTGTTCAAGACGGACGCGGTGGTGGAAGGCTTCCATTTCACCCGCGAAACGCCGCCGGAAAAAATCGGGCGCAAGGCGCTGGCCCGCTGTCTGAGCGACATTGCCGCCATGGCCGGCACCCCCACGGCCGCGCTGGTGACCCTCGGCTTGCCGGAAACTTTCGACCCGGATTTCGTGGCGAGGATCTATGCCGGGCTGAACGCCCTGGCGGAACAACACCAAGTGGCGGTGGTGGGCGGGGAAACCACGACCAATCCCGGAGGCATCTTGATTTCCATTGCGCTGCTGGGCCTGGTGGGGCGGGGAAAACAGATTCTACGCGGCGGTGCCAGGGCGGGTGACGCAATTTTCGTGACCGGCGAACTGGGCGGCTCGCTGGCCGGGAAGCATTTGGATTTTGCGCCGCGCCTTGCGGAGGCGCGCTGGCTGGCGGAGCACTTCCACCTCCACGCCATGCTGGATGTCAGCGACGGCCTGGCAGGCGATTTGCGCCACATTCTGGAGGCGGGCCAGGTAGGCGCGGAAATTTTGCAATCGGCGCTGCCGGTTTCGCGCGCGGCCAAGCTGCGGGCGAACCCCCCGGGTTCTCCTGGCTCCAGCCACAAGTCGGCGGCGCTGGCTGCGCTGACCGACGGCGAGGACTTTGAACTGCTGTTCACGGTGGCCAGCCGGGACGCGGTCAAGCTGCTGGATGCGTGGCGGAAGAAATTTCCGGAGCTGAAATTGAGCTGCATCGGCAAGATCGTGGCCGGCGAGGGCATTTTGCTTCGCAACCGGACCGGGACGCACCGCTTCGCAGCCTCCGGCTACGAACATTTTCGAGGGCGTGGACAGTGATTTTGTGTAGGGCGGCGCCCTACACCAGATCAAGGCGGCACCGCACGGGCCGGATTCAGACCTTGGCAGGCAGATTGCTATCTTCCGGGTATTATGCGGTTGCGGCAGGTAATGAACGTGGGCTAAATCGTGATCATCTAACCCGCCTGTCGCGCAGCCCACGACGCATTCAATAGAAAGAAAAAAAATGAAACAAACCAAAAACAGCCGTCAGGCAGGCTTCACGCTCGTGGAAATCATGATTGTCGTCGCCATTATCGGACTCCTCGCCGCCATCGCGATTCCCAATTTCGTGAAGGCCCGCGCCACCTCACAGGCCAATGCCTGCATTAACAACCTCCGCCAGATAGATTCCGCCGCCAATCAATGGGCGCTGGAGCTGAAACAGACCACGGGTGCGACGATCAGCTTCCCGAACGATTTGACGCCCTACCTGAAGATGAATGCGAGTAGCAGCATTCCCGCGTGCCCGGCGGGTGGCACCTACGCCGACACTGCCGTGGGTAACGCCCCGACGTGCAGCTTGAATAACACGGTGACCCCCGGTCACTTTTTGCCTTAAGTTGTCAAGACAGCGCACCATTTCGAGACACTGCGGCGCTTCGTGCGCCGCAGTGTTCTTTTTATGGCAAGCTACCGTTACCTGGCCGCCCACTGGGACGGCGTGTTGAGCATGAAATTCAAGACCTTTTCACTCACGCCGGCATCCCGCAGCCCAATCACATCCTGCGCGGCCAGGTGATAAACCGTCCGCGTATTGCTGATCTGGCTGATAATCAAGTCATCGCTGACGCCCGCTTTGGTCATGGCCTTGACATCCGCAATACTCGTCGGCTGACTGGGAACCACATTGACTTGAACTGGCTGCGGCCGGGCCTGCCAGCGGGCCTCCTGCTCCCGGTCGGCGGCATTGCCAATTAGGCCGCCCGCCAGCGCGCCCGCCGCCATCCCGATCAGCGCATCCGGCCCGGCATGACGCCGCCCGCCGATGGCGGCGCCGGTGAGCGCCCCCATTGCGCCGCCGATGATGGCCCCCGAGCCGGTGTTATTGGGCGAACCATCAGGATTGACGCAGCCTGAAAGCAAAACCGCCATGCCGGCCATGGCCAATCGCAAAATGTGCCTGTTCAGTTTCATATTTTCAAATCCTCACGACGCCATAAACCTTGAGTGGTGTCAGCGATGCCCACCACCATGCCCGCCGCCGCCAAAGCCACCGCCATGGCCGCCGCCGCCAAATCCACCGCCATGCCACCCGCCTCCGTAGCCGCCCCAGCCTCCCCGGTATCCGCCATAATACCCCCGGCCGCCCCAGCCCCAACCCCAACCCCAGCCAATCGCCACGGACGGATACCACGCATAACCCGGATAGTAATAATA
>Ga0316217_10005757_pt1 | contig 12661 bp, 3 predicted proteins | sample 1anoAmetaG_FD_203633 | JGI IMG/M metagenome (GOLD analysis project Ga0316217, IMG submission 203633) | Freshwater microbial communities from Trout Bog Lake, Wisconsin, USA - 1anoA | ecosystem: Environmental > Aquatic > Freshwater > Lake > Hypolimnion/Profundal zone | place: USA: Wisconsin...
CCATGCCCGCGGCGCGCGCGACCGCTTCAAGGTCCTGAAATTCTAAATGTCGGGCGTCAATCAGGTCGCGGCAGGCTTCAAATGTTTGCGTCGGACCACTGTCCTTCACGCCGCCGGGAATCTGCGCACCCGCTGTTTTCAAGATAAGGATACGCAGCAGGCTGACGCAAATTTGGGGTGTGGTTCGCAGACCGCGTCCGCCTTCGGAAAGCAGCATTTCCAGAAGCACCCGGCAGGTTTCCATATCGGGAATCTGCAGGGCGGTTCCGGGCGCGAGGGAGCCGGCTCGCAACAACCCGCCCGTCTCCCGGCCGAAGAAATCAACGAAGTATTTACTCAACGGATTGGCGGCGTCGCTGACAATGTGATGCCGGGTGTTTGGGCCATAAATAAAGAGGACGCCGGCCCGGAGCGGAAAACGGTTTTGATCCAAGTGAACCGTGCCGCTGCCGCGCTCCACATATTCAAGACCGTAACAAGGAAACGTGGAACGCTGGACGGAGTAATCCGGGCGGCAGTTTTCGTAACCGCCGCAGGCGATGTGCAGGCCTGGCCGCGAACGCTCAATGGATTTTTCCAAATGGCAGTACCGGGACTGGCTGACTTGGACTGAAACGGGCGGGATGGATTTTGCGCGCACATTAAAATGTCAACAATATCCATCTTTTTGTCAACGTCAGCCATTTTCAAAGGCCCCGGACAGGTTACAGTTACGAACATGAAGCCGAACCATTGCCCGGCGCGAAAAAAAGTGCTTTGCGCGTTCACTTTGATTGCGCTGCTCGTGGTCAGCGCCAAAGCCGATGGCACCAACGACGCGCTGGTTGCGGGAGGATCGTTCCAACCGACCGACGAATCGCTCAAGCAATACCAGTGTCCGGAATGGTTCCGCGACGCCAAGCTGGGCATCTGGGCCGTGTGGGGGCCGGAGTCGGTGCCGATGCAGGGCGATTGGTATGCGCGGAGGCTTTATCAGCATGACACGACCGACAAGAGCGGCAAGCCGGCGGGCCAGGACCCGGCCAACAAATTTCAGGAGGAACATTATGGCCATCCTTCGACCAACGGCTTCAAGGACGTCATTCCGCTGTGGAAGGCCGAGAAATGGAATCCGGACAGTCTGATGGAGCTGTATCAAAAAGCCGGGGCAAAATATTTCTGCATGATCGCCATGCACCATGACAACTTCGATTGCTGGAACTCGAAGTATCAGCCCAAATGGAACAGCGTGACCATGGGGCCGAAGCGCGACATTGCCGGCGAATGGCAGCATGCGGCAATAAAGCATGGCCTGCGCTTTGGCATGACCGAGCATCTGGCCGCGAGTTGGTGGTTTTACAGCGCCGCCCACAGTGCCGACAAAACCGGGCCGATGGCCGGTGTGCCCTACGACGGCAACGATCCGCAATTTGCCGACCTCTACTGGAGCGGCAACGAGAACCCCACGTTTCATTACTACGGCACCAATGTTCCGTTCGCCTACAAGCAAAATTGGTTCAACCGCATCAAGGACATGATTGACCGCTATCATCCCGATCTGCTGTATTCGGACAGTCCGCTGCCGTATCCCGATGAGGTGGGTCGGCAACTGCTCGCGCATTATTACAATGACAACCTGGCGCGGCATGGCGGCAGACTCGAAGCGGTTTATAACTGCAAGCAAACCTCCGAAGGCCGCTGGGTGCAGGACCTCGAACGCGGCGTCATGGACGGCATTGATCCGCATCCATGGCAGACCGACACCTGCGTTGGCAATTGGTATTACAAGACCGGCATCAGATACAAATCCTCCGCGACCGTCATCCAGATGCTGGCGGACATCGTCAGCAAGAACGGCAATCTGCTCCTGAACTTTCCGCCGCGCCCGGACGGCACGCTCGACGAGGCTGAACTGAACATTCTCAACGACCTGGCGGCGTGGACGGCGGTCAATGGCGAAGCCATCTTCGGCACGCGCCCGTGGAAAGTGTTTGGCGAAGGATCGGCCAAAGTTCAGAAAAGCGGCAACTTCAATGAAGGCAAGTTGAGTTACTCAGCCGATGACATCCGTTTCACGCAATCGAAAGATGGCCGGACGCTTTACGCGATCGTCCTCGGGGTGCCGACCCAACCGGTGCGGATCAAGTCGCTGGCCGGCGAACCGATCGCCGGGGTGGCCCTGCTGGACAGTGACGCCAAAGTGGATTGGAAAGCGGAGGCGGACGCGCTGGTCATTCAGCCGGTCGCCCAATGGCCCGCGAAATTTGCCGTGGCCTTCAAGCTCGCGCGCAAACAGTAAATTAAGAAGCGAATGAACCAAACCGGTTCCCCCGGGGGAATTTTGTCACCGGCGTGGTTCTGCCGGTGAGGATTGACGCGCATCAACATTTCTGGAAATGCCAACCGGGCGAGGGTGCCTGGATTGGCGGCGGTCAAACGCGCGTCAAATCTATGAATCCGCGCTGGACGTCGGTGTGAACCAGCTTAACTCGCAGCCGATCCCCCACCTTGAGCCCTTGAGCGCCTTGCACCAGGCGACCTTCGGTGGGCGGTTGGAGCAGCCGGACCCAGGTGCCTTTGTCCGCGGCGCCGGTGACGATGGCGTCGAAGGTTTGGCCAATTTTTCCCGACAGCAACAGCGCCGCGGCCGACTTGCGGACCTGGCGCTCAACTTTGGTGGCGGCATCTTCCTGATCGGTGCAGTGCTGGGCCAGTTCCGTCAGTTCCGGGACGGTGTAGGGCAGCGGCGCACCGGCCAGCGCGGCTTTCAAGAGACGTTGCGTGATGAGATCCGGGAAGCGACGGTTCGGCGCGGTGGAATGCGTGTAATCTTTCACCGCGAGGGCGAAGTGTCCGGGGGCCTGGCCGCCGGGGAGATCCAGGGCATATTCGCCGCGCCCGATGAGTTTGATCACCGACAGGGAAAGATCCGCAAACTTCTCCGGCGCGGCGGCGCGGCGGCGGGTCAGAAAACCTTGGAGCGCAACCGCATCCGGTGCGGCGGGAAGCGGCTCCTTGAGTTCGGCGGCCAGTTCGACAATGCGGGCCCAGCGTTCGGGATCACTCAACACGCGGCGGAGGGAGGGGAAGTTCTTCTTCGCCAGGAAAATCGCCGATGCGGCATTGGCCGCCACCATGAATTCCTCGATCAACTGCGTCGCGCGGTTGGTTTGGTCCAGCTCGAGGGAAGCAAGCGTATCGCCGGCGAAAATCGCCTGCGACTCCAGCGATTCCAGACTGAGCGCGCCGTGATGGTGGCGCAAACCGGTGAGTTGTTGCGCGACGCGGTCTTGAAGGCGGAGATTTTCGTCGAGTCCAGGAACCTCCGCGATTCGTTTTGGAACCGGTCCGGTGCCGGCAAGCCAGGCGGCGACACTGTTGTAAGCCAGTTTGGCGCGATTATGGACCTGCGCCAGGTAGAGCTCCGAAGCGACGAGCGAACCGTCTTGCTTGAACACCATGTCCGCCACGATGGCGAGGCGGTCCTGATCTTCATTCAAAGAGGTCAGGTTGGTGGAGAGCACTTCCGGCAGCATGGGGAAAATCGCAGCGGGCGTATAAACGGAAGTGGTGTTCCGGGCCGCATGGCCGTCGAGCGCGGAGCCTTTGTGCACCAAGGCATCCACATCGGCCACCGCCACGAGGATTCTCACCTGCCCGCCCACAAGCGGTTCGGCCACGGTGAGTTGGTCGAGATCGCGGGAATCGTCGTTGTCAATGGAGGCCCAGAGCCGGTCGCGCAGGTCGCGTAAGTTCTCATTCGCTTTGGCCGGTCCAGCGATGGCGGCCAGCTCATGTTGGGCCGCCGCCGGGAAATCCGGTTCCAAGCCTCGCTCAATCATGGCCTGACGGGCAATGGCCGCAAGGGTTGCCCGGTCGGTGGTTTGGCTTCCGGGAGCGGGCTTGGGTTTATCAGCACCGGAGCCGGGAGCGGCATGGAGGGGCTTCATACGATTCATATTTCAATAATGGATCAATTCTCTCAGCCGAAAGCCTCACGGCGGCGGAAAATATTCCGCCACCAGTTCGCCCGCTCTTTTGACGCCGTGCGCGATACCTTTGGTGAACTCGGATGTATTAAAATGGTGCGTCATAGCCTGTGGCAGCTCCAGCCAAAAAGCATCGCGGTATTTTACATGCCGCCCCGCGAGGACACTGGGCCCACAAATTGGGCTTTCGCCTCTACGCGCTCCAGCCGCTGCTGTTCCATTTTCAACCTTGCCGCGCTGTGGTCGCCGCGACGCACTGCCACCACATCATGCAAAAATGCGCGCAGGGTTTTGAAATCCGGCGCGCCGCCGGCGCTTCTTTCCACCGTTGGACGGCCGTGGGGAGGCGGCCGATTTTGCCTTTGGGTGCTTCATTCATAATTTTTATTTTTTTATTGCCGGATTTTTGGGGATATACCCGGAGAGCTCTCAGCCGGGGAGACTCCTATCCCTCCAAGCCATAGTGGGCGGTGGGGTGGTTGGCTTGATCGGCCCGCCTCAGGCGGGATTTCTGAGGGACGGCCGGGCTTTGCGCCCGCCGCGGCGGGCCGCCGGTTTCATTTAGGGTTGGCGCGTCATGTATTGTGACATTACATCAAGTGAACAGCCCTGTCAAACAAAAACATGTCAGGCCGTGATTGCCGGGCTGCGCACCTTGTCGCGCCAGGCGACATCGGACATTAGCCAGGCACTGGCGTGGCTGGCTAATTTCCACCGTTGCCAGGCGACTTACCCGCCCTACGGCAGCAGGATCAGTTGATAGAACTTCAGCGTCACCAACGGCAGATTGGAGTCCACAAAGCTGAAGTTCGTGACGGCCGAAGTGATGGTGTACGGGATCGTGGTCCAGTTGGGGGCGGCCAGATTCGTGGTCCACCGGATCTGGAACTGCTCGTTGGTGGGCGCGGTCCATTGGAATTGCACGCCGTTGGCCCCGATGACAATGCCGCTGATCGCCGGCACGTTATTGGTGCCCACGATCACCAGGAACGAATTCGTCGCGTTCTTGGAGGGCACGCCATTGTCCGTAACCGTGGTGAAGAGATTGTTGGTCAGGCCGGCCTGCGCCGGGGTGGGCGTCCAGGTGATGACGCCGGTGAGCGGATTGATGGTCACATTGGTGGCCATCAGGCTGTTGGTGAGGGCATAGGCCAGCGTCTGCGCGGGGAGGTCCCAGTCCGCGGCCGTGTTGGTAAAGACAAACGGCACGCCGGGCTGGGCCAGGAATACCGTGGGCGAGTACAGGAAATACGGCGCGGTATTCGACGGCGAATTCAACAGCAGCAGCCGATAGAACCGGGTCGGGTCAAATCCGCCGGTCTGCGAGCCATCGTCGAAATACTGGAACTGGCTGCTGCTGGCCGATTTGTAGGAGGTATAGCTGATCACGCCGTTGAAGTTGGTCCACTGCGAAGGCACCAGGAGGGGCGTCCATTGCAGATGGAACTGATCGTTGGTGGGCGCATACCACGTCACCAGGAAGCCGTTGGAGCCGGCGGCGTTGTTGGTCGCGACGATGCTGAAGATCGAAAAGACCGGTTTGACCAGATGGAATTTCACATCCACCGCGTTGGTGACGGCAAAGCTATTGGTATTCTGCACGCCCAGGAAATAGCGTCCGCCGGGCACCAGCACCGGCGGGGTGGCGGTGTTCATGGTGAATTCGCCGGCGAGGGAGTTAGTGAGCATCTCGAACGCCGTCGAGTTGGTGATCGAGGGCGGCTGGTGCGAGCTGAACCAGAGGTTGACCGGCGCGGTGGCAAAGAGCAGGAAGTTGCTGGCCAAGTCCGCGCGCGCCGGCACGTGCACATAGAACCAATTGATGCCGCCCGGCGCGACGATATTGGTGATGGGGCCGCCGCCGCCGCCCAAGCCGGGCAACACCACGACAGTGAAGCTGTTGGTGGCGCTCACGCCCGCCCCGGCATCCGTCACCACGGTCGTGAACACCAGATTGGTCGGCGCCGGCATGGTGGGCGAGGTCGCCCAGGTGATGACCCCGTTGGGATCAATCACCGCGCCGGCCGGCGCGGCGGTGAGCGTATAAGCCGGAGCCGGGTTGGGATAGGTGTCGGTGGCGGTATTGGTCACCACCAGCGTGTCGCCGGCGGCCAGATACTGATCGGGAACGGCCGGCAGCGTCAGCGCGGGCACCGGCGCGTAGGCGAAGGTGATTTCAATCGCGCCGCTGACCGGCCCGGCATTGGTGTTTTGCACGCCGAGGAAGTAATAGCCGCCCTGCACAATGTTCGTCGGCGCCGTGTTCCGATTGGTGCTCAACACGCTGACGCCATTGGTGGCGTTCCAGATCAAGGCCCGGTCGGCGCTATTCGTGATCGTCGGCGGCACGTTGGTGCTGAACCAGATGTTCACCGGGAGCGTGGAATAAAGCAGCGCGTTGGTGGCATAGATGGCATTGGTCGGCACCGGGATTTCGAACCAAAACACCGAGCCCTGCGGCACGTTGAAGAGGTTCGTCTGGCCGGGGGTGAACGTCGGCACCACAAAAATATCGAACGTGTTGGTGGCGCTTAGCGACGGGCCGTTGAACGCATACGGATCCCAATTCGTCACCACCGTGGTCAAGACGTAATTCGTCTCACCCTGGTCCGCCGTGGGGCTCCAAGAGATGATGCCATTCGGGTCAATCACCGGCTGGTTCGGCCCGGGGAACGGGGTGGTGCTCAGGACATACCCCAGCGGGGTGGCCGGAAAATTCGCATCCGTCGCGGTATTGGTGACGACGATGAAACCGGGGGCGACGACAAACTGGTTGGGAATCACCGGCAGCACCGGCGCCTGATTGGTGACCTCCGCGACCACCGTGAAGGTATTGGTAACGCTGAAGGCGCCGTTGGAAACACTCACCGCCACCGTGTTGGTGGTTGGCTGATACGTCCCGCCCGGCGTCCAACTGAGCACGCCGTTCGAGATGGTCATTCCGATCGGTCCGCTGACCAGCGCATACGTCAACGGCAGCGGCGGCGAGTCCAGATCCTGCCCCACGCACGTGAGGGACCAGGGCACTGTCTCCAGAATGTTCGTGCTCATGGTGTTCGTCGGGAAATCCAAGATCGGCGGCAAAATGCTGGCCGTATAGCCAATTTCCGCGATGTAATAGACCGGGGCGATGGGGTCCTCATCCACGGCCGCCATGAACCAAGTGCCGTTGGTCAAGGGCACCGGCAGGGAATTGGTGAATACGGTGATTTCCAGATTCCCCGAAGCCGCGTTGGTGTAATAATCATAATCGGAGAGCGAGGGCGGGTGACCACGGCTCACCACCAGCGCCATGGGCCCGGTGTTGCTCAGCAGCTCAAACACTGCGGCCGAGGCGTTGGTGGGGATGGTGATCTGATAATAATCCGAGCTATTGGTAATCCACGGATCATAGGGGACACCATTGCTCAAGGTGACGATCGTAATCGGCCGATTGGTCAGGATGGGCACGGCGCTGACGATCACGCTCACGGTCATCGGGCCGATATACGCGGCCGTGTCCAGATTGGTCACATAGAAGTCAAACGACGCGTAGCCGGTATAATTGGTCCCGCTGCCGGGGTTATTGGTCGGGGTGAAAATGGCGATGGAATTGCTCCAGCCGGGCTGGGTATTGGTCACCGCCCCGAGAACATTGGTGAGGTATACGGAACCGTGGATGTTATTGGTCACCAAGAACGCCAGATGGCCGGACTCGCCGCAGAGCTGGTACATGTCAATGGCCACCGGATTAGTGACCGTGGTGAGAGCGTGCGGCGCGGCCAGCCAGTTGTTGTATTCCTCCAGGTCTGTATAGCCGTCGCCATTACGGTCATTGTTGTTGCTGGGGACGTACAGCAGATTGGTGGTAAACGTATCCTCCCAGAAATCCGGGAGGCCGTCCTGGTCGGTGTCCAAATAAGGCAGCGCGGAGGCGGGAACCGGCAGGGCGCCCGGGGCGCTGATGATCCGGCCATTCTGGTAACGCACCTTGGTGACAATGTTGGTGTCCACCGCATCGCGCAGGCCCAGGTTCACGCCGGCGAAATCCAGCACTTTCTCGTAAGCCTGATAGGCCTCGTCCACCTGCACCGGCGCGATGGCAAACGCGCGGCCGAACGGCGTGTAGTCGTTGGTAAACATGCCCCAGCCGGTGTCAGCCCCGTTGAGGATGCCATTGGTGTCGCTGTCAATGAAGTTGTTGGTCTGGAAAATCCAAGTGGCCGCCAGGGCGTTCGTCACGCCGCCAAAGAAGGCGGTGTTGGTATTGTTGTAATTGGTGGCGATCAGCGCCGCCGTGTCCGGGCCGGCGATGAGGTAGTTGCACACGTAATTCAACTGGTTGGTGCAGCCGTTGGTGCTGATATCAAAATCGTTCGTGCCGCCGGTCAGGCCGGATTGTGCGCCCCAGTTGTAAATGACGTTGTTGACGAAATCCAGCGTGAGGCTGTCCCCCAGCCTGGGGTTGTCGGAGTAATTATCCGCATAGAGATTGTGATGGAAACTCAGGGCGCCATTGCCGCCGCGGACGCGGGAGCCCAGGCCCAGCTCGTGGTTGGTCGAGTAGAGGCTGTCCGCCAGGGTGGACCACTGCACCGTGACGTTGGTGGAAGCCAGCACCGTCAAAGCCTCGTTGGTGGCCCAACTCGTCGAAACGTGGTCCACGATGAGGTTGGACACCGTGTTAAACTGCAAGACCCCGTTGAGTTCGGGAACCGGCGCCACGGCGATGGAATCAATCAACATGCCCGGCTCGACACCCTGGAGCACCATCGGCGTGGCGCTCCCGGTGGCGACGAAGGTGGTGGTCTGTTGTTGCCAGCTCAGGTTATTGCCCAGCAGCACATTGGTGGCGATGCCGGGAAGGCTGAAGGTCACTTCCGCCAGGCTTGCGGAGGGCGAATTGCTATATACGGCATAATCATATTTGCCCAAGCTGCCAGCGGCATAGATGGCCTTGAGCTCGCTGGCGGACAATGCCCGGTTATAAATGCTTATTTCATCCAGCTGCCCGCCAAAGTCATAACCTTTATAGGTTTCAGTGGTTTGAGAATTGCGCCAGCCCAGATTTACCGGCGTATTGGCAGTGGGTATGATGATTGGCGCCGGAAGATACTCGCTCGCCGCCAAGGCCCCGTTGAAATAGATGGCCAAAAAGCCACTCGTGGCATCGAAAGTCACTGCCACGTGGCTCCAGGCATTTACAGGCACCAAACCGGGGGCGGTATAAAATGCCGGCCCGGTTGGATCGAAATTCACATAGAGCATTCCGGGCGTAGGACTCAACCCCCAGCCGTTGACCCAAAAATGCAGCGGCGCATCCTGATTGATTCCGCCGTATTCCACAATCGGCTCGTAGGCAGTACTGGTGGGATAGATCCACCCTTCAATCGTCAAATTCGTCACCGCCAGACTGGCGGACGCGGGCACGGTGATAACGCTGGAAGATGCGGTATCATTAATACCGTCAAGCACAAACGCGCTGCCAACCTTCCCGGCAGCATAGCTGACACGGCTGACCGTGGTGGCGTTATTGCCATTGATGTTGTCGTTGCCATTGTTTTCACCCCGCCACCAAGCGGCAATTCCCGGCCCGCGATAAGTCGTGGTCACCGAATAAGCCCGTCCCGGCACGGTGGCAATGGAGTTGGATAACACCCCCGTGGCCAAAGCCAGAAAGTTGCTGTGACGGGAGTAGGCATTGGTGAAGCCGCTGACGCGATCGTTCACCACGCTGGATTGGTTCGCCAAAACCGTCCAACCATTGACCTTATTCCCCTGGGTAATGTTTCCCGGGCTGAGGCCCTCAAAATCGCCGGCCAGGCCCGAGGTTCCGGGCGAGGTCCGCAGTCGGATATCCCGAATCACCACGTCATGGGTGTTCTCCGTCGTCATTTGCCCCGCCACGGTAATGCCGCCGGGCGAGGTCTGACCCGCGATGGTGAGGTTGGAATTGGTGATCAGCAGCGGCGAGGCCAGATTAATCGTGCCGCCAATGTCAAAGACCACCGTGCGGTTGGGCGCACCCACCGCGTCCCGCAGCGAGCCCCAGCCGGAGTCGGCGTTGGTCGTGACATGGTAAACCGAGCTGAGCATGCCCGCGTGGCCGGCGCCCAGCGCTCCGCCACCCGCGCCTTGCGCGCCGGGAAACGCCGGGAAATACCCGTTGGTCTGGATGCCCACCACGATGGTGTAGCTGATGGCGTTGGTTTCGCGGTTGGGCACGCCCACGAACCAGTCCCCCGCCAGGTTGGTCAGGACGCTGTTGGTGACGACATTGATCAACTCCGGATTATTCCCGAGGTTCTGGCTGGTTTGGAAGAAGGGCGGCGCCAGCGGCAGCGCGTTGGTCTGCAGCGTCATGTCTCCGTTGCCCGTCAGGCTATACAGCTCGAAGCGGAGGCCCTGCAGATTGATGTTGGTGCCATTGACCACGGAATTGGTGGCGTGGAAATGGAAGTAATTCGTCAGGTCCGCGCCCGGGCCCATCGTCCAGTTGAACGGCACCGCGTTGGTCAAATCAATCACCGTGAGGTTCGTGGTGGTGTTGGCGTTGGCGAGGTCGAGTTCCTTGGCCAGCACGCTGTATTGCACGGGGGCGGTGCCGCTGTTGAGCACGCCCAGATACCACTGCCCCACCGAGAGCGGCACCGGCGTGGAATTGGTCAGCACGTAGATGTTCTGGTCGGCGCCGTTGTTGTTATAGCTGGCGTAGTTGGCCGCATTCAATTGCGGCAGCGGCAGTCTCTTGCTCACCACCAAATCGGCCGTGCCGTTCAGTTGCAGCAACTGGAAGGTCGCTTCGAAGGCGTTGGACGAAACCAGATATGAGAAATAGCGGACCGCGCTGTATTCGTTGGTCAGCACATCCGTAAACGGCGCGCCGTTGGTCAGGGCCAGAATATCGTAATCCACCTCCAGGGTGACCGTGGCGGTCCGGGCGCCCAGATTCTGCACGCCCACATAGTAGGTTGAGCCAGGCACCAAAGTGAACGGCGGCGGGCTGTTGGTCATCAGAATCGGCAGGCCGATGCCGCTGGTCTGGCTGGTCAGCAGGGTGGCATCCGGCGGGTTGCCGGAGCCATTCGGCTCGTTGGCAGGGCTGAAATAGAGCAGGTTCACCGGCTGGTCGGAGGCGACCACGAGATTGGTCGCGTCATGCGCCCAGGCGGGCACCGTCACCGAGTAATACACCGTCTGGCCCGCCGGCGGCGTGGTGGTGACCGGCGTCTGCGGCGGCAGCGAGGCCGAGATCACCGCGTTGGTGACCAGCACCAGCGACAGGTCCCAGTTGACCAGTTGATCCGCCGTGGTCACATACGCGCCGGCGCGATTATCCCAGATTTGCAGCGTCCAATAGCCGTTGGCCGAGTCGCCGTTGAGCGCCGAGAGGTCCTGCTCGGGCAGATAATAGAGATTGGTCTGCGGCGCCTCCTCCACGGCAAACGAGTCCAGCAGGATGCCCGGTTCCAGGCCCGAGATGGTCAGCGGCATGGAATTGGACGTGGCGGTAAACGTGTAGCTGTTGACCTTCCATTGATTGTTCACGCCATAGATGACATTGGAAACGGTGCCAAAGGTCACCAGCGCCTCCGCCAAGCCCGCCGCCGGCGTCACCGCCGGGTCGAATTTCCCGATCGTCCGATTGGTGGTGTCCGCCGAGTCGCTGTAAATGGCCAGGATTTCCGCGTCCGACAAGGCCCGGCCATAGATGCTCATTTCATCCAGCAAGCCGCCAAAATAGTTGTTGGTGTAATGGCTCAGGTCCCGGCCCAGGAACAAGTCGCCGCCGGTGTTGGGCTGGAGGATAAAGGCATTGCTCGCCGCGGCGCCGACGCCGGTGGAGAAATTGGTGAAGACCATGGTTACGGGCACGTTGGTGCCGTTGAGATACATCCGGGCCAGGCCGGTATTGGTGCTGTAACTGAGCACCACGTGCTGAAAGACGTTGGTTTGCAGGAGGCCCGGCGCCGAACTGACCAGAAACTCGCCGTAGTTTGTGGCGCCGCCGATGACCGCCATGCCCGGCAGAATGCCTTCCAAGCCGCCCGGATTGGGCGCCACCGGCACATTGGGATCATAGGAATTGGTGGCGCACGCCCAGAATTGGACGCCGATCGGCGGCAGATTGGTCAGTTCCACCACGCCATAGACCTGGTTGGTGGCGGTGTCACCGCAAATGAACCCGTTCGCGTCGGCCAGCGCCCACAGGCTCGGCTCCGTGTTGGTGGGGCTCAGGATGAGCGTGAAGAAGTCCAAACCGTTGCAATTGTTGGGCTGGGTGGCCAGCCAGTTGGTATAGACCATGTTGGTCAGACCGCTCGACCAGGCGAAGGGCGGGAGGCCGCCGGGGTTGTTCGTCAGGCCGATCCACAAATACCGGTTGGTGGCGCCGTAATCCGTAAAGGTGTCATAGACCCAGTTCTCCAGGTTGGCGGTGGTCATGGTCACCAGGTGTCCCCCCAGCTCCTCGGCCCAGGCCTCGGAGGTGGGCCAGTTGGTGGGGGCCAGCAGATAGTAATAGTAGCCGTTGGCCGGATTCAGGAAGGGGCCTTGGGCAATGCTGATGTTGGTGATGGCCGTGTTGGTGGGCGCGCGCGAGAGCCACTCGAAAATCGGCTGCGGCTGATTCAGGTTCGTCAGGCAGATCCAGCCCTCCAGGCTGAAGCCCCCGCCCGTCCCCACGTCCAGCGACGGGGACGCCGGCACCTGCA
>Ga0316217_10005758_pt1 | contig 12661 bp, 12 predicted proteins | sample 1anoAmetaG_FD_203633 | JGI IMG/M metagenome (GOLD analysis project Ga0316217, IMG submission 203633) | Freshwater microbial communities from Trout Bog Lake, Wisconsin, USA - 1anoA | ecosystem: Environmental > Aquatic > Freshwater > Lake > Hypolimnion/Profundal zone | place: USA: Wisconsin...
AAGGTGGGTCGCCTAGACAGAGCGAGGGAGGTCCAAGTCCCGCGTCTCCGTCCAAACAGCAGCAGCCAAGGCGGCGGCTGCTGTTCGTCTTTTGTAGCTTCGAGTCTCGCTCGAACGCTCAAGCCTCGGGCACGGCGAGCCGTGCACGGGGGGTGTCCTCGGTGGAAGTTATGCCGCTCCGAGGCTTGAACGCTCGAACTTCACGAACGTAACTCCATCGCGAGCGACTGTGCAAGAGCACTGCCGCGCTTTTGCACTTGTGCACTCAAGCTCACTTGTCCTTAAGGATCCCCTCTTTGATGAGCAGCGATCGAAGGAGTCCTCGCAACGTGGTTCTCCTCCGAGCGCACTCGATCCTTAGCAGTTCGTGTTCGTCGGCATTGAGAGCGAGGCTAATACGCACCTGCTGCAGGTCGCTCTTCGCCTCATCTTTCGACTCGCTCGGGCGCATCATCGTGAGCTGTTGAGGGGACGGCTTTGACGGTTTCTTCTTTGTTGCTGCGTTCATCTCGACACCTCACGAACACGTCGCGGCTTTTCTGTTGCTGTCCCGGTAGTGCGAGCCAGCGGACGGACGACCGCTCTAGGAGCGCTCGACACCTCGCGATAGAGGCGTCGTATCTCGTCGGACGCTATGCCGCTCGACCGAACAGTTAGAACGCTTTCCCCTGTCGCTGCCGCTTCCGCAAAGACCACGCGCTGATGGATGACGGTCTTCGCGACATCTCCAGCACCTTCTAGCGTAGCGATAGCGCTGCGGCTCATGTTCGTGTTGGCGTTCGCGCGGTTCACCACAAACAACCTCCGCACCGGCCCGCGATCTAGGTCCGCACGTGTGCTGTCAGCATCCGCTAATAGCTTCTGCGTTTCGCCAGCGCTCCACAGATCGAACGGTCCAGGCTGCACTGGGATGATGACAAGGTCAGCCGCAACAGCAGCGCTTCGTGTCATGTCTCCGAGCTTCGGAGGACCGTCGAGCACGACAAAATCGTACGACCCCGCGATCTCTCGAAAGCGCGTGAACGATAGGGCGCGATCGGCCTTCACGACGGTAAGGCCCGCCAGCACCGAGCCCTCCTTTCGCGCCGCGTACCAGTCGAACGACGAGCCCTGACTGTCGAGGTCTACGAGGAGAACCTTCTTATTCTGAAGATGCGCCGCCGCCGCAAGGTTGGTCGCCAGCGTCGATTTCCCGACACCACCCTTTTGATTCAGCACTGCGACGGTGAGCATGCCCCTTCATATGCGCAAATGTGCATTGGCGCAAAGTTTCCGACGCTCACATGCGCTTGTGTGCATTTGTGCGCGTGGCGCGCTTGCCTCTACGCGATGACAGCGTGTCGTACGTTCTTCTGGAAGGACCGACAACACGGGTGGGTAAGCTCAGTCTCCACCGTCCGGCATAGGCTCTACGCTTTGGGTCTGAATGTAGTCTTTTTTCGCTGGATTCCAACGGAATCCAGCTTTGAATCTGTACTCGCTCAATGCGAGCTCGCCCGAGCCGTCCGCCTTCTCCTCTCTCCATAACGTGCCGGTGAGACCGAAGACGTCGATCGAATTTCCGATCCACAGACGAGGATTCTCACTCCCGGTCTGTCCGCCAAACCCCGCGGCGTCCACACCCAGGATGTTGCCTCGATAAACTTGTAGATCGAAGGCTCGTGCGGGGCTGAAACGACCTTCGCGATCCATCGTCATGATCTCGAACTTGTAGCCAATGGCGTGGCCGCTAGGCCCGGATCCGTACGGTCCCGCAGGTCCCTGATACACATTGAGAATGTGCACGCCAGGCTCGCGAACGGCAAACGTGTACGGGTCGAACGCCGTGCTATCGCTCACGTCGAGTATGGAGTCGAGGCGACGTGAGACGAGCGAAACCTTTGGATGGCTCGGGCCGAGGGTGTCGTCGAAAGATGTTGGATACGCGCTTATCGTAATGTCTCGCCCGTCCACGCATGGCGTACCCATTTCGCTAGTCCCAGCGTCGGGCGCACAGCCGTGAAGTGTGAAGAGCACTCGCCCTTTGCTGACGTCGATATCCGCAGCGATAGGGCTGGGGTGGTCCCAGTGCCACAACCCGGACGTGCCGACATTGAAGAAGTAACTCACTCTCTTCGACGTCGGAGCAGGAACGTAAGAGGCGGCAACACGCACGAGATTGAATGTCGCCCCGCTCGCAGATGTGTCCGAAAGGACGTGTTCGACAATCGGTGCAACAGCGTGCAGTCGAAGCGGCTTCTTTCTCACGTGGACAGTCCACACGGGGGCACTCGAAGGTGGTGGCATTCCGCGATGGCTTTGATCGGTCGGTCGAGCGACGGAGAACAATCTGGCCGCAACGCGGACGGTGCGTAGTGGCATCTCCGAAGTCTCCGGCATTGATGTGAGCGGCAGTTCAAGTTCGAACGAGACCCCATTCCTCGCTTCTCTCCGGTGAATCGCCAGACGTGCCCCCGGTGCTCCGTCGACCATTGCGGCTACAAGATCGAGATTGATCTCGCGCTCGAACCTTCGCTCCAGCTCTGCACGGGACGCCTTGCACTCGGCCAGCCAACGAAGACACGGTTCCGACTCATCAAGAGTTTCGTCTCGTCCGTTCAGAGCAGGCCTTCGCTTGGCTTCATTGCGGCAATAGGCTTCGTCCACCTCGCTCAACAGTAGCGGCGTGAGAAACGCAATCGGCGGAAGGGTAGGCGGCTGCAATGCGATGTTGATCCGCAGGTGATCGAGCGGAGTATCCTCCGCGCGTGCAACGACATCACCAGCCACGTAGAAGCCCGTATCCGTGAGCGCAAAATCAAGTCGCGCGGAGCCGTTCTCTTCCGGTATCGACGATGCGGGCATGTCCGACCACTCCGAGACGTCTCCGTCGAAGCGATACGCGATCGGCTTCGTTTCTAGAATGCGATCAACGCGCGGGACGTTCAGATACGCGCCACGGAAGCGTGGCCGCACGATGTTCCGCAACATCGGATCTGCGTTTGGAACGCTATCGGTTGGACGTGCGGCCACTCGTTCGGGAGACGCATCGCTAGGGCGCGCTACATCTAACGGAGTGGACGCGTCGTTGGCGCGCAGAGCCGTATGAGGGTGAGAGTCTTCGTGACGACACTCGATGGCAAGCAACGGTAGAGCGAATGCGATGACCTTTGGACTACGCCGGAACACTCTACCCATTGGTGGCTACGGTTTCGTCGTCGGTGGTTTGTAGTGAGGCGGCCAAGAGTTGATCGAATCTTGCGTGATAACGCCCCCTTGATCGTCGACGATCTTCACAGAGACGACTCTCGGTTTCTGATCGGCAAACTTGACCCTTGGAAGGATCAGCCATCCACGGCCCGCCGTCTTACCGACCCACCGCGTCTGGGTTGCGAAATCACCGTCGATGTCCGTAGACCAACAGATTGTTACCGCCTTCGGTTTGTCTGCCGAGTTGTGCAGCTCGAGCCGATAGATCAGCGGCAGCCCTCTCTGATTGCCGTATGTCCGCGCGCCATCATTGCGAACGGAGGGACCAAAATCGTGTTTGATCCCGTTCATGAAGCCGCAAAGCGGTGCGTTCGTAATCGAAAATGTGGTCGGCGTTGATGTTGCGGACGTGTCCGGCGCGGATGCAGCAGGGCCGGCGTACGGTGGTGGATTGCTGAGCATCACTGCAAGCACGTCGTCGGAAGCGCCCCACTGTTTGAGTACTTCGGCGTTCAGCAGTCTTTCAAGATCGTCCATGTTGTGTGCGACCAGGCCGTCGTCGCTATCAGGCTGCATCCCGCATTGATACGCCGCTTCGAAATAGTCAGGTCCCGGGTGGGGCCCCTTCTTCAGATGCTTTTTCAAACTGGGGTAGCTCTCGCAACCACCAACGCCCCAGCAGACTGCCAGGCACGCAAACTGAGCATCTGCCGGCCAAGTAGGAAGGTCCGGGAAGAGCTTATAGAGCGGGATGGCCTTCTGCTTCACGACGGTGAAAAATAGGTCTTCGATGGCCCAGTGCTCCAAGTACATCGTGGCGGCAGCTTTGGCGTCGGCACTTCCGCCCCCGCAATCACTGAGGCGCTTCTTTGGATCGAGTGTAGATGACGGGTTCGCTGAGAGTTTCTGGTACTCGGCGATGATCTCTGCACGCGTTGCATATCGTGTATCCGCACCCATTGGGAACATCCGAAACGGCTGGTTGGCCGCGTCTACGGCGCCTTCGAACTTGTTGCCGATGCCCGTGGTTACAAGTGATTTATTGTCGACGTACATCCATGGAACTTCACCCTCGATCCCCGCGAGGTAGTCCCACAGCCCACGAATCACGGACGGCCTCAAGATGGCGGCTACCTGCGCTCGAGCGACAGCCCCCTTTGAAGGCTTTGATGGGTCAGACGGAGCAGCGCTGACAACGTGCTGCACGGGGGCGCCGGGTGGGACGGGGGTATCGTCGTCACTCATAGTCCAAACACCTCGGTCACTTTGTTGATGATCGCCACGTCCATCTTCCCGGTGATCGTCATCGAGTAACGAAGCTGAAAGCGGACGATACCAGCTTGTAGATGGTCCTCGACCGTGACGTCCGCGCCGTCTTGATGCGGGAAGCAGCCAAGCTGGATGAGCCTCGCGAGCATTCCACTTCTGGTGGCGGGTGGGTCGAGTGCGCCGATCTGAATTGTGTACTGCTCGTTGCGCTTGGTGAGGTGAACGACCAGGCTCCTATGCCATGTCGGAACGCTGGCGATGAAGTGGCCACCATCATCGAGGTTTCCAGGCGGAAGGTCGGCGCCAATGACCACGTATGGCTCACCGGCAAGCGGCTTCCCTTTCGTGCTGCACAGACAAACCTTCACTCCCGCCATTATCGGAGATGCTGTGAACCGGTTAGTCGCCCCGGTCGTGATGGGGAGCCACCTCTTTTGCGGAGGTTCCGGAATCATCAACACATCCCCCGGATTGAGCATGTCCGGAGTTCGTCCCTGCCGTCGTAGACCAGCATTTTCAGGCAGCGCCCAGACAGTGTCGGCATCAAAGCCGAACCGTCCGGCAAGCTGACGTAGGTAATCTCCAACCTGTACGACGTAAGGGACCGTGTCCATGGTGCTTCTCGTGCTCTCTCTTTGTGGCAAGCGAGACGAGCTACTCGACGCAACGGGCGAGATACGGCGCGGTGACAGGACCGCTCACGTCATAGTTGCCGCTGTAGAAGCTTGCAGCCTCGCTTCCAGTTGAAGTCCAGAAGATACCCGCGTCATACATGCCAGCAGCTATGGGAGTGCCGTATATCGCACCGTACTGGCCAGCGGTCGGCAGAGTCATTCCAAGCCCGGTACAGTACGTCTTCGCATCCGCCTGGTTGTACTTCGTCCACGACCAAGGCGTCTGCCAGAACAGGCCGGTGTTCGGGTCGCAGGTTGTGCCGCTCACAATCTTCGGCCCGAGATCAACGCATGTCGATGCGCCGGTTGTGCAGGATGTCGTCCCTAGATCGCATAGCGCGGTGGTTGGCGTGCACCCAGCGTCTGCGACGCAACCAACACAAGCTCCGCTGCTACAGACCTCGTTCGCTCCGCACGACGTGCCGTTCTGTCGCGCGATCCACGCCCCCCCATCGACCGATGGGTTGCACATCTGGCAGGCCGGAGTTCCGGTCGCCCCCTCGGACGCATCGGGCGCTTCGTACGACCCGCCGATGAGGCAGCCGGTCAAACAGCTCGCCGTGCCCGAAACCGACCCGGGCGTGCACTTCTGATTCGAGGCACATCCTGGCGTCGCAGGCACCCAGGACGTACAGCCGTTCATTTCGACGCACGTCTGCAACACGCCGCTTCCGTCGCACGTCTGCGCGCCCGGCGTGCAGCCGACAGTCGTGCAACATCCGACTGTACCAGCATCCACGTAGCAGACCTGTGCGCCGCACGCCGACGTGGAGTGGTACCAACATCCGCTTGTGTCTTGATGGCAGGTGATTATGCCGTTTTGGTAGCAGGAAGACGCCGAGCTGCTGCAAAACGGATCGGCGTTGCATGTGCAGTTCGCTGTCCCAACGCTGCCAGTGCAGCTCATATACGAATCGCTGCACGCCCCTGGGAACCCGTAAGCCAAACAGCCATTCCCAGCGTCACCGCATACGGCAATGTCGCTCCCTACGCATTCCTGCTGGCCCAAGGCACAAGTGCTTGTACACGTCGCAGAGCACGCCGCGTTCGGCGCGCTTCCAGAACAGACGTAGCCGGACGTGCTGCACGCCCCCGCATCCGCAACGAACGCGCAACCGTTGACATCAGTCGTACAAGTCAACAAGACGTTTCCCGCACCGGGCTGACAGGCCGTTCCATTTCCTGCGCAAGCTGTCGCAATACATGAGCACGTAGCTGCGCCACCGTCAGCAGGGTTACCGCACGTCTGATGGACACCGCACGTCGTTGTTTCGACCCAAGTTCTGCAACTACCTCCATCTGGAACCTCGCACGTGAGGACTCCACCGTCGCCGCACACTGATTGCCCGCTGGTGCAAACACTCGGGCAAACGACCGCATCACCGACATCACCAGCCGCATCCGCAATAGCGTCGGGCCCAGAATCTACGGCGGCATCTTGAAGCGTCGCGTCGTGTCCCCCATCTGCGCCTCCATCGATCGATGGAGCGTCGCCCGCAGCGTCGGCAATTGTCGCATCCACGTGCGCGTCGCCACCACCATTCGAGGCAGCGTCTAAGCCGCTATCCGCCGTGAATGTGGTGTCGGCGCCCGCATCACTCCCACCCGGCGTGATGCTCGTGTCACCGCCAGCGTCCTCCGTTATCGGAGGTACGTCCGGATTGTTGATGGCCAACCCGCAGGCAGAGAGTGCGGATGCCACGGCGACACTTCCAAGAAACGAAAACGTTTTCATCGGCTAAAACTCCCCACGAAGTAGCATCCCCGCGACACCAGGACCGACACTCGGAACAACCAAGAGAGCGCTCGTTGCAGTCCGAGGCTCGCCGCCGCGCGGTGCAGTCAGAGCTAATACAACACCGCCTGCGATAAGCACGCCGCCCGCCGCGAACGCGACCGTCGAGATCGTGCTGTTCGTGCTCACGTTCGAGTGATCGGTGACGGCTTGAGCGTGCTGTGCGGCGTTGCACGACGTCGGCGGGCACGTTGAGATCTGGTTCGAGTGTTCGGATAACGCCATGAGCCCAAACGCGCTCCCAACGCCTACGCCGGCCAACCCTAGCGCTCCCGACGTAATGCCAAGGATCATCTGCGTCTTGCCCCGCGCGTTCGCCAGCTTCGTGCCGACCGTCTCCGAGATCTCCGCATTCTGCGTCGATGGACCAGACGACGAAGCCACCGCCTCTTTCTCTATCGGATGTGGTGGCGAACCGATCGTGATCCGCTCACGTCGCCCCTTTTCGTTCTCGTGAAGCACGAACCCCACAGACACCGGTGTCTGCCCTTCGACGAAGAACGTAAACCGATGGTCGCCAGGGTCGAGCTCGAGCGCGGAACCGCTCAACTTAACCGCCGGCCTATCGTCGATAACGACGTCGACGGAGAGCAGATCGCGTCCAGCACCATCCTTCGGTTCAAAGAGGACGGTCGGGGTTGCAGCTACGGTCTCCTCGATCTGTTTCTCGCACGCTGCGCGTACGGACCCGGGGCATGCCGTAACGGCACACTCCACATACTTCTCGCGAGCCTCTAGAAGTTTTCCGTCTTTGCGCAGCGCAATCGCTGCCTCGCTCGATGCGATGCACTGCCTCGCTTTAGACGGCGCACCGAAAGCCGACTGCGCAAGACCAGAGACGAGCAGGAAGCATAAAACTGCCGAGATTCGTTGAGACATGTCGAGCCGTTCATAGCAGATCGCGCGAGCGTCTCACTCGAAACACTCCGGTTTGAAGTGGTGCATACCGGTCGAATCCACGGTGTAGTCCGGGTTGCAATCCGACTTCGTGCCAGGCGCGTGTGCTGGCGGCGCCGGCGTCACTCCCGCAGAAGCCACAGACGTAGGCAACGCCGCTGAACCCGTACCGTGCTTCGCACGGCTCAACGGAGCTCCGACAACCGAAGATGCGTCGCGCACTTCCGGAGCAGCAGACGGAGCCTCCACGAGAGGCTGTAGCGTCACCACGGACACCGCCGATGTCGCAAGCGCCGGAACCTCGACGCTAGCCACCGTCGTCACCGGCACATCGACATGCGCAGAAGCGGCGACGCCTAGCGTCGCCACCGAGCTACTCCGGAATGCCACCACCCCCCCACCGATAGCCACCACCCCTGCGACCACACCGACAATCGCGAGCGAAAGCCCGCCCCTTCGCCCACGACTCACGACGGCGGCGGATTCTGGTCGAGTCGCTACGGGTTTCGCCGTCGTTCCCTGGTACGGGGCCACGTCCGGCATCGCTTGCCCTAGCTCCGTCGTTGCGCGTGGCGGTACCCCCATGGGCAGACGAAACGAAGCGGCCGCGGTCGAAACGTTCCCCGGCTTCGAACCTGGCACCGGGATCCACTCCTGTGAGAGCGGTCGCATGAATCAATGGATCTCCGCGCAGGCGAATTGAGGGACGGAGGGAGCGGGCTGCGGCCACGTCGTGGCACACGGGTGTGGCACCTGACATGCCTGGGTTCCGTCCGGAGCGGGTCGGCCGTTGTCGGCGGTGACGGGCCGCGCGCGGTGTAGATGGAATGCCAGCGCCCCAGCGTCGCGGTGGAGGCGATGCCGAGGCGCAGCGGGACGGGTGCCGCGCGGGCACCGGCTCAGAAGAGGTCGTCGAGCGATTCGTGCCGACGCCCGACAGGGCGAGCTCGTTCGAGCGCGTAGGCCCGGAGTGTAGTTGCAAGCAAGCGGGCCTGTCGCACGATCTCGATGGCGAGGTGCTCATCGGCGCCGGTGACCTCCCCGGTCATCGCGGCAAGGTCGTTGTCGTCGGCGCCCTCGAGTTCACCATGGGCATACTCGATGGCGCGGATCGTCAGGGCGAGGGCGGTATGAGCGCCGGCGACAACGGCGAGCTCGGGGCCAGCGTCGTAGATGTCGTCGACGGTGGGTACCCAGAAATGAGTGCGAGGCCCCGGCCACTTGTGGCGCGCGGCGATCACGGCGCCCTCCGCTCGCCCGCCGCGACCAGGCGTGCCTTGGTCGGCGCAGTGGCAACGGCCACGGGTCGCCCCTTGGCGATGGGCGGGGAGAATACTTCCAGGAACAGCTTCTCATCGAGCCGCTCCACCTGCTTTTCGGCACCGACGTGGAGCAACTCGGCGGCCATGTTCAACAGGGCGCGTGGATTGCCACCCGCCCGTTCGCACAACGTGACGACCAGCTCGGGCGTCATCAGCTGCGGCACCCCGGCTGCCTCCATTCGGTGCTCGAGCAACGCCCGGAGCTCCTCGCGCGACGCCGGTTCGAGGTGCAGCCGCGTTCGGATCCGCGTCGCCAACGGCACCAGCTCGGGCGTCCGGAAGCGCTCGATGAGGCGAGCGTCACCGAAGAAGACGACCGTCAAAAGGCACCGCGCGTCGAAGTCCTTGCTCGACAGGATTCGTAGCTCCGTGAAAGCGCTCGAAGCCATTTCCTGCGCTTCGTCGATAAGCAGCACGGGCCGCACGAGCGTCGACTCGATGTGGCCGAGCCAGTGGTTACGGAGCGACTTGAAGCCGGAGAAGCGATTGTAGACATTCATCGGAATGTCGAAGTGCTCGCCAAGCTCGCGATAGAAGTCCGACACCCGACTCTGTGGATGGTCGATGATTCCCACCTTCACGCCATCCATCTGCCCGAGCTGACGCGCAATGAGCCGGCTCACTACGCTCTTGCCCTGCCCGGGTTCGCCGGTGCACACCGCATAGCCACCCTCGTTGATGGTCGCGATCACGCGGGTCACGAAGTTGTCGACGCGCGGGGGCACATACAGCCCCTCATCGGGCACGTCCTGCCCGAAGGGCAGGTGCTTCGCCCCGTACAACATCTGGATCCTCTTGGTCATGTTCATGGGTCATTCTCCTCGTCACTCTCGCTGTCGTCGTCCGCGAGGACACCGTCGCCCTCCACGCTCTCGGGCGAGTCCCACTCGCCTTGCCCGTCGCTCGGCCACGCGTCGTCCGGCACGTACGCAAGCGGAAGTCCCGTCGCCGCGTACTCGGCCAGACACTTGCGAAGCAGCGGCGCCTCCCGGTCCAATTCGTTTCTCGCCGGCGCAAGCGGCGAAGCCCCGTGAATCGGCTGCCGTAGGCGTCGAAGTCCGTCCGCGTTCTTCTCCTTGTCGATGGGGTAGATCCGACAGAGAACGTCTTCCGTGCGCGTATCGACCATGTCGACGCGCGCCATGTCCCACCGGGCGTAGAGCACCTTCACCTCGCGCAAGTGACGGAAGCGCGACGGCACCTCGTACCGGACCCCCGCGACCGTCAGCGTGCCGTCGCTCCTTCGCACCCGCCGCGTCACCCGCTGCCGGAACGCGTCCCGCAGCGCCTCGCTCCCGGGGCTCTCGCGCCCCACGCTCGGGCCGGCGAGGAAGCGGTTGAGCGGTGTCTCCCCCGTCTCGGAGTGGACCTTGCGGTTGTACTCGTACTCGACCCACGCCACGGTCGCTGCGTTGAGGCGATCGAGCGTGAGCTCCTGCACGTCGTCCAGCATCGGTAGCAAGCGCCCCTCAATCTGCGTCCAGAAGACCTCCTGCTTGCCGTTCTGTTCGGGGCTGTACGGCAGCGTCGGCGACCAGGTGATCCCCAATCGCTCCAGACCCCGGCGGGTTTCCGCCGCTTTCATCGGGCCCCCGAGGTCGCTCATCCATTCCCGCGGCAGCCCACGCTTCGAGAGCGCCTGCTGCTGCCCGTGGGAGTACGTTCGCACGTCCTCGGTCGCGTACCATTGCGCGTGACACGTGAGCCGCGAGCGGTCGTCCATCGTCGCCAAAAGCTGCGGGATGATCCACTCGCCCGTCCGCAGCAACACCTTGCGAGAGCCGTCGTGAAAATCAGAATGCCACAGCCCGAAGACGTGGCTCGCCTCGAAGCTCCGCGTCTCACGTAGCTCGAACGCCTCGCGCGCCACCGTCTGCCCTGGCTTCTCCGCTCGCGGGCGCGGTTGCCGCTCCATCCCCTCGCGCCGCATGTACCGACATACGGTCGAGTAGCTCGGCATCGGGCAGAGCGTCGCGTCGGACTCCGCCAAGACGGCCACGTTGTCGAACAGCAGCTGCCAACTCCACGATCGATGGCCCGCGTACAGCCCCCCCAGCGCCTCACGAAGCCCAGGCCCAATCGACGGGTGCTTGCCAAGCTGCGCGTGCCGCCGGCGCGACAACACCTTCATGGGGTCGCCTGCAGCACGGGCCAGGTAGAGCCATCGCTCGATCGTCGAGCGCCCGCATCGCACCGGCTCGCCCGACGTCGGATGCACCCACGTCCGCGACGCGAGCGCGTCGAGCGCTGCGCCCAGTTCGCCAGCGGGCGGCGGTGACGCTAACAGATGACCAATAATCGAATGGCGAAAGCACGCCCATCGCGTGCCGGTCGGCACGTCGTCTTTCGAAGTCATGAGGCTCCCTCGCGCGGACTCTCGCGCCTCGTCGAAGGGCGCACCGCGTGAAGAAGGCTCTTACCTGACCCTCGTTTTGCTCGGTGGTTACATCTTCTGCGTGCCCTGAAGTTCCCTCGGAATCGTTGCGGAAATGGCCCCCGTCGCCGTCGTCACAACACCGAGATGCCACAGCATCAGACCAAGCCTCGCCGCCGCTCCGAGCCCAGGACCTACCCGCGCGAGCAGCGACATCGGAAGCTCACATGCCGCTGGCGCGACCGAGAAGAACCCCCGTAACGCCCCCCAGCACCGCGTCGCCGGGAATGTCGTCCGCCACCACCCGACCCAACGCCTCAGTGTCTGCTGCGAGATCCGACTTGAAACGTGCGCGCTCAACGCAGCTGCGCGTGACGCCGTCGCGCCATGACGTAGCGCCGTCATGAGCACGACGATCGGCGCCAGGTACACGCGGCGCCCGAGAAACCTGACCGACGGTGGCGTCGTCCGACGACGACATCCCTCCCTCCCGCAGCAGAAGCTCAGGCGCTCCTCGTACCTCGCCCCCAGTGTCTCGGGAAGCTCCTCGCCTCGAGGCTTCCGTGGGAAATTCGACACATGAAGTGGCCCCCCGCAGTGCTCGCATCGCCCCTTCTGCGCCTCGCGCGCAAGGTCGACGTCGACCCGCAAAAGAAGCTCGTAGAGCCTGGCGTCCCCGAATAGCTCGTGCCACATTTCTTACCTCCGATCGCTTTGAACACGACGGAGACGAAGCCCTGAGTTCCCCACTTCGCAAGGGAAACGAGGGGCTTCGGCCTTTCTCCCTCGCCGTTCTTGCGAATTTCGGCAGGGATCGACATCACTCTGCGTGCGCGTGGTCATCCTGCGCCGTCGTCGGAGCGCTTCGCACTGCGATTGGACGCAGGAGCTCTGCCAGCACCTCGCGCTCGTTCAGAAGCCCATAGGCACCAACGTACGCCAACCGCAACGCATCGCGCATGGACCCCGCGTCCGACCACCGGTCACGCTTCTGAAAGGCAAGCCCTCGGTCCACCACCTGCGCAATCGCAGGCGGCAGCTCGGGCACGACGGTCAAGATCGGTCGCGGCGCAGTCGTCGCTGCGAGCACAAGAATCTGCTGCGAATTCTCCCCTACGTGCACCGACGATGCCGACAGCAT
>Ga0316217_10005759_pt1 | contig 12654 bp, 10 predicted proteins | sample 1anoAmetaG_FD_203633 | JGI IMG/M metagenome (GOLD analysis project Ga0316217, IMG submission 203633) | Freshwater microbial communities from Trout Bog Lake, Wisconsin, USA - 1anoA | ecosystem: Environmental > Aquatic > Freshwater > Lake > Hypolimnion/Profundal zone | place: USA: Wisconsin...
TGTAAAATATCGCGGCTGGGCGTTCTCACCTTTCATCTGCTCTTCCTCTCTGGCACAGCGTCCCACGCCACTTGTGCCAAGCGCTGATACCGCTGCTAATCCGCCGGTAAACCAGGGCGTGCCCAAGCTTCCGGGCAGCACGTAATGCCAGCGGCTACCGCCCCTTATCCCCTCCTCCGGAGTACCAGAGGGTGAAAAGTCACTGCCCGGATGTTTTGCCACGCTCGGCAGTGACGGACTCACCGCCAGGGTTGAAAAATCCGGGGTGATGGTGTACGTTGGACGTAATTAGCTCTCGGCATCAAACAAAAAACGTGTTGCTATGATTAAAACGATCACTACCCGGCCCAAAGAATATCTGAAAGTCAGGCAGCGTGCCGTCCGCGATGCCATGAAAACCCTGAAGCTCGACGGCATTCTGCTGCATCTGCCCGCCGACCTGATGTATCTGACCAACTTCACCGGCGATGATTCGATCGGTTTGATCACCGAGAAGGATTTCATCCTGGTCACCGACTTCCGCTACAAAGAGCAGGCCAGTTTTGAAGCCGGCTGGCTTAAGCTGGTGATGCGCGACGGCAAAATGGCCGAGGCTCTGGCCACGGCGGTGGCCGATTCCCAGGCCCGCCGGATTGGTTTTGAGGCGAATGTCACCACCTTTGGCCAGGCGCATTCGCTGGACAAAGCGGTCAAGGAGAAGCTCAAGGGGCAATATGATGTGGAGTTTGTGCCGCTGGAAGATGTGATGTTGAACGTCCGCAAGGTCAAGGACGATCACGAAGTGGACCTGATCCGCAGAGCGGTAGCTATTGCCGAGGAAGCTTTCACCGCCTTGCGTGGTGAAATGAAGGCGCGGCAAACGGAAAATTACCTGGCGGGCATGATGGTGCTGGAAATGAAAAGCCGCGGCGCCAGTGACGCGGCTTTCCCGGTGATCGTCGCCAGCGGGCCGGCGACCAGCTTGCCGCACTATCGGCCCGGTGAAGAGGAGATCAAGCGCGATCAACCGCTGCTGATTGACTGGGGCGCGGTGTACAAAGGTTATCACAGCGATCTAACCCGCACGCTGCTGCTGGGTAAAGTCAGTACGCGCATCAAGCAGGCTTACAAAGTGGTTTTGGAAGCCCAGCTTACCGCGATTGATTTCCTGCGCCCCGGCGTGACCACCTTGCAGGCGGATGCCGTCGGCCGCGATATTATCGACAAGGCCGGGTTTGGCGAGCAGTTTGGCCATGGCCTGGGCCATGGTTTGGGCCTGCAAATTCATGAACTGCCCACGATGCGCAAGACCGGCGGCGAAGAAGAGCTGCGGCCGGGTATGATCGTCACCGTGGAACCTGGCATTTATCTCCCTGGAGAAGGCGGAGTGCGCATCGAAGACGACGTGCTGATCACCCACAGTGGGTGCGAAGTGCTGTCGTCGGCATTGGATAAAACTTTCGAGGGTTGCCACATTGAGTGAGAAAAAACCAAGCAAGAAAACCGGCAAGCCGGTGGTGAACGGTAAATCGATTCCCGTGACAGGTAAAGCCGGCCTCTCCGGGCCGATGGATGTCCGCCTGCTGGAACAGATTTGCAAGCTGATGCAGGCGAACGATCTGAACACGGTGGATGTGCGCGATGGTGAACGGCGGATTATTCTCAAGCGCGGCGCGCCGGAATACGTCGCCGTAGCTCCCGCGCCGGTGCCCAATCCCGCGCCCGCCGCCACACCGGCTGCCCCCGCCGCGCCGGTGGACGAAAACGCCGGTTTGGTGCCGATCAAAAGCCCGATGGTAGGCACGTTCTATGCCGCCCCGGCCCCTGATGCCAAGCCGTTTGTCGGCGTCGGCACGCATGTGGACGAGGACACGGATGTTTGTGTCATCGAGGCGATGAAGGTTTTCAACAATATCAAGGCGGAAACCCAAGGCACCATCGCCAAGATTCTGGTGGAAAATGGCCAGCCGGTGGAATTTGGCCAAACGCTGTTTCTGGTCAAGCCGTAATTCCGCCGTGACGGCGGCAGGTAGGGCGGGCTTCAGCCCGCCGCAACGATTCATGGAGCCACGTGTTTTCCAAGATACTCATAGCCAATCGCGGTGAGATTGCCCTGCGGATTATCCGCGCCTGCCGGGAAATGGGCGTGCAAACCGCCGTGGTCTATTCCACCGCCGACCGTGACGCCGCCTATCTCAAGCTGGCCGACCAGGCGATTTGCATTGGCGATGCCCCGCCTGCCGATAGCTATTTGAATATCCCGCGGATCATTTCCGCCGCCGAAGTCGCCGACGTGCAGGCGATCCATCCCGGGTACGGATTTCTGGCCGAAAACAGCCATTTCGCCGAAGTGTGCCGAAGCTGCAAAATCGAATTTATCGGCCCCTCGGTGGCGGCGATGGCGGCGGTGGGCGACAAGGTGGCCTGTAAAAAGCTGGCGAAAAAATCCCGCGTGCCCACCGTGCCGGGCAGCGATGGCGCGGTGGATGATGAGCGCGTGGCCCTGCGCATTGCCGAGGAAATCGGCTATCCGGTAATCATCAAGGCCGCCGCCGGCGGGGGTGGGCGCGGCATGCGCGTGGCCCACAACGACGTTTCCCTGCGCGCCGGCCTCAAACAAGCCCAGGCCGAGGCCGAAAACGCTTTCAAAGATTCCACCGTCTACATCGAAAAATACCTCGAATTTGGCCGGCACGTGGAAGTGCAAGTTTTGGCCGACAACCATGGCAACGCTGTCCACCTTTGGGAGCGGGATTGCTCGATGCAGCGGCGGCATCAAAAGCTGGTGGAAGAATCCCCCAGCCCGGCTCTCAAACAGGAAACCCGCGAGAAGCTGTGCGAATCCGCCGTCCGGCTCATCAAAGCCGCCGGTTATACCAACGCCGGCACGGTGGAATTTCTGGTCGATCAATCACAGAACTATTATCTGTTGGAAGTGAACGCTCGCATTCAGGTCGAGCATCCGGTCACCGAATCGGTCACCGGCATCGACTTAATCAAAGAACAAATTCGTATCGCCGCCGGCCTGCCGCTCAGCGAGAAGCAGAAAGACATCACGCAATACGGCCACGCGATTGAATGCCGCATCAACGCCGAAGATCCGGCGCGTAATTTCGCCCCTTCGCCCGGCCTGATCGCCGAACTGCGCGTCCCCGGCGGCCCTGGTGTCCGGCTGGACAGCCACGTTTATGCCGGCTATCGCATCCCGCCCAACTACGACAGCATGATCGGCAAACTGGTGGTCTATCGCCCCACGCGTGCCGAGGCCATCGCCACCATGAAGCGGGCCTTGAGCGAATTTCACATCAGCCCCACGCACACGACGATTCCGCTGCATTTGCAGATCATGGACAACCCGCACTTTATCGCCGGCCAGGTGGATACGGGGTTTGTCGAGCGCGTGCTGCTGGCAAGGTGACGGGTAATAATCGTCAACCGATGGCATCGCGTCCGCATCCAGCTTTCAGCAACCGATCATCAACTCACCCGATGCCTATCTGTTTGGGCATTGGGAACTCGACAGCACCGGCCAGCCCAACGATCCCGACAGTTACTACCAAAGCCGCGAACTGGTTCCCGGTGAAAGTGATTAACCATTTGGGCGATGAGGTGATGAAGATATTCCGGGTGCAATGAGGGGCGAGGGGGGATGGCTTTCTTCGTTTAGCCGGCCCGTATACGGGCCGTGGGGCCGGGCAGGCACAGCCACGGCCCATATATGGGCCGGCTAAACGAAGAAGGGCGCTCGGCGTGTGGGGGCTTTGGGGCGGATTGGCGGGGTGGGCATTTTTTGCCGGCGCCGCTCCATTGCATTCCAGACCGTTTCCTTGCACAATACCGGACCCGATTATCCTCTTGGCAGGACGGGATAACTTACATAAAGGACTTGTTTCATGGCTGAGAAAACCGTTTCTAATGAATCTTTTGCAGGCGAGCAAAAACAGGAGTTTCATGGGAAAAAGCTCCGCATGGCCGTCATCGGCTGCGGCGGCATCAGTGAAGTTCACTTGCGATCCCTGGCCACCTTCCCCGATGTGGAAGTGGTCGCCGGGGTGGATATTAAGCCCGAACGCCTCAAACTGATGGAAGAAAAGTACAAGATTCCCGCCTTGTACGAAAAATGGGACAAGATGCTCAAGGAGATCAAGCCTGATGCCGTGACCATCTGCACGCCCAATGGCGTCCACGCGGCACCGGCGATTGATGCCCTGAACGCCGGGGCGCATGTCATCACCGAAAAACCGATGGCCATGAACCCCAAGCAGTGCGAGCAGATGATCGCCGCGGCCAAAAAGAACAAGAAAAAGCTGGCGGTGGGTTTCCAATATCGCTACCACCCCACGACCAATTTCCTGACCCGCGCCCGCGATGATGGCCGGTTCGGAAATATCATGTTCGTCAAGTGCCTGGCGCTGCGCCGCCGGGGCATTCCCAACTGGGGCGTGTTTGGCCAGAAGGATTTGCAAGGCGGTGGGCCGATGATTGACATCGGCGTGCATGTGATCGAAATGGCGCACTACGTGATGGGCAGCCCCAAGCCCGTGGCCGCCGCCGGGAATACCTGGACTTATATGGGCAACAAGCCGAGCCAGGTGGTATCCGCCTGGGCCGGTTGGGATTACAAGACTTATACCGTGGAAGACCTGGCGATTGGGCAGATTCGCTTTGACAACGGGGCGATCTTGCAAATCGAGGCGTCTTTTGCCGCCCATATCGAAAAGGATTGTTGGAACTTCACGATGGTGGGCGACAAGGGCGGCTGCCAATGGGATCCGGCCATGATCTTCACCGACCGCGCCGGCACCATGACCAACGAAACGCCAGCCTGGACCGGTAACGCCGATTTCAACACGCTGTTCATCGCCAAGTTGCGCAACTTTGTGGATGGCTGCACCAAGCAGACGGAGTTGCGTGCCCCCGGTGAAGCCGGCCTGGCTGTGCAGAAAATCCTCGACGGCGTCTACCGCGCCGCCGCCGCCGGCAAGGAAGTGGCGATCAAGTAAGTCGGCCTATAATGGATCGGCGGCAGCAAGCCGCGGCATGATCGAAACGACGGCCCGCCGGAGCGCCACGGATGTCTCCGGCCGGCCGTTTTCTTTTGGCAAACGGAAAAACCACTGGAAGATTTCCCGCCGCTACGGTAAATTCAGCGGCGGCAAATGAATCGGCGGCCTCTTGGCGGAATTGGCAGACGCGATGGACTCAAAATCCATTGTCCAAAAGACGTATCGGTTCGACTCCGATAGAGGCCAATGATAAACGTCCGGCGTGCCCCAACGGCACGCCGGCAAATCGGCTAACCACCGGCCAAACCATGGGTGAGTTTGATCCCCAGCCTGCGCCTGGCGTTATTCTTCCGCCGCCGGAGATTATCGCTTATGAATCCGCGGACCCGGCCGAGACGCGGGGGCGGCGGCCATGGTGGGTCTTGGCGGTGGTGGGGGTTTATCTGCTGTTGGTGGCTGGTCTGCTGCTCGTACCCTGTTGGCTTGCCGCCATTGACACCAACAGCGGTGACCGGCCACTGGTGATTGCCGTCGCGGTCGTGGTGTGTTTACTGACCATCTGCGGTTTGGCATTGCTGATTACGCCGGTGCGCGTTGCCCGCCGCCGGCTGATGACGCGGCGCTCGATTCTGATTCCCATTATTGCCTCGGGATTGCTGTTCAGCGGCTTGGTGCTAGGCGCGGGTCTTGCCTTGTGGGCACTTTTTTGGGACGACGATGATGCCGGCCTCTGGACGATTATCGCCGCCGCCAGTGCGGTTTGGATCGGCTGGTCGGTGGTTTTTTGTCTGCTGGCACGCCGGGACGATCCGGCCAGTTTGGGAATGAAACTGCATCGTTGGCTTATCGCCGGTAGCGTTTTGGAATTGCTGGTGGCCGTCCCGTCTCACATCATCGTGCGCCGCCGTAACGACTGTTGCGCCGGGTTCTACACCGGCACCGGCATCTGCCTGGGCGCGGCTATCGCCTTGGTTTCCTTCGGCCCCAGCGTGCTGCTGCTCTATTACCAACGCTGCAAGAAGATCCGCATCGCCGCCCCGCTGATCGCCAAGCCCATGGCAGGGGAAAGATCGCACCGGGAAAATGATTTCCGCTTGTGAAAACGCCAACGTTCGTTATCCTAATCAGCCATCGCTGACGGCATTGGTTGGCGACATTTTCTTTGGAGCGTCCTATGGAAAATTCTGGTCGCGAGCTGGCACAAAACGCTGACGCGCTTCGGTTGGGCAGGAACGCACACAAAACGTTCGCACGCGGCAGAGGTTCCCTCAGTCGTTCGTGCTGTTGGCCGGCGGTCTTCGTGTTGGGGGCGGTGCCGGCGGCTTGGGCGCAGACACCGCCATCGTCTTATATGATCAGCAAAGAACCGCCTTTCCGCAACCAAGGCGGCTATGGAACCTGCTGGACTTTCGCCACCATGGGCTCCATCGAAACCAACATCATCCAGGAAGGCTTGCCCGGCTACGACGCCACCGATGGACTTTCTGAAGCCGATCTGGCTTGGAATTCCGGGTTTCTTTCCCAGCTTGGCGGCGGTATGACCGGCATCAATAACGGCGGCAACTACCTGATGTCCGCGGCCTATCTCGCCCGCGGCGGCGGGCCGCTGACTGCGGCACAGGCGCCTTATTCTGACATGGCCACCGCGCTGCCCACGGGGCAGATGGCGCCGTATTATGTCCGCGATATCGAGTGGTATCACACTGCCGCTGACATCAAAACGGCCGTCATCGATTATGGCGCGGTCGCCACCTGCTGGGGGGTTGGTTCCCCCACCGAAGAGAGCGCATGGAACTCCACGCTGAATAACTATGTCTTCTATGACCCCGGTCCCACCGTTGCGAATCCCGTGCCCGGTTATTCGAACATGCCGAGCCACGCCGTGGACATTGTCGGCTGGAACGACAGCATCCAAACCCCCGGCGGCACCGGGGCATGGATCATCCGCAATAGCTGGGGAGCCACTGACGATCAGCACATTGGCATCTCTTACAACGACTTCTACACCGGCAACGACACGCCGGATACTGGCGCCTGCAATTTGGGCGCGGTTTCCTTCCACAACGTCGTACCCAACACCTATCAGCAGATTTACTATCACAACGAGTTTGGCTGGACGGCACAGCAGCCTTACGCCTATGCCTTCAACCATTTCACCGCCGACCAGACCGGTGACCTCAAATCGGTCAGTTTCTACACCACCGATGACAGCGTCAGTTATACCGTGAAAATCTACGAGCAATTCCAAAATGGCACGCTGAGCGATTTGGCCGCCACCGCCTGCGGCACCGAGGCTTTCGAGGGCTTCCACACCATCGACCTGCCCAGCCTGGTGACTCTGACCTCCGGCCAGGACTTCTACGTCGAATTGCAGACCAGCAATGGCGAGCAGGCCAACGACGGTGACATCTCCCTGCAACAACTGCTGGATTTCCAAGACGCCACCGGCGACGCCGACACAACCTCATTGGCCAGCCAAAGCTATTTCAGCAGCGACGGCACCGACTGGACCGACCTTTACAGTGTGGACAGCAGCCACAGCGAAAGCTTCGCCATCGACGCCTTGACGATTGCGGTTCCGGAACCGTCGTCGCTCATGTTAATCACCGCCTTAGCCGCCGGTGGCCTGGCTCGCCGCGCCGTCCGTCGTCCCCGAACCGCTTTTTAATTGGCCCCGGGGTTGTTGCTCAGGAAAATTTGGAGCGCCGTGCCGGGATCGGCATACACCGTCGGCCCGGAACCATTGCCCGCTTCCTGTTGTGCCAACGTCAACGAAGTTGGCCCCAGATTGCCGCTGTAGCTGGAAGTCTTGGCATACGAACAGGGGAATTGATTGCCCGCCAGCGCTTCCACATGCCCGTCGGCAAAGCCGACGTTGGCCACCGTGTTGGCCCCGCTCAAGCCGGCGTGGCGATAGCCGATCCGGCCATTTTTCATGCTGATCTGGTCCACCGATTGTCTGCCCATGTACACCCCGTCGGCCACCACCACCAGCAACGATGAATGCTTGATCCCCGTCGTTTTGTGCAGGCCGATATAAGCGCCACCGGCATCCGGGCCGTAGCCGTAGGACGCGGTGTAATACAAATCGTTCTGCGCGATGCTGGCCGCCGCCCCGCCGATGGGATTGTAAGCGTTGAGCCAATAGCTGCATTGGATGATTTTGTTAAAACCCTGGGCCGGCCAGGTCACGGCGATTTGCGCGTCGCTGTCGCCATAGGTTGGCCCGGCAAACTCCATCGGCCACTCGATCCATCCCCGCGCGTTGGCCCCATACGTGCCGGTCTGGCCGTTGGCCATGCCGTTGTTGTCCACCGTGTCCGGACAATAGAACGCCGTATTGATATCCTGGGCGGCACTGGGCACAAACCCATCCCGGTCCAAAATGCACGGCCAGCCGTCCATAATCACATTCGGCCCGGCCGTCACATTGGTCGGCACGCCCACCTGTTGCGGCAAATTAAATGCCGGCACCACCCAACCATTATTCTGCGCACAATAAGCCACCAGCCCCATGGCAATCTGCCGCAGATTGGACATGCACTTGATGGCGTTGGCCTGCTCGCGCGCCTTGGCCAGCGCCGGCAACAAAATCGCCACCAGCACCGCGATGATGCCGATCACGACCAACAACTCGACCAGCGTGAAACCACGACGCTTTACCGTATTGTGTTTATGCAGCCACACACCAGTTTTATAAGGCTCGGTGTCAACCCCGCCAAAGCTGAGCAATATTTGCCCCGTGGGATTTCGAGGGCGTGGCAAAACCTCCGGGGCGTGGCTTAGTTGGCGACGGCACGCCCGCCAGTGCGCAAGATGCGCACGTTGTTTTTTGCCGTAAATGCTTATTCTCAAAGGACTTAGCCAGCCATCGGGCATTTTCGGGGATGTTTTTTGATTTCCGATGGGGTCGAAAATTCCTAAAAATGGGTCTCCCATTCCGAACAAACCGCATTGGCGTCAAAATTTCGAGGGTGGCGATGTTGCCTATTTCGGCTTAATTAGGGTCTATCAGGTGCCTAGCAACCCCTTAACACGTGTCTATTTATCGTTAACATGCCTTTATATCGGGCTAATTCCAGGCTTCAAGTGGATTTTGACGCTGATTTTGGCCCTTCCCGGACCAAAATCCCAGTCCAACGGCCGAGGTTTCCATGCCAACGGAGTTTGCGGCGCGGAAAAGTGCGGCATTCGACCATGGAGCATGAGATTGCAAAATGCCGAGACGGGGCTTTCTCGCCTTTCACGTGCCCGACAATAACGGTTAAACTTTACCATCGCCTATGAATTCAATGGAACTGCCCAAACGTGTCGAACGAGCCAAATGCCGCGTGTTCGGCTGGCAGGATGCTTCCAACGATGGCCATCGTTCCGTGGTGGCTGCGGTCATTGACGCTTTTGACAATTCCGAATCGGCGATGCTGATCGAGCCGAGTTTGTCGCGCAAGACGGATCGGCCGCCGGACCTGGTATTGGTCGATCCGGAAGTCGGCGTCAATGTTTTTGAGGTCAAAGCAGTCAATCTTGATCAGATCGACACCATCGAGCCGGGCGGAATTTTGGTGATTCGTTATCAGAACCGGCCGCGCAAAAGCAATGTCGTCGCTCAAGTTCGCACCGCCATGTTCGATATCAAAGATGCCACGGCACGGGCCTTCGCGGGCGAGTTGACCATCCCGTTCAAATATTGGGTGGCGTTTCCGTCCATCCATCGGGCCGAATGGATCGCGCGGTTTGGCCGGGACGGATTTTGCCCGCCGCAGTTTCTTTTCGCCGAAGATTTGGAACGTTCGGCGCTGCTGCGATGGCTGCTGGCCACCGACCGGTCGCGGGACGCCACCAGCCCGATTCGCACCTGCCGCCTGGAAGAACTGCAATGCGTTTGGACCGCGTTTGGCGATAACTCGGTGCTGTACCTGCGCTCCGACCAACGGCCGGAACGCAAAGTGGAGGAAGGCACCATCGGCGAGTTTTTCGACCAGCAGGCGCACAAACTCAAAAAACTCAGCGACGAACAACAGCGGCTCAGCGAAATGTATTGGGACAACGGCCCGCGGCTGGTGCGCGGCGTGGCCGGCAGCGGCAAAACCATTGTCCTGGCGAATAACCTGGCCCGGCGGGCCAAGCGGATACTGCTGGAAATGTCGGCCGATCTCTTTGGGGCACGGCCGCCACGGCCGCGCATCGCCGCTATCTGCTTCAACCGCACGCTGGCGCCGTTCATCAAAGCGAAAATCGCCGTGGCCTACGAGCAACGCACCGGCCAGGCGCTGCCGGATAACATCGTGCATGTTTACTCGCTGAATATGCTGATGTACGCGTTGAGCCGCCAGGGCGCGTGGCCTTATCAGCCGCACAAAAAGAACGAAGAAACGCCGCGTGCCCTGCGCTACCGTCAACAACTGGCAACGCTGAAGGCGGACAATTCGGCACGGTTCGACAAGATCGCCTTCGATGCAATCTATGTCGATGAAGGCCAGGATTTTGTCGAAGCCTAATTTGAACTGCTGCGCGATCTGTGCCGCACGCCGCCCGGCGGCGAGCCCAATCTGTATGTCTTCTATGATGATGCGCAAAACCTCTACGGCCGCGGCCGGCCCAACTGGGCGTCGCTGGGATTGAACGTTCGCGGCGGGCGGGCGTTTGTTATGACCGAGTGTTTCCGCAATCCCCGGCCCATCGTGGAAACCAGTTTCAACGTGCTTTACGGCACCGTGCTGGAAGCCGGCCGGATCACACCGACCAAAGATTTAGGCGACATCGCCACCTTGCAGGAAAAGGGATTGATCGAATTCGACGCCGGCCGCTGGCGCGTGAAGTTCGCCAGCCGCAACGGCCATCCCCCGCTGCTGACGCTGGCTGCCGACCGTGAGAGGGAGTTGAAGTTGATTGTCGCCCGGCTAATCGTGCTGGTGCGCGACGACCGCGTGCGGCCGCAAGACATTCTCATCCTCGCGCACAGCCGCGACCGCGCCGCCGCCATCGCCGACGCGATTAAGCGTGAGAAGATCGACGGCATCAACGACGTGCAAATGGCTTTCGACGAAAAGGACACCGCGTTATGTCAGCCCGGCCGGGTCACCGTCTCCACGGTTCACTCGGCCAAAGGCTATGATGCGTTCGTGGTGTTGCTATGCAGCGCCAACGAATTCAAAACCGACGTGCGCGGCCGGGCCACATTTTATGTTGCCTGCACGCGGGCCATCGAACGGCTGGAAGTGTTCGCGTATGAACGATCCGGGTTGTGCGCGGAGTTGAGCCGGTTGCTGGAGGCAGGAGGGTAAAGCCGCCCCCGCCGGCCGGCATCCGCGGTCGGTTACCCTTTCTTGCAGCCGCGCCCGCGTTGCCATCGCCGCTGGACCGGAGTAGTCTTGGTAACGATGACCCGACGGCAGTTCTACGATTGGCAAACGGTTGGGGGCGGCGGCGACGTTGTCCGGTTGATCCAGGCCCTGGAAGAACGCGCCATACCCTGGTGCGTGATCGGTGGGCTGGCGGTCAACCATTGGGCAAAGGAGCCGATGGTTACCGCCGACGTCGATGTGGTTATCGCCGCGGAGGCCATTGAGCAGGCGGTTGCCGCGCTGGAGCAGGCGGGTTTTCGCGCCAAGCGGTTTGAATGGTCCATCAACCTCCAGGGGCAATCTGATGTCAGCGTACAAATCAGCACGGAACGGGCCTATGAGCATTTCCCCGCGCACAGCGTTCCCGCCGACGTGCATGGCATTCTGATGCGCGTCGCCAGTCTGGAAGACACGCTGCAAGGCAAAATCGCCGCTTGGCGCGATCCGCGGCGGCGTGCCAGCAAGCGGCAAAAGGATTTGCTGGATGTGATTCGCCTGGTGGAAGCCCACCCGAAGCTTACCGAGCGTCTGCCGGCGGATCTTGCGCAGCGTGTCCGGGAGGTGTAGTTAAACGTAGGGTCCGTAGGCGGGCGCGACACAGCACGGCTTGACGAACACGCGTTATCGCCTGCCTGCGAACCGCGAACGCCAGATGGTCCGCAGAGCAGCCGTCACGCTCTTGCAGCAAATCATGTTTTCTGACGGCTGCTCTACGGACCCTACTTCATCGCCACCGCTTTCGCCTGCGCCAACGCTTCCGCCAGTTTGCTCACATCTTTCCCGCTGCCCTGAGCCATTTGCGGGCGGCCGCCGCCGCCGCCGCCGGTGATCTTGGCGGTTTCCTTGATCCAGTCGCCGGCTTTCAAGCCTTTGGCAATGAGGCCGTCGCTGACCGCGGCTACGAAAGTGATCTTGGCGTCGGCGGCGGAGGCCAGCATGATGGCGTAGCTGCCGCACTTTTTCTTCAGCGAATCCATGGCCGAACGAAGCTGGTCATCCGAGGCCCCGGCGATTTCGCCGACGACCAATTTGCCGCCGGACAGATCGGTGGCCGCGGCTAATAATATCGCGGCGGCGGCAACAGCGTCCACGCCGCTGCCGGGTTGCGATTTGGCGGATTTTTCGTAGGCCTTGGCACGCGCTTGCAAATCGGCCACGGCTGCTTGGGCACGACGCTTGGCACGCAGGGGAATCACGGCGTTGGTTAGCTGGGCGTTGATCTCGGCGATGGCGCTGGGCAAATCGGCGTCGTCGGCTGCCTTGGATTTAGCGATGGCGTCGTCCAGCTTTTGCGCGTTGGCCAAGGCTTGCCGGGCGGCATCGCC
>Ga0316217_10005761_pt1 | contig 12648 bp, 9 predicted proteins | sample 1anoAmetaG_FD_203633 | JGI IMG/M metagenome (GOLD analysis project Ga0316217, IMG submission 203633) | Freshwater microbial communities from Trout Bog Lake, Wisconsin, USA - 1anoA | ecosystem: Environmental > Aquatic > Freshwater > Lake > Hypolimnion/Profundal zone | place: USA: Wisconsin...
TGTTCTGCCCATACTCCTCCTGGACCGTTTTAAACTCGCGTTCCAGGCCGGTCATTTCGCTCTGGATGCGCGCCACATCCTGCGGCTCCAGCCCGTGGGCCTTGGCATCCTTGTCATCCTCTTCCGCCTCGATGATCTGGTCTTGCGGGCTGGCGATGACCAGGCAGCGCGCATAGGCGGAGGTGTAGTTATTGGAAGCGATCATCAACTCGGCCATTTCGATCTGGCGCATAGGCTTGACCTGCTTCATCTCCCGGATGGCGCCAGCGGAGGCCCGACGGTCTTTGAGCAGTTCCACCGCCTCCCTGCAAATGCCCGACAACAGATCGCGTTTGAGGCGGATTGTGTTGGCGTCGATGTTCAGCGCCCGAGCGATCCGATCTTCGGCGACGCCGTTTTTGATGGCTTTGAGCACCATGAAGTGCTCTTGAATGGGCGTAAGTTGGCTGACCTTATGGTTGTACGTGAACGCCTCATCATCGATGGCGACCAGACAGAAGAGGGTCGCGTAACCCAGCGCCTTGGCAATATCCAGACGGACGTGCCCATCGAGCATCATGTAGGTGCCGGGCTTGCCTTTGTGCGGAAAGACGATGGGCGGCTCGACGATTCCGACCTCCTGCATGGACGCCTTGATCCGCAGATAGCGCTGGTTGGTCTGGATGCCCACGGGCAGCGACTTAAGTGGCAGAATGTTCTCCAGCGGGATGGTGACGCCGTCGGGCAGAAACGCCATTGGGGCGTGGTCGCTCATAAGGTCTCCTTCGTTAGAGCACGCGCTCGGCCAGGTAATGGGGCATCGAGTCGAGCGACTCGGCCCGCAGAAGGTTGATGAAGTTGTCGTCAGCCACCAGGCGTTTCAACGCCGAGGCCACATACAGAAGATGCCGCTGGCACAGTTGGGCCTGCTTGACGACGGCCTGTTGCTTGGCGGTTTCATCACGGTAGGCTTGCAGCATCTTCCGCGCCGACCCCGCGCTTGGGTCTTCCCCTTTGACCTTGCGGCCCTGGAGCCGTGCCCGACGTTTGTCGATGAACTCGCGGACCTTGATCAGCTTCTTTCCCCGGAGCAGGTTCTGCTCGTAGGCATCATGCAGCGCCTTTTGGACGCCCTTGTCGTCGGACGTCGCAATCTCGATGGCCACGCACAGGGGCACGCGGCGTTTCTCCACGGCGGAAATCAAGGCATGCTCGCCGTGGCTGATCAGGCGCAGGACGCCCGTCACGTATTTGTTTGTCAGGTCCGTCTTCGCCGCAATCTGGCCGACGGTGTACCCACGCTCCTTCATGGCCGCGATTTCGCCGAGCAACTCGGGGGCGCGCGCCTGGCGCCGCGCCATGTTCTCGACCAGGCTCATAAGGAACAGTTCTTCGGTCGTGTAGTTTCGGATGAAGGCCGGAATCATCGTCTCGCCCAAGGCGATGAACGCCAATATTCGGCCCTCGCCGCATACCAAGTCATATTTGCGGGGACCGTGCTTACCGCTGGCGGGCGTGATGGTGATCGGCTTCTTGAGGCCCAGCCTGGAGATGCTGGCGACGATCTCCTTGAACTTCTCCTTTCCGCGCAAGCGGGTGTTCACGATGTTGATCTCGTCTATCCGCACCAGCGTGACCGGGCCTTCTTGTGCTTCTGTCATGATCGCTTCTCAATTCTGGCCCGCAGGGCCAATTGGGCAAAACCTTCGAGTGACTCGAAACGGTAAGCGTCCACATACGCGGCGTTGTGCTCGGCCAGTCGCAAGGACGGCATCCGGATGTCGTGCAGCGGCAGGAGGTAGAAATCGCACGGTTGCTCGTTCACCGGGTCCATCCGCACCAGAATGGTGATGTCGGGCAGTTGGCGCTGGGAAAACTGGATGGCCCAGCGCGCCCCGCCGGCGAGGGTTTGGCGGCACCGCGAGATCACGATGGCGGCGGTGTATTCGCCGTTGACGACCAGGTGGTCGACGGCGCCCCGCTCCGCCACGGAGGCGCCGATGGCCTTGAGTCGGCCCACCGCGTCGTCCATCACGTTCGGATAGAGCTCCCGGATACGCCGGTTGATCTGGATGTAGCTGAAGTCCCGATCAGGTTCGTACCCCGCCAGCAGGTAAGCCTGGAACAAACTCCCGAACCGCGACCGGTAGCTGGCGCTGGACGGAATTCCGTGTGTGTTATTGATCAAGTGGGCGGAGACATCCGTGTGCTTGGCGACCAACTGTTTGAGCAGCTCGATCATTTCCTCATTGCTGAAGCGACGATTGCGCTCCTGGATGATTCCCTGCGCCGTGAAGAACGACGGCGGGTCCACGATAGCCTTGAAGGCGCCGTCGGATCTGATCCACATCTCTGGCGGGTTGACGACGCGCTTCTTCTTGAGCTTGAAGGAGATGTGGTTGTAGACGTTGTTGCCGATGTACTTTTCATTCGTCAGCACCTCATTCACCGTGGCCCGCGTCCAGTCCCGGCCCGCCTCGGTTTTGATGCCCCGGCCGTTGAGGTAGGCGGCGATCTCCGACTCGACCTTTCCTTCCCGGATGAACATCTGGTACATGTGCCGGACGATGGCGATCTCGTCGTCGGGGCCGGGCACGAGAATGACGCGGTCGGTCTGCAGGCTCTTGTGCTCGCCGCGTTTGAGCATCCCCTTCGGTTGACCGGTTTGGTCGATCAGCATGCGGCGCAATCCGAACCCCGCCGTGCCGCCTTGACGGTATCCCCGCTCGATCAGGTTGCACTGGCCGAGGAACACATCGCCGGACAGCTTGCGGCTGTACTCGCCGGCCATGGCGCGCTTGACGCTTTTGAAGATCGTCGCTTGCGTGCTGCCGTCGTTCTCGAACTGTTCGGCGCAGTAATGCACGTCGATGCCGGCGCGTTTGCAGATGAACTCGTAATACGCGCTTTCGTCGGCGTCCTGGAAACGGCCCCAACGGCTGATGTCGTAAACGAGGATGTTCTTGAAGGGCGTCTGGCCGTCCTGTACGTCCTGAATGAGCTGGCGAATCGATTGGCGGCCCTCGAAAGTCAGGCCGCTCTTGCCGCCGTCGGCGTAGGTCTTGATGATTTCGTAGCCGCGCTGCTGGGCATACTGGGTGATGGCCTTGGCCTGGTTCTCCGTCGAGTACTGCTGGTGCTCGGTCGACATGCGGATGTACTGCGCGGCGGGCAGGACCGTCCGCGTCGTCGGGGGGCTGGTTTCTGAAGGCATATCACTCATGCTCAGCCTCTGGCGTCATGCCTAACGCGGCCTCCCACACCAGCCGCGGAGATGGCGCAACAAACGCCATCACCCATCACACCTGAGTGAGTATCGCCAATGCCTGTGACAGCCGAGGGGACACGGCTGTGATTTCCCTGTGGCATTTCAGGGGGCCAGATCGGTGAGGAAGAGGCCATAGCATCGCTCACGGCCCCGGATCGCGTCGGCCAAATCCGCCATACCCGCCTCGGCGAGGATGCGCCGCAGGCGTTTTGCCAGCGTCCGCACCGCGTCGTCCGACACTTGGCACCGCCACACTCGCTCCATCAGAGTGTCGTAGGTGTAGAACCTCCCCGGATGGCGCGACAGGCAGTGAATCAGGTTGAGGGCCAACGACGGCCCCAGCACACAGCGGCGTCCATGCCACTCCACGGCGCAAGTTGCAGTGCTGACGAAGATCTGGCCATTGCCCGAGGCGCCATTGGTCGGCAACTCGCGATCACCCCCGTCGCAACCGTTCGCCAGGGCAGCCAGGTCGTAGGCCCGCCGGCTCAAGGCCGCCGCTGCGGTATGGATCGCCGCCAGTTCGTCCAGAACGGTGAGAAGATCATTGGGGACTTGCATGGGGTCCGCCTTTCGTAATGTGCCGCGAGCGGCACGACTGACGAAGGGCGGTGCGAAACGATGGCCGTGTGAGTTCAGCCGGCCGTAGCGGCGGTTCCGTGATAAATCCGCCGCACACGCGGCCATGACGAATACTGGTATAGTAAATCGGCACCCCCACAACGACCGAAGACTGAGGCCGGGCTCGAAGAATCCGCATGCCCCGATGCAGCCAAATCACGTCCGCTCCTGGCATGCCTCATGGCCACGGCAATGTTCTTGTGAGATAATCCACCTCATGCCGTTGGATTCGTCGAACGGCGGCATGAGGTAATCGGAAGCAACGGAGGCCGTGCGTCGTGAAACAGGGCGTGTTTGTCAGTTCGGTGCAGAAGGAGCTCGAGGACGAGCGTCTGATCGTCCAGAATCTGATCAACACCGATCCATTTCTTTTTGCCCATTGCACTTCCGTGCTCTATGAATATGAGCCCGCATCGCCGGACAAGGCGCTTGAGGGATGCATCAAGGCGCTGGACGCCTGCCAAGTCTACGTCCTGATCGTCGCCCAACAGTACGGGAGCCTGGTGGGCGAACTCTCGATCACCCACGCCGAGTACCGGCGCGCCAAGGAACGCGGCATGCCGGTTCTGGCGTTCATCAAAGGCGACCGCAACGCCAAACGCGAGCCTGGCACAGACACGCTGCTCAAGGAATTGGATGGGGACGGGTACAAGTACAAGCGGTTCGGCAATGTCATCGAGTTGCAGAAGGAAGTTCGAGCCGCCCTGGTGAAACTACTGGCCGAACGCTTCGGCTTGGTGCCCTCGTCGGACGAGAACGAGATCGCTGCCCAGACCATTGAGGCGACCTCAGCGTTTGAGTCCCAGCCCCTCACGCGCGTGGCCTGGAAAGACCTGGACCATACGGTTGTGGCGCAACTCATCTCGGTCGCAGAGGGCAAAGCCGTGGCCCAGTTGACCGAGGGCGACTTACTCGGCGGCGCTTCGATGCGCGGGCTGGTGTGGCGCGACCCTCAGACTGGGGAGCATTTCGCTACTGGGGCGGGAGTGGTGTTGCTGGCGAAGGACCCGTCGGCGGTCTTCCCGCAATGCCGCATCCTCGCGGATGCCTACCGGGGCGCCGAAGCTGATGGAAACCCCGGCGACCATGAAGACATCCGCGGGCCGATGCCGTTGGCGATTGATCGTGCCATCGCCTTCATCGACCGCAACACGCGGCACCCGATGAAGGTGGTCGGGCTCAATCGCATCCGACTGGACGAGTATCCCACCGAGGCGCTACGCGAAGCATTGGTGAACGCCGTGGCACACCGGCAGTACGCCGGCGGAGGCCACGAGGGGCGGAAGATCATGCTGGAGGTGTTTGCGGATCGGGTCATCATATCGAGCCCCGGCCTTCCGCCGACGCCCATCACCATCGAGAAGCTACGTAAGGGCAAGTACAAGCCGTGTTCCCGCAACCCTGTCTTGGCCCAATGCCTGTCCTACTTCCACCGCATCGAAGAGCGCGGCAGCGGCTTCCGCCGGATGCGCGATCACATGCTCAACCACGGCTTGGACCAGCCCGTTCTGGGCAGTGATACGGGATATTTCCAGGTCACCTTCCCAGGCCCCGCCGACAACTTGGACCGCCTTAGAGTGCCGGCTTCGGCACCGGGAATGGTGGTAACCCCGGCCATCGAAGCGCAACTCAATGAACGCCAGAAAAAGATGGTGGCGCTGCTGGTGCAAGGCGAGAAGCTCACCAGCCGCCGGTGCGAGGACGAATTTGGCGTGACTCGCGACACGGCGACACGGGATTTCGCCCTGCTCATGGACCTCGGGCTGGCGAAGCGGCAGGGCCGAGGTCGGTCGACCAGCTACGTCTTTGCGAGCAAGGCGTAATCGTCAGATAATCGTCAGATGGATTGGCCGAATCGTCAGATTGGGTCCGACCCGTCCGCCCTGACGTAATCGTCAGAAAAGCGTCAGATCGCGGTCATGAATCGTCAGATGGCTGCCCATCTGTGGAGTTTGGTGCTTGGAAGGAATGTGATGAATGGCAAATCCCAACCCGATCTTCCCTCATCTTGGCGCGGCAGGACGTCCCAAGAAGCCAAACGCATTGGTGCTCACAGTGGGCTTGATCATCCGCATGCAACCTCTGCCGACCGAGGCCCCATTGGCATACCTAAAGCGGCTCTTCGATGCCTGCTTTACCCAAGCGGAATTGGCCAAGCAATTCCCCACGGCCGTTGCAATGGCAACCGCCGCCCAAGCTGGCCTCCCATTGCAGTTTGACCTGGCCGCGCCTAAAGATGCAGCAGACCAGCAACTGCTTGCGGCGTTGAACGCCGCCAACCCCGCTCAGCCCGAGGCCGCTGCCACAGCACTACGCGACTTGGTGCGCGGCTACACCGATGCACGGGTACCGCTGGAGGAGGCGGCGGTCAAGAAGAGCATCGCTGAACGCAGCAAGCAAGTCGCGGCGTATCGCGTCGAGAGCGAAAAACGGCGCGCGGCAGCCGACAAGAAAGCCCAGAACGCCTTGCGCGACCAGTACAGAGAGAATCGCGATGCGCTGGATCAGATTGCAGCAGACCTGGCGGGCGTCGATGCAACGGCCGTGGCCCATGAGAACCTTCGGCGGGACGCAGGCATGCGACGATACAAGCCGCTATTTGCCGCCGATCTGATCTCCGCCGATACATTCCTCGACTTGAGGATTTCCGGCCTGGACCCGGACCTGGTTGATTTCCCATTGCGCCATCTGATGTCGATCTCGTTGAAGGCCCACCACGAGTTGGTCGACCGATGGAAGCAGGATCGGGACAAGGCGAAACTCATACTGCCGCTTGAAGGCGAAATACGCCACGCTGACTTCTTCGATTCAATTGACCGCATGGCTGCCATGCAGTGCTTCGGGTTTGACCAGGCGCGGCTGGATGTGTTCAAGGAGTTACGTGAAGTCGTGATGCAGGGGCGGATGCAATCGGCGGCTTTGATTGCCGTGACGCAGACGGAAGGCCTCTTGTGGGCATACGCTCACCATCTGCAGATCACCGGGACACCCGTCTACAAGTTGTTCCCGACGGCCAAAAAGACCAAACACGCCATCTACCAGTGGAACCCGAAAACCCAGACGTATCGGACCAAGTACAAGAATGGACGACCGAAGCACAAGACCAGGACCGATGGCACGCCTATCTTTGCGACGTCCGGGCGGGACTTGGTGACGGAGTCGGTCTTACAGCAGGCGACGTCGGCGGAGATCTACACGTACCTGCTCGATCAGTTCTTCGATGAGCGCAACGACTTGGCGCATGGAAACCTGGTGGTGGACAAACTCCTGGTCCTTCAGGCGCTGCTATGCCTGCATTCCATGCTGCAGCACCTCGTCGACCACGCCAACGGGGATCTCCCCGTCCGGTTCAGATAGAAACGGCGATCGGCCAAACCCGACGAGAACCCGGCAATGCCGACACGCGAAAGAGAACACGCTGCACTAACGGGCCACAAACGGGCCCAAGGGGCCACGAAGGATGGGGGACATCGACGGCGCCAAGACGGGCGTCCCTGGGGACAAACCCCTCATGTCCCCAGGGACATTGACCGTGACCCTGGGGACATCGCGACGGAGCCATCGCAATCCATTCATGGGACAGAACGCCGTTCCGAGTGAAAAAGCCGCTCCGGACCACCCCCACGCGGCTCGTTCGGGCGCCTACTGGCGCACGAGTTCTATGCCGACAACTTGGACCCCAAGTGTCGCGGCGTATTCAACCACCACGCGTAAGTTGCGTAATTGCCTCGATATGCGGGCCGCGTGCTTCCATCAGCGCCGCCGCGCACGCCTCGATTTTCTCTGGACATGGTTCACCCGCAGGGTTGTCGCCCCGATTGGGTTAAACCGCGACCGTCTGCAAGGACGGTCGTGGTGTTTCCAGAGCGCGTGGGCGGCGGGGTTGAGCACCAGTTCTCCGCGTTTTTCCGAAGGCCAAACCTTGATGTGATCGACGTAGGCGGCGATGGCGTTCCGTGCCTCGTCGTCGCGCCGCCCCAGGATCGCCGCCTGCAAGCCCCCCAACTTCTCCCGCGCCCATTTCCGCAGGGCCTGCTCGCGGTGATCATCGGCGGGTTGACTCGCGACCTGCAACTCTCCCTCCAACCGCTCTTTCCGCAGCCGCAACTGGGTCATGCGTTCGTTGAGCAGCGATAGGTTCGCCGGGTCGATGTTCATCGTCAAGGCTGTGACCGTATCGTTGACTTGCTTGAGTTCGCGAGCCAGGCGTTGGGTGTCGGTAGTGGTGTTACAGCCCGTGGAGTTTACGAAGCGTTCAATGGCCTCATCCACCGCCTCCGTGTCCATCTCGACCATGTCCTGGAGCTTGCCCAGCGTCCACGCCTCGAGTTCCTCGGCACGGAGCGTCGCGGGGGTAGCGCAGATGGTTTCGCCATACCGCCGCCGCCCGGCGCAGGTGTAGTAGTTGGTGACTACCGGGGCGTGACCGGGTTGGCTCCCTTTGTGCTTGGGCTCGCCCCAGAACTTGTTCCCGCAATCACCACATACCAGCACCCCCGTGAGCAACCAGCACCGGTTGCGATGGCCCGCGGCGCCGATGGCCGCCCGCCGCTTCTTGACCATCAACTGCGCCTTGTCCCAATCGGCCTTGCTCACGATAGCAGGCACCGCATCGGGCACCACGATCCATTGGTCCTTGGGCGTGAGCACCACCTGCGCTTCCCCAGCCTCGCGCTGGCGCTGCTGCGCCCTGCCGTTTTGCACGCGGTAGAACTTGGCTTCCGTGCGGCGGTTCCATACCAGGTCGCCCCGATAGGTGGGATTGGCCAGGATGGACTTGATGGTCGTGAACGACCACAGGCCGCGATTGGGGCCGGGGATGCCCTTGGCGTTGAGGTCGGCGGCGATGGAGCCAAAGCCTGTGCCACCCAGGCACATGCGGAAGATGTCTTTGACCACCGCAACGCGATCCGGCGTGGAGAGGACGAGCCGGGCCTTGCATTCCTTGCCGGGCTTGGAGAGCGCCTGGCCCCGGGCGTACTTGGCCTGCAACTTGCCATCCTTGTCATAGACCTCGCGGACGCCGCCGGTGCAGAAGCGGATGCGGAACAGCAGCGCACCATCGGGAGCGACCATCTCGCGGTCGTAACCATAGGGAGCGGCCCGGCCCGGATCGGACTGGGCCAGCACGGAACTGATCTGCCCACGCAAGGTGTTTTGCGAGAGGCTGATGGAAAACTGGCGGTTCTGGAACTGCTTGACCGTCCGCAGCACATCGGACTCGATGCCTTCGCGGTTCAAGTAGCCTTCCGTGACCGACACCAGGCCCACGCCCGCGCGCCGCAGCAGGTAGCGATAGTGCTCGGTCTCGGTGACGTCGCCGCGCGAGAAGCGGTCGGAGTTCCAGACGATCACGGCCTTGAACTTGCCGGTCTTGGCGTCGCCGATCATGCGCTGGAAGCCGGGGCGCTCGTCGGCGCTGGTGCCACTGATGGCATCGTCCATGTACTCGCTGACGATGTGGTAGCCATTCTCGCTGGCGTACCGGGTGATCTCGGAACGCTGATCTCCGAGGCTTTGTTCCTGGCGATCGGTGGAGCGCCGCAGGTAGGCGACGGCCGCCGTACGTTGTGCCGTGGGCGGGGCAAGGGTAAGCTGACCCATGTCAATCCTCCTTGTTAGGGTTGGCCGCGCCCCGGGTGCTCGTAACACGCCGGGGCACTTTTGTTTTGCAGGCGGCACGCGCCGTCCGCGTCCCAACCTTGGCTCGTTTTCGCCAGAACATCAAGGCAATTCCCACCAGAAAACCCCTGTAAAATAAGGCCACAATAAGCATGGATTGTGCTTGATGCGATGGCGGAACTTGAGGTAAGTCATGGTCGTCCGTTGGGGCGTGGGTGCCCACGCCACGGACGAGGCCCCGAATACGGGAGTACGTACCATGACCACGAAGAAGACCACCAAGACCGCGAAGACGACGAAGGCAAGCAAGGCCGCCCCGGCCCCGAAAGCCGACAAACCCATGTCTGGCCTGGATGCCGCCGCCAAGGTCCTGTCCGAGGCTGAGATGCCCCTGAATGCCAAGATGATCGTCGAACGCATACTGGCCAAGGGACTCTGGAAGACCGGGGGCAAGACGCCCTCCGCGACCATCTACGCCGCGATGATCCGCGAGATCGCCGCCAAAGGGGACAAGGCCCGGTTCAAGAAGACCGACCGGGGATTGTTCATCGCCCGCACCTGATATCCCGCCACCCTCCCGCTCATCCCGCCCCGGCCCGCGTGTCGGGGCTTTTTTGTTTCGACAGTTTGCCCAGCCAGTATTCCTCCCACTCCACCTCTGGTAGAATCGGCAGCGACACACACCAGAACGGACTTTGATGAGGGCTACATCATGCTCGAGATTGCAGACAAGGTCATAGAAGGCATCAAACTGCTGCGTGAGACTGCGAAGAAGATGCAGAACGCAGAATTGCAGGGGCAAATCGCTGATCTGCTCCTGTCGTCCGCGGACATGAAGCTGGAAATGGCTGAGCTGAAAGCCGATGTTCTGAAGGTGCGCGAAGAGAACGCTGAATTGAAACGGAAGAACGACTTGCGGGCAAATGTGGAAATGCGAGGTAATCTCGTCCACCTGAAGACACCCATTCCGGGCTACAACCAGGGACCATTTTGCCCCATCTGTCTTGAAACGGACGGCAAATTGATCAACATCTGGGAGTCCACGATGGGGTGGCATTGCCCGCACTGCAAGAAGAACCCAGGTTGATGGACTTCGCGCGGGTCCGTTGAAGCGGAACCAGCGGTGTCGATGGCGTGGGGAGCGGCTGCCACGTTGATATGTTTTGTTCGTCCGCATTTTTTTACACCAGAAAGAAAGTCTATTCGGTCTTTCGATTGTTCCCCCCGGCCATCGACGCGTGGAAGGTGGGGGAAGGAACCATTGGCCCATCCCCCACCAGGCCCATCCCACAGCAGCGATTCCAATAGCGATTCCACCATTCCAATCCAATTTGCCTGTCCGTGTCGTAAGTCGTTATCTAGGAATGAGTTAAGAACATTCCAACATCGAATTCCAACTTCCAATTTCCAATCTCAGGCCTTTTTCCAACATCATTCCAATTCCAATGTCCCTATAGGGGACATTGGAATTGGAATTGGAAGGCGGCAGGTCAGGTGGAACGCAGCATGTTGCCATCCACGAGAACCCCTCCCTGGCTATGCAGTTTGGTAAGCACGTCGTAGCGGGTGGACTGCCGCATCCCGGCGGCTTCGCAGGCCTCGTGCCAATCCACAACATCGGCCCGGCCATCGGCGCTCTCGGCGATCAGGCGCTTGGCGATCTCAATGCCCATCTTCTGCCACTTACCACGCTGGCTGGCGGCTTTGGTCTTGGCGACGATGGCGCTGGTTTCCGGATCGAGCACTTCAATAGCTGCCGATGTCACCGGGTTGCCGTCATCATCCGTCATGTCGGGCAGATCCACCGCGACCAACTTCATCGCCAAGGGCGATGGTGTTTCGGCGTCCTTCATCTTCGTCGCGGTCAACAGCAGGCCATTCTCGTTTTCCAAGCGATATTCGGCATCGAGCGCCGCCTTGAGCGCAATGGCGCCACGGGCCCGGCTCTTGTCGCCATGACCAGCATGATGCACAACCAGGATCGTGCAACCGTAGCGCTGGCGAATGACATCGCAGGCCGCCACGAACTTGCTCATGTCCTGGGTGCTGTTCTCGTCACCGCCGCCGAAGCAGCGGGCCAAGGTATCCAGCACGATCAGCGCGGGCCAACCGCCCACGGCCGCAATGCCGGTGTCGATGGCGGTGACTAAGCCGACCAGGTCGGTAGGATCGGGAATCGCCACCGCCGGGGCCAGGTACAGCGGCACATTGGCCAGGCTGACGCTGTGGTGCTCGCTCCACGCCCGGATACGCCTTCCAAAGCCCTGCTGGCCTTCTCCCGCAACATAGACCACCGGCCCACTCTTGACGCCGTGGCCGCGCCAGGGCGTACCCGTGGCGATCCGGCAGGCCCAGTCGATAGCCAGGAACGATTTGCCGCAGCCGGGGTCGCCGAAGATCAGGGCCAAGGTATCGCGTTCGAGCATGCCTCGCAGCAGCCATTGCGGCGGGCGCATCTCGATTTGGTCGGCGCGCGTCAGACGCACCCTTGGTGCCGATGGCGCTGGTGGTGATGGTGGCGCGACCAGATTGCGCTGTGGCATCATTGGCGCTGGTTCTTCGAGTTCTTCCAACGGCACGACCTCCAAGGGGCGCGGCGGCGGCACGATGACGTCAGGGCGGATCGGTGTGCTCGCCCACATCTCCACTGCCCGCAGCCACGGGCAGAGCAGCTTGGGATCGAAGATGTCCAGGTCGGCGGTGTCCAGGTCCTCCCACAGGCCGGTCACGTATACCATCGCATGATGGCGACCACGCAACCGGGCGGCGAGAATCTCGTGCCCCGGGCGGTAGCCCAAATGCCGTGCCTTGGGACCGGCGTCGCCAGGTGCATACACCGCATAGCGATCGCGCAGACGAAGGCGCTGCTTCCCCGCCGCTTCGACATCGGCAAAGGGATCACAGCGCCGCTGGGCCAATATCTCCCGCATCGACACCGGTTCAAGGGTAAGTGGGCTGGGCGGCCCCGGCGGGTGCGCCCAGTCGCGCACGATGCGCCGGGCCTCCGCGACGAAGTCGCGACGATAGGCCTGTTCGGCGGCGGGATGGATGGGGAAGTCCGGACCGTCGCAATACTCGCCCACGATGGCAGGATCGGCGACCATGCGTTAGTTCCTCGACGCCAGACGCTGTAGCTGCTCGTGCTGCCACTGGGCCAG
>Ga0316217_10005762_pt1 | contig 12647 bp, 11 predicted proteins | sample 1anoAmetaG_FD_203633 | JGI IMG/M metagenome (GOLD analysis project Ga0316217, IMG submission 203633) | Freshwater microbial communities from Trout Bog Lake, Wisconsin, USA - 1anoA | ecosystem: Environmental > Aquatic > Freshwater > Lake > Hypolimnion/Profundal zone | place: USA: Wisconsin...
ATGAACCCGACCCAGTATGCCTTCCTGGGCCCCCTGGTCGGAGCCCTCTGCCGTCCCCTCGGCGGCTGGATAGCCGACAAGCTCGGAGGGGCGCGCGTCACCTTCTGGAACTTCATCGTCATGGCGGCCGCGGTATTTGGCGTGCTCCACTACCTGCCGCACGACGGCTCGGAGGGGAACTTCTGGGGGTTCCTCGCCCTGTTCATCCTGATGTTCATCACCACCGGCATCGGCAACGGTTCCACCTTCAGGATGATCCCGGTGATTTTTCTTACCGAGCGCCAGCGCGCCGCGGCGGGAAAGGGGCCCCGGGTCGAGGCCCAGGCGGTGACCGATGCCGCCAAGGAAGCGGCGGCGGTGCTCGGCTTCAGCTCAGCGTTCGCGGCCTACGGCGCCTTCTTCATACCCAAGGCCTTCGGCAGTTCGATCACGCTCACCGGCGGCCCCCAGGCTGCGCTCTACGGATTCCTCGGCTTTTACCTGAGCTGCATCGCCCTCACCTGGTTTTGCTACTCGCGCAAGAACTCAGGCATGTCCTGCTGAAACAGAGCGACCCAGGAGTCGCAGCGGTCCCATACCCGTGGAATAGCAGGGGAAAGTAAAAGAAGGTGCAGCTGATAATTGTCGCCTGCACCTTCTTTTACTTTTCCGCCTTCCTTAAGTTGCACCGCCCGCGCGCATATTCGCCATCTAGCGTTGGAGACAGCAGGGCCCCGCCCCGTTTACACCTTGAATTGCCGCAGTTCTCCCTGGAGCAGCAGCGACTTCTCGGCGAGCATCTGGGCCACCTGACGGGTATTGTCGCCGGAATATCGATTCTGCTGGGACAACTCGGTCATGCGGGCCATGATAGTGATCAGCTCTTTGGTGCGCATTGCGATGGTGGTGTTCTTCTTCACCAGGGTAAACGAGGATTCGACGGTGCCCGAGAGCAATGCGCTGGTGGATTGGGCCTCCACGATGAGCCCTTGAGACTCGTCGGAGATGCTGCTGATGTCTCCGGAGACGCGGAACACCTCGCCGTGGATCGCGGAGATGCTGGAGGTGATGGACGTGGTTAGGGAGTCGATCTCCACCAGTGAGCGCTGGGTCCGTTCAGCGAGCCTTCTCACCTCGTCGGCAACCACCGCGAAGCCGCGCCCCTGCTCGCCCGCGCGGGCAGCTTCGATGGATGCGTTGAGTGCAAGTAGGTTGGTCTGGTCGGCGATATCGGAGATGATGCCGAGCACGTCATGGATCTTCTCCGCCTCACCGTTCAGGGTGGTCATTCGGTTGGCGAGTTGCCGCTGGGACGTGGTGTCGTTCACGATCTGTCCGTTCACCTTGTTGAGGTTAGCGATGAACCTCTGCAGCATGGCGAAGGTTTTTTCCAGTACCTCGGTGGAGGAGATGGCAAGCTCCTCCGTGAGGTCCAGATCCTCCCCAACCAGTTGGGCCAGCGCTTCGGTCTTCCCCACCAGGTCGAACTGCTGCTGAATGTTGCCAGCCAACGATTCTGAGGTGGCGGAAAGCTCCTCGCTCGCCGTGGCGGTCTCCTGCGAGGATTCGGCTGCCGAGCGTACCGCGCGCTGGGCGTTGTCAAGAAAGCTGTTGATGGAGCCGCCCGCCCGTGATATTTCATCGCTGCCGAAAATGGCAACCCGCCGGGTCAGGTCCCCGGCAGCCATGTCATGTGCGGCGCACGTTATCGCCGAGACTGAACCGATAATCCCCCGGATGATCAGCAGGGCGAAGCAGAAGGTGAAAATGAGCGCCGTAAGCGTGAATAAGCAGGTAAGGATCATGGCCAGGCGCGTCGAGGTGATCAACTCGCGTGCTCGGCTCGAGAGGTCTTGAGAGAGGCGGTTCTCCACGTCCTTGAGGAGGTTGATCCTCTTGCTGGCCATGTCGAACCAGTAGGGAGCTTCGACACCTCCAAGGCTCGGCTCCTGCCCCTTGTCGAGGGCTTGGGCGCGCAACCTCAGCACCTCGTCGCAGGCCTGGTTTGTCAGCTTTTCCGCGTACAACTTCCGTTGCGCCTCGTTTGCGTAGGAGCTGAAGAGGCCTAAGTAGGTCTCCTGCTGGGCCACAGTGGTCACGAAGCGGTTGTAGAAACCGGGAGCGAAGCTGTCCCGGGCAAAGCTGTTGGCAAGCGTCGCCCGCTCGATGCCGGCCATCTCCTTGGCGAGGAGGAGACTGGAGTAGCAGTTTGCCAGGGTTGCCAAACCGGCATCGTGGCTTAGTAGCGAGAGATGGGCCGGAACTTTGAGCAACAGGGCGATGGTGTCGGTATAGAACTGGATGGCGCCGGGAGCCTCGATGCTTAAGGAGGTGACCCTGCTGCGCAACTCGTCGATCCGGCCGAGGGGTGCCCTGGCGGAGTCGATGAGCCCCACGAGGGAAGCGGCGCTGTGCACCCTGTCAAAGGAACTGAGATCCGCTTTGAGTCGCTCGAGCGCCGCGTTGCTCGCCTTGCGCTGGTCGGGAAGCTCGGTGGCGAACTTCGCGCCTTTGCTGCCGAGAAACCCCGCCGACATACCACGCTCCTTTTGGAGTTCGTGAATCAGGTCGCCATAGTGGGTGGAGATGCCGACCAGCGCATGCACGACCTCCAGTTCCCGGTACTGGGCCATTTTGGAAAGCGACAGCGAGATTGAGAAGTAGAGCAGGAGCAGGGTTGGCAAGCTTACCAGCAGCAACAACTTGGTCTTGATGCTTAGATTCTTCAACACTAATCACCCCACGAGACGAACGCTATTTCTTTCCGGAGAGGACCCTGGGCACTGGCGAGAATCCAGCTGCAGAACGGTTGTTTACAGATATCGGCAAGATGCTCAGCACCGTTAGGAAAATACCCGACAAATTGAGCATTTATAATTTCTCAGGATGATCCTTTCTCCCGGAAGCTCCAGGCGTTACTGCGTCAGCCTTACAGGATGCGGTAATTGACCGGCAGCAGCAGCTCGGGGAGGTCCACCTCACCCAGCGCAGCGCACAGATCCCGCTCGATGGTCCGGCACATCGAAGAAAGGGCCAGGTCGTTGGGAAGCACGCCGAATGGCTCCTCGATCTCATCACCCAGGGCGTCGAGGCCGAAAAAGGTGAAGGAAACGATGCCGACCACGAAAGGGGTCATAAATCCTATCGAATCGACCAGCCCGAAGGGAAGCAGGAAACAGTAAAGATAGGCGGTGCGGTGCAAAAGCAGGTTGTAGGTGAACGGGATCGGCGTATTTTTGATCCGCTCGCAGCCGGTAAGAACGGTGGTCAGGGAAGTTAGGCTTGAGTCCATCCTGGCGGCAAAATATTCTGGCACCAGTTTTTTGTCCAGGCAGCGCCGCAAATCAAGCGCCATGCCCTGCAGGAGAAAAAGTGGTTTACTGTGGGCCCGTGCAAGCTCGTCGGCCTCGGCCGCGCCCAGGTACTCCCGCAAACCCTGCAAGGGTTCCGAATCTCTCAGGTGATGCCGGACCGCATGTGCATAGGCTATCAGCCGGTACACCATCCGGGTCCGGGTATCGCCCTGCTGGTAGGGCGGCCAGTTCGGTGCATTCTCGTTTTCGGACGAAACGAAGGTGAGGATCTGCCGCGTCAGGCTGCGACACATGATAATCAGTTCGCCCCAGAGCTTTCTCCCTTCCCAGTAACGGTCGTAACTGGCGGAGTTGCGAAACCCGATGAAAATGGCCAGGGCAAGGCCGATCAGGCTGAAGGGGATCGGGGTCATGGTGATCTTCAACCTGAACAGTGTCCCGTGGGTTGTCGTTACCATGGCCGCGAGCAGCACTGTTACAAAAAGCGGCCACTTGATGCGCGGGACTATGGACCCTCTCACTATGAAAAACAGATGCAGCCCGTTGGGGCGCTCCCTGACTATCATGCCCATCCCCCATGTGATCAAAAAACGGCTGGTTGGCACAGCCCGCTCCCTTGCCGGGAAACCGTGACTTCCCTGCAGCCACTATAAGCGCACTGCCGACGAGAACCTTTGATCGAGGTCAATAAAGCGCTGTTGACCGAAAGCCGGCAACTCCGGCAAGGAATGAGGCGGGTAAAGGGGCCGGGTGGCTGCACTTGAGGGATAAAAAAATGAGTCGTCAATTTTGACTATGGTCAAGCAAGATCGGCCGAAAGGAGTATATATCTATAAGAACAGTCAGAAAGGAGGATGTGCACCCATGGTCAGCATAGAGGAAGCGCAGCGAACCATCCTCGCACACATCACCGCGCCGGAGACCGAAAAAACCCCGCTATTCCAGGGGGTGAACCGGGTAACTCCGGAAGATCACGCGACCCCATGGGACCTCCCGGCGGCTGACAACTCCGGACGCCTCTTCTCGCTGATCCAGGGAAACGGCCTGATTCACCTGGCTCCCGAGACGCTGAACGCCTGCCGATACGCAGTGGAGCTCCTTCTGTTAGACCGGGGATTCGAAAAGAGGCCGGGCTGTGAATCTCGTTGATCCGCAGGGAAGAAGAATCAATTACCTCCGCCTCTCGGTAACTGACCGCTGCAACCTGCGCTGCACCTACTGCATGCCGGCTAAGGGAGTGCAGAAACTCGGACACAGCGACATCCTAAGCTATGAGGAGCTTCGGAAGGTAGCTAAAGTCGCGGTCTCTTTAGGGGTGGAGAAGGTCCGCATTACCGGCGGAGAGCCGTTGGTGCGCAAGGGGATCCTCGGATTTCTCGCGAGCCTTGCCGCCCTCCCCGGCCTTAAGCACCTGGTTCTCACCACCAACGGGGTGTTCCTGAAGGAAATGGCGAGCGACCTGAGGGGCGCCGGAGTGGAGAGTCTTAACATAAGTCTCGATTCCCTCAAACCGGAGACATTTTCACAAATCACCCGGGGCGGCGAACTGCGCCGGGTGCTGGAAGGGATCGACGCCGCCGAACGGGCTGGCTTTCCCTTCATCAAGATCAACATGGTGGTCATGCGCGGCGTGAACGATGCTGAGGTGGCCGAGTTTGCAGCCCTGACCCTCGACAGACCGCACCGGGTACGCTTTATCGAATACATGCCCACCTTACCAAAGGAAGGCTGGCGCTCGCTCACAGTGTCAGGAGCAGAACTGATGTCCCGGCTTTCCCGGCATTTCCAATGGCAACCGGTGCAAAAAGAGGCACTCTCTGGTCCCGCCACCTATTGGCAAATAGCAGGAGCGGCCGGCATGATAGGCGTCATCACACCGATCTCCTGTCATTTCTGCAATGACTGCAACCGGATCAGGGTGACCTCGACCGGCCTCGCCAAAAGCTGCCTCTTTTCCGAAGGCACCATAGACCTGAAACCGCTGCTCCGGGAAGGTGACGAGGCTTATCTCCAGGAGGCGCTCCGTCGGGTGATCGATGCAAAGCCGCAACGGCATTGCCTAACTGAAACCTCAACCGAGTGTCCACCAATCGCCATGTCTCAGGTGGGTGGATAGCAGCATCGGAGTCACCATGTCCGCACATGTCATCGCTGTCTGCGTCAGCATCAACAAGGGGGAACGGAAAACTCCCCGCGAAGTGGTAGAACTGCGCGAGAATCACGGCATCATCGGCGACGCCCATGCGGGCGAATGGCACCGGCAGGTGAGTCTTCTGGCCCAGGAAAGCATAGAGAAGATGCAGGCAATGGGGCTCAAGGTGGTTGCTGGCGACTTTGCGGAGAATATCACAACCCAAGGGATCGAACTTCCGTCTTTGCCAATCGGGACGCGACTGGCCTTAGGTGGAACAGTTCTGGAAGTGACCCAGATCGGCAAGGAGTGTCATACCCGTTGCGCCATCTACCACCAGGCCGGTGATTGCGTGATGCCAAAGGAAGGAATCTTTGCCAGAGTCTTGCATGGTGGGGTTGTGAAGCCGGGGGATGAAATCGCCTTTCACCCTGATAATGCCGTTTCCCTGCTCCGATAATTTCCCCTGCCGGGGACAAGGTTCACGCAGGAGTACCCATGGTTTTTCGTCGGTGGTATGTTGTTCGCAGGTGCCGCAATGCTAGAAAATTTGGAACGTGACATAACCGGCGTCATCCTGGTCGGCGGGAAGAGCAGCCGCATGGGGAGGGACAAGGCATTCCTGAGCGTCGCGGGCAGGCCGCTCTTCGAGAGGATCCTCGAGCTGTTCAGGGAGAGTTTTGCACAGGTCGTCCTGGTGGGGAACCGCAAGGAGCGGTTTGTCAGCTACGGTGTCCCGGTTTGGCCTGACATCTACCCGGGCAGCTCCCTGGGGGGGCTTTACACCGGTCTCCACCATGCGGCGACTGACGACATCTTCGTTTCGTCCTGCGACATTCCCTTTCCTAACGCGCAGGTCCTGCGCTACCTCTGCTCCCTGCGGGACGGTTTCGACGCCGTGGTACTAAGCACGACACACGGTTACGAGCCGCTCTTTGCCCTTTACTCCAAGAACTGCCTGGCTCCGATCAGAGAGCAACTGGACAGCGGTGACTTCCGTGCCTTCGCATTCTATCCGCGAGTCCGGGTCCGGTACGTGTCGTCCCGAGAGGTTGCGCCCTTTGACAAGGTCGAAACGGCATTGCTAAACATCAACACCCCTGAGGATTTCAGCAAATTGGGGGGAGGTCCCTGACGGTCAAGGGCGTCTCATTCCAGCCGGGACCTCTAGCTCCAGCGCCAGAGGGCGACAATGAGCACCACCAGAAAAACAATGCTGAGGTTCAGGTACGCCATGAAGAAGAAAACCCGCTCGTGCAGCGGCGCGCGCCGCGCCGCGTCCGAAACCAGGGCGCCCGCCTCTGGCATGGCCACCAACTTTTCCGAGCCATGTGGAGCAAGCTTCAGTGCTTCGGTCAGGTCCATACCGGCATTATGGCGACCCATGTGCACTCCCTGCTTCCAGAGCTTGCTCGCCGTCGCATCGTAGAGCCTCCCCTCAAATCCAAAATAGGCGGGACGCCCCTCCTTGCCGTCGTACGCGGCCAGTTGGTCCTCGGTCAAATCGCCCCCCGCTGCAAGCTTCCCCGCCTCCCCGCGCTTCTTTGCCTTGAGCTTGGGCCCGATCACCGTGACCACATACAGCGCTGTAAGGACCATGATCAGGTAGAGCGTAACCTTCGCGATCAGCAGGATACCGAAACGGGTGTGGAGCAGCATGTCGAGGGAGGTGACGCGGTAATGGGTGAGCACCGCCCCGGTCACCCCCATGACCGCCATGGAAAGGATGCCGACCCGCACCTCGCCGCGGGGCAGTCCTCCGGCGGCATAGGCCGGCTTCAGGACCAAGTGCACGTAGAGGATGGTGCCGAACCAGAGGATACCGGTAATGAGGTGGAGGTAGCCCGCCACGAAGCGCACCCCCCGGTTCAGCGAAGCCGCGCTGCGGCTTTGGGTGTGGGGCGCGAGGGTCGCGGCAAACTCTTTGCCGGCTGGCGTCAACTCACCGCCGCCCCCCGGGTCAAGGTGGCAACTGGAGCAACTTCGTCCCGTCTGTTTGGCGTAGATTTCAGTGGCATTGCATGCCAAAGACTGGCAACACAAAACGAAAATGATAAACAGGCAAGTGCGTAATGATTTCATGACAGTAGATATACCGTCAACCCGCAGGAAAGTCAAACCCGCAGCTGGACCTCATAAAGGGGGAGGTGGGGTCGGCGCGGGGGTGGCGTGCACCGGCTTGAAGCGCTATTGAAAGCCGCAGTGTTGAAAGCCGCAGTTGACATGCTCAGGAAACAATTATATGGTAAAGATTGGCGGGTATTAATGGACGTGCATCGCCGGCCCCGCTACCTGATGGAGGCAGCGAAAGCCTGCAGCCGAGGCTGCCAGGTTCTTTCTGTAGTCCTACGGCTTGACGCCCCAACCGCCCCCCCCCTCAAATTAAAAAGGAGAAGCGTTATGTCAAAGATGCGTGTCATGCAAGTAACTCGTCCGGGTGGCCCCCTCGAACCGTCGGAACGTGAGATCCCGGAACCTGGCGCAGGTCAGGTGCGTATAAAGGTCGAGGCCTGCGGCGTCTGCCACAGTGATGCCATGACCAAGGAGGGCCTGTTCCCGGGCATCCAGTATCCGCGGGTTCCCGGGCATGAGGTTGCCGGAATGGTTGACGCCGTCGGCGCAGGGGTCAGCCAATGGAGCCAAGGCCAACGGGCCGGGGTCGGCTGGTACGGAGGGAATTGTGGTCACTGCGATTCCTGCCGTCGCGGCGACTTCGTTGCCTGCCAGGTCGCCCTCCAGGTACCCGGCATCTCCTACGACGGCGGTTACGCCGAATACATGGTAGCCCCCGCCGCTACACTGGCCTTGATCCCGGACGGGCTCTCCGCCGTGGACGCGGCGCCTCTGATGTGCGCGGGGGTCACCACCTTCAACGCGCTGCGCAACAGCGGCGCGCGGCCAGGTGACCTGGTCGCCGTGCTCGGGGTGGGGGGGCTCGGCCACCTCGCCATCCAGTTCGCCGCGAAGATGGGCTTCAAGACCGTGGCCATCGCGCGGGGCAATGACAGGGAGGCGCTGGCCCGAAAGCTTGGTGCCAGCCACTTCATCGACAGCAATAGACAGGATCCCGCCGCGGAACTGCTGAAGGCGGGCGGCGCCCGGGTGGTTTTGGCTACTGCTCCGGATTCCAAGGCGATGAGCGCGGTCATGGGAGGTCTCGGGGTCAACGGCAATTTGCTGATTGTCGGAGTTCCTTCCGAGCCGATCCAAATTTCTGCGATTCCGATGATTATGGGAAGGCAGTCCATCACGGGCTGGCCCTCGGGCAGTTCGATCGACTCCCAGGATACCCTCTCTTTCAGCCTGCTCACCGGCGTTCGGGCCATGACTCAGGTCTTTCCGCTGGAGCGTGCGGCAGAGGCCTATGACTCGATGATGAGTGGTAAGGTGCGGTTTCGCGCCGTCATCAGGTTCGAGCGCTAGAGCAAAGCGGCATGCCATGCCCCTGCTGTGGATGCCGCGATTTTCCAATCGATAAAGGGGCAGGCGTAAAGAAGCCTGTCCCTTGTCATGCAGTGTTAGGCCAATGTTTAAGTGGAATCGAAGTGCCCCCAAACAGGAGGTCAGCAATGACCATCAGGCAGAAAACGGCAATCGTTACCGGCGGGTCGCAAGGGATCGGAGCAGGAGTTGTGCAGGCATTTCTGGAGCGCGGATACCACGTGGTGGCGAATTCCCGAAACATCTCAAGCTCGGGCGCCTTCGAGACGTCAGACCGACTCGCCTTGGTAGACGGAAGCATTGCCGAGGCCGCAACGGCGGCGCAGATCGCCGCAGTCGCCATAGGCAGATTCGGATCGATCGACGCGCTCGTTAACAACGCCGGCATCTTTTTCTCGAAGCCATTCACCGATTACACGGTCGACGACTTGCGGACGCTTGTTTCCGTCAACATCGAGGGGTTCCTCTTCATAAGCCAACTCGCCATCAGGCAGATGCTGGCTCAGAAAGCCGGCGGCAGCATCGTCAACATCACCTCGACGATGGTGCAGCACCCGATCGCCGGAGTAAACGCAGCGGTCTCCATGATCACCAAAGGGGGCCTGGAGGCTGTGACGCGGAGCCTGGCGATGGAATACGCGAAGCAGGGGATACGCGTGAACGCGGTCGCGCCGGGCATTGTCGATACGCCCATGCACAAGGATGACCCGAAGGGTTTTCTCCGGACGCTGCAACCGATGGGACAGATTTCCCAGGTTCAGGACATTGTGGACGCGATCGTCTATCTGACGGAAGCCGTTCAGGTGACCGGGGAGGTGCTGCACGTGGACGGCGGGGCGCATGTCGGCAAATGGTAGCCCGCGTAGGCTATGGGCCGGCCGGCGCGGAGCAGCGCTGGAAAGAAATTCGGCATATCAGGCCGCCGGCGCCGCCAGGACCGTTCGGCACCTACCTGAAGGCAGCACAGACGGGTAGCCTTCTTTCCTTGGGCGGGATGCTTCCCACGGAAGTTGGAGGGTGCCGGTAACCGCACCCTTTCGCTTTTACCGGGTAACGGGTGCGCCTAAATTAGCCCAGCTGCCTGCCGCGGCAACCTTGTAATGCCGGCGGATATGCTTTATGTGGATATGCTTTATGTGATGGCGCCCCGCGGAAGGTTTGACCCGGTGCAGGTTATGGGTCGTTTTCGGGTTCCCCTCCGAGACGAGATCCTCAGTGATCTGTGACAGTGCCCCGTGCACAGAGAGAGCGGCAACCAAATCGAGCTTGCCGAATTGGGCTGCCGCAACATTGGAAACATCCCTGCGTAACCGGTTAAACAGTGCGGTGTCACGGTAGTTGCGCCGGTTCGTCAGGAGAATCACAAAGAGGTCCGTTTGCGGGTCTATCCAGATGGATGAACCGCTGTAACCGGTATGACCGAAGGACCTTTCCGAGAAAAGAGTTCCCTTGGGCGCGGAAAAGGGCGAGTCGATGTCCCAGCCGAGGCCGCGCTTAACCGGGGGATGGCCGCAAACATGCGGCCCGGTCATCAGGGCGATGGTCCGCTCCGAGAGTATTCTCTGCCCGTCGAGCGCGCCCCGCCCGAGCATGAGGCGCGCGTACCTGGAGAGATCCAGGGCGGAACTGAAAAGTCCCGCGTGTCCTGCCACCCCCCCAAGCCGCCTGGCATTGTCGTCCTGCACGACACCTTTATAAGAGCTCCACCTTTTTAACCCGACCGTCGGGGCCAATTCGTCAGCAAGCCGCTTGGGCGGGGTGAACATGGTCTCACGCATGCCGAGCGGACCATAGACCTGCTCGTGACAAAATACGTCTAGCGGTTTTTTGGATACCCGGTGGACCAGTTCCGCAAGCAAAATGAAATTGATATCCGCATACGCGAAGTGCCTGCCCGGAGTCAGCCGGGATCTTCTGGCTGCAACCTGCCGCACAATGGTGCGGATGGAGTGGCTCGGCCGAAGCCTACTGTCATCTAGGCCGGAGGTATGGATCAAGAGCTGAAGGATGGTGATTCTCCCTTGCCTGGAATGCTTTAACTCCGGAAACCAGTAAGCCAAAGGGTCGGACAGTTTGAATTTACCCTGCTCCAGGAGCTTCATTACGGCAGGAGCTGTCGCCACGACTTTGGTAAGCGAGGCCAGGTCAAAGATGGTGTGCTCATCCAGAGGCGGCGCACCCTGTTTGCCATCGAGGCGACCACGCGCGGTTACCGAAAGTATGCCATTGCTGTTGCCCACCAGCACAACGCCACCAGAGACCAGGTTGCGTTCAACGCCGCGTTTCAAAAGAAGGTCGATGGATTCGGCCTGCGCCATACCGGGAAGTGACGCCAACAGGGTTTGATTGACGGAGCCTGATCCCAGCAGGAAAGGGAGGGGATCTTCCGGGCGAGGGGTGCCCTGTTTCGGCTCGCACAGCCCGGACAGCGGATGGACCAACACAAGCAGTATAAGTACAAGCGGTAAACGGGTAACGTGTACAATTTTGTGACACACGGGAAGCCTCGAACAATGATGCGAAACCGTCAAGCCAGACCGGGCTTTTAAGTCATCTATCTGTTCGTCTCCACGCCAGGCCGAAGTGCCTACTACTGGAAGGGGGCGCTTTGGACACCGAGTTACTTCGCGGCGAGCTGCAAAGAGGCGCCCCTGGAGATCGTCCGTCGCTACATCGAGCAGCAGCGCGAGGAGACCCATGTCCGCTGACGCGCCCAGCCCTTATATCCTGTCCTGAACGCCCGGGGTTTTATGGCTCTTCTGATGAAATTATACTAGACTAATCCCGCAAAGATTGGTATCGGGCGGAGGGATGATTGCAGGTACAAAAAAGGTATGAGCTGCCGGAAGGGGAGTCTACCTGGACCTCGGATGCCTTTCGTGGGCAGATTTCCCGCTTGACAATTTTAGAATATGGCCTAAAGTCACAAATGACCATTGGTCATTATTGGGGGGTGCTTTGGCAGGTAAGAGTGCGGCTAAAGGCAGAGCTGAAAATGCGGAGCCGGGGAAGCCGATCGGCAGGCGCGAACGTCGCAGTACCGAGACCCGCAGGAAGATTTTCCATTCCGCCCTGCGACTATTCGCGGAGCGAGGCTTCAGCGCAACGACCATAGACGCGATCGCGGCGGCAGCCGACATCGGCAAGGGGACGTTTTTTAACTACTTTGCCAACAAGGAAAGCATCCTCCTGGAATTCCAGGAGATGCAGATGGAAAAGGTCAGAGCCTTCGTTGCTGAAAACATGAACTCCTACGCACCGCTTGCCGGGCTGATCTACCAGCTGGCCGCCACCATGACCCAGGAGTTGCAGCTAAGCCCAGCGCTGTTCAAAAGTTTGATGACGGCAATATTTTCCAATGAAGCGGTGGGAAAACGAATGGCAGAAGGATTGGAATTAAGCAGGGAAAGGCTGGGCGCGCTTATCGGGACGCGCCAGCAAACCGGTGAAATTCGCAGTGACATCAAGGCAGAAGAAATAGCACATTCCCTCCAGCGCATGATATTGGGTAGCACGCTCGTCTGGTCGCTAGCGCCGGTAACCCGGTTTGAAGATGATTTGCGCCGCACGATTGAGGTCTTTGTTCACGGCATCCAGTCGAGATGAGTAAGTTGACGGGTTTGATCGAGACGGCTGGCAGCCAACAACAGCTGTAACTAGTAGGTGGTTTCATAAAAACATTTACGATTTACTTGAGGCCCAGGTCAAATTTTTTCCACCGAAACGGCACAGGCGCTTCATTGATTTCTGCAATTCCCTTGAGTATCCGCTCTTTTAATTCT
>Ga0316217_10005763_pt1 | contig 12647 bp, 8 predicted proteins | sample 1anoAmetaG_FD_203633 | JGI IMG/M metagenome (GOLD analysis project Ga0316217, IMG submission 203633) | Freshwater microbial communities from Trout Bog Lake, Wisconsin, USA - 1anoA | ecosystem: Environmental > Aquatic > Freshwater > Lake > Hypolimnion/Profundal zone | place: USA: Wisconsin...
TTCGAAACGGTAGGGACCCATCCAATCGCCCCTTATTCCCTGATGAATACCGGCGTACCTCCACTGATATTTTTTCCCGAATTCAAGATTGTCAATCCGCGTGGCAGTCGCTGAATCTTTTTGCTCAATTAAATAAGAGCTAAATGAAGGACCTACGGTGTCTTCGGCCAACTGTAACACATACATATCAGCGCCTTTCACTTTTTCATACTCAAACATTACCTGGGTGTAATTGAGTTTAGCGTTAGGTGCAGGTATTATCTGCGCCGCACAGCAAACAGAAGCCAACAGGGCCGTGAAAACAGTAAAAAAACGGACAGTCATGCAGTAAAGAAATAATATTTTTTCGGGTCGAAGGTAAGATGTAGTGGATATGCCCGCTCTAATTTCAGGGTTGCATTACCCCTCAAATGGCGGATTTGCATTATTCTCTGCCGGTGGCATTACAGGTGAGTATAATGATTCGCCTGCGTCAACAGCCATGGTAATACCTGATATAAACGAGGCGCCGGGTGAAAGCAGAAACAGTACTGCAGCAGAAACCTCTGCTTCCGTTCCCAAACGGGTGGTTTGGTTGTTTTTGGCAAAGGCAAGGATAAAGTCTTTGTACGAAGGGTCGTATCTGTCGAGTCCGCTGCTTTTGATAGTTCCGGGGGCAATTGCGTTTACACGCACACCATATTTGCCCCATTCGGTTGCCAGGGTTTTAGTTATGTTATCTACCCCGGCCCTGGCAGCCCCGGTATGTGCCATGATAGGAAAACCATTTCGCATGTTGGCAATGATATTTACTATGGCCCCACCGGTTTTTACAAACTGCCGGTTAAACACTTCCTGCGACATGAAGAAGGTGCCGGTAAGGTTTGTTTCAATTACCGCATGCCACCCCTTGGGGCTTATCATTTCAGCCGGCGAAGGAAATTGTCCGCCGCCATTGTTTACCAGGTAATCAATGCGGCCGGTTAATTCAATCGTTTTGGCCACGCAGGCTTTAATGCTTTCTTCCTGGCGGATGTTACATTCTACCGCGTGAGCTTTACCTCCTTCAGCTGTTATTATTTCAACTCCCTTATGCAGGTTTTCCATTTTGCGGCTGGCCAGAATGACAGTGGCTCCCAGGTGCGCCAGTTCCCTTGCTATGCGTAAACCAATACCGGTGCCACCTCCCGTTATAATAGCTGTTTTACCTTCAAAAAGTCCGGGTTTGAAAACTGTATTCACGTTTTACTCCATTTAATTTGAGCGTGAATTAATACATTTTACCACAAAGTGCACAAAGTAAATAGCACGGGGGCCAACAAAGAAATTTGTATCCATGGTGGTCTTTGTATTACCGCCCCCAAGTTCCTGATGGTAAAATGTATTTCAGAATTTTATATCTTCAAAATATGAAACCAGTTCGGCTAACAATAAACATTCTGTTTACCATCTTCCTTTTAATCTGCATTGGGGTGCATGTTGTTGGATTAGTGACCCGTTACAGCGATGAGCCGGTTTATTCGCATATCATACATACTATCAGCTATTCCATTTGCCTTTTTACTTTACTGCGACCCGTTAAATTTCGTACTGAGATTTTTAGTGTGGCGGCTGTGTACCCGTTTCTGTATCATGCCAATTGCGCCTGGATGCATTATGCCCTGCAGGGAAAACTAAGCCCGGTTTGCATACTTGTAGTGGTATTAATGCCGCTGATAGCGCTTTGGGTTTGGTGGCAAAGCGACAATCAATAACTCATTAACTCCTTCAACTTCTCCTTCAGTCGCTCCTTTGGCAAAAAGTTATTCTCTAAAGGAATAGCGAATGGTACGGGTGTATCTAAAGATGCCACGCGCACTACGGGGGCATCTAAATATTCAAACAGGTTTTCCGAAATCCAGGCGGCTATTTCACCACCTATGCCTCCTGTTAAAGTGTCTTCATGCAATACCAAAACCTTACCGGTTTTCTTAACCGTATCTGCAATGGCTTCTTTATCGAATGGTAACAAGGTGCGCAGGTCTAAAATGTCGGCTGAAGTTCCGTCTTTCAATGCATCCAGGGCCCAGTGAACACCGGCGCCATAGGTGATGACAGAGACATCATCACCTGTTTGTACTAACCTGGCTTTTCCAATTTCGGTGGTGTAATAGTCGTTGGACACGGCACCTTCCACACTGCGATAGAGGGCTTTGTGCTCAAAAAACATAACCGGGTTTGGGTCTTCAATAGCTGCGGCCAACAAACCTTTAGCATCGTCCGGAAAAGCCGGGTAAACTACCTTTAAACCGGGTACATGAAAAAACCAGGCTTCATTACTTTGACTATGAAACGGCCCTGCACCAACACCCGCACCGGTAGGCATACGCACCACCACATCAGCATTTTGCCCCCAGCGCCAATATGATTTGGCGAGATTATTGACAATGGCATTAAAGCCGGTTGACACAAAATCGGCAAACTGCATTTCAACCACACTCTTCATCCCCTTTATACTCATCCCCAGTGCAGCACTTAAAATGCCTGACTCGCACAAGGGCGTATTGCGTACTCTTTCTTTTCCGAATTTTTCAACAAAGCCATCGGTTACTTTAAATACCCCGCCATATTCGGCTACGTCCTGGCCCATCACTACTAAATTATCGAATCGCTCCATAGACTGGAGTAATCCATCGCGCACGGCGTCCACCAGTCTTTTGCTGGTGTTTTCGCCATTGGCGGCATTTACCACCTGCTGCTGATACGGGGCATATACTTCTTTCAACTCTTTTGCCGTATTGGGTATAACATCCGGTTGCGCGTCGGCTCTGTCAAACGCGGCGCGCACTTCGGTATCCATTTCTTCTTTCAACATGTGCGGATAATCGGGAGAAATAACCCCTTCCTCAATCAGCCAGTTTTCGAAATTAGCAACAGGGTCTTTTTTCTCCCATAACTCAAACAGTTCTTTAGGCACGTATTTGGTGCCACTGGCTTCCTCGTGTCCGCGCATTCTAAAGGTCATACACTCCAGCAATACCGGGTGTGGGTTTTCGCGCATTTCTTCTGCCAACTGCTTTACAGTGTGGTATACTTCTAAAATATTATTGCCGTCGATGGTAAGGCCTTTCATGCCGTAACCAATTGCACGCTCGGCTAAATATTTGCAGCGAAACTGTTCGTTGGTTGGGGTTGACAATCCGTAGCCATTATTTTCTATCAGTATAATTACGGGCAAATCCCAAACAGCGGCAATGTTGCAGGCTTCATGAAAATCACCTTCGCTGGTACCGCCGTCGCCGGTAAAGGCCACCGTTATTTTCTTTTCCCTTTTCAGTTTACCCACCAGTGCTATGCCATCACCCACGCATAATTGCGGACCCAGGTGCGATATCATACCTACGATGTGATGTTCATTAGTGCCGAAGTGAAAACTTCTCTCTCTACCTTGCGAAAAGCCATTTTGTTTGCCCTGGAACTGTTCAAACAACTGTTGCAAATTGCACTGGCGGGTGGTAAATACTCCCAGGTTACGATGCAGCGGACACACATATTCGTCGCTTTCCAGCGCCGCTGTAACCCCTACCGAAATTGCTTCCTGGCCAATACCCGAAAACCACTTGCTTACTCTTCCCTGCCTTAGCAGTTTGAGCATACGCTCTTCAATCACTCTTGGTTTAAGAATGAACTGGTATAGTTGGATGAGTTCTTCGTTACTTAAATTTTTTCTCTCAAAAATCATTGTTCAAAATTAAGATGCGGGAACCAAGAATCAAGAGACAAGATTAATGCAGCGGCTTTAAGTCTAGCTTCTGACATCCTGCTTCCTGGTTCTAATTAACAGGCAATTTTATCTACCCTGCGTTGGTGTCTTCCACCTTCAAAGGCTGTGTTTAGAAATGCGAGCGCAAACGCTTTTGCCTCTTCTAAAGAAATAAAACGAGCGGGTAAGCAAACTACATTTGCATCGTTATGTTGCCGGGCCAGCTCAGCCAGTTCTTTTTTCCAAACAATTGCAGCCCGAATGCCCTGGTGCTTATTGGCTGTCATAGCCACTCCGTTGGCGCTGCCGCATATCAAAATACCAAATGTATATGCTCCTTTTTCAACGGCTATAGATAGCGGATGAGCAAAATCGGGATAGTCACATGATTCGGCTGAAAGCGGACCGAAATCCTTCATCTCAAAACCATTCTCTGTAAGGTATTTTATGAGTTCAGCTTTATATTCAAAGCCTGCGTGGTCTCCTCCAATGGCTACTTTCATACTGGTAATTTTAAGCGGTTAAATTGGCCTTTTTGATATTTGATTTCTCAACCCTGTCGGAAATTAAAATACTCAGCTCATAAAGAAGGTAAATGGGCATGCCGATTAATATTTGGGTCAGAACATCGGGCGAGGGGGTTAACATACCTGCTATAATGGCAATAATAAGGATGGCATATTTACGGGTGCGACGCATGGCAGCCGGTTTGAGAATGCCGATTTTTGACAGGAAGTACACCAGCATTGGCATTTCGAAAACAGCCCCCATTACCAATAGCAGGGAGGTGAAAAAATCAATATAGTTATCAATGGTAAAATTGTTTTTAATGGTGTTGCTCACCTTAAAGTTCACTGCAAAATTGAGAGAGAAAGGAATGATTACGTAATAACAAAACAGTACCCCGATAAAGAAGAAGATGGAGCTTGCCAGGATAACACGGCTGGTTTTTTTCATTTCTGTTTCCTGTAGCGCCGGAGCCACAAAACGCCATAACTCCCAAATAACATATGGGAAGGCCAAAACAAAGCCGAGAATCATAGCGTATTCCAACAACAGGTTAAACTGACCGAACATCTCGGTATTCTGTAGCGGAATATTCATGTCGTGGTCAATGCAAATGCCATTGGTGTAAGGCACGTGGGTAGAGAGCCAGCATAAAAAACGATAGGTGGGGAAATCTTTGGATTGAACGCCCAAAAGAATCTTATCGAAAACAACGTCGTAATAGTAACCTACCACGCACGAGCAAACTATAATGGCAATTGCAGAACGTATAATGTGCCACCGCAATACCTCCACATGGTCAAAAAAGCCCATTTCGGCTTCGGGGTTTTGCGAATTCTTGATTCCAAACATGGCGCGAATGTAGGAGAGTTAATTGTAAATCGGGAATGCGTTCATCGGGAACTTAAAGTAAAGCAGGCCATGGGTAATCGTTTGTGCCGATTATCCATGGCCTGCTCAGTTTTTTATCCGCTAATTAACTCTTTCTTAATTCGTGGCATTCAAAATATCCATAATGGCTTTCATATCCGGCTCAAGTATAACCTCCACTCTTCGGTTTTTGCTCCGGCCTTCGGCAGTCTCATTGCTTTCAACCGGGAAAAACTTGCTTCTGCCCGATGGAATAATTCTCGTAGGGTCGACACTATAATCTTCCACCATAATTTTAGTAACGTAAGAGGCACGCATTACACTGAGGTCCCAGTTGCTGTTTACGGGGCCGTTGCTTGTAGAAACGTAAGCTTTATTATCTGTGTGGCCTTCAATATTGATATTGATATCAGTTTGCTTATTCAAAACCTCGGCTATTTTCTTCAAAGCTTCCTTGCCGCGCTCATCCACCTTAAAACTACCCGAGCTAAATAACAGTTTGTCGCTCATTGACACGTATACCTTCCCATCTTTTGTAGAGACCGAAAGCTCGCTGTTATTGAATCCCAACAAGGCATCTGTCAGCTTTTTCTTTAAAGCCTGTACGGCAGAATCTTTACGGGCCATTAGAGCCTGCATGTTGCGAAGTTTGGCATCGCGCTCGTCCAGGTCTTTCTTCATATCATCCAGTTTTGCGCTTTTTTCAATCAGGTCTTTCTCCTTATTTGCCAGTTCCTTCATTAATTTATTCTTTTCCGATGCAGATGAGTTGGTAATTTCATCCAGTTTCTGCTTCACTTGCTCACAAACCGATTCAGTTTGTTTCTTCAATTCCTCCAGTTTTTTGGCTTTATCCTGTAAGGAAGCATTACTGTCTTTTAGCTTCGCTATCTCATCATTAAGATTGGCAATCTGCTTATTCAGGTCGTCGATGGTACCGTTGGCCTGGGTTAATTTATCGCCGCAGTCGCTTTTTTCGGCCAGGTACTTGTTGGCCAGGGCAACCTGCTCGTCGTATTTCTTTTTGCTTACCAGGCACGATGAAAGCAGCAACATACCTGCAAAGGGGACTATCAAAAAAATTCTCTTGTTCATGTGTAATTGGTTTAATTTTTAGAATATGCTTTTAGTTTCATCAAACATTCCTGGTTGTAACGAGGAATGATTTAGCCACAGATTCTGGCCTTACGAAGTGATTCGCGGCAAAATTACGCCATGATTACGCAATGGGTTGGCATTTACTCAACCAAATTTTGTGGAAATGTGTTTTTCTGAACAAACTCCATACAATTATTTGGAAAATCTGTTATTTTGGCTGTCTGTTTTACCTGAATCTCAAAATAAGCACCATGAAAAAATGTTACTTTCTTTTGTTTTTGCTTTTTGCAACAATCACCCCATCTGTCCTTTTTTCTCAAAATAATAACGTTGGTGTAGGTACTACCACACCAGATCCGACAGCCATTCTGGATGTTACATCGAGTTCAAAGGGTGTGTTGGTTCCGCGTTTAACTACTGCTGAGCGAACTGCCATTGCTAACCCTGCAGCCAGCTTATTAGTTTATGATACTGACCTGGGATGTTTCTACTATTACAATGCTACTACAAGCGCGTGGGTTTCATTATGCCAGGCAGGTCCTGCTGGGCCTACGGGACCACAAGGAGTGGCTGGTGTTGCAGGTGCCGCAGGAACAAACGGAGTAACCGGTCCAACCGGTCCTACAGGTGCTGATGGAGCACCCGGTGCAGCAGGCGCACCGGGACCAGCCGGAGCGGCAGGTGCTAACGGGGCACAAGGTGCACCAGGCGCACCGGGCGTAGCAGGTGCCAATGGAGCGACCGGAGCAACCGGCCCGACAGGACCTGGTGGAACAGGTTCTTTGGGACCAACGGGACCGCAAGGCCCAACAGGCGCTACCGGTCCTTCAGGTGTTAATGGAGCCAGCGGCGCGAATGGTGCTACGGGACCAGCAGGTGCCACCGGAACTGCAGGTGCAACGGGTCCTTCAGGTGCTAACGGAGCTACGGGTGCAACAGGCCCCGTGGGTTGTGCGACAGCCGATTATGTTATCAAATCAACAGGGACCTCGGCTACGTGCAGCATTATTTATGATAATGGTACTGCTGCCGGAATCGGAACTACTACCCCAACAACTTCGAGCATTGGCGGAGCAAGTGTTACCTCGTTTAACATAGTAAACTCAACCAGTGTAGCGGGTGGCTCGATGATTGAATTTACCAATAAAGGTGCTCAGGGTGTGGCTCTTGAAGTGAACAATACGACTACAACCCAGGAATACAATACAGTTGAAGGCGGAACTGCCTATACTGGCACTACCTACGCGCCTGCAGGTGTATGGGGTACCGATTTAGCAACCACAGGTTCGGGGATGGGGGGCTCATTTGCTACCAACTCAACCAATGTTAATTCAGAAGGTCTGTATGCGCAAAATGCAGGGGTGGCGTCACAAGGTCCGTGGGCTGCCTATTTTGCGGGTGATATTTATGTTACCGGCCGTGAATACCAGGGTGGTTCAGACAGAACTATTAAGGATCATATTCAGCCTTACAGCGGTGTGTTGGACAAACTGAGAAGCGTAAACGTTTACAGCTACACCTTTAAGCCTGAGTTGCAACAAGAGTTTGGGTTCTCTACCCAAAACACCATTGGCGTTATTGCCCAGGAGTTGGAAACAGTTTTCCCTGACCTGGTAAGCAAAACTTCTATCAGGGCAAAAATTAAAGAAAACGCAAAATCTGCTGAGCCGCTTAAAACCAAAGAGATTAAAATTGTTGATTACCAAAGCCTTATTCCTATTTTACTGGAAGCTATTAAGGAACAACAAAGCCAGATTGATTTGTTGAATAAGAAACTGAACCTGATAGAGCAGAAATAAAGATTTGCAGAACGCACGTGACCTTATATAAAAGAAAATTTTTGACCCATGAACTTTAAAAAAATAAGCTTGTCGCTCTTTGCAGGGCTTTTGGCCGTTACCGGCTTACAGGCGCAGGATACTACCCTTCTTTTCAACGGGGGCACCCAGGTAGCTATAACCGGCGGCGGCATTCTATATGTTGACGGAGCCGTTGATAATGCCAGCGGTTTATTCAGCAACGCAGGATATACCACTGTAAACCGCAGTTTTACCAATGGCGGCACAGCTACCGGTGGTGGCGCTGCTACCGGGGTTTATTATGTAGCCGGCGACTGGATAAATAATAACGTTTTTAATGCTGACCAAAGTGAGGTATCATTAATTGGCTCGGCACAAAGTATTACCGGTACACAGGCCACTACTTTTTATAACCTGACGCTGAACACCCCGGGCTCGGTAAAAACGCAAACCATTGATGCCAGTGTATTGAACATTGATAGTATTAATGATTGCGAATCGGCTACCACCGATTATAAGCTTTATATACTGAATACTGATACCGGAGCTATTGTAAGAGGAACCGGATTTGTAAGCAGCACGGGCCCCGGCCGTCTTTTCAGAAGCACGAAAAGCACCAACACTTATTTCTTTCCAACCGGTTATAACAATGGCGGAGTAGTTGAATTCAGACCGGTGGAGTTTACGCCTTCTGTAGCTGATAGCGAAGCTTACTCGGTGCGCTTTGCCTATAACGACCCTACCTTTGACGGTTACCCAAGAACCACTCGGGCAGCCAATGTAACAACCATTGACTCTGTTTTCTATCATTTATTGAAACAATACAATGCTACTACACCAGCGGTTTTATCCATTTATTATAACCCCGCTACCGATGGCAACTGGAATTCAATCGGCCGCTGGCAGGCAGTGCCTGAGTGGCAGAACCTGGATAGCGCCAACGATATCAGCGCTGTAGCCGCTAATGCGCCTTACTACAGAATGACCATGACCGGCTGGACGGATAATGGTAATGAACCTCACGCCCTGATTAATGGCCAGGAGGTTACCGTTCCTTTTGCATTCCCGAATGTGTTTGCACCCAATGGCGCCGACCAGACTAATAACAATACCTTCCACATTATTAATGAGGGAGATGAGGTGGTTGTGCAGGAAATGAGAATTTACGACCGTTGGGGTGTGCCGGTTTATGATGGCAACCGCGATGGAGGAATGCGTGTTACGCCAACTTCGGGTACGCAACCTACTTATTGCTGGGATGGAAAATACGATGGCAAGTTGCAGCCCATGGGCAACTATGTTTACGTGGCCAGTGTAAAAATAGAAAGCACAGGCAAGGTTAAAACCGTTTCGGGCAACCTGGCTCTTTTATGGTAATTGATTAATATTAGTAAGCAGGATATAAATTATATAAGATGAAGAAATTTTACACCACTGTTCTAAGCATAATCATAGCATCTTCGGTATTTGCGCAGGACATTCATTACTCGCAGTTTTTCAATGCGCCCTTATTGCTTAATCCGGCTTTAACCGGGTTTACCCCCGGGGCATACCGCATAGGTGTAAACTACCGTAACCAGTGGTTTACCGCTACCGGCGGCGGTTTTGGTGCTTCTCCGTATATGACGACAGCCATAGCCGGTGACGCCCCCATTAAAGTGAAAGACGATGTAGTGGGTGTAGGTTTGTTTATTGCCAATGACCAGGCAGGCGCCAATACTTTTAGCACCATTATGGTTTGCGCATCGGCATCTTATATTAAAACGCTGGGCAAAAAGAAAAACCATCACTTGTCGGCAGGATTTCAGTTGGGGGTAACTAATACCAGTATTAACTCCAGTGGCTTCCAGTTTGCCAGCCAGTTTCAGGATAACCTTTTCAGCAGCTCATTGGCAAGCAATGAAAACATTGGTAAAACGCACGTGGCTTACCCAAATATTAATGCAGGTTTATTGTGGTATGGAAAAATAAGCGATGGACTTGGCCTGTATGCGGGCGGTTCGTTGTTTAATTTATACCAACCCAAGTATGACGTGCTTACCGGCGACAACAACAATCTTTATTTAAGATGGAACGTGAATGGCGGAGCCGACATAACCATTGCCAAACAATACCACCTGCTGCCTATGCTGATGTATATGCGCCAGGGCGTTGATAACGAACTGAACACCGGACTGGGTTTTGGCATTGATTTTTCTGACGACATGAACCTTACTTTAGGCATATATAACAGAATCAACACGCTGTCATCGGGTGGTGCTAATGGCGATGCTATTATTCCGTATGTAGCATTTGAAATTAAGGGCTTTAAACTGGGTGTTAGTTACGATGCTACTGTATCGCAATTAAAGAATGCAGGAAGTTCCGTTGGAGCCCTTGAGTTTTCATTATCATATACCGGCAAGCGTAAAAACTATAATTATAAGAGTGCATTGATCTGTCCACGTTTTTAACAGGCCTCAAACCAGGGCTTATTAAATACAACAATCTTTACATGAACAGGATTTTTTTATTTTCGACCCATTGTTAAACATTCGTTTTTGAATTAACCTTAATTCCTGATATGAAATTGAAATTTTTACTTTCTGTTGTTACACTTTTGTTCTTTCAACTGGCCTCAGTAAACCAATTAAAAGCGCAAACAACAGATTCAACCAAGGTTAGCCAGGCAGTAGACTCTGTGAAAGTGAAGGCGCCTAAACCCAAAAAACTCGAAAAACTGAAGGAATTACCCGATCCTCAATCGGTAGGTTGGAAGAAAGACAAGATGTTTGGCGATAAACTTTTTGAACAGGGTAGCTTATACAACGGCCTTCATTATTATGAAGCCGCCATCGCTAAAAACCCTAAAGAGACCGGTTTATACCAAAAAATGGCTGATGGTAATTTTATGCTGCGTGATTACCGCACGGCTAACAAGTATTACAAGTTAATGGTGGACATGGATACCGCCAAGCATGCAAACTGGCAGGCACTTTACAAATATGCGCTTACTGAAAAGTATATGGCCGAATACGAAAAGGCCAAGTTGTTGTTTGAACAATTTAACCAGTACTATAAAGGCACCCAGGAACTGGCTGACATGATTAAAAGGGCCGACCTTGAATCGGAGGGTTGCGATTTAGGTATTAAACTGCGCGACGATAAAACTTTTAAAGACGTAAAGGCGGTGCATTTGGATGCCAACGTTAACCAGCCTTTTACTGATTACGCACCGGTAATGAAAAATCCGAAAACTTTATATTTCTCAGCAGTGGTTTCGGATAAAGTAATTCTTACCGGTAAGAGAGAAAAGTTTGCCACCTTCTCGCGTATTTATACTACCACTAAAACCGGTGATACAACCTGGTCGCCTAAAGAGTTAATGCACGGGGATGTAAATACGATTAGCTACCACGTAGGCAACCCTACCTTTGCTGCTGACGGAAAAACGATGTATTACACCCAGTGTTTGCAGGACGATAACCAGGCCATTAGATGCGATATTTACAAAAGCCTTTTAGGCGACACTGGTTGGGTAGCCGGCAATAAGCTGGATGAAAATGTGAACGCTGCAGGCGCTACCAATACCGAGCCTTGCCTTGGAAAAAATGAAAACGGAGAGACGGTTCTTTACTTTGTATCAGACCGTAACAAGGACCGCGGTACTGATATCTTCTACGCTAAATTAAACAGCAACGGAAATTTTGATAAGGCCCGTGAAGTGGGTGGAAGCATTAACACCAGCGGTAATGAGTTTACCCCTAATTATGATGCAGCAACCAATACTTTATATTTTAGTTCGGACGGCCACGTTAGTATTGGCGGCGCTGATGTGTTTAAATCAAAAATATCAGGCGGCCGGTTCAGCGAGCCCGAAAATTTGGGTATGCCGGTTAACAGCAGTGTAGACGATATGTATTATTCGTGGAACGAAAAGGATGGTGTTGGTTTTGTGGTTTCGAACCGCCCCGGTGGTTTTGGATTGAAAAGCGAAACCTGCTGCGATGATATTTACCAGGTTTACCGGTACCGTATTTTCCTGGCTGTAAAAGGAAAGCTGATTGACCCCGATAGCAATAATTTAGTTACCAACCAGGTAGTAAACCTGCTTGACGCCAACACCGGTAACGTCATAAAATCATACAACTCGAAAGACGGAAACTATTTCTTCGACCTGGAGCCTGATAAGAATTACAAAATAAGCGTGGCTAGAGATGGTTATTTTACCGGAACCCAGCTCTTCAATACTCTGGGTAAAGATAAAAGCGATACGATGAATTATACCGTAAGCATGAAGAAAATGGTAATGAACAAAGCTTACTCGCTGAACAATATTTATTATGAGTATGACAAGGCTGATTTAACGGCACCTTCGAAACTGGTGTTGGATACGCTGTATGATATTTTGAAAGAGAACCCGAATATTACCATTGAATTAAGTGCGCATACCGATAGCAAAGGCGCCGACAAATACAATGAGGAGCTGAGCCAGAAACGCGCTGAAAGCTGCACCAACTACCTGATTACGGAAAAGGGGGTAGCTAAAGAAAGAATAGTTGCCAAAGGTTATGGTAAAACCATGCCGGTAGCTCCTAACACCAATCCTGATGGTTCGGATAATCCTGAAGGACGTGCTAAAAACAGGCGCACAGAATTTAAAATTCTGGATG
>Ga0316217_10005764_pt1 | contig 12644 bp, 5 predicted proteins | sample 1anoAmetaG_FD_203633 | JGI IMG/M metagenome (GOLD analysis project Ga0316217, IMG submission 203633) | Freshwater microbial communities from Trout Bog Lake, Wisconsin, USA - 1anoA | ecosystem: Environmental > Aquatic > Freshwater > Lake > Hypolimnion/Profundal zone | place: USA: Wisconsin...
GATCTTGTGTATCGTCATCAGTGGCATGATATTCTCCATCATTGGTGTGTTAGGTGTTTTTTAGTTTCAGCATCGGCGGGCGCGGGACATTTCGGTAACGAAGTTGGCCTGAATACAGCGCCGCAAAATTGTCATTTCGACTACGCTCGTTCCTCGCTGCGGTCGAAATGACAATAAGTATTTCTATCTAACAATAACGCGCGACATCATTATTAGGAGCCTGGGTTAATGTCTTATTATCGCATTACAATGTGAATTTTGGTGCGATACTGAAATGACGCGTTTATTCTATCGAGCCCGGACGAAAGGACATCGCGCTCAGGCGCATCTGCTATGAAAACTCTACTCATTCTCTCCTTCACCGCTTGTCTCATTTCACTATGCGGCATCGAGGCGGCCGCTTCCCCCACTGCGGTATCGCTGCGCGGCTTCGGCAAGTTGGTCGTTACTCCTCGCTTCTTTGCCGGCAGCCGATCGTCGTGGGTGACATTAACGGCTCAGGACCCGGCCCACGCCGCGGTCTGCGCGTCGAAGTTCCTCGCCGATCTCTATGGCTTTGGCGATGTCAAGCCGGCTGATGCGGCTGGGCTGCCGGGAACGGTGGCGGAGCTTGACGGCGCTGCCTGGTGGCTGGTTGGGGTCGATGGCGGCGCCTGCCAGATTCTATGCGCCCGGACGCGCGCCGACCTGGCATCGCTGGCGCACAAGGCAGGCGCGTCTGCGTGGAAGCATGTCCCTCCGGCCGCCTATCCGCGCTGGCTGGACTGCATGGACAATGCCGCGATGGGCTTCTGGTTTCTGGGCGGGGGCGCGCTGCCCAAGGATGTCAACGACGACTTCGCGTGGCTGGGTGAGAATGGGTTTACAGGCTGCGTGGCGTCGGGCGTGACCGAATCCCGCCTGATTGCGCCCGGTGTTCTCGATTCGACCCAACTCGACTGGTACGGCGCCATGGCCGCAAAGTACCGCGTGCCGTTCCGTACGCTGCTCAACTGGACGTCGCCCATGCAGCCGCCCATGGTTTGGAATCGCGTCCCGCTGCCCTATATCGAACCGGCAGATGGCGCCCAGCCTTACGATGACTTCCAGCATGCAAGCCTGGGAGTTTACGACGGCTTCGTTCCGACCCCGGCGACTGATCCCTATATGCTGGACTTGCGTCGCAAGCTCGCAGCGAAGGAGGCCGCCGATCCGAACTTCGTGGGCCACCATGGCAGCGCCGAACTGGGTGGGCAAACGATCATCGAGCTGTCGCGGTACGCCCGGATGCCGTCGACCATCGATGCGTGGCGCGAGTTCCTGCGCACGAAGCTCGGACTGACACTCGCCCAGGTTGGCCTGCGCTATCTGGGCAACGCCAAAGCCTATTCGTCGTGGTCGCAAGTTGATGTTCCATCGCTCAAGCAGTTCACTGGCTGGGGTGATGGCTCAATTGATCTTTCCGGCGACTGGCAGGGCCACGCCGATCCATCGGCCGAGGGGGCCGATTGGCCTCAAGTGCGCAGTAACGACGTGATGTTGCTGCAATACGCGAGCAACAGCCACAACACGCCGGGCTACTGGCTGCGGCGGTCGATAACCTTAACTGCCGAGCAATGCGGGAGGCTCAAAGCGCTGCACATTGCCCGCGCGGGCTGGCATGGCCTGGCGCCGCCGCTGGCGATCGCGGCCTATCTCAACGGAAAGCAGCTTGTCGACGAGACCGTCGAGCACCCGCTCTGGCCGGACCAGGATCAGTGCGTGCTGCTCGGCGATGCCGCTAGGCCCGGCGAAAATCATCTCGTCCTGCGCGTCCGCGGTCCGCTCTCGTATGTCTTCCTGAGCCCGGCCGGGCGCTGGGCGTACCCGTCGGACAATCCGCATCTCAACCAACTCTGGTGCGATGCGACCGACTTCACCGTCGACATCAAGCTGAAATGGGTCGAGCATAACCTAATGGCAATCCGCCAGGGCGATCCGGACCGGCCGATCAAGATCATGGCGCCCTGGAACGTCATGGACAAAATCGGCGATCTCTGCTTGAAATACGGCGCCTACCCGCACGACACGGGGCAGGGCGGCGCATGCTGGGCGCCGTGGATGGCGCGCTATGTCACATGGCGCAATATTCAGGCCAGTAGTGAACCGGGAGGTCCGGCCGGCTCGCCAGCGGAAATGCGGCAGGCCATGACACTCTACCTGATGCTGGGCAACAGCATCGTCGACTATGTCTTTCATGTCGATGAGTACCGGAAGCCGGACATGGCGAAATGGATTGCGGACAACCGAGAAATGCTGCGCTGTATCGGCAAGATGGACGTCCCGCATGCAAAACTTGCCGTGCTGCGCTCGCTTCGCGACACGAGGCTGGGTTTTAAGGCGCCATGGGCGTGGGACATTGCGAGGGGTGAAGCGCAGGCTGCGGGACGGACTGCGGACTACGTCGACCTTCCCGATTTCGCGTCGGGCCGCGCCAATGCGTTCAAGATCATATTCGATGACGGCACGGCCGTTTTAAGCGAGGGGGATATTGCGGCCATTGAAAGCTATGTCCGGCAGGGCGGCATCTTCATTGCCACGAATAACACGGGATTGCATACGCCTTCGACTGCGAATGCGTGGCCGATCTGCCGCCTGACAGGGCTTGCGGTCAAGAAACCCGCCGCGCCATTCGGCAATATCCAGTTCAGTGGTACCGAGACACTCATTCCGTCGCTGCGAGGCCGGCAGATCAAAGGCGAGGGCCAGGCGCTCGACTGGCTGAAAGGTAACCAGGCCGGCGAATCGCTTGCGCTGGCCGCTTCGGCGCCCGGTGTCAATGTTATTGCGACCTGGGCCGACCGGGCCGCGTCCGACGGCAATATTGCCGTTGCGAGTCGCCGGATCGGCAAAGGGGAGGTGGTGACGCTCGGTTCCACATTCTGGCGGGACGCTCAGGATTCGAACGCCCACTGGATCAGCCGTCCCGAGCTTACAAAGCTGCTCGACGAGATGCTCTCGTCGCTTGGCGTCGAGCGCGATAGCTGGGTCGTGAATGCGCCAGAACTGAGCCAGCAGGTCTGGGCGGAGCACTGGCGCAGCAAGAACGGAATATACGATCTCTTCCCAGTGGCAAGGATCAACGGCGACGCCAGCCTGCCGTCCGTGACGGCGTCGGTAAAGCTGCGCGGCCAGTGTCCGGCCGGCGAAATTCGGGACCTGGCCGCGATTGGCCATCCGAGCGTGACTGTGTCGGCGGAGGGCGAGGGCTTCAGTCTGCCACCAATAACCCTGCAGCCTATGGAAAGTCATGTCTATGCAGCCCCGCGGGTCGATATCGAGCATGCGGCCATATATTGGCTGGGAGTTCAGGAGCGGCAATGGCCGGCGCTTGCGCCAGTGTCCGCCGATGCGCTTCCTGCAGCGCCAAAGCCGTCCACCGACACCTTAGCGTTGACGGATGGATGGAAGATGACGACCGGCGGATCGGACGAGATCTGGACGGCACCGGGCTTCAACGACCGCAGTTGGAAAACGGTGGCGCCGGCGACCTTCGCCGTGCTTGGCTTGCCGGAGGATGCGGTTGCCCGGCTGCGGCGAACCGTAAGCATACCGCGCGGCTGGGCAGGCAAGAGGGTGAGCCTGGTGTTCGATGCGCCCTACTGGTTCTGGGGCGTCAAGGATCACGGACGGCTGTGGATCAATGGCCGCGCCCTACCGCCGGACACTGTTCCGAACCAGCACAACGGATCGTTCACGTTGGATGTAAGCGATTATATAACCAACGGACGCCTCACGCTCGCTCTGGAGGTCGACGGCAAGCCAGCGAACTGCAAATGGTGGCCGCGGCCGGCGGGAGTGAGCGGGACCTTTCTGCTTCAGGCGACGCCCATCGATGTGAAGACCGTGCCCCTGACCGACTGGAAGGCGGCGACGGACCTGAATGTCTTTACGCCGCTTGCGCCAAACAAGAGTGTGACTTGCAAGTATGTGGAGACCACATTCGATCTTCCGGCGATCTGGCCGGCCAGCCGCCTGTTCCTGGAATCAGACCAGCCGCTGCGCTGGATCGTGCTCAATGATCGCGTCGTCTCTTGCCCGGATATACTCCACGAACTCGACATTAGCCGCCTGGCTGTTAGGGGACGCGGCAATGTGCTGCGCTGGGTTCCAGTCGTCAACGGCGTCGAGAACCCGGCCGGCGACCACAAGATCACAGGACTGCCGCCTGCGATCCGGCTTGGGTGGCGTCCTTGACCGGCAATCTATCGTGAAAGGATACAATCCGAAATGTCAATCCGGCGCCTCGCCTTAGCCGCGATCATAGTTCTCGCGGCCGTCATCGCATCTCGTGGCTGGTCCGCCCCGGCCCAGATCGCCGCATTCGATTGGCAGCCTCGCTCCGATTGGGTAAACGTGAAGCGGGACATTGTGCCCGCGGCCGTCGGCGACGGCGTTGCCGATGATACGGCGGCGCTGCAGAAGGCGCTCGACGGCATGCGCGATGGGTCGACCATCTATCTGCCGAGCGGGACATACCGCATCACGCGAACGCTTTTGCAGGCCGGGCCGCGCCATGGCGCCTTGATTGTCGGCAACGGCCGCGACACCCGGTTGGTGTGGGATGGCGATCCTGGCGGAAAGATGCTGCGAGACACCGGCGCCGCGTATTGCAACTATCGCGGGATCGCATTCGAGGGCGGCGGAAAAGCGGCGATCGGCATCTGGCACGATGACGATAAACGATTCGAAACTGAGGTCCGCAACCAGCAGTTGTCGTTTCGCGGTTTTACCGATGGGGGGATCGTTGTCAGCCCTACCTGCCCGATAGCGACGGCGGAGATAACGTTCGAGGACTGCCTCTTCGAGGCCTGCCGTCGTGGCGTGGCGTTTTCGAAATTCAATGATTACGACTACAGCTTCTCCGGCTGCGAATTCCTGCGGTGCGATACCGGCATTGATTGTGTCCACGGCAACTTCTACGCCCGCGACTGTCATTTCGAAGGCAGCAAGATCGAGGATATTCACTCCGCCCCCGAACACGCCTGCTCGGTGCGCCGGTGCACGTCCATCGGCAGCGCGCGATTCCTGAACTACGAATCGTCGGTTGGGACGATGACCGTGCAGGATTGCTGGGTGGATGGCTGGACGAATCCATCAGGAGCCGTGCGACTGAGCGGGGCGCCGATAATGCTGTTCGACTGCCACTTTACCCGTCCGCCGGCAACGGCCCAGGGCCCTGCATCGCCGATATCTGCGCCAAGCGATTCTCAGCGGCTGATCCTATCTGAGAATGTCGCCCCTCCAGGCGTTGCGCTTGTTCAATCGTCGAGCCGCGCCCACATCGTCATCGTGCCGCCTGGAGTGCGAAAGGGCGTTGTCACATCGCCTGAGCAATGCTGGCTGCGCGCGAAAGTCCGTGTTCCGCGACGGGTTTTCGATGCAAGACGCGATTTCGGGGCGAAAGGCGACGGCGTTACCGACGATACCGGGGCCGTTCAGGCTGCGATCGACGCCGCCGCGACGGCAGGCAAGGACTCATTGGCCTATCTGCCGTTTGGCGCGTATGTCATCTCGCGGACGCTGAATATGACTGGCGCCGATTATTTCGTGGGCGGCGGCGGCAGCGGGGCATGGACGCGAATCTTGTGGCGCGGTCCTTCAGGCGGCACTATGATCAAAGTTCGCTCGCCGCGCAACATCGTGCTCGAAAATATCGCCGTCGGACACAACGATCAGGCCGATCACGACGTCGGCATCGACATCGACCAAACCGGCGACGGCAAGGGATCGCGTATGACATATGACGGCGTGTGGGTGTATGGATGTTATCAGCGCGATCCGTTCCGGCGGGGGCTCTGTTTATCGAATCTCGGGGCGCTTGACACGGTGGTCATCCAGGAAATGCAGGGCAATATCCGCCTGAGCGAGTGTGGCGGCGCTCTGATTCTCGCAAATAACACATGCGAGGGGGCTGTTGTGGTGGATGGCAGCAAAGGACCACGGGATGGCTTTCTCGGTTTTCAGTTTCGTCTGGCGACGCTGGTCACCCATCCTCTATACCTTCGCGACAGCAATAGCATCGTGATGAGCGATTTGTATGTGGAACAGGCCGACAGCGGCCTCTTCTTCGCGGGGCGCGACGGCGATCCGCCAGGGCGCGCCACGATCCAGGGCGCCAAGCTCAACACGGGCGGGCATCCGGTCGAATCTGCTAATTTCCGGGCGTTCGACATCGACAACTACCACGGCAAGATATTCTTCGGCCACGACCAGTTCTACATCGAGCCTAATCCACTCCCGTTTCACCAAACAGGCTCGAATCCGGTCGATCTTTACGTGTATGCGTGCACGTTCTACGACACATTGCCTGCTCTGGACATCACCCCGGCGGCGCGTGTGGCGTTCATGAGTAATCTGCCGTTTGGCATGAGAAAGGCCAGCTACGATGCCGCCGACGTCGATGCGAAACGGACCTGTGCCGATCTGCCTGCCGCGCTAGACGACCTCCGGCGTCTGGGCTGGGCGGACCTGCATCTGAACTTTCCGTAGGGTGTGACGCTAGGGAGAGACTAAATTGAATTCAAGATGGCTGCTTTTCCTTTGCTGGTTCTTGTACGTTTCACCAGCGTACGCAGGGCCACCGGCAGGCGTTACATTCCCGCTGGTCGTATGGGACGTCAATTTCAATGATTGCCAAGTTGATCAACCGCCCCGAGCGCAGACGAAGGAGCAGATCGAGGCAGCCGGTCGGGACGATTGGAAGAAGCTGCCCATTAGGACGTTCGACTCGATCGAGTTCATGACGCGCACCCGCACAGTATTTGTACGGAAGAGCGCATTCGGCCTGAGCGATCAGCCACTTGTATTCGATGTCGAGGACAATAACCAGCCGCACTGGGGGCCGCGCGTCTGGTTCTCCGTGCCTCCCGCGGTTTCCGAGGCCGGGAAACGCTGGCATCTGTCGCTCGACATGGCGATGGCGACGAAGGCCCTCATGGGCGGGATCAACCTGTGGGATGTCGCGGAGGTGACATTTTTCGACGACGGCACCCTACGAGCCGGAACGACGGAACTCGGCCGTTATATGCCCAGTACGCCGGTTCACCTGGATGCATGGATTGACGCCGATGCTCGGAAGATCACCTTCATGCTGGACGGAAAGCATGATCAGGCCGTCACGCTTCCGTGGAGCAGCGCATCTCAGCGGAACTTTACTTCGATCCGGCTCGACGGCCTGCTGCCCGGAGGACATAACTACGTCGGAAAATTGGCGTTCGATAACGTTCGCCTTGTCTTGGAAGAAGCACGATTATGAATAACACAGTCAAACTCGCTTGTCTTATTACAACGCTGCTATTCGTTCATGTCGCAGCATGGGCTGGAGGCGGCCGCAATCGCGTCGTAGGCAGCGAGATGCTTATTTCCCCGGCGCGCGGCCCTATCGTCGTCGACGGCAAGTTGGATGAATGGGATGAATCGCAGGCGAAGTTCTTCTCGCTCTACAATGCAGGCGGCGCCATAGGAAAAGGCGCGTTCGACGACTACTCGGCCAAAGTCGCCCTGCAATACGACCTGAATGCGCTTTATATTGGTGTCTGGTGTCACGATCCCACCCCCCTGGGTTCGCAAACGAATGCCGGCTGCACTCCGCCCGGAGACGGCCTGATCCTCAGCCTTCCCTTTAAGAAGCTCTACCATGTCGCCCTGTGGAAAACGCCAGGCAAGCCGAATACCAATGCAATGCTTTCGGTTGGAAAGGCGCCGCTTTCCGCAGGCATACGCCTTGTCAACGTTAAGCAGGGCTTCAAGATTTCAGGGCCGGCGTCTTACACGCAGGAAGTTCGAATTCCATGGGCCGACCTGGGCGGTAGCCCTGACCCAGGACAGCTTGTGCGCATGGGCGTGGAGTTGTGTTTCGGCGGCCTCGATCCCACTGCAGGCTATCATGCCTGGTTCAAGGACATGGCCGCCAGCCAGAATCGAATGGCAAATCGCTGGGGAGGGAATATGGCGTGGGGCTTCATGGACGGCCTGCGTTCGACCGATCTGATCGCTCCTTCGTACGATCCGAATACGGGAGCGTTGGTGACTCTGTCACCCGTTGGTACGAAGGCGCCGCCGGACCCCGCTGTAATCTATGGCGGAAACGAGCTGACGCGCACAACATCGATGGTGGCTGTACCTGTCGGAAAATGGGATGACGGCGCGGCGACGACAATCGCATCGGAGCCCACATTGTTCCCGAACCGATATGCCACGACCCTTCACTGGTCCTACGATACGGCCGGTCTGTACATGGGCTTGCGATGGCATACGGGTGGACCGCATATCAACATTAACGATCCGGCAAGTATCCCGCGCGGCTACGATGGCGGGGACGATTTACAGATTCGCCTTGCGACCGACCGGGTCAGCCAGATAGACACATGGTATTGCGACGCGGCCCATCGGGCGGCGATGAACATCACCTATGGGGCTAATTTCAATGAAGGTAACTTACCCGACGCCATTGCCAGGGGCGCCAGGATGGCAATTGCGCCGCAGCCCGGCGGCGGATATACTCAGGAGATCTTTCTGCCCTGGTCGCTGATCACGACGTCGGGCAAGCCGTTGACTACCGGCGACAGTTTTCGTGTTGTCCTCGATCTTTTCTACAGTGGCGTTGAAGGAAATCGCATTCCATTCATCATCAATGCGCGCTTCGCGCAGCCGACCGGAGTAGTCTCGATTCCAGTCAAGGCGATTCGAGACGGATATTACACCGTGGTGGTGGACAGGGCAGGCGGACAGGTTGTTAGGCGATTGTTGAGCTGCCAGAAGATACAAAAGGGGCAATTGGTCGCAGATTGGGATGGATTGGACGACGCGGGCAAATCGGTTCCTGCGGGAAAGTACACGTTTCGCGGCCTGTATCACACCGGGATCGGGCTCAAGTACCTGATGACCTACGACAACCCCGGCACGCCGCCGTGGCAGACCGACGACGGCACGGGCGAGTGGGGCGGAGATCATTCGTCGCCGCAGACGGTTGCCATCGACGATTGGGGCGTCTTTATCGGTTGGCCGGGCGCGGAGGACGGCAATGGCTTTGTCGGTTGCGACGCGAACGGCAAGAAGCGATGGGGCTTTTTCCAGACTCCTCTCAATTCAGCCATTGGATCTGCGTTGCTTGCGAGCGATGGCCGGTATCTCTACTATGCGGACGAGGGCATGACGCAACCGCAGAAAGGCGAGAACGAGCTGGCCTACTTCAAGTCCGTCATTACCTGCGTCGATCGGACGACCGGACAGCGCAGGGGGTTCTCCGTGGGCAAGCCATACAATGAGATTGCCGCGCACAACACGTCGCAGGTCGCCGTCAACTGGGAATGGGACCTCGCCGCGAAAAAGAACTTCTCGTTGGATACCTATGCAGGGCACGACAGCTACTTCTATTCTGGGCACTGCGTCGGAGGGGATTTGACCGGTCTTGCGGCGCGGGACGGCAAACTCTATGTCAGCCTCCGCCTGTCGGGACAAATCGTCGTCTACAGCGCCGCCGCGATGCAGGAATTGGCCCGATGGCCCCTGGCCAAACCAGGCGGGCTTGCTTTTTCGCCGTCGGGCCAGCTTTATGCGGTAAGCGGCAACTCCATCGTGCGCGTCGATACGTCCGGCGGGGCATTATCTCCGGTCGTTACGACGGGCCTCGAAGCGCCCGTCGGCGTGGCTGTGGATGCCGGCGGCAGCGTATTCATTTCGGACTGGGGCGCTGCCCAGTGCGTCAAGGTCTTCTCGGCTGACGGTCATCTCTTGCGCACGATTGGCAGGCCGGGTGGGCGCGCCTGGGTGGGCGCCTACGATCCGAACGCGATGCTGCTTCCGCGCGGGATCGCCGTCGATCGTCAGGGACGGCTGTGGGTAGCGGAAGATGACGACCACCCGAGCCGGGTGAGCGTCTGGGATGCTGCGACCGGCAAGCTCATGAAGGAGTTCATCGGGGGTACAATCTACGGCGGCGTTGCGGGGGGGATCATCGATCCCAAAGAGCCCAATCGCGCGATCTCGCTCGGAGTGCTCTACGATATCGACCTTGCCAGGGGCGGATACCATCCGCTCGCGACGATGTGGCGGCGCACGTCGTCGGACGCGTACTTTGGTTTTGGGCCTTCGTTGGGTGAAGACTCGCCATACACCTTCTACCGCAATATTCAGGGCCATCGTCTTATCGTTACGACCTTGCAGGGCAATGTCATCATCGGTGAACTGCGGCCCGATAACACGTGGCTTCCCCGTGCTGCGATCGGCAGCATCTTCAACCGGGGCGACAACGGCCAGGTGCTTCCCGAAAACAAACTTCTGTGGCGCATGGCCAAAAACTGCGATGCGATCGCAGGACATGGCGGAGACAACTACATCTGGACCGATTTGAACGGCGATGGCCTGGTGCAGCCCGATGAGATACAATGGCGAAAGCAGTCGCCTGCGTTCCCCCTGATGGACAACTGGTGGGGCCCTGGAATGCTTGCTGATGATATGAGCGTCTATGTTGGAGCGTCCTCCGTTACGCGGCTGCCGTTTCAGGGATGGACAGCTAGCGGTGCGCCCAGGTACGACATCGACAAGGTGGAACCGGTAATCGCATCGCCAGGCGATCATTCCTCGGTGGCAATTGACAAGAAGGGCGATGTCTTGACGACGATCCATGGTGAGACAACCGCATGGGGAGTTAAGAATCCGTCGATGACCTGCTTCGGTCCTGACGGCAAAATCAAGTGGCAATATCCGTCCACACTCGATGCCAAGCCCATGGGAAGCATCGTTGGCGATCCGTTCCTTGGCCCGGTGGACGCTGGCGGAGAGTTGGGCGAGATATTCTCCCTTTCGCAATGGCACGGGCTTTATTGCCCGCTCATTACGACCGACGGACTCTACGTTGGCCGAGTGTTGCGAGATCCGGCCGAAGGCGGCGCACCGGGGCCGGACGTATTCCGGGGTGAAACCGTGCAGTATCTGAATCGCCTCGACGACGGACGGATTATTCTCAGCCACGGCAAGAACGCTCACAACCTGCTGCAGGTCATGGGGCTTGATACGGTCAGGCGATTTGGCGGCGCGTTCGAATTGACCGGCGCCCAGGCCGCTATGGCTGTATCGCGCCTGGAACAAATAAAATCGCAAGCAGAAGCCAATTCACCGATCCGTATCGTCAGTAGTGCATCGGCGCCAAAGATCGACGGTAAACTCGACGATTGGGACTGGAGCTCGTCCGCGTCCATTGGTCCAAAGACCGGCTTCCCTCGCGCGGAAGTGGCGTTGCGGACCGACGACAAGGCGCTCTTTGTAGCATACAAGGTCAGTAAGGGCCGGCCCTTCCTCAACAACGGCCAGGATGCCACGCAGCTTTTCCTCACTGGCGATGCCGTCGACCTGCAGATAGGCACCGACCCGACATCCGATCCGCACCGCAGGACGCCGGTGATCGGAGATGAGCGGCTTCTGATTAGCAAACTCGGCGACAAACCGGTTGCAGTGCTCTTCCAGGCGCAACTGCCGTTTGCGACCAATCCTGTCTCGTTCAGGTCGCCGGTCCGAACCGTCACATTCGATGGTGTTGCCGTGCTAAGCGATGCGCAGGTCGCGATCGTGGACACGCCCGATGGTTACACGATAGAAGCTTCGATTCCATGGAAAGACCTCATGACGGGCTTCACATGGCCGGGCCGCGTGTTCCGCGGCGACGCAGGCATTATAGTCGCCGACACCACGGGCCGTAGGATCGCCCGCGTCTACAGGTTCAATCGCCAAACTCACATTGTCAATGACGTGCCAACAGAAGCGCAGTTGAGCCCAAGCCTGTGGGGTGAAATTGAAGAAGACAGCAATTCCCGATGAATCAGAAAGGATACACACAACAATGATCACGAAAATCCCTGCAATAGCGACAGCCGCGTGCGCTTTCGCCCTTCTTACGGCATTTGCCGCTGGCCCAGCCGGCGCCGGCAGCACGCCCCCCTTAGGGCCCAACCTGCTGCAAAACCCAAACTTCTCCGCGCCATTCGCAACGGACCCATCGAAGGGCTGGTGTATTGGCGGCGCTCTGCAAGGCGCGAAGGCATCGATTGCAGATTCGGGCATTGGCAATCAAAAATGCCTGCGGCTCGAGCAGACGATACCAGTGACGATTGCTCCGGAGTCGTTCAACCTGCCCGACTATGGCGACTTCATGAAGTCCATGAACGGAGGGAAGGGTGGCGGCTTTGTGATCGTCACTCAGCACGTTCCGGTTACGCCCGGTAAATCGTACCATCTGCGTTTCCGCTATCGCGCGTCCGACATGGCGCAGGAGGTTAATCAGCCTGGTCCCAATCGTGGATTTGTGTCCTTCATGGTCTGGATTTTTTGGGAAGGCACGACGAAAGACCGCGAAAAGAACCTCTGGGTCGCTAACAACCAGCAGCCAAGCGCCGATTGGAGCGTCGTCACAGATGGTCGCTTCCCACCTAATGGAGATCCTGTGCCGGCGCCGTACGTCGCGCCGCAAGGCTCCGAGTACGCCGATCTGCGAATCCAACTGGTCGTAAACGCGGCGAGCAAGAAGCCGGTCGTGGATATCTCGGATATCGAGTTTGTGGAAGTTCCGTGAACCTGCTTCGAAGCACGCGCAGGTATCGCCGAAATGCGCGTCGAAATTAGGGATTATG
>Ga0316217_10005765_pt1 | contig 12643 bp, 10 predicted proteins | sample 1anoAmetaG_FD_203633 | JGI IMG/M metagenome (GOLD analysis project Ga0316217, IMG submission 203633) | Freshwater microbial communities from Trout Bog Lake, Wisconsin, USA - 1anoA | ecosystem: Environmental > Aquatic > Freshwater > Lake > Hypolimnion/Profundal zone | place: USA: Wisconsin...
GTCGGGACTCGGCTGGTTCATGATCCGGCTCCGCGATTCTTCGGCGGTCGCGCCTTTGAAAAGGTTCCGGCCCAGCAACAGGTTCGCCAGCACCACGCCGGCGGAAAAAAGGTCGCTCCGCTTGTCGGTGATCTGAAAATTGGCCTGTTCGGGGCTCATGAAATCCGGCTTGCCGGCGACAACTTCGCCTTCCTGGTCGGTGAGGAACCCCCGGGCCTTGGCAATGCCGAAGTCGGTCAGCTTCACGTCGCCCTCGAAGGCGATCATGATGTTTTTGAAGCTCACGTCGCGGTGGACGATGCCAAGCGGATGTCCGTTCTTGTCGGTCTTGGCGTGCGCGTAAGCCAGGCCGCGGGCGATGCGGCTGACGATGAATACCGCGAGTTCCTTTGGCAGAACGCGTTTTTTTTCCGAAAGCTGGTGGGTGAACTGCTCCAAGTTCACGCCGCGGATCAATTCCATGGCGATGAACGCCACGCCGTTCGTCTCGCCGAGGTGATAGGTCTGGACGATGTTCGTGTGGATCAAATCGGCGACCAGCTTGGCCTCGCCGATGAAATTATCCATGAACATCTTCTGGCTGCCGTAGTTGGCGCGGATGATCTTGATGGCGACGCGCTTGACGAATCCGCGGGTCCCGTGCTGCTCGGCTTCATAGACGATGCCCATGCCGCCCTCAAAAATTTTGCGGACGATTTCATAGCGGAATTCATTCTGGATGGTGAAGAGCGCCACGCACGAATGGTCGGAAATCACCTTGCGATGTCAAGCCCGGCGGCGGACCAGGCCAAAAAAAACCGTGATTTTTTCGCTTTTTCGCTTGCGTGGCGGGCGTAATGGATTTTTACTCGCATCAAGTCTGGTGACTTTTCGGACTGCAACAAAACAAAACAAACAACAACGACAACCAAAAACAAATATGGCCAAAGCACTCTCCAAAGCTCAAATCGCCGCGCTCGTTGCGGAAAAAAACGGGCTCTCCAAGAAACAAGCCGTCGAAATCCTCGACACCATCGCCGCGCTCGCCTACAAGCACGCGAAAGACACTTTCACCCTGCCGGGCATCGGCAAGCTCGTCCTGAAGAACCGCGCCGCCCGCATCGGCCGCAACCCCAAGACCGGCGAACAGATCCAGATCAAGGCCAAGCGCGTTGTGAAGTTCCGCGTCGCCAAGGCCGCGAAGGACGCGATCCTCGGCACTAAGTAATTTATCCCTTTCAAATAAGAGCGCCCCGGTTTCGGGGCGCTCTTATTTATTCCCCCAACAGTTCAATGTCCGCGTAATCGCCGGTCAGCCGCCCGCCCAGACTGTCACTGTCCGTCATCACGCCAAAACCCACGATTTTTGGCATCGGCCGGTCGGGGAAAACTCTTTTCCAGTCCGCCGCCACGTCCCGCGCCTCGGAAATCCATTGGCTCGCCTTCGCGTTGCCGGATTCCAGAACGAAGATCTGCGCGCGGCCCGACTTCGGATGTTCCAGCACCGTTCCGGGTTTCTCCACATTTGCCCACAGGTAGTTCAACGTGCGCGGTGGGCCGATGAACGTGTCGAACGCCACGAACACCCGCGCCGCGTGGTCAAACCTTTTCAGCTCGCGCTCCGAGCCGTTCGTGGCTACGCCGGTGATCCGCCAGCGCCAGCGGAGCGTTAATTTTCCCGCCGGCGCGAGGTCCAGTTTGGTGGTCAGGCCGGAACAGGAATTGTCCGCCGTCGCGTGTAGAAAATAATTGGTGCCGGCGGGCGTCACGGCGTAATCCGTCCGTTTCTTGAAAAACGCCACGTTCTCCCAGCCGCCGGTCACACCGTGCGCGAAGTTTTCAGCGAACAGAATTTTCTCCGCCGCCGCGCCGGTAAATGCCGGCACCAAAATCAACGCCGCCAGAAAAATCCATTTCATCGCGGGAACGATAGCGGGTCTGCCCGCAAACCAGAAGTGACAATTCAACGACCGGCGGCCCCGGCGCGCCAAGCGTTCCAATGGTTGCCCAGCCGCGCGCAGACCGCCGCCGGGGTTTCCGCGTAGGCCGGCCAGCCGAGTTTCAACGCGGCGGCGCGCAGTTTTTTTTGCCGCCGCTCAATCAGCCGGTTCAACGCCGCGGCTTCGCGCGCTTCTGCGGCGCATTGTCCGGCGATGAATTCTTGCAGCAGGCAGAGGTCGTGTTCGTCGCCGAGCAGTTCGTCGAGCTGCTCCAGTTTGTCGGACAAGGCCTGAACCGCCGCCGGCCATGCCGGGCAGAGCAGCCGGAGATGATGCTGGAAATTTTTCACCTGTTTCCGCCATTCATGGAAGTCCTCCGGCCGGGGCTGTCGCCGGGCGAGTTCCCAGGCCTGTCGCCCGCGCCGGTAGCTTTGCCGCAGGCCGGGCGCAATCGCCGCCCAGCTGGCCACCTTGATTTTCAGGCCGGCCACGCGCCGGTTGATTTTCCGCAAACTGCGTTTGGCCACCACGACAGAATCGCTGTGCCGAAACCGGCGGGTTTCCCGGCGACAATGCTTTTGCAGCGCCTTCTGGATTTTTGGGAATCGGGTCGCGCCGCCGGCCAGCTTTTTGAACGCCTCCAGCGTCACCCGCGCGTCACGCGGGGCGGCCAGCCGGTCGGCGGCCCGGCGCAACGCCTTCGCCGCCCGGCGATAGGCGCCCTGGCCGATCTCACCGTGCACGAGCCGGAAAATCGCGCGCAGCTTTTTGATTTCCTTGCGCACGCCGTGGACGGACGCCGGATGACGCGATTTCCGCAGCCGCCGCAGCGCCTCGCCGATGTGCTCGCGGCATACGCGTCGCACCGCCCTGGCCGGCGGCTCCGCCATTTTGAAATGAAACGGCATGGCAGGGAATCCTAGTTCATTTTTGCGGACCCGCCCAATGCAAAATGATTCGCTTGCGATTTGGCCGCGCCAGTCGGCGAAATTTGCGAATAAAAAAAACCATGAAACCCCGCGTTTCCTCTGGATAGCCGGCGCCGGCCGGGATCAGCTTTTCTTCCGGTCTCCCCGCAAAACTTTGACCGGCTCGGGCAGTTTATAATGCCGCTTCAGGCCCGCATTTCCCAGCAACCCGGCCGGCACCCGGGCGATGAATTCAGGAAAGCTGGGTTCGACGCGGTCGCGGATCAATTTCTGTCCCGCCTGGGATGCCCAGAACTCGTCCTCGATTTTCGTCAGCGCGATGGCGGCCTCGTCAGCATTCAGGTTCTCGCGCTTGGCGAGCGCCCAGATCAACTCCGGGTCGCCCGGCAACGCCACGGGGAACGGCGCAAATTTCAGGGTGACCTCCGGTTCGTCGCCGCCAGCCGGTGCGGCCGGCCGCACGGGAATCCGGCTGTGAAACTGGGTTCCATCCGGCAGCGTGACATCCACGCGCAGGCCTTTGCCGTCTTCGTTCGGCTCAATTTCCAGATCCGCGTCGCCAAAGCCGGCGACGAGCTGCTCTCTCACCTCTTCGAGCGTCTTGGTCTCCAGATCCGGCAAGGCGATGCGGTCGCAAAACTTTTCAAAGGAATGGACGCGGTTCTTGATCCTTAATTCGGCCTCAAAAGCGGCGTAAATCTTTTCGGCCAGCGCCGGGTCGGGGGCCACCTTGGGCAAAATGGCGCGCAGCAGATCCAGCAACTGCGCCTGCTCGTCCTGTTTGGATTTCGTCGGTTTCTTTTCTTTCATGAAATTGATTTTGCGGATTTGAAAATGGACCCATGGTGTAACGAAGTGGCGGTGAAGTGTAAAACGGAATAAAAATATTTTTGTCTGGAATGCCAGCCGCCCGATCGCTCCTGCGGCGGGATGAGCGGACAAAGGTTTGAACTGGCGGGCAACCGATCTACAATCGGACCGGCATGAAACCATATCTCTTCCACCGGCTGGCGGCGGCACTCGTGCTGATCAGCGCCACCCACATCTCCGCTGCCGGCGGGCTGGGCGACCCGGAAACCAAAGCGATCCGGGACGGATTCACCGCCCGGCGGGATACCGCCATCAACAGCCTGGAGCTTGACCGGTTCAAGCCCCAAAAAATTGACAAGTCGCTGGGGCCGGGCCGGCCGGCGTTTACCCGCGCCTATGGTTATTCCGTGGCCTCATTTGCCTTGGCGGCGTATTGGCGCGGCCAGCGCGTGGCGGAGGCGGACACCGCCTTGCGCGAGCTGATCAATTACTTCAAGGCCAGCCGCGAGGCGCGCAACGACAAGGACAATTTTTATTGGTGGACACCCCAACTCGTCCGCGCCATCGACTTCTTCGGAAGCAACGGTTCCCGCGTGAAAGGGCGGATGAGCGCTGACGTTGAGGCCGCCGCGCTGGAAATGATGTGGCTCTGGACCAAAGAAACCTCGCTGGTCAGCGAAACCGTCCTGCACCCGGACTATTGGTATGTTCACGAATCCGAAAATCATCACGTGCAGGGCTTTTCCGCCTGCTGGGATTTCTCCCGATTATTATTGCATCACGCCGAATACCGGCAGCGCCGCTACGACGACGGTCATTCCGTGGCGGAACACTATGCCGCCTGGACGAGATACGCCAAGGATTACCTGGCGGCGCGGGCGAAACAGGGCCTTTTTATCGAAGCCGCCACGGAATACAACATTGAAACCATGAAAGGCATCCACCAGTTTTATGATTTCACGGATGACCCGGAACTCAAGCGCCGGGCGGAAATGTTCATCACCCTGTTTTGGGCGGCTTGGGCGCAGGAGCAGCTTGATGGCGTGCGCGGCGGCGGCAAAACCCGGAATTATCCTGGACATTGGAGCACCGGCGGGCAGGATTCCACCCGGCGCTTGAGCTGGTTTTATCTGGGCCTGGGCTCCCCGGTCAAAACGCCCCAGGCCGATGAATTGGTGTTCCTGACCAGCGAATATCGGATGCCGGACTTGGTCATTGATCTCGCCTTGGATGTTCCCGGACGGGGCGTGTATGAAGTGAAACAATATCCGCTGGGCCTGGCGGTGCCGGGCTATCAAAATCCGCCCGGTTACCGCCTGCGGAACGATGCAGGCGGCATACTCCGCTACGCCTATTGTTCGCCGGACTTCATTCTGGGAACCCTGATGTTTGGAGTTTACTCGAATCAGGATTGGGCGGCGATCAGTTCGCAAAACCGCTGGCAGGGGGTCATTTTTGCGGGGGATCTGAATGCCCGAATTTTTCCCGTTCCACAGCCCGTCGCCGGGGCGCAGGACCGGGCTTACAACGTCTGGTGGTCCGTGCAGTCAAAAGGCGCCCTGATCACCCAGTCCCTGCCGGGACATGGTGCCGGCCCCATGCGCATCTGGTTTTCCCGTTCCGGTTTGGAGCAGCGGACAGAATCCGGCGGCTGGATATTTGTCAAGGCTCCTGCCGCCTTTGCCGCCGTGCGCGTGGCCGAGGGCCAAACCTCATGGGAATCCATCGCGGCGAAGCCCGGTGTCGAGGCGGGCGACTGGCTGGTCTGCGGCACCGGTTCCAGTCCTGTGATCATGGAAGTCGCCCGGCAGCAGGATTTCGGTGACCTCGCCGCCTTCAAGGCGCGCATTCTGGCAACCCCATTTCGCTATGAGCGGAAAAAACTCGAATACACCTCGCTCACGGGAGATCGCCTGACATTTTTTGCCGACCGCCGGGAACCACCGCAAATCAATGGTCAACGCGTTAAAGTCGCCCCGCCACAGGCTTCCTTGGATAGTCCTTTTATCTCGGCGGGCTGGAACAGCGGGGTCGTCATCCTGCAGAAAGGCTCCCGCCGCCTCACTCTCGACTTCAACTCCGCCGCCGCCCGGGACTGAAGCCAGCCAAGGAATATTTTGGGGCGGCCCTAAAGACCCGGCCACCGTCACCATCACGGCCGACTGCGACGACTACCAACTGGCTGAATCCAAAATCCGGTTGATGCGAGGTGAACCCGTGATTTCACGGCACAGGCATCCGGCTTATTTATTCTTGCGGCTGGATTTGAACCGGGCTGTTCGTGGCCGTTGACAACCTTCCGGTTGCCGCCGGAAAAAATGCCGGGCGGCCAAAGTTTGCGTTTTGGAAAAACGGCCATGCAGCCTTGCGTGGCAACCTGATTTCTGGCGGCAAACTTAGGCTGTTGATCCATTCCGAAACGGCGAACGGATCGGCTTTCATCCATAGCCAGGCGATCACCGGGTCGCGCCAGGTTTCTTCAGGAAGGAATTCTGCCAGGGCCAAAGCCCCGGGAACATCCGTTTGGGCCAGTTCGCCGATGCAACTCATGAGCCTCTTGTTCTTGGCTTCGGAGTCCGGCTGGGATTGCGCCCAGCGGATGATTTTATCCAGGGCGCGTTGCCGGGAATCCGCGTCCGGCAACTGGCAAACCCAGTTGAATGCTCCGGACCAGTCGGTCTTCATCCAGTTTTCCAGCACGGCGAGTTGAAAGCAGAAGCTGGAATCACTTGCCCCCTCGTCGTTCACAATTTTCCCGGCAATGGCGCTCGCGTTGGTCATGGCGGACAGGGGATCCACCCGTCCCAGCCGGACCAGCAGCCGCTCCTGAAAATGGCTGCGTTGCTGATCGTTGACAATAACCGATGCCGCCTTCAGGGCTTCGGCAATTTCAGCTTGCGAAATCGCGGCGGCCAGACGATCGAGGCTGCCCCGCCGGTTTTCTTCCAGCTCCGTTCCGCCGATTTTTTGCAGCATCTGCCGGATTGGCGCGCTTCCGTCTGAAGGTAGTTCAAATGTCCCGGACGCTTCCGCCGCCGCCTTGGCCAAGGCCTGACTGGCGGCCTGATGTTGCCGCCAGGCCAGGCTCGCAACCGTGCCGGCGGCCATCAAGGCCAGCGCCGCCAGCAGCGCGAATACCTTGGTGAGCCGGCGCGCATTCTGTTCCCGATCTTGGATTTTCTGAACCTGGATTCGGGCGGCTTCAATTTGGCTTGGTGCGTCGCCGGTGCGGCTTTGTATTTCCCGGACCTGGTCCTGCGCTGCGCGGGCCTGATTCTGCACCTCCAAAATTTTGCCTTGGGCTTCGCGAACCTGCTCGCGGGCTTCCGCCAGCTGGCCTTGGGCGGATTGGGCCTGGTTCTGAAATTCCTGAATCTGGCTTTGTGCGTTTCGGGTCTCACGAACTTGATCGCGAGTTTCCTTAAGCTGGTTCTGGGCTTCGTCCGCCTGCTGCTGCGCTTCCCGGACTTTGTTTTCGGCGGTGACCGCCCGTTGACGGGCTTCCGCCAGCTGGCTTTGGTAATCCCGGACTTTGTTTCCAAATTCCTGAAGTTGTTGCTGGGCTTCGCGCAACTGGTTCTGGGCTTCATGCGCCTGGTTTTGCGCTTCCTGAATCCGGCTCTGAACATCCGGCGGCAAATTCTGCAGTTCCAGCGATTGTTTTTGAATCTCGCGGGTTTGACGCTGGGCTTCCTGCAATTGCCGCCGGGTTTCCTCGATTTTTTCCAGCGCTGCGCGGGCCTGATGTTGGGCTTCAGCCAAGTCAAAAAAGTGGCGCTTTTGTTCGCGCCACCACAAGCCATTGAACCCGACGCCGAGCAGCAGGGCGATCAACTGGATTTTGGCCATCTCCAAATCGGCTTCGGCGTGGCGATGATCTTGGGCCAGGATTTCCCGTTTCTCGACGCCATGCCGCGCGTCCACAAAAATGTGCTTGTCGGCGCGCCGGGCGGTATCCAGCGTTCCATCCGGCTGCACTGGGTGACGCAGCGCGGGAACAAAACATTCGTTGGCCGGTGCCGCGCCCGATGGGTTGCCGGTCCCGGCATTGGGTTCCCCGGCCACCACGATGGGCAATATCTGCTTGCCGCGTCCGAGCTGCTTGAAATAACGCACGACCTCATTCACCTGCCGGCTTTGGGCTGAATTGGGCGAGCAGATCACAATCAGGCAGAGGGATTGCTCCAATGCCTGGCGGATTTCCGCGCCCAGGCTGGCAGCTTCGGGCAGTTCCGTCTCATCCCGGAAAACGGGCGCAATTCGTTCGGGAATGATTTCACCGCGACCATTGATTTGGCCGACGAATTCCGGGGGGATGGAAAAAGCCGTTAATGCGTCGTCCAGCCAATTGCCCCAGCGCCGGCGGCCCGCCGCCGGTGAAGCCACAGGCGGTTCGCAATTGTCCTGCGGGCTGCAACTGAGGAACACGCAATATTTATATTCGTTATTGGCCATGCAAAGCGGGTCAGAATATATTGTTGGAGCGGGAGAATCAATTCTCCGCCGAAGATTTTATGCGCCCGCCGGGGAGGAATGCGACCACCTGTTTTCATCCGCTGCGAAGCAGGAATTTACTGTTGTCGGCGGTAATCGTTCGAATCAGACAACCACCAACCCGGTGTTGGTCGTAGTCAGCCACCAATCCACACACTGCTGCAAAACCACAGGCGTTAAAGGTCTTCGACCCTATCGTCAGCCGCAACCCCGCCTCGGCCGCGCCGCCGGGCGCTGGGTAATGCGAGCGGGAACAAATGCGGCGCGAAATCTAAATTGTCCGGTCTGTTCATTATTCCGATTTTGCCCGGCGAAAAAGCTGCCACGCCGAGAATGCGGTGGCGGCCAATTTTTCCAACCGCCCCAATGCGTCAATCATCGCGCCAGGTTTGCGCATGGCTTTGACGGCCAGCATCCCCGCCGCCGCCGCCAGCGCCGCCGTCAAGACCGGGTGGCGTCGGGTCAGATTGCCCGCTTCGCTCAGCCAGTTTGCCGGCGAGTGCAACCGCCGCCAGTCCGCCGCCAGCCGCAGCCGGTTGACATCGCTTTGCAGGATGAGCAGCTCCTTCTGCCGTTGCCGGCGTTCTAGTTCGGCTTTTTGAAACATTCACAATCCTTTTTGAATTCGCCGAGCGTTGCGGAGTAGGCCTGCCAGTGCTGCAGGCGGGAACGCAATTTCATCAATGCCACCACGGCCGCCCCGGCATAGACGGCTGTCAGCACCATCAGCACGGGCAGACGGCATGTGTCCCAGAAGACAAGCAGAACCGCGAGCGTGATCAAGGCAAGCGCCATCAACGCGCACACCATTCCCACTGCCGCCAACAGCAGCGCTTCAACCAGCCTCACCCGCTCCTCCTTCAATTCAACCAGGAAGAGTTCAAGGCGGTTCCCGGCCACGTCACGCAGCGTCTGAAACATCCTCGTGACGGCGGGCACGAGTCCCCCTTCCGTTGGGGGCGTGGCGTCCATGATCAGCGACGTCCGACCAGCACGCCGATCAACAGGCCCACGCCGAACGCGGCCCCGAGGGATTCATACGGATGTTCACGGATGGTCTTGTCCGCAACCTTCGCCCCGGCGACAGTCTTTTCCTCAATCCGCCGGTAAGTGGCTTTGACCGATTCGAGGGTTGAGGCTAAACGTCCGCGCAACTCGGTTAGGTTTTCGCCCGGCTGTCCGGCGGTCGCATGCAGCATGGCTTCTGCGTCATGAGACAGCGTCTTCAAGTCTGCCACCAGTTTTTCCATGTTAGCTTCGTTTGTCATAATCATCCTTTCTCCTGGAAAATTATTCTCGACCGGCAACCACCCCGGTTGCCGGCCCGACATGGCAACATGATTCACATCTTGAGAAAGCGCAAAAAAAACTTAACCGGCGTAACGATTGTCAACCGATAGCGGGACGGTGATCGGGGAAAACGAAATGCCGGCCTCGGGGCCGGCTTCTATTGGCTGTCAGATCCGAACGTGATATTACCCGGCCGTGAGCGCGGCGCGGGCGTCATTCGCCATGCCGGTCTTTTCCAGGAAATATTCATAGCCGCCGACGTAGGGTGTCACCTGGCCGGTGTTGATGTGCAGCACCTTGGTCGCCAGCTGGCGGATGAAATGCACGTCGTGCGAGATGAACACCAGCGTGCCCTCGTAACGCTCCAGCGCCAGGGTAAGCGATTCGACGGTTTGAATGTCGAGGTGCGTGGTCGGTTCGTCCATCAGCAGGAGGTTCGGCGGATCCACGAGAAATTTGACGAGATTAAGCCGGCTTTTTTCGCCGCCGCTCAGGATTTTCGTGAGCTTGTAGATGTCGTCCTTCCGAAACATGAAGGAACCGAGCACCGCGCGGGCCTCGTCCTCGCGCATCTCCGGCGCACTGGACATGACTTCGTCGAGCACATTCTTCTCCGGGTCGAGCGTGGCGGCGCGGTGCTGGCTGAAATAGCCGATCTTGGCGTTGTGGCCGAGGTCGCGTTCGCCCTTCTGAAATTCCACGACGCCAGCGAGAATCTTCAGCAGCGTGGATTTGCCCGCGCCGTTGGGCCCGACGAGCACGGTGCGTTCGCCGCGTTCGATGACGAGGTCGAGTCCGTGGTAAACCTTCGTCGCGCCGTAGGCCATGTGCAGTCCGTTGAGCGACGCGGCGCGCTGGCCGCCGCGCGGCGGCGGCGGGATTTGAAAACGAAACGGCTTGCGCGGCGTGAGCGGTTTCTCGATCAGCTCCATGCGCTCGATCTGCTTGAGCTTGGCCATGGCCTGCGATGCCTTGGAAGTGACGGAGCGGAAGCGGTCGGCAAATTCCTGGAGCGCCTGGATCTCCTTCTGCTGGTTTTTGTAGGCGGCGAGCTGCTGCTCGTAACGCTCCTCGCGCTGGCGCAGGTAGTCCGTGTAGTTGCCGGTGTAGGCGACGAGCTTGCGCTCGGAAATTTCATGCACCTGCGTCACGATTTCGTCCATGAATTGCCGGTCGTGCGAAATCAGCAGCACCGCGCCGGAATAATTCTTCAGATAATTTTGCAGCCACAGCAGCGCGAGCAGGTCGAGATGGTTGGTCGGCTCGTCGAGCAGCAGCAAGTCCGGCTCCATGACCAGCAGCCGCGCCAGGCGCGCGCGCATGATCCAGCCGCCGCTCATCTCCCGCGCCCGCCGGTCGAAATCCGCGTCGCGAAAGCCCAGTCCGCGCAACATCTTTTTCGCCTTCGTCTCCACCTGCGGATCGTTCAAGGCGTCGTGCTTCGCGTGCGCTTCCAAATATTCCGGCGAGGACACGGTGCCGGCTTTCTCCAGCTCGTGCAGCCGTTTTTCGAGGCGGGGCAGTTCATCCACCCGGCCCGTCGCCACGTCGAGGATGGATTCATCGCCATTGGCTTCGGCTTCCTGCGGCAAATAGCCGACCATCGTCCATTCGTCGCGCTCCACCGCGCCGGCATCCGGCTCCAGTTGCTTGAGGATGATGGCGAACAGCGTGGTTTTGCCCGCGCCATTCGGCCCGACCAGCGCGACGCGGTCGCCGTAATTCACCCCGAAAGACGCGTCTTCAAACAGCACGCGCCCGCCAAACGTCATCTTCAGTTCTCGAATTGTCAGCATGAAATAAAAGCCGCCGTGGGATGCCGGCGACCAGCCGGATAGAATAATTCAGAAGTGCCCGCCGTCAATGACCCAGTTTGCGTCCGGCAACGATTGGCCGGCGGCGGCGGGCGGGAAGGTTTGCGTTGATGATTGGGCATGGCCGGGTTCAGTAGGCAGCCAGCCGGACTTCAGCCTGGGACGGTCAGGTCAGGCTTCCCAGCCGCCGCAGGCGCAAAACCGGTCGGCCCAGGTTGCGAGACTCGCCCAGGTTCGCCTCGAATTCGGCCACCCAGTCATTGTCGCCTGCCAGGTCCACGAGCATCTGTTGCACGCGCCAGAGTTTTTTGTCATCGGCCGGCGTGACGTAAGTATGCCGGGCATTGCGGGCGTTCGGATCGAGGCAAAGCCGCTCGTGGCCGGCTTCGTAGGCTTCCATGATCTTGTCCAAACGATCAACCGTCCACGGTGTCCCGTCGGCATCCAGCGGTGAATCCAAATTGACGATGGCGGTTTCGTAATCCGCCACGGCCAGTCCCCGCAGAAAGGTGAAGATCCGGTTGCGAATGGCGGCCGTGAACGACTTGGCATCACGCGTGATGTCGGCGGCGGCTTCCTCGGCGCCGGGCGGCCGGACTTCCCGGGCCTCGGCGCGCTGGTAATTTGGATCGCGCAGCTTCTCCCATTCGTCGAGCAGGCTGGAATCCACCTGCCGGATCATGGCGCCGAGATAAAGTTCCATTTCGCGAAGCTGATCGTTCTTGGCCGGGTCCGGCACGGTTTGCGTGAGGACCTTGAAGACGCTGTTCAGATGGCGCAGCAGCACTCCCTCGGCGCGCTGCAATTCGTAGAGCTTGATGTAGTCGGCGAAGGAGCGGAACTCCTCGAACATCTCGCGCGCGATGGATTTGGGCCGGATGTTTTCCTGCCCCACCCACGGATGCCGGTCGGCAAACGCGTTGAACGTGGCATAGACAAACTCGCGGTTGGGCTTCGGAGGTTCGCACTTTTCGAGCTCCTCCAGCCGCCGGTCGTATTCGATGCCTGCCATCTTCATCTCGGCCATCTTCCGGTCCTTCACCCGGTCGAGCTGCTTGCGCAGGATGATGGCCGGGTCCTCCAGAATGGATTCGACGAGCGTGAGCAGCACGAGCGCGTAATCCGGCGCCGCCGGATCCACCAGCGGGATCGTCTCCAGCAGATACAGCGACAGCACCTGGTCCATCGAGAAATCATCCTGCAGCTCGACGTTGACGCGCAGGTGCGCGCCGCCGGCGGCCGGGGGAATGAACTCCACAATCTTCCGCTCCACCAGCGAGCGGAACAACTGCCAGGCGCGCTGCGTGTGCGCTTTTTTCTGCTTCGGCGTTTCGTGGCAGTCGCGGACCAGCTTTTGCATCGCGGCGCAGCCGTCGCCCTTGCGGCT
>Ga0316217_10005766_pt1 | contig 12639 bp, 11 predicted proteins | sample 1anoAmetaG_FD_203633 | JGI IMG/M metagenome (GOLD analysis project Ga0316217, IMG submission 203633) | Freshwater microbial communities from Trout Bog Lake, Wisconsin, USA - 1anoA | ecosystem: Environmental > Aquatic > Freshwater > Lake > Hypolimnion/Profundal zone | place: USA: Wisconsin...
CCGGCCAGTGGGTCTGGGTGTAATCGCCGGCGAGGAACAGATTGGCGATGCCGCCGGGGGGCGGGGCCTGGGGCGGACGAAACGCATCGGTGCCGGGGGCGGGAGAGAAGGTGGCGCGTTTTTCAATGACGATTAAGCCGCGGAGCAGTTGGGCGTCACGGGCGGCCGGAAAGAGCGTGCGCACCTGGGCGGTAAACTGGCGCAGGCATTCTTCCCGGGGCACATCCACCCACTGGCGGGCGGCGGAAATGACGCCGTGGAGCACGCGCCCGTCAGCATCTTTGCGGAAGAGCCACTGGAGCGGACCCTCGACCAGGGCGGCGTGGGAATCGCGCATCACCGGGCGATCGAACCAGAGATGGGCCCCGAGGATCGGCACGCTTTCGAGCTGGTCCAGATGGGCGAAGCGCGCGTCGGTGCGCTGCAATTCGGCCGGCACCCAGCGCGGCACAGCATGGTGGTTGGTGGCCAGGACAACCGCCGCCGCGGAGATGGTCTGGCCGTCCTGGAGCACCACCCCCGTGGCGGCATTGCCGGAATAGAGCACCGCGCTGACGCGGGTGGAGCAGCGGACATCGGCACAGGGGGCGCTGGCGTAAAGCTCCCCCAGCGGGCAAGCCGGCAGGCCCATGAGATAGCCATCCTTGTGGGCCAGCATGGCATCCTGAAAAACCTGGAGCGCATACTTGGTGCTCACGCGGCGGGTATCTTCGTTCAAGGCACTGATCAGGACCGGATCATAATATTTCTTTATCAAACTGACGGTTTGACGTTGTGTCCCCAGCCACATGCCAAAAGGCATATCGTCCAGTTCCTGGCGCCCGGCCGGACCCAGGCGCAACATGGCCAGCATGGCCCGGCTGACCAGGATGCGCTCGCGCAGGGTCAGCAGGCCAAAGAGTGCAAAGGCCAACCCGAGATGCAGCGGCGCCGGCAAGCCCGGCAGTGCCCAGAGCGTATGGCGCTGGCCTGCGCCCGTGCGGAAATGCACCCGGCGTTCCCAGCGGATTTTGTCCGCCACGCCCAGGCGGCGATACAGATCGAGCAGATTGGTGCAGCAGCCCAGCAGGACATGCTGGCAGTTATCCAGGAGTTGGTCGTCGGTTTGGGGATCCGCAAAGGAACCGGCCCGTCCCCCCAGGGTGGCGCGGGCTTCCACCAGGGTCACATTCTGGCCGGCGTGGTGGAGCGCTGCTGCCGCCGCCATACCCGCCAGGCCCCCACCGACCACGATGATGCGGGGTGGCCCGGCCGCTGCGGGATCCGCCGCCGGAAGGGCCACGGTCATGCCTTGGACCCCCGGCGCTTGGCGCTGCGCATGGCGTGCCAGGCGATGCCCAGCTTGGTGAAGTTGCCCAGGCGCACGCGCTGGTGCAAGACGCGCTCGGGATGGCGGGCAATTTTTTCCAGCAGGCTGCGGTAAATCTGTGTCATGGCGATGAGCGTCGGGCGGCTGTCGGGGGGCACGAAGGATTCGAGCGCCGCCGAGCTGGCGTAGTATTCGCGGGCCCGGGCGATCTGGAAGTTCATCAGGTCCAGGAAAGGCTGGCCGCCCGTGCGGGACTGGAGATCCGCGGTGGTCACACCGAAGCGCTCCAGGTCGTCGGCGGGCAGGTAGCAGCGACCGCGGCCGGTATCCTCGGCCAGATCGCGCAAGACGTTGGTTAACTGGAAGGCAATGCCCCGATCGATCGCCAGGGCCTCGGTGGCATGGCCGCCGGTGAAACCCCATACGTAAATGCTGGCCAACCCGACCACGCTGGCGACGCGATAGCAGTAATCATGCACGTCCTTGAACGTGGCAAACGTCAGGGGATGGAGATCCTGGGCCTGGCCTTCGATCATGTCATCGAAGATTTTCCGCGGCATGTTGAACTGGGATGCCATCTGGGCAAAGGCGGGCCAGAGCGCCTCGCCATCGGGCACAGCGCCGTCCAAGGCGGCATGGGTTTTGACGCGCCAGGCCTCCAGGTCCGCGACGCGCTCGGGCACGGTGCGGCCGTCGGGCTCATCGGCGATGTCGTCGACCAGGCGCATGTAGGCATACAGGGCGTACATGGCGGAGCGTTTGGGCTCGGGCATGAGCATGAGGCCGTAGTAGAAATTCTTGGCCGCCCGCCGCGTAAGCGCATGGCAATAGGCCCGGGACAATTCCAGCGCCTGCGGAGCCAGATCCTGGAGCAGATCGGTCATGCGCCCCCCCTGCCCAGGGAGACCAGGTAGGCGCCCAGGGCGCCGGCGAGCAGGCGGCACTTCTGCATTTTCGAGAGCGTGGGGCGGCAGGTGAGGGTATCGTAATCCTGACGGCGGACGGCCTGGAGGATCGCCTGGCCGCCCTGGCCAAACAGCGCGATATGCTTGCGGTAGCGCGGGGCCAGCAGGGGCAGCAGCGCGGTGCCTTCATCGAAGAGGGCCTGGGTGCGATCGACTTCAAACTTAATGAGCTGGCGGAAGTTCGCGTCCCCGTGGCCGGAACGAATTTGTGCTTCGGTTACGCCGAACTGCGTCAGCGATTCACGGGGGATGTAGATGCGGTCGCGTTCCAGGATATCCCGCCGCACATCCTGCCAGAAATTGGCCAGTTGCAGGGCGGTGCAGGTTTTATCCGACAGGCGCTGGCGGGCTTCATCGCGATAGCCGCACATGTAAAGCACCAAACGCCCGACCGGATCGGCACTGCGGGTGCAGTAATCGACCACTTGGGCGAAGGTGTCGTAACGGGTGAGGCGCTGGTCCTGGAGGAAGGCATCGATCAGATTCAGGAACGGCTCGGCCGGAATGCCATGGCGTGCGATGGTGCCGGAGAGGGCCTGGAAAACCACCGTGGTGTGATCGCCCTGGTAGCAACGCAGCGTGTCCTGACGAAAGCGCTCGAGCAGGGCCAATGACCGGGCCTTATCGCCCACCTCGTCGCCCAAATCATCGGCGATGCGGCAGAAAGCATAGACGTTGCAGAAGTCCTGACGCAGGTGGCGGGGCAGCAAGACTGAGACGACGGAGAAATTCTCGTAATGCCCCTGCGTGAGCCGGCGGGTGTAGGCCTCGGCGGCGTCACGGCTGGGCTCGGGCCGAAAGGCGGCGGCGAGGGTTTCCGGCCCGGTGGCGGCCAGCCCCAAGGCGGCCGCCGGGGCGGGCAGGGAGATCGGGAGATTGACGTGGGCCTGGGTCATGCATTTCCGTAATACGAAAGATGTGAATTATACCGGATCGTGCGGACGGGGGAAATTGGATGGGACGAGTTTCCCGGTACAATACCCGCCCTATGGCAACTGCCCGGTTGGAAAACCCTGCGCCGCGTATCGGGAAACGTCTGGCGACGTTTCTGGATCTGATCAAGTTCGCGCATTCGATATTCGCGCTTCCCTTTGCACTGATCGCCACCTTCATGGCGGCACGGGCCATCGGCCTGACTTGGCCGGGCGGGCTGCGGATGGGACTGATTTTGTTGTGCATGGTTGCGGCCCGCACGTTTGCCATGACGGTTAATCGACTGGTGGATCGCAAGTTTGATGTTCTAAATCCGCGCACGGCCGGGCGCCCCAGCGTCACCGGGGCCATTTCGCCGCGGTTCATGGGCGGGGCCATGGTGGTGGCAGCCGGGGTCTTTATCGCCGGCACGGCGCTGTTCTGGTGGTTGCTGGGCAATCCGTGGCCGCTGCTGCTGGCGCTACCGGTGCTGGCATGGCTGGGCGGCTACAGTTTTACGAAGCGTTTTACATGGCTATGCCACTTCTGGCTCGGGGCATCGCTGGGGCTGGCACCGGTTGCGGCGTGGATCGCCATTGTTCCCCCGCACGGCCCGCTGCTCACCCTGCCAATTATTCTGCTGGGCACGGGCGTGCTGTTCTGGGTGGGCGGCTTTGATATTCTCTACGCGTTGCAGGATGAGCAAATCGACCGCGCGGCGGGGCTATCGTCGGTGCCGGCGAAACTGGGGCGGCGCGGGGCGCTGTGGCTGTCGCGGCTGTGCCATCTGCTGACCATAGGCGCGTTCCTGGCTCTGGGCTTGGCGGTTCCCTTCCACCAGCTTTACTGGATTGGTTTTGTGCTCTGCACAGTCCTGCTGGTCATCGAGCAATCCCTGGTCACTCCGCGGGATATATCGCGCGTCAACCTGGCGTTTATGACGGTTAACGGGCTGGTGGGGTTGATTTTTGGGGCACTAGCAGTGCTGGATTTGCTGATTTATTGAGTTATTGAATTGTTGATTTATTGTTTGCGTTTGCGATTCTTGTATCGCCGTCGCGCGGTGGCGTACGACGCGGCAAAAATCGCCAACAGTTCCGCCGACTCGACACGCAAGCTGGCCAAGGATTTTTCGCTCATGATCTCTGCCCGGGCGAGCATTTCCAGCCAGTAATCACTTTCGTCAGCTTCTTCAACCACAATGCCAATCTTGGCGATGAACTCTGCCGTCGAACGCGCCCGGCATACCGCGCGATAGTTTGCTCCCACCGCCGTACCAGCGCGCAGCAATTGGTTTCCGATAACTCTTGCTTCCCCGGTCTGCGGCAACGCCCTATAAAGGCGCACCACCCGCAAACCAAATTCCATCGTGCGGGCCTGCAGATTCTCCGCCCCGGACCACCGATCGCCGTCCAACGTACTCATGGAGCTCCTCCAGTGATGCGACAAATCAGCAATTCACTAAATCAATAATTCAACAATTATTTTGTCACTTCGTATGCATCAATGCCGCAATGAGCACGATCACGGCAATGACCGCCACGGCGCTGAGCATGAAAGCCCCGCCAATGAGCCATTGGTTGCGGCTCCTGGATTTTTCAATCCATTCCTGCATCTGCATGGCGCTGCTGGCGTAGCTGTCGCGGACCTGCTGCAAACACTCCACGGCGTGGTTGTTGGCGACATGCAGGCGGTCGATCATCATCGAGAAGCGATTGAAGGATTCGACGAGCTGGCGATCGATCTCGTTGCCGGTTTCGATCTGCTCGCGAATGGACTCCAGGGCGGCGCCCTGTTCCTTGCCGCTGGCCCCCAGGGTGTTCATGACCTCCGAGACTTTGCGCTGCTGCTCGGCGTGCATGCCCAGGCGCTCGTTGATCATCTTGAGCATGTCGCTCTGCATCTTGCTGGTTTGCGGCAGGGTTTCGACGGCATGGGGCAGCGTGCTCAGGCGATTGAGCAGTTCCTCCTGGCGCTTGGCCTGGCCATCGAGCGACTGGCGGAGTTGCTGGACGGTATCGAGCAGCGAGTCGTAGCTCTGCTGCAATTTGTAATTGCCGCCCTCGGGCACGAGGCCGCCCGGGCCGACGCGGCGCAGCACGGCAGGTTGGGCCGGGTCGGTGCCCGTGGGCGCCTGTTCGTACTGCTCGTAATCAATAACGGTGGGCTCGGCTCCGCGAATGATCCGGCGAAGTTCAGTCATCAGGTTCATGGTTTTTCCTGATCCAAAGCAATTACTCCAGTCAATAGTATATCGCGCCGGGCGTGCAAGTGAATGGCCAATTGCCAATATGGCCTGTGGAACGTAGGATTTGCCGTATGTTTCGTGGAAAATACCATCGTTTACAGTACTCTGTCTGCCACCTGGGCAGCGTGGGCATATTGCTGGTAAGTCTTTTCCTACTAACAGCTTGCAAGCAGGATTCATCCGGCGATACCGCCCCGGCAAGCGGGCCGGGAGGCGGCGCGGCAACCACATCCTCCGGGATCCGCATCATCAGCACCGTACCGGCCGCGACCGCACAACTCCTGCAATTGGGCGCTGCCGACCTCCTGGTTGGCGTCACCAAGTACGATCAACCCATCCTGCCGCCGGGCAAGGAAGATCTGCCGGTGGTGGGCGATTACGACTCGCTTAACTATGAACTGCTCATCAAGCTCCACCCGACGGTGTTGGTGATGCAACGGACCGCGTCGAACATCTCCGGACGCCTGGAGGACATTATCGCGCGGCACCATATCGAACTGGTCAATATCAAGCTCGATGTGCTGGCCGACCTGTATGCCACTGCCGCAGAACTGGGCCGGGTGAGCGGGCATGCCAGCGCGGCGGCGACGACCATAACCGCGACGCGCCAGACGCTGGCCACCATCCAGAACCAGTGGGCCGCCGCCCCCCACCCCCGGGTGGTTTACCTGGTAGGCACCAGCCCGATGATGGTTGCCGGTTCGGGCACGTTTATCCATGAGGTGCTGCAAATTGCCGGTGCGGTCAACGCGGGCGCCACGATAGGATCCAACTACCCCACCATCAGCAACGAGGCACTCATCAACATGGCCCCGGACGTGCTGCTGATCGCCGCCCCAGGCGAACCGCCCAGTACGGGCGTACAAGATCCGCGGCTGGCGCGCTTGATCGATTTGCCGATAGCTGCGGCCCGGCAAGGACGCATCTATTTGATTACGGACCCCAACTGCCAACTGGCCACCCTGACCATAGCGGAGCAGGTGCGGGCGCTGGCGCGGCTGATTCATCAGGCGGATCCGCCATCAGCCCCAACTCCCGCGGCAACCCTGCCAGCCGCAGGCAAGGTGCCGCCATGAGCAAGCCCCTGAACCTGGTTTCGTACCTGGGGTACTGGGCCATGGCGCTGCCGGCCACCGCCGTGGTGATGGTGCTGTGCATGATGGTCGGCCCGGCCCAAGGCGGCGGCATGACGTGGGGATGGCCCGGGCCGGATATTCTGGATGTGCGCATACTGCCGGTGCTTGCGGCGGCGATAGTAGGCGCCATGCTGGCCGGTTCGGGGGTGGTGCTGCAATCCATGCTGCGTAATCCGCTGGCCGATCCGCTGATCCTGGGCATTGCCAGCGGGGCCAATTTAGCGGCGGTGGTCTGGGTACTCTACGGCGGTCTGCTTCTGAGCTTGGGCGCTGCCCATGGTGTGCCGCCGATCCTGCTACCCACCGGGAAAGCCACCTGCGCGGCCGTGGGGGCTATCCTGAGTATCCTGCTGGTCTTCTTCCTGGCGCGGCGCCGGAGCACCACGGCGTTAGAACCGGTTACGCTGCTGCTGGTGGGCATTGTCGTCAGCGCGTTTAACGGGGCCGCAACCGCGCTGCTGCTGGCCATCTCGCCGCTGGAAAAAGAGCATGAAATTCTCAATTACATCATGGGCTACATTGATGACGGCGTTACCCGCCCGCAGTTGTGCGTGGCCCTGATCGTGGGGCTCGTGGGCTGGTTGCTGGCGGTGGGCTCCAGCCACGCCATGAATATCGCCGCCCTTTCGGATGAAGAAATCACCAGCCTGGGGGTGCGGTTGGGACGGCTGCGCACGCTGTCATTCATTTCCGCCAGCATCATGACCGCCGCGGCGATTTGCCTGGCCGGACCGATCGGCTTTGTCGGTTTGATCTGCCCGCATGTCTGCCGGACGCTATGGGGTCCGGACCACCGGCAGTTGCTGGTGACCGCCCCGTTTGCCGGCGCCATTTTTCTGATGGCGGCTTACGCCTTTGTGCACAGCAGCTTGGGAATGTTCCACACGCAAATCCCCATCGGGGTAATCACCGCCCTGTGCGGCGGCCCGTTCTTCCTGATCCTGCTGCGCCGGCGGGGGGTGTGGGATGAGCGTTGAAGACAGGGGTCAAGGGGTCGAGGGGTCGAGGGGCCGAGGCGAAAGCGGCGTACCGGCCACGGGTCTGCACGTTGTGGACGTCTGTTTCTCCTACGGGCAGCGCCGCGTGTTGGCGGACATCACCCTATCTGCCGCCCCCGGAGAATTCCTCTGCATCGTCGGGCCCAATGGCTGCGGCAAATCCACGCTGCTTAAACTGTTGATCGGCCACTTGCAGCCGCAGGCGGGAACCATCTCGCTCGGCGGCAGTGCGTTGGCGTCCCTGAAGCCAGGCCAAATAGCCCAACAGGTAGCGCTGGTTCCGCAGTCGGGTTCCATTGGCTTTGCGTATAGCGTCATCCAGGTAGTGCTGATGGCCCGCTGGCCGTGGCGGGCGGCGGGCATGGCCGGCGGGCTGGGGTTCCAGACCGTGCAGGATCTGCAAATTGTCCATGAGGCGCTGGCCGCCATGGATGTGACCCACCTGGCGGAGCGGCCGATCACGGAACTCTCGGGCGGGGAGCGGCAGCGGGTGCTGGTGGCCCGCGCCCTGGCGCAGCAAACGCCGATTATCCTGCTCGACGAGCCGACCTCGGCGATGGATATTCGCCATCAGCTCCAGATGCTCGAACTGCTGCGCCAGCAGACGCGGCGCACCGCCAAGACGGTCATCTGCGTCACCCACGATTTGAACCTCGCGGCCCAGTGGGCCGATCGGGTGATCCTGATGGATGGCGGGCACATTGCCGCGGCCGGCCCCACGACCACCGTGCTGCGCCCGGAATTACTCGAAAAAGTGTATGGGGTGCGGGTAGAGACGGCGCCGGGCATCCGCTTTACGCTAGCCGGCTAAATCATCAATACTTTCGCCCGCGCGGCGTATCGAGCCCCAACGCCGGACCCAGGCGCCGCAGGGGCCAGAAGAGCAACGGGGCGGCGATGCAGCCCGAGTACAACGCGTTGATCAGCAGCGGGAAGAATACGGACCAGAACATGGCGCTGCGGGCGACGTCCGGGCCGGCCAGTGCCGCCCGCAACAAACCGGAAAAGAAGGCGAAGAGCATAATCCCCAGGACGGCCACGATCATGTGGGCGATAAAGTGCTCGCGGAAGACGGCGGAACGAATCTGCACGACGATGAAAGTCATCAGGGCCAGCGGTACCGCCGCGGTACCCAGGGGCTGGCCGGTGCTGATCAGATCGTAGGCTACGCCACACCAGAGGCCGCAAAGCGGCGCCACGTCTTCGGCGGCAAACAAAGCGTAAAAGATCGCCAGCAAGGGCAGATATTCAATGGCGGGATAATCCCTGGTGGATAACGCCAGCAAATGCGTGGTTTGCAGCGCCGCAGCCACATAGAGCAAAATGGTAAACGATATCCAGCGCATGCGTGTTTCAACCCAGCCCAGTGCAATGGCGAACATGGTACGCGAAACGGGGAAGATTTGTAATTAGAACCGCCCGCGCCATGGCTGGCGCGCGTACCGACAAAGCGGCGGCCTAGTCGGCGGGAATTAAGGTGGCCGCATCGGTGGCGCTGCTGAAATCGATATGCTTGCGCCAATGGGCGTCATCGGTTTTGGGGAAATCGGTGCGGTAATGGACGCCGCGGGTTTCCTGACGCACCTGGGCGCCGGCGGTGATTAAGCGGGAGACCTGGAGCATATTCTGGAGCTCCCAGCCGCCGGGGGTATCAAAGATCTTGTCCAGCACGTAACGGGACCAGAAGCCGATGATCTCGGTGGCTTCTTCGAGGCGCGGGCCCATGCGTTCGATACCGACATTGCGCCACATGAGCGAACGCAAGCTGGTGCGAACATCGGCGGTGTCCAGCTCGGTACGCGGCGAGGCGGGGATCGTCGCGGTGATCCGCGGTACGGTCTGGTCGCCATGGCCGGCGGCAATATGCTCGGCGGCGGCGGCACCGGCGCGTTTGCCGAAGACCAGGGCCTCGATAAGGGAATTGGACCCGAGGCGGTTGGCCCCGTGGAGCCCGGTATAGGAGGCCTCGCCAATGGCGTAGAGATTGCTGACGCTGGTGTGGCCGGTCAGATCGGTGGCCACGCCGCCGACCATGTAATGGGCGCTGGGATGCACCGGGATGGGCTGGAGCGCAGGGTTAATTTCAAAGGACATGCACATCTGGTAAATGCCGGGGAAACGCTCGCGGAATGCGGCTTCGGAGATGTGCCGGGCATCAAGGAATACATGCGTGAATTTGGTTTTAAGCATCTGGGCGACGATGGCGCGGGAGACCACATCGCGCGGGGCCAATTCGGCCATGGGATGGTAATCGGGCATGAAGCGATAGCCGGCCTTATCGATCAGGCGGGCGCCTTCGCCGCGCACCGCTTCGCTGACCAGGGCGCGGGTGGCCCCGGCAATGTAAATGGTGGTGGGATGAAACTGAACCATCTCCATATTTCGCAACGTCGCGCCGGCGCGATAGGCCATGGCCAGGCCATCGGCGGTGGCCACGGGGGGATTGGTGGTTTCGCGGTAGAGAACGCCGGCGCCGCCGGAGGCCAGGAGGGTTTGGCGGGCGACGATGACGAAAAGTCCCTTTTCCTTCTGCCAACACAAGGCTCCCAGGCACGTATTGTCGGTGGTGATCAGGTCCAGGACAAAAGTATGTTCCAGCAGGTGAATGTCGGTATTCTGGAACACTTTTTCCGAGAGGCAGCGGGCCAGTTCGCGTCCGGTGGCATCGCCCAGCGCATGGATAATGCGTGCCGCGGAATGGCCGCCTTCCCGCGCCAGGGCCAGGCTGCCGCCGACCTCGCGGTCGAAATTGGCGCCCCAGGCAATGAGTTCTTCGATGCAGGCCGGCGCCTCGCGCACCACCGTTTCCACGGCCGCCGCGGTACCGAGCCCACAGGCCGTGAGGAGCGTATCGTGAATATGGGCCGCGAACGAATCCGGCGGAGCCGTGACGGTAGCAATGCCGCCCTGGGCATACCACGTGTTGGATTCCTGCAAGACACTCTTGGTAACCAGTACCACATCGCCGGTGCGGGCGGCCTCCAGCGCGGAGCGCAAACCCGCCACCCCGCCGCCGATGACCAGCGCATCAGTCAAGACATGCGGCAAACGGTGGGCCTTGAACGGAACCAGATAGCGACGGATCATCAACAGTCCTGCGGCGGGTTAACCGTCTAACAGACGAGGCCAGAGGGACAGCGACACGTAGAAGGTCAGCGGGTGCGGCACGGTCCGGCGCGGTCATTAGCCGGCGTTGGTCCGGGCCTTGAGGGCGGCCGGGGAATTCGGATACTTGTCCACGATTTCCTTGTAGAGCCGCCGCGCCCCTTCCGGATTGGTCTTCTTGACCAGGTCGGCCGCCGCCAGCAGGGCCACCGGCGCCTGCGAATGGTTGGGATAATGGACGGCCACGCGCAGATAGGCCAGCGCCGCCTCGTCGGCCTTGTTGAGCGCCTCGTAGGCCTGGGCCTCCATCATGAAAAGCCTGACGGCACTCTCCCCTTCGGCCGTGGCCAGCAGCGGTTCGGCCAACTTGACGACCTGGTCGAATTTCCTGCCGGAGAACGCATCCTCCACGGAGGAGAGATTTTGCGGCGGCGGTTCTTTGCCGCCCGGCACGACGGCGGTGGTACCGGGCTGTTCAACCGGCGCGGCGCCGGTCAGCGCGGCGCCGCGGGGATCCTTGGACTGCGTATAAATCTCCAGGAGGAGCGCCTTGAGGTCCTGCTGGGCCTGGGGCGTATTGAACACCCGCTCTTTTAAGCGGCCGGTGATGATATCGGCCGCTTCGGGGAGCATTTTCGAGGAGGCATCGGGCAACTGCTGGGGATGCAGGGCAAACGTAGCCGGCGTGGGCGAACTGGCATAAATGTCCATAAATGCCCGCACCGCCTCCAGGTAGCGCCCCGTATTATCAAACGCCTGGATCGCCCGGGCTTCCATCACCGGCTTAAGCGCGCGGCGTCCGCTGGACAGGGCGCGGCTGTACATTTCCGCCGCCTTGGTCCAATCCTTGGCTTTGCGCGCCTCCTCGGCCTTGTTGAAATCAGTTTGCCCCTCGAGTTCCAACCGGTCGATACTCTTAAGTACGTAATGCTTCTGCTGGCCGGCGGCATCGGCGCTGATGGTGCCATCGGCGAACCCAGACACACTGATATCGGAGTACGTGAAGCCTTCGTAGACCACGCTGTCCGCCGCCGACGCCACCACCGCACCGGCGCTTAATGCCCACGCCGCGCTGCATGCCACCAGGTAGTTTCGCATCCTAATCATCAGGATCTCCTTTGCACCATTTCATGGACCATAAGATTAGCAGGTTTTGCCCGCGGTCGGAAGTGGACCGGTAACAGTGAACCGACCGGCAGGAAATCCGCCGGGCGCGCAGCACCGAAAATGAAACAACCGCGATCCGCATCCCGGGTAACGGGCCATGGCCGCCGCCCCGGACCGGCCAGCGGTCCGGGGCGGTACGGGCCAACGATGACCACCGGAAGGTGGAGCGCCCCCCGCCCTCAACTTCCGGCGCCCAAGGCGCCGATAATGTCAGCTCCGGGCTCACGCCGCCACACGGCTTCTCGGACGGCGTTGGCCGGCGTACCATGCGGTAAATAATTCCGGAAATTCTTGCGAATATTTTTGCACTTCGCCATTTTTGATTCATAATGAACCTGGCTTTAACCAAGCGGCAGCGGCCGCCGAGGCACCGATCTCACGGAGACATGCACGCGTGAATTCCGAACATCCAGATTCCCCGGCACCGGACTTCCTGTCCCAATTGTTCACGCAGATTCCGGTACTGGTATTGCGCCTGACGCCCGAAGGGCTGATCCTGGCGGCCAATCCGGAAGTGGCACGGGTCACCGGGTACCCGTGCTCCGACCTGGTCGGACGCAACGTGTGGGGCCTGCTTTTTCCCGGCAAGCTTTTCCAGCAGGTACCCAAATTTCTGGTCCCGCTGCGTGCCGGCAGCCCGCTGCGCGACTGCCCCATGACCCTGCGCACCCGGGACGGAGCCGATTGCGCCGTGACCTGGTCGGGCGTGCCGTGCGGCGGCACGGACGGCACGGTGCGCGAAATCATTTGCACCGGAATTGATCTGACCCAACGTTTAAGCGCTGCCGCCCCCACCACC
>Ga0316217_10005767_pt1 | contig 12639 bp, 12 predicted proteins | sample 1anoAmetaG_FD_203633 | JGI IMG/M metagenome (GOLD analysis project Ga0316217, IMG submission 203633) | Freshwater microbial communities from Trout Bog Lake, Wisconsin, USA - 1anoA | ecosystem: Environmental > Aquatic > Freshwater > Lake > Hypolimnion/Profundal zone | place: USA: Wisconsin...
TACTGAAGCTCATCTAGTAGAGAGGCAGGATGGATCGTTGGGAGTGCAAAATCCAGAAGCTGAACCACAAATCTACCTTCTAGATCAAGTTCCAGGAAAGGTTCCCTCTTTTCTATGCAGCCGCTGCTGTCTCCAAGCGGGAGTTCCTGGTCTGCGGAGGAGCAGTGGGTAGTTCAATGTCTAAAATGAAGTCCACCAACCAAGCCTTCGTTGTAAGTCTGAACTCTGATCTAAAAGAATACTCTATTATCTAGGTACCTCCGATGAAGACAGCGAGATCAGGCCATACCTTAGTCTACCATGAAGCCAGAAAGATGGTCTTCGCAGTTGGCGGCCTTGATGACCAGAAGAATATTCTGAAGTCAACTGAAGTTTTCCTGTTGTAGCAGAACAAGTGGCTCAGTCTCAAAGATCTCAACGTCTAGAGGACCCGTGCAACTGCCTTTGTATACAAAGAAAACGTCTACGTGTTGGGAGGACAGAGCAGGAATCTCAAGGTCTATTAGAGTTTGCTGGAAAAGTTTGATTTTTAGAGTCGAACTTGGTAGGTCATTCCTTACGATGGCTTTGATTTCCCTTTTGTGTGCGATACTAGCCCATCGTCATTATTGGCACCCCTCCAGAACAAAGAAAGCCTACTCCTGTTTGGAGGCAGCAACATTAGCCAGACCTCTGATTTCATCCAGCCTATGCAAATCGACCTCAAAAGCAAAACCTTCCAACTAAACCAAATCAAAATGTTGCACAACCTCAAGTACCCTCGAGTCAATTCAACTCTTGGGTTGATCAAATAAGACACTATCGTTTGCTTCGGAGGTGTCGAAGAACACCAGAATCTTTTCTCAACGATCGAAGGCTTTAATCTCAAATTCAGTGATAAGGATTTCAACATTTTCTCTGAACTTGATCACGTCGCAATAGGCTCATACCGCCTTATTCTTAGATAGGATTCCAAAAGTACCTACAAGAGACTCTACAACCTTCTTGAGGAACAAGGCATCATCAGCGAAGATAAGCTAAGCAAAGAGGCCGACAAAAATTTGGCTGAGGCCTACAACACACAGCTGATTGAACGGCTCTGGTATACGTATGGGAAGACGATGCTCTGGGTGCCACTGTGAGTTTGATTATGAGTGGATGGATAATTAGTCGGATTATTAAAGAAGATTTATCAAAGGTATTAAATTGAATCGGGAAAGAAAGATAAAGGTATTGAATTGAATGGAAAAGAAAGTTAAAGGTATTGGATAGGTGAAAGCAGAAAGGTTGAATGCTAACTCGATCAAAAAAAGTATTTTAGTTTTTTGGGCTTCTTCATGAAGAACTAACTGCATCTGTCCTTTATGTCCACAAAGGGCATCTTGAAGTTGAATTTCCCCTTCAGCGGAAGTCCGAACAGATTTTTTTGCTACTTTTAATGAGACTCCCTCACTTTTTTGCTATTCTGAATGTTCTTGTAACTCTCGCAAGTGTTTTTTGCCTAGACCACCCTTTCATCTTCAGCTCCCAACTGCTCCTCCAGAATAGCTATGCACTTTTCTTGGAATTTGATCGCCTGCTCGATATCTGGGATATCGTAATGGAGGGAGGCCAAAGCGGAAAGAATGATTGCTGTGTGCAGATGCTGCTGCCCATAGACCCTCGAAGAAATGTTGAGTGCCATAAACAAACTCATTATGGCATCAGTGTACTTCCGCTGTGACTAATACACAGTACTAAGATTCATATGCATGACTATTATCTAAGGGTAGCATTAGCTGTATGCGAACTTGGCCAAGAAGATGGCTTTAAGGATGTAGTATTATGCGGCTGCTAGCTTTTTGCGCGCGAATTCGTATATCCCCACCGTTAATAGTGCTTAGATTGTTTCAACGTGATCTGTACCTTTCAAATTTTCGTAAATTTACAGACTATTCAATGCAAATACCACTGCTGCTTCGAAGTCGCCGATTTTGTAATGGAGACTTGCAAATTTTTTGTACATAAGCCCCAATTTTTCATGAGAACCTCCAAAGGCTGAAAAGATATACTGAAAAGCTTTGTTGTAAGCTTCAAAAGCTTCCTAAATTTGAAACTTATTAACTAACTTGTCTCCTTCCTCAATGAAATCTAGTAACTCTTTGGGGTCACTGATTACTATTTTCAGCTTTGGCACAACGTTAAGTATTTGCTACTCAGTGAAATAAGGTCCAGTTTAGGCAGCAAAGTAGTCTTTCTTTTAAATCTCTATGCCGAGACACAAACATATGTCTCTGAGAATAGCTACTTTTGAGAATTCATAGTGGAAAAACTCTTTTTTGTTGCCTAGCTAGTATTTGAATTTGATTATGGCTATTTCCTTGACTTCTTGCCATAGCTTTGAAGGTTTGATAGTTAGGTACTTTTCTGAAGATTTAGAAAAAGCAATTTAGAAGCAACTTTCGCTTTCCTTTGGTCTTTTCTTTTTGCTTTTTTTACCGTTGTTTTAGAACTATTCGTCCATTTTGCTTTCCTTCAGCCCCTCAACATCTTCTTCCCTCTCTTAAAAGACACAGTTGAGTAAGTGCTTAATCAAAGTCTTATGCTGATGCATAATCGTTTCTCTCAATGCTCTTTTGAATACGTTTTTGATCGATCTGACTAAAATTGCTCTTTAGAGCATAATATTGACTTGCTAAACTTTCTTTTCAGCAGCCTTTTTACATATCAAACCTAGGTACCTTGATGAGAGTCCCTGCTTATGTACTGTCTCTATTATAGCTTTACTATCTGCCAAATATTTTCTCATTTATCCGTTGAAGCTTTCAATTATGGAGGGAATCATGATTTCTTTAGCAAATTTAGCTATTGACTGATTTTTCTTCAGCTGTTGCTTATGCTTTTCGGTATTCGCCAAAACACTCGTGGTTCCTACATTCGGGTTGCACAAAATCGGACATTTTTGTTTAGTATTGAAAATTTTGATCAGTTAGGGCCTCAAATAATGCTACAACTCCTCATTTGAGTTAAAGTTAAGGTCTCTAATTCCAAAAGCTATCAGCTATAGAATGAATTTTTTATTGTCATTTGATACACATGCAGCTAGGTCTTTGTGAAGATTCACAACATGCGAGTTACCATTCTAATCAATAATAGTGCTTTAGCTCTAAACAGCTAACAGTTTTGATAGCTTTTTGACGGCTTAGACAATATTTTCATCAGTTTGAGCCCTATTCTAAAATGTGAAGATTTCGCGAATGCAATTGGTTTCTATTTTAGCGTTGATTAATGAGTTAGGTATAGTTTTTGCCACTAATTTGTAGCCTCTATAGTTGACTACGATGAAATGTGAAAGGTAGACATTCTCAGTATCGACTTGGTCCACGAGACTCAACGTGAGTAAATCTCTGTTGGCAGAGTGACCGGAGGGCAGGGAAAAATCTTTGAGAGGGCTGTCGTTGGCGAAATAGAATAGTATGTTTGAGAAATAGAAAATTTTCCTTTAAAATTTGGACGCAGTATTGATAGGTTTTATTGTACCTTTAAAGATGTTAATCACTGCTTAAGTTACATTTTAAATGAACTCTTGGTAAATTCGATACCTCAACTTTTCTCTACCCATCTTTTAAAACAGTGAATCGTTCGGTGAAGCCCTCTGATACTGAAATATTTCAACCCAATCTTTAATCGAAACAAAATCTTCTTTAGAGATGGGCCGGCAACTATCATTTTTCCAAACATTCGATTTCTTCCAACATTTGCTTTACCTCAGCCATACTGAATGTTAAGCGATTGGTTTCGCCCCTTGACTCAATCTTTGAAATTATGTCACTGTTATACTCTTCTGGATCTAGTTGAACTTTAGTTTGAATTTGGGTGATACGCTCATTAACAGATCTAGTAGAGACAAGCACAACGTATACTTTTGGTTTGAATTTGAGTTGAAATTGCCCTGAGTGCTTTGATTAACGAAAAATCCCTCAGAACTTGCAGTGACGTGAAGATCTGTTTATTAAAGAGTCCTTATTTGAAGGTAATAAAGGTCACCTGCTAGTTTTCTGTTGTATGGAGGTGGGTTAAAACCACTGGTATGCAGCATATTTGCGAACTAGCTGTCTTTTTTGAAACGAGAGACAAGCAAAGGCGAATAAAAGGGGTTTTCGAAAAGTTGATCCAAGTTTATTTCCGGGAAATCTTCGGCCTAGCTATCAAAGGTTTTGGCTGAATAATCTCTAGAATTAGCTATAATCCAATGTGAAGGGGTCTCCAATATTTCTCTTACTCGTCCTTCATGGTATTTACTTGAGAAGTAGTCAAAAGGTTCAAACACTACAGTCAACCTACTGTCACTTTTGAGAATCTCAGAAATTTATACAGTTTAAGGCAGCCTAACACCCTGCAGCTCAAGGTGGAAGTTTTAATAGAGATAGAGAGGCGAGTTGTCGATAAGATGAAGCCTAAGATCACTGGCGTGACTTTTCCCACTGAACTCCAAGCTGTGGTTGCCTATCATTTCATGGTAGATGTGTATCTTGATGAGGGACTGCTAATCCTGGGACATCAATTATAATTAACTATGGTATTGTATAAGTTTAGTTGGTAGAACAATAGAATACAACTCTTGAATCACAAAAAATAAATCCTGACTTCCTTTTCCTTTGGGCCTTACCTAACTTCTCTTTTTGGAATTGATTTATCTAGGCAGAAGATCTGTGAACTTATTCTTCCCGACTATTTTTAAAAAGGTTTAGCTGACTCAATCGAAATGGGTATGGAAGTTTGTCGTCAGAAGGTTCTTGATTTTGATATTCTCTTTCAATTTATCTGTTCTTCTTTATTGTGGTTATGAAAAAAGACAACAAAATATGCATTTTACTATTTTTGTTATTGTGTTTAGTCATTAATTTGGTTTCTAAGGTATTTCTAGGTAAATGAGTGGTTTTCGTTAATATAGATCTGAAACTTCTTATCAAACGATAAACGTTAACAATAAAGCCCTTCGATTATATCTCAAACTTCCAATCAGTGAGTCTTCAACCCCGAAAAAAGCACATTTGTATGATTCCCAAGCACTTATACAAATTCGTCGCATAAAACTTAAAAAGGGTAGTATCGCTTATATTATAATATTCGACCATGACAAAACGATATCTACCCGTAGTTGTTAAGAAGAGAGTCTACAAAGTCTTCTAAGATGACCTCAAAGCCCTCAGATGCTTGAAAAGAAGAACGCCCCCTCGTATACCTGCCTACGAACAATCTGCAGAATTCGCTAGTTCAGGCTCAATGTCCAGAAGTGACAGTTTACTTGATTAAGAGTCGGGAGTGACTCTTCCGTCCTCTACCTACTCCTAATGATTCTTTTATTAATATTTCTGCTGTTCTTATCTGATCTTAACAAAAACACTCCATTGCAGTTTTTTTGGAAGAAGTTAAACCAAAATATGGAAATCATTTTTTTAGAGGCTGTTTGTTGTGATGGCTGCTCTGATTTTGCTCGGTTTATGTGAAAATAAGGCAATTTTACTATAAATTTTGGCATGATTTCACTATTTTTTCTATAATCTTGTGCCAATTAAAGTAATCATCGAAAAAGATCACAGAATAGCCTTCGTTTAGGCATGTCTAAAGCTTTTTACTGAACACAAGTCAATTCTGCATTCTTCTCCTTCTTTTTTTGTAATTCTCTTGTGTGAAAGATTGCTATAATCAATGGATTTACGTTAACTTTAGCTTGAAATCATTACTCATTGAGAACCTATTAAAAAATGAAACATTTTACCATAAAAATTGTTAAAAAGGATTTTTCCGCAGCGATGTTAATCTCAGCTTTGAAAAATTTGCTTATTTGAGCAAAGGAATCGCTCAATAACAGACCCAAGTATAGTAGCTGTAAGATTCAAAAGAGTTAAAAAAGGAAACTCTTCAATCGATTATTTTGTTTTGTTTATTTCAGCATCTGTGTGAATTCGAGTGATATAAGGCGATACATATCATAACTAGTCTTCATGCTTGCCTCTAAAGGTGACCTCCTCCAAAACATTTTCAAATTTCTAGCTATAGGTAGTTTTCACGATCCTTCTATTATATCTCCTGCTCATGTAGTAAATGAACAGAAAGAGGAACGAATTCCCTATCAGAACCAAACAGACAATTATCGCAGAAGATGGCTTTTTGCTTTAGTCAAGCAGCCTTTACACAGTTACTAGGTTCACGCTTTTGCCACTCTGAGAACCAACTGCTATCATTTGTTGCTTTTGGATTGCTTATTGCCCGTCATTATCTGAAAGCAAAGGTGCAGTATAAGAGTTGCTTTGTGTTTATAGGTTGCGGCTGGCAATACTCGCAGCCAACAAAAAGGCGAAAGCTATTATCGGAATGGGTTGAGCCATTTATTGAATTATAGTGATTATTAAACGCAATAATTATCAAGAAGCATAAATAATAGGCAAAAGCTATTCAATAAGCGCCTAGTTGGCTTTGAGGTGATGGAAATTTTGATGCAAAGTGATATTTTTCAAGATTTGGTTCAAATGTTCAGTGTTTGCGTGCAGGATGCATTTGCTGATGCGATAGTACTCCAGAAGCTTTTCCGTTGCCACTTGATACAAAGATTCTGTCTGACCTTTGAAGCGCTCTATAGCTGCCTCCAAAGCCTTCAAGATATTTTTGTAGAGTTGATCAGTTACCTTGATCTAGCTAGAGGGCAAGATGTACTAGTTTTGCAGCTGACTCAGGCACTTGCTGTCCTCCCATTTGAAGATCTTGGTGAGGTGGTAAAGGTTGTTGGACATGAGGGAGTAGAGGATATGACCATCTTCGAGAAAATAGACGCTATTCTTCATGAGGTAGTTGATGAATTGGCACAAAATTACCTGCTAGGTGGTTTTGCCTTTGAATTGGAGCAGTCCAGATTCCATCTACTCAATGGATTTGTGAGTCAGGAACAGACTGAAATCTACCTAAGAGATCTGGCTTCTATCTCTAAAATTGTTCTTGCATAGTCCTTTGATGAGCTAGAGCATTTCTGGCTGCAGAAAAGCTAGTTTGCTGAAATCTAGTTACCTCTCCTTCAAAGTTTGCAGAAGCGTGGGGATGTCCTTGCCTGAGTGAGGATAGCTCTTGGCAATCAGGTAGTAAATGATCACTCCTAAAGCAAAGGAGTCGCTTTTTATGGAGTACATGTTCCTCTAGAGAGTCTACAAGGGCATGAAGAGAGGACTACCAACTTTCATGCTCTCGATTATGAGCGCCCCAGAATGCGAAATCTTTTTGGCGAAGCCGAAATCCCCAATCTTCCACAAACCATCCTTCAAGAAGATGTTGGCAGGTTTCAAGTCCCTATGCACAACGTTCTGACCAAGTAGGTACTGACAACCCTGAGATATCTGGTAAACAATGCTACCCCACTAGATATTTTCCTTGCTCCTGAGGTATTTCTCAAGATTGCCACCCTCGCAGTACTCAGTGATGAGGTAGCAGTGGTTTTCGCTGTAGTAGACGTCGATGAATTTGACGACATTGGGGTGGTTGAGTTCACGCATGATGGCGATTTAGTTGTTGAGGAGATAGATGTTGCCAACGTTCATTCCCTTCAGTTTGATGATCTTGATGGCGTACCAAATGGCTTTGTTATTGTCCCTGATGCCTTTGTAGACCCTGCCTCCGAATCCGCTGCCGATGAGGTTCTTGAGGTTGAAGCTGTAGGGCCCCACCCTTTTTTTGCCCTTAGCTTTTGTGAGTATTTTATCTTATTTATCGCTTTATTCGATGTCAATCGAGCAATTGGTGCTCGCCAGGTGCAGAAAACTGCCTTTCTCGCTACTTGCCTGCATTTTCTAAATATGTTCCACAGTGAAATTTCTATTATTATACGTTAGGCCCCTGAAATAATTTTTAAAAATAAAACTTTTAATCAATAAAATCAATAATCCCGATAAACCCCAACCTGCACAAATCACAGGGTTTCAAGCAAGAGCAAGCAAGTTATCTAATCCTCCAAACTATAACAGCCAAATAAGTCACAAATGATCCAATTCTAAATAAAAAGATGAACTTTCCTCGATTCACGCAATTCCTTCACTTTGAGCTTCTTAGTTCATTTGGCTATCAATTCGAGGCACTTTTTTCCATGAGATGCCAACTAACAGAAAAAAGTGAACTACCAACGATAAAATAGTTTTTCTTCAAACAACATAATCAAAGGCAGTCTATGATTCTTTAAAGTTGTGGGTCATTGCATAACTCTAGATTGCATTTTATCTGCTTAGCTTTTCACTTCTTGCTCGAATATGCAAGTAAATTGCCTAAAATTGGAATTTTTCCAAATTGGCTCAAACAAAAGCAGTAAATAGAAAAATCCAGTCAGCCCTCTTGTGTCTTCTGACGACAAACGGGGCGGATTTAGGTAAATTGGTTTAGACTAAAAAAGGCAGTTGGGAAGTGATTGAGGTTCTATTGTAATTACGATTTGATTTGAAATAATGATATAGTCCTTTAATTTGTTTCGCTCTATATTTTAGATTATTATAAGGAAGAACTTTGAGATTTGGATGCGAAGAAAAACACTCAAAAAAAGGCCCGAAACCACCTCTATGATCAACTTTTAAGACTTTGTTCATTTCAGGAGTCAGAAGGAGAAAATAATCAATGTAAAGCCTTCTTAATTAAGAACCCCTTTGAGTAAAATTGGAAAAAATCAATCATCATGGATGAACTTTTAGCTTTATATAAACCGCACCTCGGAGGAATCCCCCCCTCAGCCGCCAACTACACCAAAGCTGACTATGTGCTCCAATACCCTCTCTACAGCCACCCCTAGAACGAAGACACTCAGTGGAATACGAACTAGTAGAGCCAAATCAACAAATACTTTAAAATGGTGGAAGGGTTGAACCGTTGGGAAGAGATATTCGAGCACAACCACATTGAAAAGGCTGCTGCCAAAATAGAAAAGACAGTTTTGGGGCATCGCAAGCCCAAAACTGTTTGTGAGTTCTAAATTGAGAACAAAAAAGTGGATTCCAAAAAGAAAAAAAAACTACATCAGCATTACAGCAACTAATCTCTACCCGGCTTCACCAACCTCCTCAGGACCTCTGAGGAGAACCTCAATTCTCAAAAACAGGAAGTCCAACGCCTACAAAAACTTGCCATCAAGCACTATGGTCTCAATTTCAAAGAAAATTCGCAGAAAGGCGAGATTTAGTTCAACTATGACGAATTCAAGAAGAAAGACAGAAAACTTGTGGATTAGTTCATGAGCACTTTGCCCAAACGTGGCAAATTTACCAAAAGGCAGGATTAGTCAGCCATCAACAGCAATATACCAATGGAGATATAGCTTAAAAGAGCATATCCTCACTCCACTGGAAACTCGCCTTTGAAAGAAATGCATCTGCCCAAGAGTTGCAATTCCTCAACCAAAAGGAAATACTTGCGGATTGAGTGTGATTGACTTTATATGCAATGAGTTAGTAGCTTATTTTTCTTTAATAGTAAAACAGCAGCAGGATCATTGTTTCTGATTAGAAAAATGCTTCAGTTTTCTACGTCAAGCGATAAAAATTGAAAAAAAATCAGAAATATCCCAATTCTGCATCGGTTGGTGTTTGCTAATGTATTCAATTGACTTCTGTTAGTTCACATATTCTAAGTTATATCATTTAATTCTAGTTCAAAAAATATGTTTTTTGGGTTGGCATTTGGTCTATTTCTATTATGGCTCGCTCAAAGTGAGACTCTTTTCAAAGCCCATTCAAACCCCATTCCTGATCTATAGGTAGAACTGCCTGAGATACCTTCTCCTCATTTGTTTGCAAAGAAAGAACTCAATTTGGATGCTTTCGCGAAAAGTCTGAATCCCGATTTAAGCAAGAGCTAAAATTTTCAGCAAAAGCAAGATGATAAGCCAGGAATAGAGCAAAAATAGTAGAAAAAACCTATTACTTCTGAAAACATTGAGTAAAACCAAACTCTCAAGAATGAATCAAGCCTCAAGAAGAATAGCTAGGCAATTAAAAATTTGGAACAAAATCAGCAACCTCCAAACACTAACTCAGTACAACCCATTCCTCTTCTGGATAAAGACGCAATAAACTCTGTGGTTCTTTAAAAGCTAGATTTAAAAAAATTGAAATAATAGATAGAGAAAGAAGAGAGAAACAAACATTTAGCGCAAAGAAAGTAGTCTTTGAAGCTGTACTAACAGATATTTGGTTTGATTGACGAAAAGCCAGATCCGAATCAGCTTAAAAACGACCTAAAAAAAAAAGATTCAAAGGAATTCAACCCTTCAACTAATGAGACTAAGAATGAAAACCTTTAAAAACATTAACAATATAAAAGATAAGAATTCAATAGCACCAAAAAGTAAGAAGTGACATCCACTATTTCTATTAATAAGACCTAGATTGTTCCTAAACCTGAAAAAATTGCATAAAAGAAAACAAATGATATTTAACAATCTATGCAACTAAAAAAATTAAATATCACAACAGAGAAGAACCTGACTTCTAGCAAAGGTGCATAGGAATTTATATAATAAAGAGTAAAAAACTAGTCAGCCTTAACGCAAAATCGACAAAATAACTCCTCCTAAACTAAAAAAACGCCTCAAAAAAGCTCTGAGTAGCTGAAAGTAGGCTCAAGAAAAGATGAATAATAACAATCCTACAAACAAAAATACTAAAAGCTATTGAAATAAACTGAGAAACACAGAATATCCCATTTAAGGCAGGACCATTAAAAGAAGTCTACTGAATATAACACAAAACAGCAAAGTACCAACCTCGCTTCAAAAGATTCAAAGCCTATCGAGACAAACCAAACTGGAGCAGATGAAGTGCTAACTTTTTGTATAGATCTAAAAAAAGGCATTTTTATTGTGGGAGTTCTACTTATTCTAATTCCTCTTTATCTGTCAAGAAAAAAACGAGAGACAAGACGAAACTCTATAGCTGAAAGTCAAAAGTTGCCAAGCGAAGATGACGTTGATTGATTTAATATGCTGTTTGTTCAGATTCTCTTAACTTGTAATTACAATTTGACGAGGCTTTTTATTTCCAAATGCTAAGAATGAAGCAAAAGTAGCAAAATTCTTTATTGTTGAAGTAGAGGCATTGCCCATCTTGAAGTTAGCTTACTGATTAACCAAACATAGCTTTATGCTTTATGCAAATAAGAACTCTCTCTTCTCGAATCTGACTGCAAACCAGAATATCCCGGCAAACAACAAAGACAAAGATATGTTTGTATTAGTGAAGATGTAATTAATGATGAGCATATGCAGACCAACATCAGCCTCGAATCAGCTAGTTAGGCACTAATCTAGCAACCTTTCTTTGAACTTATCCACCAGCTGCTCAAAGTTGGAACCCTACTGCTCCAGATACTTCTTGTATGCGATGATTGAACCCTTTACTTTTTTGAGCATCTAGCAGCAACTGTCGCAGCGATTCTACTCACTGAATAGCTACCTTTAGATTTTCTACTACAACAGTTTCACCTAGTTTTACTACATGCATGCAGAAATACTTTTATATCCAGGAGATGCTCTTTCTGCTCAAGCAGATCTCTCAAGACTCTGCTGCCTATAACACTGTCTACTTCATTTGCTGGCTAATCTGCTTCATCTTTGGTCTATTTGCTGCTGATGGGCTGCTGATGGATTGCAATATCTTGGTAAGTCTTTATTTTCCTCTAGCCCTTGAATTCCTCTGTCCTGTTTCTTATTGCTTGCATCAAGTTGCCGTTTTCCGCCTTCAAGTTACCACAGTCACTTCTACACTTGTTCAGATCTCTTTACAAATCCTCAAGCCTGGTACTGAGACTAAATAAGCTGAATCCTACATAATGTTCTTCTCTTGGAGCTACTCTATCAACTTCTACTTTGGTCTCATTGCTTTCTACCTAACTATCCAAATCCGTACTTCTTCTATAACTCGAATACTCTCCCTTTCAACTTTTTGTATTACTCCATCACTCTTTTTACTGTTGTTGCTGTCCGATTGCTACACTATTTTTCGATTTCGGCCATGCACTAATTCAGTGATTATTAGTTCTCCTTTGTGTTCCTGGAAGTCAAAGCACATTTGCGTTGTATTAGCTTTCCTTTGCTCTGCTGAGAAACAAATGAAAGATTGAGGCTGCTTTAATCTTCGATGATGACACTATCCCTTGTCGAAAAAACATCCCACTCAGACAAATCTTTGACCCTTTCCTTTTCCCTCCCCTAAAGCTGTGCAAGCAAATGATTCGCCTCGGAAAGGATGTGCGCCTATTTGATATGGAGCTGGGTTGAAGCAAGTTGGATATACTGGGAGCAGATGTGCTTTTGGAGTTAGAACTGCTCGAGCAGACATTGCTGTTCTTCCGTGGGGGATTAGGAACACTATTAAAACATAAAATTCTATATTTCAGATTATTTCTATTATTATAACCAGGCTGCTCATTTTACTGAATAACATTTCAGTATCTTTCTAGAGAAGAATAGCCAAAAAAAACAAAATAACCCATGAATCTTGTTTATGACTTAGTTTTCTCTTACAAAAGTGAGAAAACTGCAGCTTTTGACCTTTTTTGCACCATATTTCGCTTTTATTTGATAATCAAGAGTCTATATATAGAAGCAAAGTATCAGATCTCTTTTATCTTACCATTGTATACTTTTATCACTTCTTT
>Ga0316217_10005768_pt1 | contig 12639 bp, 10 predicted proteins | sample 1anoAmetaG_FD_203633 | JGI IMG/M metagenome (GOLD analysis project Ga0316217, IMG submission 203633) | Freshwater microbial communities from Trout Bog Lake, Wisconsin, USA - 1anoA | ecosystem: Environmental > Aquatic > Freshwater > Lake > Hypolimnion/Profundal zone | place: USA: Wisconsin...
CCCGTGGTGCCACTAATGAGACGTTTTTTATTGGCAAAAAAAGTTCGAAGTGGTATCTGGTAGCGTATGGTATGATAGGTACCTCCTTATCGGGCGTTACATTTATGAGTGTGCCGGGTGGGGTGGGCCAGGGGCATTTTGCCTATATGCAGATAGTAATAGGCTATTTGCTGGGCTACCTGGTAATTGCTTTTGTTTTAATGCCGCTGTACTACCGGCTTAATCTTACTTCCATATACACTTATCTGCAATCGCGGTTTGGTAATGTGGCTTACAAAACGGGAGCAGTTTTCTTTTTGGTATCGCGGTTGCTGGGGGCGTCTATCCGCATTTTTTTAGTGTTGAATGTGTTGCAGATATTTATGCTGGATGGCTGGAACATTCCTTTTCCGGTTACCGTATTTGTTATACTGGCCATGATACTGCTTTATACCTTTAAAGGCGGCGTAAAAACCATTGTGTGGACAGATACCCTGCAAACCACCTTTATGATACTGGCACTGGTTATTACTGTGTTTATTATCAGAAACGAGCTGCATTTGTCTTTCGGAGATCTTTATGTCTCGTTAAACCAAAATGGCTATACGCAGATATTTGATACCGATTGGCGGTCGAAAGGATTTTTTATCAAGCAGATAGTAAGCGGCATGTTTATTACAGTTACTATGACCGGGCTTGACCAGGAGATGATGCAGAAAAACATCAGTGTCCGCACATTGGGCGAGGCGCAGAAAAATATGATTGTTTTTAGTGTGATACTGCTTTTTGTAAACGCACTATTCTTGTTTCTGGGTGGTATACTTTATTTGTTCCTTGCCGAAAAGCATATTACCCTGCCTGCCCACCCCGATGATGTTTTCCCTACTATTGCATTACAATATTTACCGCCTTTAGCAGCACTTGTTTTTGTGGTAGGGTTGGTATCGGCCCTGTTTCCCAGCGCAGATGGTGCCATTACTGCACTTACCTCTTCGTTTTGTATTGACATACTTGGTTTAAAACAACGCGATGACCTGGATGAAAGTCAAAAGATCAGAGTAAGGCGAAAGGTGCATTTAAGTGTTGCCTTTGCCTTTTTAATTGCCATTATTCTGTTCAGAGTTGTAAATGAAGGTTCGGTTATTACCGCTACTCTTAAAATTGCAGGTTATACCTATGGCCCGCTGCTGGGCTTGTTTGCTTTTGGCATTTTTACAAAACGTTCAATAACAGAAAAACTGGTGCCAGTTGTTTGCATTGCGGCACCGGTGCTTACTTTTTTGCTGGATACGTTCTCTACCAGATTATTTTTCGGATATCAAATGGGTTTTGAAGTGTTATTGGTTAACGGGCTTATAACATTTTCGGGGCTTTTCATTATTTCAAATACAAGACCCCCTGCAGTATTATATAGCAGTTGAACCTTATTTTACACTAAACAAAAATTATGACTACAAAGAAAAAGGTTAAAAAGAAAAGCTGGGCGGAGTTGCGTGCAGATTCGAGCTGGAGGATGTTTAAGATCATGAGCGAGTTTGTAGATGGATTTGAGAAGATGGAACAGTTTGGCCCCTGCATTTCGATTTTCGGCTCGGCGCGTACCAAGCCTGACCACCCGCACTATAAGATGGCCGAAAAAATTGCCAGTCACCTGGCCAAAGAAGGTTTTGGCATTATTACTGGTGGTGGGCCGGGTATTATGGAGGCAGGCAACAAAGGCGCTAAAGAGGCCAAAGGAAGCTCGGTTGGTTTGCATATTGAACTGCGGATGGAGCAGGATTGGAACGATTACATTGACGCTGACAAGCTGTTGATATTTAAATACTTTTTTGCCCGTAAGGTGATGTTTATACGTTATGCGCAGGCGTTTATTTTTATGCCCGGCGGATGGGGCACTATGGATGAAACGTTTGAGGTTTTAACGTTGATACAGACCAATAAGGTTGATAAGGTGCCCGTTATTTTTGTAGGCCAGGAATACTGGAAAGGACTGCTGGATTGGATGAAAGATACCATGGTTAGAGAGAAGTATATTAACCCTGAAGACCTGAAGCTTTTTCATGTAACCGACGACCCTAAAAGAGTAGTGAAAATTATTGATGACTTTTACAAGAAGCAAGAGCTGCGGCCTAATATGCGCCTCTAGTTTATTGTCTACCCCGAAAGGGTTTCTTTATCCTTCCGGGGTTTTATTTTAAGTTCAAAACAAAATGCATTTTCTCGCACCATATATTTTTGCATTTCTGCATGCCTGGCTTCAACCACAGGCAGAGGCCAGGCCATATCCTCAAAACTATTTTAAGCCACCGCTGAATATACCCTTGCTTTTAGCTGGAAATTTTGGTGAGCCCAGGGCAGGGCATTTTCATGCCGGGCTTGACCTGCAAACCAAACAGATGGAGGGCCTGCCGGTTTATGCCGCCGCTGACGGGTATGTTTCGCGCATCAATGTTTCAAGCGTGGGCTATGGTAACGCCTTGTACATTACCCATCCTAACGGCTACGTTACGGTATATGGCCACCTGAAGGAATTTACACCTGCCTTAATGCAACGTTTGCGTGTTGAGCAATATGCAAAAAAGAGCTTTGCTGTGAATATTGAACTGAAACCCGATGAATTTGCAGTAAAGCAAGGCGATCAAATTGCCTGGAGTGGAAGCACGGGTAGCTCGGGTGGGCCACACCTGCATTTTGAGATACGGGACGAAACGGAGAATCCCATTAATCCGTTGCTGTTTGGTATTAAGATTATAGATGAGACCCGGCCCCTGGTAAGCGGCCTGAAGTTTTACCCCATGGATTCGTTAAAGTATGCCAGTGATGGTTACCGGTGTGCATTAGCCGGTAAGACTGGAAAATTTGAAGTGCCCGGAGGTACGTTAAAATTGAATACCACATTGGTAGGCATTGCTTTAAATACATATGACCTGATGGATAGGTCAGAGAACCGGTTGGGTATTTATACGTTGAATTTATATAAGGATGGGCAGCTGGTATATGCCTGTAAAATGGATAGGATATCATTTAAAGACAGCCGGTATGTATTAAGCCAGATAGATTACCCGGTTTTTATAAATGAGGACGAGCTCATTTATCAAAAATGCTTTGTTGAGCCGGGTAACAGATGCCCTGTTTACAATAGTTTGGTAAACCGCGGCATTATTGATTTAAGTGACGGAGTAGTGCATGCAATTAAAATTGAAGCGGCCGATTTTTCGGGCAACGTTTCCACCGTTCAGTTTAATCTGCAATTTGATAGCAAGAGCAACGCTATGAAAGCCGGCAGAATGCCATTTGTAAAGAGGTTTGATTATAACCAGCCCAATGAGTTTTTTAGTACTGGCTTACGACTTTCTATACCGGCTAATTGCTTATTTGATACTGTTTTTTTTAACTACTCGGAAGCCCTTTCTACCAGCCTTGATGTTTATTCCAAAGAGCACCTGCTGAGTAATGTTAATACAACCTTTTTTGACTGGTTCAGTATTTCAATAAAGGCCGAGAAATTAACGGAAAGGCTGAAAGACAAGGCGGTTGTTGTATTTAAGGATAACAAGGGCAATGAGTTTTCGCGCGGGGGTACTTACAGCGATGGTTTTGTAACCACAAAAGCACGGGAGTTCGGGCTTTGTTATATTAAGGTTGATACGGTTCCGCCGGTAATTACCCCGGTGAATATTTACCCCGGCAAGAACATGCATAAAAGCAATACTATCCTGTTTAAAATAAGCGATGATCTTTCGGGCATCCGTAACTTTTATACTTACCTGGACGGTGAATGGGTGGAGACCGATTATGACGCTAAATCTTCAACGCTGATATATTACCTGAATGGTAGCTTAAAAGCAGGCGAGCACCGGTTTAAAGTAACCGCAGAAGACGAAAGGCATAATACATCGGAATATGTTGTGAAATTTAACATGTAAAGGCCTGAATCAACCTGATTTTGGGCACATCTTATTCGATTAAATAAATGGTACTTTGTGCTTATGGCTAACCCATATTTGCCATTAAGCACGCTTAAATCATTGCTGGATAAGGATTTCAGCGAAATTACGTTCCGTCATGATGTGTTAACCTGCCGATAAAACCAGTTGCAACAATTAAAATTTTATTTTCTTTGCCAGCGTTCAAACTAAAACAAAACAGACCTATGAAAAGAAAATATTTACTCATGTCTATTGTGATGGTAGCTTTGTTGGCTATCATCAATACCTCTACGGTTAATTCGAAAATTGTATTTCCTCCCTATGGTTCATGCGGTGACCCTGTAAATACCACAACCTGCGTTCAATCTGGCTGTCATGGTGGCCCCATTCATACTCCTACATCGCAGGATCTGTCTTTGTTGATTGGAACAACCTCCACTCCTACTACACCTTTGGACAGCACTTTTAAATACGTTCCCAACACAACATATTATATAACTTTCGATATTACTCAGGTGGCTTATGCTTACGGTTTTCAAATGACTGCCTTAGACTCTAACAATAACATGGCAGGTTCATTTACTGTTGTAAACTCGGCTACCACCAAGCTGGCATTGGGACCTCCGGATTATATCGGCCACCTGCATGCCAATCATACTACTAACTCATGGACTTTCCAATGGACGGCTCCGGCAAAAGATTCAGGCGCAGTTACTTTTTATTATGCATTTAACCCCGGCGATAGCGCGAACTTTACTGGTTTAACAGCGGGTTCTAATATTTATGTTTCTAAAACTACAATTCAGCCTGGTTACGGAGTAGGAATCAACTCTATTTCTGACAAAATCTCAGCTATGCAGGTTTATCCTAATCCGGTAAATGCAGCATTCAACCTTGCTTTTGATGTTAAGAAAGGCGGCGAAGCAAGTGCTTTACTTTACTCAATAGATGGAAAACTTTGCAAGCAACTGTTTAATGAGAATCTGAGCACCGGAAATTTCAACCGTTCTTTTGATGTTTCATCTTTTGCAGCAGGTATCTATTTTGTTAAGTTGAATATAGACGGAGCAACTGCTACCCAAAAGATAATCATACAGTAATTGATCTGCCGCAAAGGCAGATACGTATGTTTTTTGACAGTTTGACGTATAGAATAATTGATAGTGGTTTAGTTGGTTCTCGTATCTGTGGCTTTTGCAAAACCAGAGCCACAGGTATGAGATACTGTTAATATTTCCGGTACCGGAGGTTTTATGAAGGAGTTGTTGAAAGAGCCAGACAACTTTAAAGAATGAGGTTAATTAATTGCACCTGTAACTAAAAGAATCAAGAAGCTGTATTCCATGAAAAAAAAATCTGTTTTAATCATCCTGATGGCCGGTGTCCTGGTTACGTTATTTTCGTGCACTAAGGACAGAACACATGCGGCAGCATTATACAATTGCACAGGTGTAAATGCGGCAACCAATACCTATAACCTGAATATTTATCCCAATATCACCAGCGTATACTGCGCCTACGCGCCTTGCCATGGCGGTGGTAGTGCAGGGGGAGGTGTAGATATGTCATCTTACAGTTCAACGGTAAGTGCCTTTAAGAACAGCACTGTTATCTGTGCATTGAAAAATGCGGGATGTGAATTAATGCCTAAGGCCTCTACTCCGCTGCCTGATAGTCTTATTCTTCAGATGGAGTGCTGGCAGCAAAATGGTTTTCCGCAATAACAATTCCTTTAACGCAACAAATAATAAAGACATGAAAGTTAAAAACAGTTACCGTGTGTTTTCAGTAATGGTTTTATTAATAGCGGGACTTATAAGAGTATCAGCTCAGGATGATAAATATGCTGATACTTACGCCTGCCAAAAGGGAATGATACACTTCTTTTCGGCTACAGCCATGGAGAATATTGATGCTACCAGCAATACCGCAGTTTGCGTGCTGAATACAAAAACCAAAAAGGTTTTCTGTAAGGTTAAGCAGACCAGCTTTACATTTAAGGACAAGCTGATGCAGGAGCACTTTAATGAAAACTATATGGAAAGCGATAAATTTCCGGTAGCTCAGCTTGATATGGTAATAGTTGAAGATATTGATTTTACAAAAGACGGCACTTATGATATTACCTTAAAGGGAACACTTGAAATGCACGGTGTAAAGAAAGAGCGCGAAATAAAAGCAAAGCTGGTAATTAAAAACGGCCAACCGGTAAACGCAACTGCAGTGTTTATGGTTAAGCTTGCTGACCATGGTATTAAAATACCAAGTATTGTAGGCGCTAATATTGCTGAAGATGTAAAGACAGATGTTGATTTTACTTTTGAAAAATTCCACAGATAGGTTTTATTCATAATTTAATTATGCGGTGGTAAGTTGCGGCATAATGCGGCTGGCCTTCGTAAACCGGGCTTAAATTAAAAATACCCATGAAATATTTTTTCTCGTCTTTGTTACTGGTTTCTTTTTTGTTCTCTTCTGCCCAAATGGATCTTTTAGACAGCATGATGACAACAAATGCGAAGCAGGAAAAAGAATATGTTGCCTATACTTTTAAAATGACCAGGGTTATTAACGGCCAATCGGTTGAGATGACCAAGAAGGGCGCTCTTGATTTTCAGATAAGCCACCGCTTTGGCGATGCTTTTGCTACCAAGGCCGATAACATACATAACCTGTTTGGTTTTGACCAGGCTTCGGATATCGGTATTACTTTCGACTATGGTATTACTGATGATCTTTCGGTTGGTACCGGACGTATGAAGGCTGCAGGTTTAATGACCGAGTTGTGGAACGTAAACATGAAGTACCGTGCGTTAAAGCAAACCACCGATTTTAAGATACCGGTTACTGTAGATGTATATGGAAATGCGACTATCAGCAGCGAGTTAAACTCGAACGACCCTTCAACGGTAAACTACTTTCCCAAGGGCTATGCCGGCTTTTCGCACCGATTAAGTTATCTGGTTCAGGGCCTGATTGCCACCAAAGCTACCAGCTGGTTATCGGTGCAGTTAGACCCTACCTTTTTATGGAGGAACAATGTGCCATCGAATGATAAGAACGGCATGTTTATTATGGGCTTTTCGGCCAGGGCTAAGTTTAATAAGCGCACAGCCGTAATTTTTGAATATTATTTACCCGGACAAAAATCCGGCATAGGGGGCCGTGAGCCTTTTGCAATGGTAAGAGGTATTAAGAACGCAGCATATTACCCGGCATTGAATCTGGGTGTTGAATTTGAAACCGGCGGTCACGTTTTCCACGTAAACCTTACCAATACTGCCGGCATATCTGAAAACGATTTCATGGCTTATAATGCACATAACTGGGCGCAGGGTCAATTCCGTTTAGGGTTCTCCATATCACGTAGTTTCCCGCTGGATAAGAAGCACAAGGGTGAAAAATACTGGAAGAAGGGCAGCGTTGAAGATCCGGATCAAAAAAAGGATGACTCTAAGAACGTTCAGATAGTGAGATAATATTTTAATAGCAGCTTGCTCAAAAGGGCCAAATAACAACCGCCAGGTTGCTGTTTGGCCCTTTTTTCTTTACCCTTGCTTGATGAGCGCTACCGGATTGAAAACCTACACTATAAGCAAGGGAGGTCAGTTTTGCAGCTCACTTTTGCTATTAAATGACAAAATGGCGTATTTATTTTGATTTTAAGTGACAATATTGCTGATTTTTACGTTGGTATGCGGTTTGAATAATGCATCTCGTCATTCAAAATTCATTTAAAACTAAAATTTATAAGCTATGACAATGCTAACAGTTAGGCCCGAAGGCGGCCATTTCAGAGGTCCAAGGTTCTCAAACTTACTTGATAATATTTTTGAGAGCGAGTTGCCAACCTTCTTTCAGAACGAATGGAGCAAGCTAAATACTCCATCGGTAAACATTAAAGAAACTAAAGACGCATACCAATTGTATGTTGCGGCTCCGGGTTTTGCAAAAGAAAGCTTTAACGTTAAAGTTGAAGATAATCTGCTTACAATAAGCGCTGAAGCCAAAGAAGAAAAGCTTGAAGAAGGTGAGAAGCTTACCCGGAGGGAATTTACGCACCAATCGTTTAAGCGCAGTTTTACATTACCTAAAACTGTTGTTGCCGATAAAATTGCGGCTACTTATGACAATGGTATTTTAAATGTAAACCTGCCTAAGGTTGAAGAAGCCAAACAAAAAGGTGCAATTGAAGTGAAGATTTCATAAGTGGTTATGATGGTTGAAGTTGGATGGCCCTGCAGTAATGCGGGGCCATTTTTTTTCAATATCTTATTGCATACAATAGGCCTATTATTGAAATGAGCAGGGTTTTAGCCGCTGTGTTTCTATAAACCGACCATCTAATCAACTACCAACTTGCCATACGCCAGAGCCTTGTGATTGACGCTGATGCGGTATAAGTAAACGCCCGAAGTAATATCTCCCCGTTCTATCTGGAACCGGTTGGTGGTTATGTCATCAAGCTTTTTTACCGCGCGACCAGTAACATCAATCAATTCGAAAGTGTAAGACGTGTTTATTCCATCTATCATAATTGTTACTATGCTGCTAAAAGGATTTGGAAATACCTTTACGCTGATTTGAGCATCAGTTAGCTGAGCAATAGAAAGTGGAAATGAGATATAATTGGCAGTGGTATTGGTGACTATTGAACTATGACTATCAAAAGACACAGAGGCTTTGTTTTGAACCGTATAACCAGGCTGCGTGCCAGATTTAAGTTTGGCCTTGAACGAAATGAAACCTGCGCTTGCTAAGGCATTAGTTGCACTATCGGGTATGCCTGCAGGGCTAAACACCCAGGTTAGTACAGCCCCTGGTGCAATAAAAAACTGATTGTAAAGCGGGCTGGACGCAATGTTGACCACGCTTTGCGGGTCGAGCAGATAAGAAAGGCTGTCGGTGATCTTGATCACGGTGGCGGTATCTGTTCCGGTATTTTGAAAATGGATTGTATAGGTCAGAACCGAGTCGGCCAGCTCAATGTCTCCTTCGGGGTAAACTTCTTTTGAAACAGGGCTTGGCGGAAGGCCGGCAATTTCATGCGTGTAAACGGAGTTATTGATGGTGTCACAATCGCCGGCATAAGGCTGAATTTGAAATGTGTTTTGTAACTGGTAATTGGCCGGTAAGCTTTGCGATACCGTGAAGAAAGCCCTGAGCCTGTCGGCCCAGGTGTATGTTGGCGATGGCACACTATCTACTACCCATGTAAGCGTATGGTTTGCGACATCGTTAACCGGCGCGGGTATTCCGGATTGAAACGTAAGGCCGGGATCATAATTGAAGGTTACAGTAGCGGAATCGTTAAAGGGTGTAAGGAATGCATAGTTTGTATACAAGATCCAATATTCTTTCTGGTGACTACCATTGGTGGGTGTCCACCCTGCCTGAATGGCAAGATCGAAATCTGAAGAGCCAACAAAACCGAAATTGTGATTTTGGAAAGTAGTGTTTAGTGAGGTAAACGTAACGGTGTCTGAAGCAGGGCATACTTCAAAATATCCGCAACCCGCACCACCGTATTGCAGAATTGCTGAGCTTGAATTTAAAGCGGTAATGATCTGATACTGACCTGCCACGTTTACAGGTATAGTATACTGACCCGATAAGTTAGTGACACCCGAGAAAGTAACATCGTTGTTGGTGGCCAATACGGTTAATCCCGCAATACCGCTTTCGCCGTTATCCAAATGGCAGTTAGCATTGGTATCATAAAAAACGGTTCCGGTAATATAACCTGTACAATTGTACTGAATATTTGCAGAGCCAACGCGGGTACAGCCAACAGAATCAGTAACAGAAACCGTATACACGCCGATATATAAACTATCGGCAGTGGCGGTTGTTTGTGGTGGAACGGAGTTCCATAAGTACGTATAGGGCGCTATGCCAGCCTGAATGTTTGCAACTGCAGTACCGGTGCTGTCGCAATTGCCAACAGATACTGTGGTGGTTACCTGGCTGTAATTACTATCGATGTTTACGTTGCCTGAAATAGTACATCCGAAAGAATCGGTGACCTTTATGGTGTAGGCACCAACCGCCAGGCCCAATGCCGTATCGGTTGATTGCGCAGGAAGGGTGTTCCACTGATAAGTATATGGTGTTGATGCTCCTGATAAGATTACATACGCCAGTCCGTTGTTCAGATTTTGGCAGCTTACATCTATACCGGCGGTTTGAAGCGTAACGACATTGTTTATTTGCGAAATGGTATAGGCTTTGCTGGCAGTGCAATTATTCTGGTCGGTAACGGTAACGGCGTAGGTGTCGGGTAATAATGAAGAGATGTTACCGGTAGTCATTCCGGTGCTCCAGTGTATTGCGTAAGGAGGGTTTCCCTGCGTGGGGTTAATTATAATTGCACCCGCACTAATTTCGCAGTTGAAATCAAGTTTTTGAACGGTGTTGATGGCTATACCCAGATTTTTGATGGTATCTGTGGCTACAGCAAAACAACCGGCAGAATCGGTTACGCCAACCTGGTAGACACCTGCCGGTATGCCAAAGATATCAGGCGCGGTTGAACCGGTGCTCCAGAGATAGTGTACCGGGCCGGTGTTTCCGGAAACGGAAGCGAACAGAAAGCCGGTGGAGTGTTGACAGTCGATATTGGTGGCTGTACTAAACGAAACGTTTAGGGCGCTTTGGCTGGCCAATAAATTAAGAGTTGTAACCGCCGAGCAACCGCTGGTATCGGTAGCTGTTAACATATAAGTGCCCGCGCAGAGGTTGGTAAGCGATGCGGTAGTTGCACCGGTTGACCAGTGGTAATTAAAATTAACCGATGCCCCGCCTGAAGCAACAGCCGATATAGACCCGTTGCATACCCCGCAGGTACTTGCATTTGCAATTTGCGGGGTTATATTAATAGGCAGGGGCTGGCTGATTGTAAGGCCAGCGCTTGCCGAACAGTTATTTATGTCATTAATAGTAATGCTGTAAGTGCCGGCCGATAAATTGAATAAGGTGCTGTCGGTTAAAGTGCCCTGGTAACCATCTGACCACAAAAAACTGTAACGGTCACCTGTACCACCTGTAGCAGTAATTCTCACCGAGCCGTCGTTATGGCCATAGCAGAGCACATTTTTTACAGCAATCGGCGCAATATTGAGGGTCGGAGGTGCGGGTAGAGAAATGTTAAATGTATCTAACACTACGTATTGACTATTACTTACAATGCATTGATAATTGCCACCACATAAATTTGAGATTCCGTAAACAGTATCACCGGTGTTCCACAGGTAGTGGTATTGATTTCCGCCCTGGTTGATAATCCGGGCGTAACCATTACAAAAGCCATTACATGAGGGTGGCAGACCTGACATTGCCAGCTGCGCTTTGGAGGGGGCATAAATAGTTATTGTAAGCAGAAATAAAAGCAAAAATCTTTTCATATCAAAAGTGAACTTGCTTTAAGCTATTTAAAGATAATTACAATGGTTTGAGATGATAGTACGTAGCAGGTAGCTTTTATCAACTATGTTAAACCGACTGTCCTGATGCAGCGGACATGGTGTGTTCTTTGCACCTATACATATATAAAACAAGTTGAATTCTGTTTCATACCGCTGGTAATTCCAAACATAATGCAGGTGTTTACAGTAAGATAACATAGAAAATATACAGGGCATGACACCAGGAGAGGAATTAGCGCAATACGAAACACTGCATCGCGACTTCAGCAAAACCTACTCGAAGGTGTACAAGCATGTTATGGATTTTTACCCCCAACCTCAAAAATTTATACAGGAGGCCACGCCTGAAATAGATACGTATGTAGAAAAATTATCGGCTAATGCCGAAAGCCCCGTTGGAGGAGGTTCTTTTCAGGCGTTGTTTTCCTTTGCAAGAAATTTTAAGGCTTTTGCAGCCGATGCAGATGCCGTATTTGAGGAGTATAAAGAGCTGCACAGCGAAAGCGGAAATTATATTAAGAATGTATTCAGGTTAAAAGAGAAAAGCCATGATGCAATTACAGGGGCCTCGGATTTTGCCAGATTGATACCTGTTTTAAACAAATTAATTACAGGGTTTAAAAAGATAGAGCGGAAAACCGATGAGGCGGAAAGAAACCTGCAAAAACTGCAAAGTGAGTGGAGAAGGCTAAAAGCGAATATACGACCGGAAAAAGGAGGAACTGCGTGGCCGTTGTAGGTTCAGCCTGATTGAAAAATAGCGGTGTTATTCTGTTTGGCCTTGGAAGAACAAATAGACGCAGTTGTTGTTTTAAGGAGTTAAATCTAATTATGGCCGCTGCATCACTAATTGAGAACAAGGCCTTTGTTCCCAAAGAATTTAATAAAATATCAAGTAGCTACGATCTGGCTACTACTATGAGCCAGGGTTACCAACAAGATCTTGATGCCAGTGCTGAAAGAATGCATCTGCTTGGCAATGAAAAGCTGCTTGATTTATGTTGCGGAACCGGCAAATCGACCTTGGCGTGTTTGAAGCAGTTGCCAGATGGGGTAATAGTTGGCGTGGACAACAGCGAAGGCATGTTGCTGGAAGCCAATAATAAATTTGCTGAAGAGGTTAAAGCGGGGAAGTTATCATTTGTTTTAAGGGATGCTATGCATCTTGATTTTCCGGATAATACTTTCGATGCAGTATTTATGGCTTACGGATTACGTAATATGCCTGATTATGAAAAGGCCATTGAAGGTATTTACCGTGTTTTAAAACCGGGCGGAAAAATTTGTATCCACGATTACTCGCTGAC
>Ga0316217_10005769_pt1 | contig 12635 bp, 9 predicted proteins | sample 1anoAmetaG_FD_203633 | JGI IMG/M metagenome (GOLD analysis project Ga0316217, IMG submission 203633) | Freshwater microbial communities from Trout Bog Lake, Wisconsin, USA - 1anoA | ecosystem: Environmental > Aquatic > Freshwater > Lake > Hypolimnion/Profundal zone | place: USA: Wisconsin...
CCCAACCCCAACCCCTCTCTTTTATTCTTAAATATTAAGATGTTGGATTATAGTTAATTTGAATCAATCAAATGGTAATCTCCGATCTGTTTGAATCAGATGAATGTGTCAAAAATTCTTTATAGTTTTACTTGGGTTCGAAAGGACGTGGCCCCAGTATACTTTTGATTTCTTGATGGCTCAGCGTTTCTTTTTTAAGTACTTCGGTCGCCAAACTTTCTATCTTGTCTCTGTAAAGCTTAACAGTTCGTTCAGTAAGCTTTGTGCATTATTGCACTACTTTCATAATCTCTCTGTCTATTTTGGCACTTGTTTATTAACTATAAATGTTATCTCCATCATTATCAATCGGGGCATAGTTAGTAAAGGCATCACTCATTCCGAATTTCAGCACCATCGCCCGGGCTAAGTTTCTTACCTTTTGCAGATCATCAGCCGCTCCACTTGAACACTAAATAAAGAATCTTGTACCTCTTTGAAAAACAACTCTTCAGACATCCTTCCTCCCAAAATCACACAGATCTGATCAATCAATTGCTTTTTATTTTGAAGACTGGATTAGTTTGGCAGGTATTGTGCGAATCCCAGTGAACCTTTTGATCGGGGGATGATTGTTATCTTCAATAAAGGAGCGGCACCTTCTGAAAACCAGGCTACTACTGCATGGCCTGATTCATGGAACGCAATCTTCTTTTTTTATGACTATTACAGACTCAGATTTTGCTAAAGACCGGCCAAAACTCGTTAGGAGGCTAGCTAAAAGTGAGTAGGTTAAACGAATTGGCTGCCGTTTCTGACAGCGAGAATAGCTGCTTAGTTGCAAAGGTTGGCTATGTCTGCACCACTGAATCCGTAAGTGAGCGTTGCAAGTCTTTTGGAGTAGTCTTGAAGCGTTTGTTCAGGGGAAAGCTTGATCTGTTTGAGGTAAATTTCAAGTATTTATTGTCTGCCTTTGATATCAGGCAATTAGATTTCGACCATTCGATCGAAACGACCTGGACGCGTAAGTGCACTATCTAGCATTTCCTTACGATTGGTAGCTGCCAAAATGATGATATCCTCTGTAGTCCCGAATCCATCCATTTCGACTAACAACTGATTCAAAGTGTTTGCTCTTTCATCATTTGCCCCTCCAAACTTGTCTTACCTCTTTCTGCCGATTGCGTCGATTTCGTCAATGAAAATGATTGCTGGCGTCTGCTTTTTAGCATTTTTGAAGAGTTACCTCACTCTCACAGCTCCCATTCCTGCGAAAAGTTCTACAAACTCACTGCCACTCACAGAGAAGAAAGGGACATTAGCCTAGCCTGCACAAGCTTTTGCAAGCATAGTTTTACCTGTGCCCGGTGGGCCAGAAAGTAGTGCACCTTTGGGCACTTTAGCTCCTATCTTTTTGTATTTCTGTGGATTCCTCAAAAAGTCAACAAGCTCACTGATTTCTATTTTAGCGTTTCCGAGACCTGCAACGTCTTTGAATTTGATAGTGGGTCGAAAGGCTTCAGCTTGACCCAAGACGTTGCTCTTGAAGATTTTCCCAAGAGAAGAGTTGAAAAGCAGAATAGGGAAAAGCAAAGGAAGTATTACTTTGTTAACGGTTGAAAAGAAGCGTTTGAGTTCTTTATCAAAGGGTATGTAATCTTGTTCCAAAATCTTGACTTTACTGATCATTTTGTTTTTTTCAATCAGTGCGAGTTTCTGGTAGAAGAGCTGAATTTCTGGTACGTAGCAGACATAGCTAACTCCCTCAATCTTGAGAAAGATTTTGCGGAAATTGTCACGGGGCTCAAAAACACCATCCTGTTTTTCTTTATCCTAATCTGCCAACTTTTCAGGATTTGACTCTTTTAGGACTAAGATCTGGCTGCATTGTGACTGCCTGATGGCCTAGAATACTTCATCAACAGTTATATGAATCTCTCGCTCCTTCTTCAGTTCATAGACAGTCAAGGTAACCGCAAAGTAAATTCCCAATCCTATCAGAAACTTATTGGCTCTCTATTTGTTATCTTATGAGTTCCAATCATTTTTTGTTTGCTTGTGCTTTTCTTGGATCTGCTTCCAAAATTTCTATAAGTCATCTTTTTTGAAGAAGCTACGATTAAGCCCCAATCTCAGAAGATTGCTAACGTAACCACGCATAACTAATGTATATTTACAATGATCATAAATAATTTTGTTAATAATTAATCAAATGCTACTGAGGGCAAAACCTAAAACTTAATCCATTTTTTGTCACAAAGTGCTTTAGACTTTTTTGTGATATCATCTATTTTACAAAAACATGTGTTATATCAGTTTTTTAGTATTTTTATAGCTTTCAGGCTTACATTTTAAATTGATACGAATGGCTACATCTTTCACCTCGAGACTTTCAGGTCTTAGGTAGAAAAAAATTAATCAAAACGATAACTGTAACATCTTTACTATAAAGAAGAAGGAAATCTCAAGCTTACCCTCCTCCCTGATACCTCATAAAAATCAAGCTACTAACCATCAACGATTAGCAATAGCACTAAAACATCGTTTAGATTTTTGAAAGGAAGGATTGAGAAAGGTCAATCAACCGAAAAACAGTGTAAAATTTTTCTAATTACAGAAATGCCGCAAAATAATCTCATGGCTTCTTCAAAAGGCTTATCAAATACTCAAAAACTGAGTCTTGTTGAATAGGCCAAAAGCGATTTCAAGCTAGTTTTGAGTGATTAACCTGGCTTCTAGGAGAAAAAATCACTTGCAGAACCACCCAAGTTGCCTCCTCAAAAAAGGATTCTTATCAGCAAGTAACCTATGAAAGAAGAATTCAAAAGAGAGTAGCCTATAACCGAAAAAGTCTAAAATAAGAAATAGGAGCTATCTCAACCTAAAATCGAGCAGAAACAAATGATAAATCCAAACGAATAAAAGCCTATTAGATAATAATAAGCTGAAGAGTCTATAGCAGCTGAAAGTGAAAATGACCTAGTCATGTGTCCCTAAGGCTGTGGCCGAAAATTCAATAGAAAAGCCCTTGAGAAGCACGCAAAGGCATGCAAATTAGTGTTTATGTCAAAAAGGAAAGAGTTTAACTCAGAGGCAAAGCGACTGGTTTCAAAAGAACAGGTGAACATCATCAAACAAACCAAAATGGAATAGAAAAAAAAGATGGGAATGACCCGAGGCAAAGGTTTCGATAAAACGAAGACTGGAGAGAACTGGAAAGCAGCTTCTGAAGATTTCAGGCTAGCTATAAAAGCCATCAAACAGGAATAGAAAGATAAAAATGAAGAAGAAAAAGTATAAGGTTTGGAAGAGGGCGCCTAAGAGAACTTATAAGACAAAAAAGTTATCACTATTGTCTGTGAGTACTGCTAGAAAAAATTCAATTAAATCTTTATAGACAAACATCTCTAAAATTGCACAAAAAAGAAAGAGAAGGAACGAGAGAAGAAAAAAACTACCAAAAAGTGATAGATTTGAAATAGTTTGTTAAAGTTGCATCAGCTAAAATGGCATAAAGTAAGATTCAATCATTTGTTTTCCTTTTGTAGCTTTGAAATAGCTTCTTGATAAGAGTTAATTCCTCTGGTGACCTCTTTAAGTGCCTCAGAACATCTTATTTATTATTTAAGATCTTTATTTGCTACAAATTATCTAAACCGACTCCCGGAAATCCATTTTCAATCCTCGGAATATTACCTTCATTTTCAACACTCGGAATACCATCTTTGCCTTAGTTGGCTCCGTTAATCAGCATGCTTTGGGCATTAATTTTTTAGGGAGATTGATTTGAGACTTTTTAGTGATTTTCGTTTACAACATTCTAGGGAGCCACACTTTTCTCCTTTTTAAAAAAACTGTCTAAAGTTAAATTATTGTTCAACTTATCTTTGGGCGACTTGGTTTGAATGCTTTATACAATCTTTACATCCGAATATCTCTTACGCTCATGCTGCCATGAGATTGTGCTTCTGGGCTTCCTTTCTTTAATCACGAGATTCTTAGATTTGATTGGCTGAAACAAAGGATCAATCTCAATCGGATCATCCTTCATCAGCTCAATACCAGGATCGTCATCTTCTATTGCAATTACTTCGTTTTTGTCTGAAGAAGGGTTTTCAGTGTTTGATGGCTTCTTTTAGTCTTCTAATATTATCTCAATTTTCTCTCCCTCTATGAGTTTCTTTTTCAGCTGGATTTGGTTTTTTAGGCGACTTATTTCAAGCTCATTGCGATTGTTGGCCAATTTATACTTTTTGCGTTAAACTACCTGCATGTGAATGGGTATGACCTTCTCTTCTCTGAAAAGGTTACTCAAATCGGGAGGACGCAGCTGCTAATCTATCTTTTTCTGCAGCTAAACATCAGTATTCAAGATATGGAACTATTTGGTTGAAGGACTGCAATACAATGACCTCAGTTCCTAGATTTATTTATCGTAGTTGCCTTTTTCTAGCTCAAAAAGATCTTGGTTGAACATCAGATCTCTTTTCATTACTTCCCTCCCCTGCGCGTAAAAGAGCCTGTTTTAGTCAGGGAATTGACGCACTATGGGGTAAATGACAGTAGGCCTTATACTATTCACAAACTCATGTATTTCACGGTAATTAGAATGCAGACTGTAGGGTAAGCACTAAATAAGCGAAAAGTTACATAGACAGTTCCGTTCGATCGGTAAGCAGGCTAGTTCACCCAACCACTGAGTATTATGCCCATCGAATCAGGCCTGTTTTTAAGGCAGTCATAGAGTCTATCTTTCCGCACCACTTACACTATTCCGTCACTTTTTAAAGTAGTAAACATGTCGATATTCAGGGAAGTTTAGCACATCAAATCGAACCTTTGTTCATCGACAACGATGTACATGTTGAAGTGCATGGCCAATGCCAACAAAACTTCCTACTTTCCAAAAGAGTCAAGTCCGATGTAGACCCGACTGTGTGCATCCAAATCTAGCAGACCTTGGATAAACTCTATCGCCATTTGAATCACAGTGGCTTTTGGAGGAAAGTTGAACTTCTTTTTCAAGAAAGTGTTGTCAACGTACAGAATGTCAATGTGCTTGGAACAGCCCTCGAACTTTTCGTTTAGTTTGTCGGGTGGGTACAAATGCTTATAATTTTTAAAGATTTCTTTGTCAAATCTCATATCTCCAGTGTAAAGGACGTTCCCCATATAACCTTCAATAAGAACCATAACTGCCCCTATGCAATGGTTTGCATCGAAAAAAGTTACAGTCACTGAAAGAGAAAACGACAATGTGATTTCTGTTGGAGTATAAAGCGGAATCGCGATCTATATCAAAGGGAAGGTACGACGTTGTTTATGTTGGGAAACTTGTACTCCAACAAAGCCTTGGTCTACTCGCTGCAGTAGATGGGTCCATAGTTCCATCCGTCATGCAGACCTTTAAGATGATCTAAATGGAGGGAAGAGTACCTGTATGTATGTGAGTGAGGATGTAAGAATATGATCGTTTGGGCTCGCGTTTGGAGAGGGTGAAATCGTCAATGATCAGGTTAGTGTGCTCTATTTTGGTCATTATTTATATGTTGCCCGCAATATATTAAAGTAAGGCTCTTCGTGTTAGAGGTATTTCATCAGAATGTGCATATTTCTAAATTACGGTCAATCCCTTTTTTCTCTAGATGAACAACTGCAACCTTTGTTTTTGTGCTAAGTTAACTCAAGAAAATAAAATTGTGTTGGTTTTTATTGTATAAATGGACTTTAACGGTGTAAACAGTACAAAAGAAGTGGATAAGTGTTGGATTGGATGGATCTGGGCCTAAAAATGCACAAAAATGATAAACAAGAGCAGTAAACAGTAAGAGGTAAGTAAAGTTTTAATCAAGCTTGTTTAGGAGAGTGCCAGCCTACGCAGCAAGTTGGTAGCTTCATGAAATCATCCCAGTCGTGAGTTTCTTTGCCGCAACAAGTCCAGAACTTCTTCAAGTCGTGGAATACAGGCTGACCCTTGTGGTAGCTACAGGCAACTTCGCTGTTCTACTTCTAAAAGTAGTCTTTGCGACATCCTTGGTTAATGCATCTAAATTTGCCTTATTTTGTCACAAACTCCTTTTTGGACTATTTGGGTCTTGTGGCCTATTCTTCTTTCTTTTTCTTCTATAGCTCTAAATAAGTGTTTGAATACCTTTGTTGTACTCATTGATGTCTTTTACAACAATTTTGGCTTCTTATTTCTTCAAGGCTTCGCTGGCATTTTTGACAGTGTTGGACTTATAAAAACCTTGAGCTTCTTCTTTGAGGTCAGTGTGCCTTCCCACTGCGCAAGTTGGTAGTTTTTGGAACTAATCCCAATCATACACAATCTTGTTGCAGCAAGTCCAGCCCTTCTTAAGATCATGGAAAATGGGCTGCCCTGGGTGAAAGTTACAGACACCTTCTGTATTCTCCTACTCGTTGTAATGTTTGAGACAGCCATGACGCTTGCACCGTTTGCTGCCTTTAGCCTCCATTTGAAATTATTAATTAATCTAGAGAATTCTACAATTCAATCAATGATTTAATTTTTCATGCGTTTTTTAATCCACTTGGTCAGGTCAGGCTGGATGCGAACAAAAGGGAAGCTAGAACGATTGGTCTGACTTTAATGTCTTGGATTATTAGAAATCGGTTGATTTCATATCACTGCATTCATGCTATTTTTTATTTATTATGAAGTAGTCAGCTGATCAGCTTATGAGAGGCTAGACTCAGTTTCTAAAGGTTGAGACGTAAGGATCTATAAACATGTTTTATTGGGAGCTGTGTTCAAAGCCCGCGAATTATCTTTGGCGCAATATTAATCAACATGAATCCAGAAGATAACCTATAGCCTGCTTTCTCTTACCATTAGTCTTCTCTCTACCAGTGCTACAACTTTAAGGTCGAGCAGAACGATAAAACTAGTCACCGATTCTAACAACATGAAAACCTGCCTCACCCTCATAATTAGTTCGAATAGAATTCTCAATTTAGGCCTTCTTCTTTCTTCTTTACCCCCACCTCACCCAGACACTTTCATTTCGATGTTGGCCATAATCATGAAGCCAAACCAGGCTATAAAACGCCCAAAACAGAGGTCTCAATTTCCAAGAAGATCAATTTCAAAGAGTAGGATTAAGAGTCAAATTCCCAAAATTAAGGGTTTTCGTAAGAAATCAAAGGAATAAAAGTTTCAAAAGGCATTTATAGCAGAAGTATCAAAAATGCAAAAGGACTACGAAGATTATCTGAATCAGTTTACAGGATCGTATCTTAGTTAGGTAGGACAAAATATAAAGAAGTAGCTGAAAGGCTAGTTGAGGAAATCTCAAAGAATGGAGGATTTTCTTAAAAAACTAGAGATTAGCACAATGTCAAAAGAAGAGTTTATGATGCTCTCAATGTTTTAATCTCTGCAGGCATGCTGCAGAAGCAGGGGAAAGATGTAGTATGCAGTTAGCCCTATTAAAGGAGAGGCGCAAAACTTGGAACTTCTGAAAATTCAAGGCAGATCAATGAGAAGCAAAAACTGCTGTAAGAGATAAAGAGAAAACAAGATACTATTAATCAAAAGCTATAACAATTTTTAAAACTGAATTAATCCAAATACAAAATAGCTCAAATAGTTGAAAAAAATAAGAGTGGAACTTTTCTTGAGTAGAATATAGTCAGATTTCCACTTATTGGTGCAATAGTGAAAGAATAAGAGATGAAAATTGTAAAAAGTAAGGGAAATGAGGTTATTTTTCGATTTCCTTAGTTTTCTGTTTTGTGCGGAGATACTGATCTCTTACTAAACTTAAAATAAATGGTTCCCTCATAAGACATAGAGCCAGAAAACCTCTATAACGTCATCGAGAGATAGGATGACGATTAAAGTGACCTGAGCTTCTAAATTGGGTTCTAAAAAAAAGTGAGTATTTCTTAACATTTCAATAAAAGACTACAGAAATGAATCATACTTGATGCTTTATTTTCATTTCAAACTGAAGTTTTTTTCAATATTAGTACTCAAATCATTAGAAATTTGCTTTTTGATTACTTTAAATAAACATATACGCTTTCCTTATCTTCATTGTCTCTGTTAGCGTCTTTGAAAACTATACATAGATTGTTGTCTCTCCAAAGAGTGTGCTACTCTCTTTGGGTCTTCTAGACTTATTTTTGTCTTTTACTTTAAAAACAATCTTTAAGCCATTTTTACTTTGGAGTCTATGTTTTAAATAGCAATAATTTTCAAAAAGGTGTCAAAAAAGAATAATTTAGTCCTTATCTTTTTTTCTTACGCTTTATGGTTTTACTTTTATTGCTTTTATTGATGAATCTATAGTATTAATAAAGATAATGTCTTTCTAAAAATCAAGGATAAGGAATACAATCGCCCCAAAAGATCTCAACCATGTCTACAGTCAAAAAAAATAATAATTCTTAGTAAAAGTTCAATCCCTCCCCGAAAGTGTAGAGATGGCCTTCACCGATGGATATTACATGGGGCAGATCAATAGCTATAAGATGAGACATGGAAAAGGGCTTTTCAAGTACCACGCGGGAGATGTTTACATGGGTGACTGGAAATAAGACTTTTTTCATGGGCAGGGCATATACATCTTCAATGGTGGTTAGCTGTATGATGGGTCTTTAAAAAATGGCATGAAGGATGGTAAAGGAGTCTATTACTATGATAATGGACATGCTTTTTACAATGGCTAATGGAAAAATGACGAAAAACATGGCTATGGTGTATTCAATAGCTCCGAAGAATACTACTAAGGGTAATGGTAGATAGGCAAAAAAGAGGGGAGTGGCAACCACGTAAACAAAATAACTAAAGAATAGTACAAAGGAACCTTTGCCCACAATCGAAGAAACGGAGAAGGAAAAGTTACTTATAGTGATGGGAGTGTTTATGAAGGCAACTTTTATAATGATCTACCTGACGGAATCGGTCACTTAGAGTTCGCCAATAAAGATAGGTACACAGGCAACTTCAAGTAAGGGAAGAAAGAAGGAAAGGGGATCTATTACTTTAGCTAAGGCACTGTATTCGAAGGCATCTGGCAGAATAATCTTAAGCTTTAAGGGATTATTACTCTTTTCAATGGAGATGACTTTTAAGGGATCTTCAAAGATAATTAACGATATTCGGGAGTATACAAATACAAAAATGGAGATACTTATCAAGGAGAGTGGAGAAACGATTGCAAACATGGAAAAGGATCCCTAAAGCTCATAAACGGCTAATCCTACGAAGGTGATTTCTTCGAAGGTGAGAAACATGGAGTTGGTCTTTATAGATGGAAGAACAATGATATCTATTACGGAAGATTCATAAGAGATAAAAGAGAGGGCCTGGGAAAGTACAAATGGAGTGATGGCGGCGAATATATGGGGGAGTGGAAGGCCGATCGTATGAATGGATGGGGGAAACTGACAAAGTAAGGGTCAAGAGTTCTAGGTGAGTTCTTTGCGGACAAACTGGTGCGTAACATCGATTAGCACACTTTTCGCTAAAACCATGAACTTTACAACTATATTTTTTCCCTAGACTGATCTTTTTGTAGCAACTGGGCAATCTTTGACTTCTGCAATTTTATGAGTTTGACGTTACAATAAATAAAATGCTTGTTAATTGTTTTGTAGTAAGTTATTATGAAGGAGTAACTTACAAAATTCAAAACTCAGTACGATTTGCACGCAAGTAGCCATGAAATTATGCAGATTACAACCAAAAAGGGTTGTTTTAGGCGCAGAAACGAATTTACTAGCCAGAGATCACTCTTTCTGATAGGTTGGAGGAAAATGCCGAGAAACATTTTACCTTGAGACCTCTTTAAATTGGATTCATACAGAGTCTGACTCTCAAAGATGACCCCAAATTCAAAGAAATACAAAAAATATATAGCAAATATAATGCAGAGGTAGCTCAATCAATAATAAAGGTAGTAAGTATGCCCGAAAACCCCGCCTCAGGCCTCCACCTAAAAAAAGTAGTGATGGAATCAATGTTGAAATTTCTAAGAATGATGATGCTGGCTCCTGATGCCACTTCCAAAAAAACAATCTTAGACATCGCTTATTATTGGTTTATCAAACACCTGAACCCCAAAGCGCAAAGGAAGCCACAGGGGGCGATGTTGAAGTAGATAAAGAAAATCATGAGCTAGAATAGCCTGCTGCCAAGATAAGTCATTGAGAGAGAGCTGCCAAGCTAGAAACTCAAAGAAGAACTCTACTATTACAGAATCAAGGCAAGAACTTAGCATAGTGACCTCGATGCGCCTGAAAATTAGCTTGAGAATTATCACATTCATAAGGTAGGCTACATCACTGAAAAAACGACAAAAGTTGAGACCGAAGAAGAGTTGAGGAGAAAGAGGCTGTTGAGGATGAAGTTTATCAAGCCCAATCTTGAACAATACTATAATCCTCCCTAAGAATAGCAAAGATAGCCTTAAAAACAATAGCCAGTCCCTTAAAACCCCGCATCGGTGCCACAGGCATAGGTGCCTGTAGATCCGAACCAACCTCCTCCTCCTGTCGAAGAACCTCCAATGAACGCCTAGATGATCAAACAAATGTAACTGCTTAACCAAATGGGAGGATAGCCATAGTAACCTGAATAGGCGCCTCCTGAGGAAGACTAAGACAAGAAAAGAGGAAAACTAGACCCTTTGGTTAAAGTGTTTTTAAGAAGGCAGCAGTAAGAACGATAAAAAGGCATCAGTCCAGCCTAGAACTCAATCAGTCAGCTCTAGCGCTATAGAAATAACTACAAATAGGTTTTGCAGAGATAAGATTAGATCTTTGCGAAGTGCATGAACGATTGGGGATCTAAGAAAGCAAGACTTAAGACTTAGGCAGCTAGGCGCATTCAATCTATAAGAATGAACCATACTCAAATTGTTGATGCTAGTGTGCCAAAAACTTTTGAATAGTCCTATTATGGCACCAGAATCAATTAGGCTCTGAAAGAGGGAAAAATGTATCTTAGAGGGGAATTAAGTCGCTAGAAGTTGAACACTGAAGCCAGTTTTTCATGTTTCGACCGTAGAAGAATAAAAACAGTAGCCTGCAGCGCAAACAAGCCTTTTTCCGAGATAATTTAGCAAAACAAAAGGACTAACTTGCGGGAAGAAGCTTTAGATGAAATAACTTACATCAAATAGAAATTCGCAAAGCAAAAGATATTCGCATCTCTGCAGGCAATGAAGAAGGGATTGATGCATCCCGAGTAACCGGGACCAGATGAGAAGTCAGATCGAATCTAGTACCCCACTAACTTGATGTCCAACCCTTTCTTTGTGGTAAAGAAGAAGAAAAAGAAAGGAAAGAAGAAAAAATGATTCATCACTTTTATCTGTTCAAACAGATCTCTTTAGAATACGATTGGATAAACACTTTGAAAAAAAGTAATAAACTCTATATAAGTATATGTTGATTGATTGGGTTATAAGAGAAAGAAGAAAGCTATAAAGATGCAGTTTTAGCTTGAATCAAATTTATCCATCACAATCATTGCTGAATGACAAATCTGTGAGCACAACTTCATTGTCCCTCCAGTCCTACCCCCCATCGCCGAAAGTGCTGATACAGCTATCTTCCAGCTTGAGGCTATACCTTAGTTTAGAGTTGGCCTAAGCTCTGGCCTGACGTTTGCTGATCTTCCGTTTGAGTTTGTCCTCCTCCTTCTCCAGACAACTCTTGACCAAATCTTTGACTTTCTCCAATTTAACCTTCTCCTCTTTGATCATTTCCCCAATTTTATTTTTCTTGCTCTCTTCGATATCGTAAGTAATTCTCAAATCGAATTCCTGCTTCTTTAACTGCATGGAAATGTCGAATTTCCTTTCTGGTCTGGGCAGGGGCTTATTAATTAACGATTTGTTGGGTTGCGTTTCTTCCATTTTTTTATGACTTCTCTGAAGATTTTGGTCAGTGTGCAGGCAGTTTAGCACTTTGCGCTGGGTCATCAGCTGATTTATCTTGAGCTTGAAGTAGTTTTCATTCGGCAGGTGGAAACTATTGAATTTCTATAGCCCTTTCTGAGTCAATAAGCAGTTACCGAATAGATGGCGATGAGATTCTTGAGATGGTCGGTATCGACGGGATAGGTGTCAAGAAGTATTTCTGCGTGGAGCAGCTCCCAGGCGAACAGCAGATTGTTATCGAACGCTTAGATGCTGAATAGAAAAACACCTACAGATCGTTAAGTGCAAGCATTATAAACTTTCAAATATTAAATTATATTCCGTATCTAAGAATAAATACTACTTGCCTTTGCGTAAAGTTGAAGACTAAGAACTAAATTAGTTTGGATGGCTCAGTGGATATGATTCGTTAAGCAGGAGGAAATTACTGGATGCATGGTATAAAGAGGGGAGAGAAAGGATGAATGATAATTATTAATGCATGGTATGAAAAATTGAATGTTTTTGTAATGAAAGAGTTAGGGGAAAAATTGGAAAATAAAATTTGAAAGATTTGTGATGATTTTTAAAATACGAAACTCAAAAAAAAATATTCATATCCCATGGTTTATTAGTTAACTATCCAACCATCCTCATCTCCCCCTAAAACGTTGTCATTAATTAATCCGTAATTATAATAATTCAGGTAGGTGTCAGGAGGCGATGAAAGCCGACACTAGCCAGACCTTCAAGAAGAAGATCAAA
>Ga0316217_10005771_pt1 | contig 12634 bp, 13 predicted proteins | sample 1anoAmetaG_FD_203633 | JGI IMG/M metagenome (GOLD analysis project Ga0316217, IMG submission 203633) | Freshwater microbial communities from Trout Bog Lake, Wisconsin, USA - 1anoA | ecosystem: Environmental > Aquatic > Freshwater > Lake > Hypolimnion/Profundal zone | place: USA: Wisconsin...
CTCCCGATTTCGCCTACTTCGGCCAGAAGGACGCCCAGCAGGCGGCGGTCATCCAGCGCATGGTGCGCGACTTGAATCTGCCCGTGCAGGTCGTCATCTGTCCCATCGTGCGCGAAGCCGACGGCCTCGCCATGAGCTCGCGCAACGTCTATCTCGACCCGCAGCAGCGGCGCGCCGCCACGGTCCTGCACCGCGCGCTGATGCGCATCCAGACCCTGGTTGACGCCGGCGAGCACGCGGCCGCCGCGCTGGCCGAAGCCGGCCGCCAGGTAATTGCCGAGGAGGCGCAGGCCCGCCTTGACTACCTTGAAGTGGTGGACGGCCAGACGCTGGATCCAGTAGCCGACATCAGCCGCGACGCGCTGGTTCTGGTGGCCGCCTATTTCGGCCAGACCCGCCTTATCGATAACCTTCAACTTCACGGCGCCGGCCAGTCGCAGGGACCGCGCATATCGGAAAGCTGATCTGCGCCGCTCCGGCAGGAAAGAGCCTCGGTGATGACGAAAGCTGGAATTCATCTCGATCTACCCGGCGGCGCACCCATCCACATCACCACGCTGCTGACCGACTTCACGGGTACGCTGTCCAGCGGCGGTGCGCTGTCCGAGGGCGTCAGGGATGCCCTCTGCCGCCTCGCCGAACTACTCGATATCCACGTCCTGACCGCCGACACCTTCGGCGTGGCCCGGCAGCAGCTTGCGGGCGTTCCCGCCGAGATTTTCTTTCTCAACAGCGATGACCATACGGCGCAGAAGCAGCATTACGGAGAGAGATTCGGGCTGAAGCATTGCGCCGTGCTCGGCAACGGCAACAACGACAGCCTCCTCCTTGAGGCGACGAAGCAGGCGGGCGGCATCGCCATCGCCGTGGATAATGGCGAGGGGTGCTCCACCGAGGCCCTGCTGAATTCCAGCATCTTCATAGTCGGCGCCCGCAACGCCCTCAATCTGCTGCTGGAACCCAAGGGCTGCCTGGCCACGCTGCGCCGCTGATCCGTGACCCGCGCTCGCCTGGTTCCTCGCCTCCCCCAAGCCTCGTGCTTCCGGCGGCGGGTTCCCCAAAGAAAAAAGCCTCCGGCGGGTGCCGGAGGCGAGAGGGATTTATACAGTTCAGTGGTTAGGGGGGAACTCGATCTTTACTGCCGCGGCTCCTAGTCCGAATCCACGGCCTGGGGCCGGGGCTGCGTGCGCCCGCCGCCGGCTCCGCTCTGCGCGCCGCTGTCACCCGCACCTGCATTGCTCATTGCCGACAGTTGATCCACGTTATTTTTCAGCAGGCTGACCTGCACCGTCCCGCCGGTGATGGCGTTAGCGTTGGCCCGTCCGCCGGCCATCGCCGGTCGCGGCGTATTGCCCAGTCCGAGCAGGTAGATGCGATACACCGGGATCTCATGGTTCAACACGAGGTAGCGGACGACTGATTGCGCCATGTGCTGCGAGTTCTGAATCGCCGCCTGGCCTTTGCCCGAAGAGAATCCCTGCACCTCGATGATGTAGCCCTTCTGGCCTTCGACGGACTTCGCCACTTCGTCCAGCGCGTCCTTGGCCTTCCTGGTCAGCGCCACCTGTCCGGGCTTCAAACGGATCTCGGCTTCGGTCACGGGATGATAGCTGTCGAGGTTGCCCACCACCTGCTCGACGGTGTTCAGGCGGGTGCTGGCCTGGGTAGCCACGAGGTTGGCCTGCTGCGCGCGGCTGCCGGCCTCGGCGGCGTGCAGGTCGGCCTGATCGGCCTTCGCCGAAGCCAGGCGGATGCCTTCCTGCGCCCGGCTGTCCACGTCGCGGATCGCCTTGCTGTTGGCGGCGGTGAGTTCATCCAGCTCGTTCACCCGTCCGCGGATCGGCTCCAGCTGACGCTGTACGTACTTCTTGCGGGCAAACGGATTGACCTTGCCCCAGAATCCCTCGTGCCGCTCCGGCTCCAGCGGCTGCATCACCTGGTCGGGGGCGCCGTTCTGGCTCTGGTCGGTCTGCTCCGCTGCCGGCGGGTACGACTGGTTGGGAATGCTGCTCTGCTGGGCCATCGCCGGCAGCAGCAGCGCGGCTGCCAGCGGCACGATCAACACGCTGCGATATTTCATGCGGTTCCTCCAAAGGGTGCCCGGCCAGTCTTGCCGTAGCCGGGTTCGAAAAACGCGGGAGCGAAGCCGAAGCCTCGAACCGCCGGCGGCTGCCAGCAGCTCCCTGCACTTGCAGTAATCACTTGGATTGCCAAACTCCTGCTTTCTCGAGAAATCTCTAACTTGTTGATTCTTGGCGCATCCGGCTCCGCGCTCGTCGTGCCGCCGCGCAGGAATCTCAGCAGCAAGGTAATTTTGCTATACCCTCCCCCCGCTTTTCGCGTCCCTTGACTGGCAGTCGCCGGTGGATACCGAAGCCTGCGCGAGCCTCCGCCGATATTCCACGTTGCACCTCGAAGTTGATTGATTGAGACCCAATCCTCGTTGTCTCCGCAGCCCAATACGTCTGCACGTGACTGAAGTAACCGGCAGTCGAGTGGAATCGCTGAACGGGCCCGGGGAGGTGCCGAAATTTTGGGTAAGAGGCCGCGACGATCAAAGCGGAATAGCGGCGGCCCAACAGGGAGGCAACGGGCGCACGATAGGATGCCGGGCGCCCGTTGCCATTCAGGGAGGACGATGAAAAGTCTGGGAGCGGTACTGCTGGTAGTAATGGCATTGCTGACGTTGTCGAACGCGGCGGCGGCGCAGAGTTCGGAGGGCGCTCATGCGGCGCTGCACGTGGCGGGCGGCACCGCCATGAGCGCCGTGGTGGGCGATGTAACCAGGCGGCCGTGGCTGGGTTTGCTCACTACGGTGGTGGCGGGGATGGCCAAGGAGTCCTATGACTACCGGGTGCTGCGCGAACCCGGGCGGTCGTCGGTGAGGGACGCAGCCACGGTCTCCGCCGGCGCGGTGCTGGGCTATTTGATCGCCCGGCGGGCGGTGGCGCGGCAGCGCCGCACGGCGGCAGCCCGGCTGGAATTACAACCGAAGGAGCCGGCGGGCGAAAGACCTGATCGGCAGCCAACAGGGGCGGCATCAGGTCCTGCATGGTCGGTTCGGCGGTGATGGGGGCGCTGCTGGTGGCTCGGCTGCCTTCCGGTCTGAGAAATCGTTAGTAAGCATGCCTGTTATTGTTGAAAAATCCCAGTTACACCAAGAACTCAAGTGCAAGTCATTCTGAGGGCGGTCTTGGCCGCCCGAAGAATCTATGCTTTTTGCTTACCGCTTGCGATGCTTCCGGGCCAAGTCTCCCGCAGACGAACAGCCCCAAGTTGGGAAACCGGAAAGTCAAAATCCCCGCCCTGGCAAAATCGGCCAGGACGGGGCACCCGGCCTATTTCTCTCCGGCCTATTTCTCTCCGGCCTATTTCTCTCCGGCCTATTTCTCTCCGGCCACAATCAGACCAGACAGCTTCCCTACCCGCTTTACGGATTGTCCCGTCGCCGGCAAACCGTCACGCAACTCGCGCATGGTGCGTTTCAGCACCGGATGGCGCACGTCCGGGGCGATGTCGGCCAGGGGAATCAGGACGAAGCGGCGCTCGTGCAGCGCCGGGTGCGGGATGATCAGCTTGGGCGAGTCAACCACGGAGCGCGCAAAGAGCAGGATGTCGATATCAACGGTGCGCGGGCCTTTGACGCGAATATGGCGGCGGCCGAGGTCGAGTTCGATCTGCTGGATACGCGCCAGCAGTTGCATCGGCATGAGGCCGGTGACGAGCATGGCCGCGCAGTTGAAAAACCAGGGCTGATCGCGTACATCTACCGGTTCGGTCTGATAGAGGTCGGAGACGGCGCGCAACTCGCCCAATTCCCGCAGACGCTCAAGGGCGCGGCGCAGATTTTCTTCGCGCTCGCCAAGGTTGGATCCCAACGATAAGTAAACCGCCTTGAGCAGCATGGGGGGCAGCCTCAGAGCGCCGGCGGCAAGGCAGGCGCGGTCTCCATCATCTCCGGGACGGTCACGAAGCGGTAGCCTTCGTCGAGGCAGCGGCGCAGGATGGCGTCGGTGGCGGCGACGCTGACGGAGCGGTCCACCGTGCCGAGATGTCCGCCGTCGTGCAGCAGAATCAGGTCGCCGCCGCGCAGCTTGCGGGTGACGTTCTGCTCGATGGCGGCCGCGTCGATGGGACGCCAGTCGTAGGCGGTAACCGACCACATGACGGGCAGGCAGCCCAGGCTGCGGGCGGTGCGCAGCACGTGGGGCAGGCGGCCTCCGTGGGGCGGACGGAAGAGCGCCGAGTGGGGGCCTACGATCTGCTCCAGCGCCTGGCGGCATTCCTCGATCTGCACGGCCACCTGGCCGACGGTGGAGAAGATCAGGTTGGGATGGGTGAAGGTGTGATTGCCGATGGCGTGTCCGGCGGCGGCCACCGCCCGGGCCACACCCGGTTCGCGGACGGCGTAGCGTCCGATCATGAAGAAAGTGGCCTTCACCTGATGGCGGTCGAGCACCTCGAGCAACTGCGGGGTCCAGCGGGGGTGGGGACCGTCGTCAAAGGTAAGCGCCAGTCGCCGCCCCGAAGGGTCGCCGCTGGTATAGCAGGCGCCGTAGAGCTGGGAGCGCGGCGCCATGGAACAGTATCCGAGTCCGGTGGCGACACCCAGGGTTGCTGCGGCGGTAGCAAGCAGGTAGCCGATCATGCGCTTTTCGATTGTATATGGAAGCGGCGTGCCGGCCGAAGGCGGTCGCGCCGGGACGGCCTGCCTGTCCGTTGGGAGACCGGCAGGCTGGGGAAATTGAAATGTTTACTGATTCCGCAATTGATTCTGCCGCCGTCCCCAGATATGCTCGGCTCACATGGCGAACCTGTTCGAGCTGCCTCGCTACATAGCGGTGGAAGGGCCCATCCGGGTGGGCAAATCGACGCTGGCGCGAATTATCGCCCAGCGGATGAGTGCCCAGATTGTGACCGAACCGGAGGATAACGCCTTCCTGCGGGCCTTTTACGAGGATGAACCCGGCGCTGCCTTCAAGGCGCAGCTGGCCTTCCTGGTGCGGCGCTTTGAACAACTGCGGGCGCTCGATGTGGGTCCGAAATCGCTGAAGACGGTCGTAGCGGACTACATTTTCGAGAAAGACAAGCTATTCGCCTGCCTGAACCTGACGGACCAGGAACTTGAGGTTTACAACCGGTATTACACGATCTTCCAGCAGCAGTTGCCCGCGCCGGACCTGGTGATCTACCTGCACGCGACGCCCGAAGTGCTCAAGAAACGGCTGAAGAAAAAAGGCGCGCCGACGGAGAACGCCATCAGCGACGATTACCTGGAAGCGGTGGTCAAGGCCTACGAACACTTCTTCTTCCACTACACGGGCTCTGACCTGCTGATCGTCAACACTTCTGAAATCGACTTCGTGGAGCACAACCGCGACCTGCAGGAGCTGTTGCGAAGGCTGGCAGCGCCGATTCGCGGCACACAGTACTTCCTGCCGCTGATGGCGGATGCCGAGCCGACCGAGAGTTGAGCAGGGACACCGGCCCCGACCGGGGCAGGTGTCGCTTTCCTACAAGAAAAATAGAGATTGAGGGCGGCTATTTCCCGTCCTCGGGCTGAACCGCAGGCGCGGGGTCCTTCGCTTTCTTGTGGAAGAACTTGCGATTCACGTCGGGCCAAAACTCGGAAGCAAGCCCGCCGACGGCACCATAGGCCAAGCTTATGGCGGATCGGCTCATGGTGAGAGAAAAGCCGCGTTCGCCAGGGGGATAATAGGCGTTCGAGAGTCCGCCGGTCGAGAAAGCACCGAGTACGTTGGACCAGTTGAAGACGCGGTGGCGGTCGGCGGAGTCCGACTTGGTGGAGAACTCCTGTGTGACGGAGTACAGGATGCGGTGCTTAATAGACCCTTGGCCGAGCCGAAAATAGCGGGGATCCTGCTTGAGCAGTGCCGGATAGGCAAAATTCGTAAAGAAATTACTACTGGTTGCGTCCAGCAGCGAAACCCCATAGCGTTTACCAAGGCCAGCCGGCCCCTGCCCGAACTCGGGGAACTCATTCTGCACCTGGCTGATTCCCGCCTCTAATCCAGCGGCGACGAAGGCAAAAGGATCGGATGCGGTCCGCGCAAACAGAACAAATTTCTGGCGGGTGGTCAGGGCCGGGGCGTCCTGGCGGTTGGTGACGCCGAAGGCCGGGACCACGCCCAACATGCGTTCGTGGCCCTCGTTGATAGGCGCTTCAGCCTGGGGCGCCTTGGTGGTGGCTGCGGACGGGGCGGCGGGGGCAGCCGGAAGTGGGGCTTGCTGCGCAAAAACAGCCGCGGCCGCAAAAAGAACCAAGCACAGGACAAAGACGAAGCAAAGCTTCATTCGACGCATGATCACCTGCAAACCGTATTGTCTGAGCAAGACCGAATTCATCCTAAACGATCTTGCCTCAATGGAACACGGGATTTCAGGAGCGGGTGGGGCGGAAGAATAGTCCTTTTGCTTTCCGCCTCATCGAAATACAATGTGGCTGACAGGCTCTATTCGTTTAGCGAAAGGGCACTGGAGGATTTGTGAGCGTTCATACTCCGTCTGATTCCGCAAAAGTCACCGTTTCCACCCTCCTCGATAAGAAGCGCAACCACCAGCCTATAACCTGCCTGACCGCCTATGACTATGCGGGCGCGCGTCTTGTGGATGAGGCCGGCATTGACATCGTGCTGGTGGGCGACTCGCTGGCGCAGGTGGTGCTCGGCTACGAGAACACCCTGCCGGTGACCATGGAGGAGATGCTGCACCACACGAAGGCCGTCAAGCGCGGCGTGAAGCGCGCCCTGCTGGTGGCCGACATGCCGTTTGGGACCTATCACTCGTCGTGCGACCGGGCCATCCTGAATGCCGCGCGCTTCCTGAAAGAGGGGGGGGGCGAGGCGGTGAAGCTGGAAGGCGGGCAGAAGCGCTACGAGATGATCCGCAAAGTGGTGGAAGCCGAGATACCGGTGATGGGGCACATCGGGCTGACCCCGCAGTCGATTCACGCGATGGGCGGGTACAAGGTGCAGGGCAAGTCGCTGAAAGCGATTGAGCAGCTGGTGAAGGACGCCACGGCGCTGGACCATGCCGGGGTGTTTTCGATTGTGCTGGAGGGCATCCCGCGCGAGGTGGCGCAACTGATCACCGACGAGGTTTCGGTGCCGACCATCGGCATCGGAGCGGGCCCGGACTGCGATGGCCAGGTGCTGGTGTTCCACGATCTGCTGGGGCTGACGATGTCGCCGCCGGCCAAGTTCGTGCGCCGCTACGCCGATGCGGGCAAGCTGATCCGCGAGGCGCTGGCCGCCTACAAGAGTGACGTGGAGCAGGGCGCGTATCCGAGCGATGCCGAGTCCTACCATCTGCCGAAGGGCGCGGCAGCCGATCTGGAACGCGTGCTGGAAGACAAGCACCGGCTGGGGCTGGTCAAGTCGTCTGACTAGGCTGGTTGCCCTGAAACCGGGGCAAATTGGACGGCACGGGGCGGCGCGGGCAAGGCGGGCTGAAGAAAGTCTGCTGGCCATGCGTCCTGGCGACTGTGTACCTCAGCGATACCCTCTAAAAATGCGGCTTTAGAGCTTTCCATTTCGCGCGCGTGTGATATAAAATCCTCTCTCGAACCGGGGCTTGTTTCCCATCCGTTCACTTTGCGTTCCATTCAAGGAGGATTGTTCCGATGGCAACTACCATGACCAAGACCCAACTGGTACGAACCCTGGCTGAGAAGGTGGAGACCAACAACAAAGTCGCCGCTGCATTTCTGGCCTGCCTTACCGAGGTGGCGGTAAAAGAGACGAAGAAGAACGGCATATTCGTTCTGCCCGGATTGGGCCGTCTGAAGAAGTCGCAGCGCAAGGCGCGCATGGGACGGAATCCGCAGACCGGCGAACCCATCAAGATTCCGGCCAAGACCGTCGCCAAGTTCTACCTGGCCAAAGTAGTGAAGGACACGATCGCCCCCAAGAAGTAGGGGGAGAATCAGCAAGCAAAAGGCCGACGCCAAGCGTCGGCCTTTTGCTTTGCCCGGGGAGCATTCCGAAAGCGCATCCCAAGGCTCCGGCGCGCATCCAAGATTCAGGTACCCGGTATTTCTAAATTGAGGAGATAACGATGAAAGCAAAGACGTGGCTGGCAGCAGCGGTACTGCTGCTGGCACTGGTGGGCACCTTGGCGGCTCAGACTGCGCCGGCAGCACCGGCGGCGCCACCGCCCCCGGCGCAGGGGATGCCGCACGGGATGATGCACGACCAGGGCGGCATGCAAGGCATGCACGAGATGCACGAAATGCACATGCAGCACATGAAGCAGGTGCAGCTGATGCAGAAGGAACTGGAGCAGATGCGCGGATTGGTGAAGCAGATGCGCGCCAGCTCCGCCGGCGTGGGCGCCAAAGAAAAGGCCGCCATGGAGCTGAACGCACAGCTTTGGGATGCCCTGCTGAACCACATGGAGGGCCACCTGAAGCAGATGCGGCAGATGCCCGGCGGCATGATGCACGAGCACATGATGCACGGTGAAGGCGGTCACGAGCACGGAGAAGGCGCGGGCGAGCACGTCCATGGCGACGCCGGCAGCGAGCATCACCATCACGAGGCGCCGCCGGCAACTCCGGCACCCCCGGCGCAACCCTAACAGGCAGCATGAAACGGTAATTGCCAGCGCATCGGGAATCGCAAGCCCGGAGGACCAATGGAATCGTCCGCCGGGCCTGCGGTTCTTTTGAGCTGCTTCTTTAAGGCTCCCGCGAAAGCATCGCGCACCACACGGGCTAGAGCGTACGCCGGAACAGCGGGGTGGCGATGGCGAGCATCACGACGGCGAAGCCCCCGAGCAGCGCCATGTCCGGCCAGACGGCGGAAAATCCCGCATCCTTGAGCAGCAGCGCCTTGAAGCCGTGCACCGCATAGGTGAACGGATCGACCCGGGCGATGAACTGCAGCCACGCCGGAAACGCCTTAATGGGATAAATCGAGCCGCTGGGGAAAAACAGCAGCGTGTTGAGGATGCCGAAGATGGCGCGCGGCACCAGCGGGTCTTCGACGCGCACCATGATCAGAAACATCATGGCGTTGAAGGCGGCCGAGGTCAAAACGATCATCACCAGCAGGCCGAGCGCCTTCTGCGGTTCAAAGACGGCGTGGACGCCGGCCATGAGTGAACCGAGGACCGTGATGACGACCCCGGTCAGCGTGGCCTTCACCGCCCCCGCCAGGTTCAGGCCGAGCACCAGCTCCGTGCGCGTGATGGGCGTAACCAGGTAGCCTTCGTGGACCCCGCGGGCCTTGTCGTCAATGTAGAGCATACCGCCGCCGATCATCACCGAGACAAACATGGCGAGGGTGATGGAGCCGGGCAGCAGGTACTTCATATACTCAATGTAGGGATACAGTTCCACGATCTGCAGGACGACTTTCTGCACGAGGCGCGGCTCAACGACGGGCTGATTGAGCGCCTGCGTGAGGTCGTTGAGCGTGGTCTCCACCGTGGAACTCATGAAATTGTCGCTGTTGTCCACGATCAGTCCGAGCCGCGGACGGTTCTGGGTGTAGAAGCGGGCCGAGAACTGCGGCGGGATGACCAACGCGCCGTCGAGGCGGCCGTTGCGGACGTCCTCCATCGCCTGCCGGTCGCTGGTGTAATTGACCGGCTCGATGGTGCGCAGGTTGGCGCGCACGGCGTCGAAGGCCTCGCGGATGCGCAGGGCCTGGGTGCCGTGGTCCTGGTCAACGATGGCCACCCGGGCGTCGTGAATCTTGCCGCCGAAGGCATTGCCGAGCACGATCAGCTGCACGAGCGGAAAAATGAGGGATGCCATCATCAGCGCAGGCGAGCGGACGAACTTGCGCAGCTCGCGTTCGACAATGGCCAGCATTCGGTTCATCGCATCCTCACAACGGCGCGACCCGGGCGCGCCTCCCTGCCAGACAAACTCACAACCTGACGGGCGAGACGTAGGCGTAGGCTTTCACCTGCTCGTCGCGCAGCTGGCGGCCGGTGTAATGGACGAAGACGTCGTCCAGCGTGGTGTTCTGCACCGACAGCGACTTGATCTCGGCCCCGGTCTCGGTGGCCAGCTGCACCAGTTGGGTGGTGGTGCGCGAGCCGTTATTGGAGAGCACGCGGTACATGCCACCGCTCTCGGACCGCACCGCCTGCACATCGTCGAGCCGCTCCAGCCGGCTCTGCCAATCGGCCGGAGCGTGGAGAAACTGCGCCTCGATAACGTTGGTGCCGGGCACGCTGGCCTTGAGCGCCATGGGGGAATCCAGCGCCACCAGCTTGCCATGGTCCACGATGGCGATGCGGTCGCAAAGACGGTCGGCTTCGTCCATGTAATGCGTGGTGATCAGGATCGTCAGCTGGCGGCGCGCTTTGATGGCGGACAGCATCTCCCAGACGGCGACCCGCGAAACCGGATCGAGGCCGGTCGTGGGCTCGTCGAGAAAGAAAATCCTGGGACTGTGCACCAGGCCGCGCGCGATCTCCAGGCGGCGGCGCATGCCGCCGGAGAGCGTCTTCGTCTGCGCTCCCTTCCACTTGGTAAGGTCCACGGCCTCCAGCAGGTCGCCGATATTCTTCTGGCGCTCTTTCCGGGGCACGTCGTAGAGCTTGGCGTAGATACTCAGATTCTCTTCCACCGTCAGATCGAGGTCGCTGGTCATGGCCTGCGGCACCACGCCGATCGAGCGCCGGACTTCGTCAGGATAGCGGGCGACGTCGTAGCCCATGATGTGGGCCGATCCGGCAGTGATGGGAATCAGCGTGGTCATCATGCGGATCAGCGTGGACTTGCCGGCTCCGTTGGGACCGAGCAGGCCGAAGATCTCGCCGTCGCGCACGTGAAACGAGACGTCATCAACGGCGGTGAAGTCGCCGAACTTCTTGACGATGTGATCGACTTCAATGGCATCGCCGGTCGAAGGCGCCTGTGCTTTGTGTTTGAAAAGCGCTGACATCAACGTACTCCCTGCGGGGTCGTCGGCGCCGTTTGCGGCTGAACGGTGCTGCCGACGGCGCTGGGCGCAAATTGCTTGCCCTGAATCACCGCCAGCGGAATCACCACCTCGGCGGTCATGCCGGGCACGAGATTGCGCTGTGAATTATCGAGCCGGACCTTGAGTCCCACGGTCTTGATGTCGCGCTTGCGGCGGCTGACGTCGCGCTGGGTGGCGAAGTCGCCTTCGGTGGCCTTGAAGATCACCGCGCCTTTGACGATGTTGCCGCCCGGCATACGCACGCTCAGTTCGTCGCCCAGGCGGATGCGGTCGGCGTAGGTCTCCGGCATGGCGGCGTAGGCCCAGGTGTAGTTCAAGTCCACCACGGTAACGATGGGCGAGCCCGGATTCACCACTTCGCCCTCGCGCGCCGCACGCACCGAGACGAAGCCGGAGACGGGGGCATAAATTCTGGTGTAGTTGAGGCGGGTCTCGGCCTGCGCCTTCTGCGCCTGGGCGTTGAGCATCTGCTCGCGGGTGGAGGCGACGGTGCTTTCGGCGGCCCCGGCCTGCAGGGTGCGGGCGCGGGCGGCGACCAGGTCCTGTTCGGCGGCGTGCGCCTGCTGGCGCAAGGCGAGCACGTGGGCCTGCTGCGATTGCAGCAGCGATTGCGCGCGGTCGCGGTCCTGCTGCGAGGCGACTCCCTCGTCCGCCAGTTTGACGGTGCGGTCGGTATCGAGCCGGGTTTGCGCCAGGGTGGCCTCGGCCTCGGCGAGCGAGGCATGGGCGGCCTCAAGACGGGCCGAGGCGTTCAACACATCGCTGGAGGTGGAACCCCTGGTCACCTGTTCGGTGTAGCGGCTGGCCGAAACCTGCGAGTGCAGGCTGTTGAGCGTAGCCTCGGCGGCGCGGCGGGAGGCTTCGAGTTCCTCCGGGTCGAGGAGGGCGATCAGATCGCCTGCCTTCACCTGCGTGCCTTCATCCACCAGCAGCTTCTGTATGCGGCCCTGAATCTGGCTGCTGACGATCACCTGGTTGGCATCGACGGTGCCGACCAGCACCAGGTCCGAGGAGTGGTCGACGGAGAACCAGTAATAGAGCGCCGCGGCGAGCACGATGAGACCGAACAGGATGATGAAACGCTTGCTGCCTTTCACGGTTTTACTCCTTTACGGGCGCGCCGCGGGAGGGCGCCGAGCCCGGGCCGGAACAGCGCGGAGGAGATGAAGTCCAGCACGGCAGCCCGGCGCACGGCCAGTCGTTCCGGCGACAGGGGATCGACCCCGGCCAGCTGCTTCAGCACCGGCGTGGCGGCGAAATAGAAGACGATCACGGCGACCATCGAGGGCAGAAACTGCATGGGATCGACGGGGCGAAATTCTCCCGCGGCGATGCCTTCGGCGATGATCCGCGCGAGACGGCTGAAAATGGGCGTGAAATAGGAGGTGCAGATATGGCTCACGCGGGCTGAACCCTCGCGCGTCTCATGCAGCAGCTCGCGTTCGATGAGCCGCGGGGTGAGGCGCGATTTGCCGGCAATGTAATCGAAGTGCGCCCCCACGTAGGCGAGAACTTTTTCAGAGGGAGCGAGCGACGGCTGCAGGGCGGCTTCGATGGCCGCCTTCAGCCCGCCGAAGACGCGGTCGAGCACGGCGGCGTAGAGTCCCTCTTTGTCTTTGAAGTAGTAGTAGAGCAGCGCCTTGTTGACGCCGGCGGCGCGGGCGATGGCGTCG
>Ga0316217_10005772_pt1 | contig 12633 bp, 13 predicted proteins | sample 1anoAmetaG_FD_203633 | JGI IMG/M metagenome (GOLD analysis project Ga0316217, IMG submission 203633) | Freshwater microbial communities from Trout Bog Lake, Wisconsin, USA - 1anoA | ecosystem: Environmental > Aquatic > Freshwater > Lake > Hypolimnion/Profundal zone | place: USA: Wisconsin...
CGCCTCTTCCCGGCCGCGGCAGGCCCAGGTGCCGCCCACGGTGGCCAGGGCGGCGGCGGCGACGGCGACGAAGATGCGGGGTTTCTTGGTCATGGGATCAGTCTCCGAGGACGAGCAGGGTCGTGTTGCGGCGGATCATGGCTTTCAGCAGCCCCAGCTCCCGCTCGCCGAGAGTGTCCCACTGCAGGGTGCGCATGAAGGGGGCCCGGTAGTGGCGGATGGAGAGCACCTGGCTGGCGATGGTGCCGGCCAGCAGCCGCAGCCATTCGGGATCGTCCCCGGGCCGCAGCTTCTTCAGCAGGCCGGCCATGGCCTGGAGATTGCGCTGGATGACGCCGGCGAACAGGACATCGTAGGCGGGGCCCGGGGCCTGCTGTTCGCGCAGGATCAGCTCACCCCAGGCCGGGTGCTCGTGGACCATGTGCGAGAGCATCCCTTCCACCATGGCCAGGAGCGGCTGCAGGTAGCGCTCGGTGCGGGCGCCGGCGGGTCCCGGATGTTCCGGTTCCGCCAGCACCCGGTCGATGGCCGCCATCGCCGGGTCCAGGGCCTGCCGGATCTGCCCGGTCATGTGCTGGAACACGGCCACATAGAGCCCTTCCTTGCCGCCGAAGTGGTAGCCGATGAGCGCCGGGTTGACCTCGGCGGCCCGGGCGATCTCCCGCAGGTTGGCCGGGCCGAAGCCCTCCCGGGCGAAGACCAGGGTGGCCGCGGCGATCAGGGCCTCCCGGGTGGTTTCGCCGCGGGTGGGGGTTCTTGATTTTTCGTCCATATCAATAATTTAATTGGTCGTTCAATTTAGTCAAGTGATCAATTTTGATGATGACAATCCTGTCATCTTCCGAATCCCAGTGATGCCTGGACCTCCTCCGGCCGATGAACTGGCATCGGGGCGATCCTGCCCTTCCCAGCATCACGGAGGATGCCCCATGAGCGCGATCCAAAGTATCCAGTCAGGAAACAGCGCCGCGGCGGTGGCCGTCCAGCGCCAGGCGGCCCAGAGGCCCGCCAAGGAAAGCTCGGCCCAGGAGGCCCAGGAGAGCACGGCGGTGACCCGGGCCGAAGCGGGCAGGGGCGACCAGCAGGCCACCCGCAAGCTTGCCGTGCTCCAGCAGTCCGTCGGCGGCCAGCAGGCGGCCCCGGCAGCGGCAAAGGACGCCAAGGGCATCAACCTTCTGGCCTGAGCGGCCACAAAGCGAGGATGCTGATCTGGACCCCAGACCCCAAGGCGCCCGGATGAAGCTGCTGATCATCGAGGATGAACCCAAGACGCTCGCGTTCCTGGGGCAGGGCATGGAGGAGAACGGTTTCGCGGTCCAGCGGGCCGCGGACGGGCTCCTGGGCTCCCGGCTCGCCCTGGAGGGCGGCTTTGACCTGATCCTGCTGGACGTGATGCTGCCCGGGCGCTCGGGCTGGGACATCGTCCGGGACCTGCGGGCCGCCGGCTGCGCCGCGCCGGTGCTGCTGCTCACGGCCCGGGACGCGGTCGCGGACCGGGTCAAGGGGCTGGAATTGGGGGCGGACGACTACCTGGTCAAGCCGTTCGCCTTCTCGGAACTCCTGGCCCGGGTGCGCAGCCTGCTGCGCCGCGCCCCGGCGCTGCGTCCGCCCTCCGCAACGGCCGACCTGGTTCTGGGCGGCGGCGACGCCCGGCGGGGCGGGGCGCCGCTCAACCTCACCCGCCAGGAATTCCTGCTGCTCACCCTGCTGGTGGAGCGAAGCGGGGAAATCCTTTCGCGGGAGTTCATCGCCCAGAAGGTATGGGACATGAACTTCGATAGCGACACCAACATCGTCGATGTGGCGGTCCGCCGGCTCCGGCGCAAGGTGGACGATCCGTTCCCGGTGAAACTGATCCATACCGCGAGGGGCCTGGGCTATGTCCTGGAAGTCCGCCAGGCCTGAGCGGCCCCGGAGCCTGCGGCTCCGGCTGGCCCTGATCTTCGCCGCGGGCAGCCTGGCCACGTTGCTGGTGGCCTTGGGCTTCCTGGAGTTCGGCTTCCGCCACGCGATCGACGGCCGCAACCGGCAGCTGCTGGCCGCCCGGCTCCAGGACGTGGCCTCGGTGCTGGCCCATCATCCCGATGATCCGCGGGCCCTGGTCGAGGAGGTGCTGGGAGACGCCCCGGCCTCGGGCGAGGAGCCGAGCCTGGTCCGGGTCCTCAGGGACGGCCGGCTGCTGCTGGAATCGCCGGGGATGGGCGGACTGCTGCCCGCTCCCCGGTTCAGCGGCGGGTCCCGGGTTCTGGCCGGCCAGGCGCACTTCCTGGTGGCGCAGCTGAGCGCCGGGCCGGACCTGATCCAGGGCGCCCTGAATGTCACCGAGGACGACCGCGCGACCCGGACCTACCGGAGATACCTGCTCTCGACCCTGCTGGCGGTGGCCGCCGGCTGCTCCCTGCTGGGCGCCTGGGCCGCCCGCCAGGGCCTTCAGCCGCTGCGCGCCATGGCCGAAGCGGCCCGGGGCATCACTGCCGAGCGGCTGCGCCAGCGGCTGGATCCCGGCGACGCCCCCCTGGAACTGCGCGATCTGGTGGAGGCGTTGAACGCCATGCTGGACCGCCTGGAGCTTGCCTTCGAGCGGCTCTCCCGGTTCTCCGCCGACCTGGCCCACGAACTCCGGACCCCCATCAACAACCTCATGGGCGAAGCCGAAGTGAGCCTGTCCAGGGACCGCACGGCCGGCGAATACCGCCAGGTCCTGGAGTCCAGCATGGACGAGTTCAGCCGGCTGTCCCGGCTCATCTCCCGGATGCTGTTCCTGGCCGGCACCGAGGATCCCGCCTCGGCCATCCGCCCGGTGCCGGTCCCGGCCGGCCCGCTGCTGGAGAAGCTCCTGGCCTTCTACGAGGCCCTGGCCGAGGAGCAGAGCGTCACCCTCGCCGGCGTGGCCTCCGGGACCCTCCAGGGCGACCCCGACCTGCTGCGCCAGGCCCTGGCCAACCTGGTGGCCAACGCCCTGGAGGCGACCCCCGCCGGCGGCACGGTGCGGGTGCGGGTGGAGGCCCGGGACGGCCAGGCGGAACTGGAGGTGGCGGACACCGGCCGGGGCATCCCGGCGGACGAGCTGCCACGCCTGGCCGACCGGTTCTTCCGCACCACGGAGGCCCTGGAGCACAAGCGCCCGGGCACAGGGTTGGGCCTGGCCATCGTCCAGTCCATCGCCCGGCTGCACGGGGGGGAGTTGCGGATCACCAACGAGCAGGGGCGGGGAACCACGGCCCGGCTGCGGTTTCCGGCATAGCTGATAGTGCAGACGGCGTCTGCACTATCAATCCCCAGCACCGGCTGGTTTCCGCACCCTAGTCCCGCCGCGCGATCAGCTCGATCTCGATCCGCGCCCCCAGCGGCAGCGAGGCCACGCCGATGGTGCTGCGGGCCGGATACGGCTTGCCGAAATGGGCGGCATAGACTTCGTTCATGTCCGCGAAGTCCTTCATGTCGGTGAGGAAGACATTGACCTTCACCACCTGGTCCGGGGTCAGGCCGGCCGCCTTGAGCACCGCGAACAGATTCTGGAAGCATTGGCCGGTCTGGGCCTTCACATCGGCCTCCAGCAGCTTGCCGGTGCCCGGGTCCAGGGGGGTCTGGCCGGACAGGTAGAGCAGCTTGCCGGCCCAGACCGCCTGGGAATAAGGGCCGACCACGACGGCCCCCTCGGCTGTGATCGATCTGCGTGCCATCGCGCGCCTCCCCTGGTTCAGCGGCCCAGCTGCTGCTGGGCAATGGTGGCGAAGTACCGGGCCCCGGGCAACAATAAATTATCATTGAAGTCGAACAGCGGGCTGTGCAGGGGCGTGCCTCCCGGCTCGCCCTGGACGCCGCTGCCGATGAACGTATAGTTTCCGGGCACCACCAGTAGGAAGGCGCCGAAGTCCTCCGAGGCCAGCACCGGCGGGCAGTTGCCATCCACGTCAGCGCTGACCTGGCTGGCCGCCCGCACCGCCGCGGCCACGCACTGGGGCGCGTTGTAGGTGGGCTCGAACTCGTAGCTGTATTCGAACTCGTGGGCCGCGCCGTGGGCCGCGCAGATGCCGGCGGCCAGCGCCCCCATGCGCTGCTCCAGCAGGGCCTGGACCTCCGGGGTGTAGCTGCGGGTGTCGCCCTTGATCACCACCGTGCCGGGGATGGCGTTGCGGGTGCCGTCGGCGATGAACTCGGTGACCGAGACCACGGCCTGGGCGGTGGGATCCACGTTGCGGGAGACGATGGTCTGCAGCGCCAGCACCAGCTCGGCGCCGATGACGATGGGGTCGACGCTCATGTGCGGCCGGGCGGCGTGGGCCCCGCGGCCGCGGATGCGGATCACGAAGTTGTCCTCGGAGGCCATGATCCCGCCGGGACGGGTGGCGAACCGGCCGGCCGGCATCCCCGGCATGGAATGCACCCCGTAGATCTCGTCCATGGGGAAGCGGGTGAACAGGCCGTCGGCGATCATCGCCTTGGCGCCCCGGCCGTGCTCCTCCGCCGGCTGGAACACGAAGTGCACCGTGCCGTCCAGTTCCGCCTCGGCCAGCAGCCGCGCCGCGCCCAGCAGCATCGCCATGTGGCCGTCGTGGCCGCAGGCGTGCATGCGTCCGGGATGGCGGGAGGCGTAGGGACGGTCCCCGGCCTCCTGGATGGCCAGGGCGTCCATGTCGGCCCTGAGCCCGATGGCGCGGCGCGCGCCGCCCCGCCTGAGGCTGGCCACCACGCCGGTGCCGCCGACCCCGCGCGTTACCTCCAGGCCGAACGAGGCCAGGATCCCGGCGATGAAGTCCGCGGTCTCGCGCTCCTCGAAGCCGGTCTCGGGGCAGCCGTGCAGGTGGCGCCGCCAGCCGATCATCTCCCGCTCAAGCTCAAGGACGTCCATGGCGCCTCCTGCGATTCAGGCCACCGCCACCGCGCCCAGGCGGACGATGCGTCCGCAGCGTTCGGCCAGGGCCGTGTTGTGGGTGACCAGGAGAGTAGTTGGCCGCAATTCCCGGTGCAGGTCCAGCAGGAATTCGAAGACCTCCTGGGCCGTGGCCGGGTCCAGGTTGCCGGTGGGCTCGTCCAGCAGCCACAGGCCCGGCCGGCGCGCCAGGGCCCGCACCAGGCCAACCCGGGCCGCCTGGCCGCCGGACAAGGTGTGCGGCAGCCGCTGGGCCAGACCGGCCAGGCCCACCGTGGCCAGCAGTCTGGCCACCCAGGCCCGGTCCTCCGGCCCCAGGTCGCCGGCGATGCGGAACGGCATGAGCAGGTTCTCCTCCACGGTGAACTCCGGCAGGAGGTGCGGCTGCTGGAAGGCCAGGCCCACGTGGGCGCGACGGTACAGCGCCGAGGCCTCGGGCGCGCTCACCGGCACGGTCTGGTCCCCGGCGCGGATGCTGCCGGACTCCCAGTGGTCCAGGCCGGCGACGCAGTTGAGCAGGGTGGTCTTGCCCACGCCCGAGGGGCCGACCACGGCGCACAGGGCGCCGGCCTCCACCTCCAGCGAGAACCCGTCGAACACCGGGTGTTCGGCCCCGGCGTAGGTCTTGTGCAGGTCCCGGATGGAGAGCGGCAGCCCGTTCATGCCATCAGCTCGACCAGTTTCCAGTAGAGGTGGAAGGTGGCCACCGCGTCGCCCAGGGCGGTGTGGCGCTGTTCCGGGGGCGGCTCGATGCCGAAGTGGGCGAACAGGGCCGTAGAGCCGAGGTTCTCCAGGGGCAGCCGGCCGGCGTCCCGCAGGCCGGAAGCCAGGCTGTGGGTGTCCACCACCCGGTGGCTGAACCGGGGCTCCAGGTCCCGCCCCCGGCTGGCCAGGAACGCCTTCAGGAAGGCCCGGTCGAAGCCGACGTTGTGCCCGGCCAGGATGATGGGCTGGCAGCGGTGGGGGAAATGCTGGTCCAGGAACACGTCCAGCACCGCCAGGGCCACCGGCGGATCCAGCGCGGCCTCGTCGTGCCGGGCCAGGTCGATCCGGTTCACCTTCATGCCGCCGGCCGAGACCACGTAGGGCTCGTGGCGGAACAGGATCTCCAGGCTGTTGGCCAGGGCCGGGCCGTCGCCCACCACCAGCCCCAGGCTCAGCAGGCTGTGGCTTCCGGGGTCCAGGCCGCCGGTCTCGGTGTCGATGAAAAGCATCGGTTGGCTCATGGCTGTTCAATCCGCTCGAAGGGCGTCGACCGGGTCGACACTGGCTGCGCGCCGGGCCGGGTAGCGCGAGGCGCCCCAGGCGACCAGCAGGGGGAAGACCGCCACCAGGCCGAGGTCGGCCAGGTGGAGGCGGAACGGGACGAACGTGATGAAATCGTACACCGCGGCGGGCAGCTTGATCAGCCGGTAGTGATCCGCGACCAGGCAGAACGGCACCGAGATGCCCAGGCCCCAGGCGGTGCCCACCGCGCCGATGCGCAGGCCCTGGAGTTCGAACAGGCGCTGGATCTGCCGGGGGGTGGCGCCCAGGGCCAGGAACACGCCCAGGTCGCGGCGCTTCTCGGTGACCAGCAGCACCAGGCTGCCGACGATGTTGAACGCGGCGATGAGCACGATCATGGCCAGGATCGCCCCGAAGATCCACTTCTCCACCCGCAGCGCGGCGAACAGCTGGCGGTTGGTGTCGCGCAGGTCCTGGGCGAAGAACGGGCCCGGCCCGCCGCCGTTGAGCGCGGCCAGCACCGCGGGCTTGGCCTGCTCGATGGCGTCGACGCTGGAGGCCCGCACCTCGATCATCTCGGCCTGGTCCGAGCCCGCCAGCCGCTCGGCGTCGCCGATGTGGATGAAGGCCCAGCTCTTGTCGTACTCGCTGATGTGGCTCTGGAAGAATCCCGCCACCTTGAACCCGGACATCTTGGGCTGCAGGCCGGAGAGCCCCAGGTCCATGCGCAGGAACACCACCCCCACCGGGTCGCCCAGCCGGATCCCCAGGTTCTGCGCCAGCTCCCGGCCGAGCAGGATCTCGCCCTCGCGCAGCTGCTGCACCTGGACCGGCTGGAGGCTGTCGAAGATGCTGGAGGTGCCGTGCGCCGAGGCCGGGTCCACCGCCTTGAGCATGAGCGGGGCCGGCGGGGCGTCGTTGTTGGCGGTCTTCAGCAGGCCGTGCTCCATGCGCATGGGGCTGGCCGCCACCACTCCGGGGGTGGCCCGGACGATCCGCAGGGCCTCCTGGGTGTCCGGGATCTCGCCGGTGAGGTGGGCCACGGTGAAGTGGGCGGTGGCCGAGAACAGGTTGGCCTGGATGTCTTCCCGGAACCCGTTCATGAGCGCCAGGGCGATCACCATGGCGAACACCCCCAGGGCGATGCCCCAGCGGGCGAAGCGCACCATGATCCGGACGAAGGCGCCCTTCTTGCGGGTCTTCAGGTAGCGCTCGGCGACGAAGGCTTCGAAGGAGCGCATCAGTGGTCCCTTTCAGGGTCATGGACGAACCGGGCCAGGACCCGGTCCACCAGTTCCCACACCTCGGCCAGGGCGGCCAGGGACATGGCCGCGGCGATGCCCAGCAGCAGGCCGCGCCCCCACGGCGAGAAGAAGAACCGCGCCAGCCAGGGCAGGCGCCAGACCGGCTCCGGCAGCCGGACCCGGTTGTTCACCGCCAGCGTGCCCAGGAGCATGCCGCCCCAGAGCAGGTAGAAGAACCGCAGCCCCCGGGTCAGGGTAGCCATCGCTGCTCGTGGGCGGGTCCTGGACAGGTCATTGCTGGGCCACCTGCGGCTTCGGGGCCGGAACGGTCTGGAAGGTGAGCATCTTCCGCTTCAGCATCGAATCCGCCTCGGGCATCACCTCCAGGGCCTTGCGCACCTGGGGATCCCGGGCGCACTGGAAGCGGAACCCCGCCTCCACGCCGTAGGCCACGTTCTGCATCTCCGAACCCAGCTGGTCCCGGATATCGGCCTGGTTCTGGGGGTCCTTCCAGTCGGCCTCGGTGCACTCGATCTTCTGCTCGGCCATCCAGGCCCTGAACCGGGCCATGATCGCGTCGTCCACCGGCTGCTGGGGCTTGATCCCGTGCTTCTCCTTCTCCAGCACCGCGAACTTGAAGAAGGCGCTGTTCTGGAACCGCAGGTTGGCCACGAAAGTGGTGAGCTTGCCGTTGTCCGCCATGTAGTCCGGGGTGATGCCGCCGCTGCCGTAGACCACCCGGCCCAGGTCGGTCTTGAACTTGGGGCCCTGGGGCAGAGCCGGTCCCTTGCTGGTGTCGTCGTCGGGCAGCAGGTAGTCGTCCAGGCCGTGGGAGTAGTCCCGCTGGATGCAGCGTCCGGACGGGGTGTAGTAGCGGGCCGTGGTCAGGGCCAGGCCGCGGGTGCGGTTGATGGCCATCACCGCCTGCACCAGCCCCTTGCCCCAGCTGACCTGGCCCACCACCAGGCCGCGGTCGTGGTCCTGCACCGCGCCGGTGACGATCTCCGAGGCCGAGGCCGAGCCGCGGTTGATGAGCACCACCATGGGGAAGGGATCCATGGCGGAGCCCTTGGGGGTGCGGGTCTCCACCACGTCCTTGCCGTCGCGGCCGCGCTGGGTGACGATCAGCTCGTTGGGCCCCAGCAGCTGCCGGCAGATGCCCAGCGCCGCGTCCAGCAGGCCGCCGCCGTTGAAGCGCAGGTCCAGGATCAGCGAGGTCATGCCCTGGGCCTTGAGGTTCTTCACCGCCCGCTCGAACTCTTCCGCGGTGGTCTCGCCGAAGTCCTTGATGGTGATGAACCCGGTGGTGGGATTGAGCATGAAGCTGTAGTAGACGCTGTTGGAGGGGATCTCGCTGCGGGTGATGTTGAAGTGCAGCAGGCCCGGGAAGCCCATGCGCTGCACGTCGATCTCCACCACCGTGCCCTTTTCGCCGCGCAGCTTCTGCACGGCGGCGTTGCTGGTCCAGTTCTCGGTGGACTTGCCGTCGATCTGCTTGATGTTGTCGCCGGCCCGCAGGCCCACCTTCTCCGAGGGCCCGCCGCGCACCGTGCTGACGATGACGATGCCGTCGGGCTGCTGGGCGATGATCGAGCCGATCCCGAAGAAGGAGCCCCGCTGCTCGTCGCGCATACTGCGGAACTCGGTCTCGTCCATGTAGTAGGAGTGCGGGTCCAGGGTGTGCAGCATGCCCGAGATGGAGGCGTGGGTCATGGACTTGGGCGTGGGCGGGTCCACCGCCTGCTTCTGCACCAGCCCCATGATCTCGGTGAGGGTGTCCAGGCTGCGCTGGCGGGCCCGGTCCTCGCCGGTGCGGCCGGCCAGGGGGGCGTAAAGCCCGGTGGTGGCCAGGATCACCAGCCAGATCCAATATCGTTTCATCCATCGCCCCATGGTGCGCCCCATCGATTGTGTGACCCGCTGGTTGACGGTCAGAAGCTTTCCAGGATCCGCTGTGCCGTCTTGCCCATCCGCTCCCGCCGGCAGCGAGTGGCAATGATGATGGATTCAAGCTTGCGGTAGGCCTGGTCCACCGTGTCATTTACTACAAGATAGTCATAACTGTCGAACTGGGACAGTTCATGACGGGCATAATCCAGCCGGATGCGCACCTGTTCCTCGGACTCGTCGCCCCGGCCGCGGAGCCGGGAGGCCAGTTCCCCGGAGGAGGGCGGCAGCAGGAACACCATCACCGCGTCCGGGATGGCCTTGTGCACCTGGCGGGCCCCCTTGCTTTCGATGTCCAGCAGGATGTCCGTGCCCGAGGCCAGCTGCTCCTGGATCCAGGCCTTGCCGGTGCCGTAGCGGCGCTCGTAGACGCTCACCCATTCCACGAAGCCGTCCTCGGCCACCATCCGGTCGAAGGTGGCGTCGTCCACGAAGAAGTAGTCCCGGCCGTCCACTTCCCCCGGCCGGGGCCGGCGGGTGGTGAACGACACGGAAAAGTTGAGGTCCGTCACCTGCTTGACTAATTGCCTGGCGAGAGTTGACTTGCCGGTTCCGGACGGCGCTGAGAGGACGAACACGTTTCCCGAATGGCTCAACAATGGCAACTCCTGCCCCCCATCTTAGCCACTTGTGGCCCCCCGGCGGGCATCCCATACTGGGTGACCGGACCATTCCGGGCCCCGCGGGGCTGGATGGACCGGACGCATGCCCGGGGGTGACTGGTTTCGACAGGTTGCTGTAGGTGTGTGAGGTGCAGGCGGGGGTTTATCGGCTGGCCCCCTCATCAAGCCGATAAAAACAAAAAAGCCAACAACGTGAGCGGTTTCGACCGCACCCGCACGGCCCTCGCTTTCGCTGCGTAAGCAGTGAGCGGGCGAGTCCCCGTCATCTCCTGGTAGCGGGCTCGTTAAACTTCTGAAAGGGTGACTTCGGTCTACCGGACGGAAGGACAGGATAGGTTGCCGCGACGTCCCCTGACGGCAGCCGAGACCAGGGGACAAGTCCTCGATCAGGGTTGTCCGGTTCCCTGCAGAGGTCACGCGATTCGGACCAAGCCTGTAACGACCCTCCATGTCACGCTTCTTGGACGCGGGTTCAATTCCCGCCACCTCCACCAGAATGACGGCCCCCTTCGGGGGGCCGTTTCTGTGCTTTGGCAAATTCCACCGTTGGCCGCAATCTGTACCAGGCGTGAAAATGCTACCCGTCACCGATACTCCTCCTGAGGAATCCACATGGAACGTCCCTCTGGTCCCGATAAGTCCCAGACGCCAAGCAGGGCAGCCCCGCAATCCCAGGGCCGGATACTTCGGGTCCGTAACAGCACCGCCGAGTTCTTGATTTTCACCAAACAGGCGGGTGAAAGCAGCATTGAGGTCCGAGTCGAGGGTGAGTCCGTCTGGCTATCCCAAAAGGTCATCGCCGAACTGTTTGAGAAGGGGCGCAGCACCGTTGGTGAGCACTTGAAGAACCTCTTTGACACTGGGGAATTGATTGAGAAGTCAGTATGCCGGAATTTCCGGCATACTGCCGAGGATGGCAAGGACTACGATGTCAAATTTTACAACTTGGACGCCATCATCGCCGTCGGTTTCCGGGTGAACTCAGAACGGGCCATCCAGTTCCGCCAGTGGGCAGGCGGGGTCCTGCGGGACTTCGCGGTCAAGGGCTACGTCTTGGACAAGGAACGGCTCAAGAATGGCGCCTTCCTCACCCAGGACTACTTTGAGCACCTCCTGGAGGAGATCCGGGAGATCCGCGCCAGCGAGCGCAAGTTTTACCAGAGGATCACCGATATCTACGCCACGGCCATGGACTACAGTAGGGATGCGGAGCTCACTCAGACCTTCTTCGCCACGGTCCAGAACCGTCTTCACTTCGCCATCCACGGGCATACCGCCGCCGAACTCATCGTGGAGCGGGCTGACAGCACCAAGGACCATATGGGCCTGACCACTTGGCGCAATGCTCCCCATGGCAAAATTCTCAAGCCGGATGTCGTGGTCGCCAAGAACTACCTGGCGAAAGAGGAGATGGACGCCCTGGACCGGATCGTCTCCATGTACCTCGACTACGCCGAGAGCCAGGCCAAACGACACATTCCCATGACCATGGGGGATTGGTCCACCCGCCTGAACGCTTTCCTCCAGTTCAACGAGCGGGACATTCTCAGTGGTTCCGGCAAGGTCACCCAGGAGATCGCCAAAGCATTCGCGGAAAGCGAATTCGAGAAATACCGGATCGTCCAGGATCGGCTCTTCGAGAGCGACTTCGACCGCCAGATCAAAGGTGATCTGGAGGCAGAGCTTCCGTTCGGGGACGAATGACGCACGGATCCTGCACTCTGCGACAGGTAATACTCCCGGTTTGACGCTTCGCGACGCGTTATGGTTCCGATCGGCGACAAGATTATGGTTCACGGCACAGTTTTGTGTCGCCCTGCACCGTGATGTTGACCGACTCGTGCTGGCCCTCCATCCCGGCCAGGGCTGTTTCAATTCGTTTACGCCAAGTCTTGGTTCAAGTCACAGCCTGTTCGGCGCCTCCGGGAAGTCCAGAGGCAGAGGCTCCGGCCGTTCACAGGAACTCTCCAGGGACTGGAACCGCCCCTCCGTCGCGGAGGTGAGGATGGCTTCCATGAGTTCCAGGCCGTGCAGCGCCAGGTCACCGTTGGCCCGGTGCGGCCGTCCGTCCCGGATCGCACAGGCCATGTCCACCAGGCCGATCCCCCGGCTGTCCTCCCGGTGGCTCAACTCGTTGAAGGGGCGGGTGATGGGCACTTCCAGCCAGGGCGCATCGGCGTTGGTGCGAGGCAGCCCCTGCCAGCGGTACTCGTCCCGGGTGCGGAGCAGCAATCTGCCGCCGAACAGGTTGGGACCGCCCACCGGGTCCTTGTCCTCGATGCAGAGGGTGCCTTCGGTGCCGTAGATCTCGATGCGCGGCAGTTCCGAGTCCCAGACATCGAAACTGGCCAGCAGCGTGACGATGGCCCCCGAGACGAACTCGATGCTGGCGGTCACGTGGGTGTCCACCTCGGCGGGAATGGTCGTGCCTTTGAGGGGACCGCATTCGAGGGTGCGGGTGGGGAAGGACCGCCTGGCCATGGCGCAGCACCGGCGGGCGGGGCCCAGGAGGGCGGCCAGGGCGGTCACGTAGTAGGGGCCGACGTCCAGCACCGGGCCGGCTCCGGGCTGGTACAGGAATCCGGGGCTGGAATGGTGCCATTCGGGTCCGTGGCTGACCACGAAGGCGCTCGCGCCGGTGACGGCGCCGATCCTGCCCGAGTCGATGATGTCCCGGCAGGTCTGCAGCCGTCCGCCCAGGAAGGTGTCGGGGGCGCAG